>Ga0209344_10000214_pt1 | contig 118819 bp, 103 predicted proteins | sample Cruoilmetagenom6_FD_187293 | JGI IMG/M metagenome (GOLD analysis project Ga0209344, IMG submission 187293) | Oil polluted marine microbial communities from Coal Oil Point, Santa Barbara, California, USA - Santa Barbara Oil Seep Sample 6 (SPAdes)... | ecosystem: Environmental > Aquatic >...
ACAGTAATGTAACAAATTATTTCTATACTGATAAGCTTGAAAAAGATTAAGGTATATAAAGAAAGTTGTAATAACTAATATTCCGATAGTTAACCATCTACTTTTCTGTATCACATACCCAATAAAAGCGGCAATGGGAAAAGCAAAAACACCGTAAAAATCGATAAATGGACGTGCACCAAACGAACCACCATACCACCATGACCACCAAGAAAAAGTAACATAAATCAACAGTGCAAGTAATACTAGAATTGCCCCTCTGACTTCCTTCTTATTGAATAAGAGACCAATAAATGCAAATACCATAAAAGGAGTATATAATAACCAACCTTTTCGGTAACTAAACAATCCACCAATTATTTTAGGGTCATTAAAAAAGAAGTGTTCATTATCCGAATAAGAGAAAAAGACCCAGTTTCCAGTATTGTATTTCCAATAAAGTAACTGAGGTACAAGAACTAAAAAAGCACATAAAACTGCACAAGCTACTTGTTTCCATTTGGAAACAAATAGCAATAAACGAGTTTTTATTGCAGCAAATGAATTAATATCATAAAGTAAGAAGAAAAGGACAATCAATATATTAGTTGGTCGAATTAACACAATTAACCCGCCAAGCGTTCCTAAAATAAGTAAGGATTTATTAGATTGTCTTTCATACCATTTTATTGTAAAATGGACGAACATAGTTATTAGCGCAAAGCTAAATACATGTCCCATGCCAGATTCAAAAACCACATAGTTAACTATGTTAGTTCCAACAGCAACACCAAACAAAGTAATTGCTGTTGTTACTTCATTATAGAATCTGAGCAGAATATGCCTTAAATAGACTAAACCTATAGTAAAAAATAACATTGCAGAAAGGACTATGGATAACCGATAGGGTAAGGTATATCCGTTTGGTACATATCCAAAGGCAGGAGCTAACTGATGAGCGATTACAAACATTGGCAAATAACAAAAAGACACTCCCATAGTGGTTTTAATCACCTTTCCATTATTTTCAGCTATCTGATACCATATTTTTAGTCTAACATCGTCATTTTGTTTTTCAGCAAACTGTAAAGATATATCCTGGTAAATAAAGATTGCGGGTAAATAAGCATAATAAGAAATTATATCATTAGAAATAATCTCCTTATCATCTCTCCAATATTTTGTTGCAAATACAATAGAAAAGACAATTAGTAGACTTGATACAATGCTAATATGACTTAATGAAACTTTAACCATACAAAGCTTCTCCTTTAGGAATTGCGGCAATTAACTTTTTGGTATATTCCTGTTGAGGACTATTGTATACCTCATCAGAGAGACCTATTTCTTCTATCCTACCTTGGTTCATTACAACAATTCTATCAGACATGTACTTCACCACAGACAAATCGTGTGAAATAAAAATATAAGTAAACCCTAAATCGCGTTTTAAATCATTCAATAAATTCAATACTTGAGCCTGAACGGAGACATCTAATGCCGAAACCGATTCATCACAAATAATAAACCGAGGGTTTACGGCCAACGCCCTTGCAATACAAATTCGTTGGCGCTGACCTCCACTAAATTCATGTGGGTAGCGATCGTAGATTTCAGAAGTTAGGCCCACTTTCTCCAATAATTCTTGGACCTTGACCTTTCGATCTTTACTATTTAAACCAATACCATGAACCTCCATCGGTTCTTTAATTGCTTCACCAATAGTCATCCTTGGGTTTAATGAAGAGTATGGATCTTGAAATATTATTTGCAATTCCTTTCTAAAAAGGCGCATTTTAGAAACGTCACACTTAACCAAATCAACCCCTTGATACCATACTTCACCTGACTTGGGCTTTATTAGCTGAAGTATAGCTCGACCTAAAGTCGTTTTTCCGCAGCCAGACTCACCTACCAATCCTAACGTTTCTCCGGGGTATATGTCAAAACTTACCTCATCTACAGCTTTTACTACTTCCTTAACCTTTCCAAAAATCGTTTTTGAAATCGGGTATTCTACCTTAATATTTCTTAGTCTTAAAATTGGGTCCTGTTCATATAATATTTGGCGTTCCTTGTTTTTAGTCGTTTGACTGATAGATAGAGATTCAAACACCTTGTCAACAGATTGTTCCCTAGATGACAATTTACCCTGTTTATCAATAAACATAAAGTCATTAACTGTGGGCAATGATTTTAGTACCTTATCAACAGGAGGTCTGCATGCCAATAAACCCTTCGTATAAGCATGTTTTGGAGTCATCAATACTTCTTTAACAGAACCTTGTTCAACTATATTCCCTTTGTACATCACTATTACTCGATCTGCGATTTCTGCCACTACCCCCAAGTCATGAGTAATAAAAACGATGCCGATACCGTGTTTATTTTGAATATTTTTTAATAATCGTAGGATTGATTTTTGAACCGTTACATCCAATGCTGTTGTCGGTTCATCTGCTATTAATATCTCAGGATTACAGGCAATGGCCATAGCTATCATAACCCTTTGTTTCTGACCGCCAGAAATTTGGTGAGGATAAGCATCATATATTACTTCAGGTCGGGGTAATAATACCTCTTTGAAAAGCTCTATAACCCTAGCCTTTGCTTCTTTTTTATTTAACCTTAAATGAAGAATTAGTGACTCTGCAACCTGTTCACCACATTTAAAAACTGGGTTTAGAGAGGTCATTGGCTCTTGAAATATCATCGCAATCTTATTACCGCGATATTTCCTCATCTCCTCATCACTCAACCGTAAAAAGTCAGTTGAAGAGCCTTTCCTATCTGTGTAAATTATCTCTCCTGATTTATAACTTCCTCCTTTTCCTAATAACCCCATTGCAGACAATGAGGTAACAGATTTTCCTGATCCTGATTCTCCAACAATAGCTAAAATTTCTCCCTTGATTAAAGAAAAACTCACATTAGAAACGGCAGTATTCTCCTGGTCACCATTCTGAAACGAGATGGTTAAATTTTTAAACTTTAATAGAGAGTTATTGAGGTGCAATGTCAACTATTTAATTATGTTCATTATTTAAATTCAACCTATTAAGTGTTATAATATTTAATTCACCAAAAAATTTATATTGGTTGAACTCATCTTTCTTAAATGTAAAAATACCATTACTGTTTGTTGAATCATTCTCTAAGTAGTTCTTATAATGAACATTTTGGTATTCCAATTGAATATCACTTAATTGTGCTTTAGGATTCACCTCTTCATATTCCACACCATTGTACATGTAGATCATTTCATAACCGAGTGCAGTAATGTGCAAATTGATCATTTTATCATTCGAATACAATGAAAAATGTCCATTTTCATCAGTAAATGTATTGCTTGCTATTGTCCAATCATCAATATATCCCCTAATTATTGCGCCTTCTATTGGTTTATTAGATAAACTATCTATAATATATCCATCTACTCGATAGTTCTTATAACCAACAATATTTCTATAATTATTATAGCAAATGCAATCATTAGAAGGTTGATAATCTAGCAAATGTTTTAACTTCCAACCAGCTGGTTTGACGCTCCCATATATAGCTTTTGAGCTATCCTTTAAATAAGTAATGCCTTTATGATCCAAGAGAGCTGTGTAATTATGTTCAAAATTATCCCCCCAGTATACATCTTGAAATTGCCACCATCCGAAACCACTAATTCCGCAATCAACCGCACGCTTAAAGGCAGCTTCCATAAAGTCACTTTGAGCGGTATACAAAATAGAGTCATTATCTGAAGGCAACGAGGTCTCAGATATAATTAAGGGTTTATCAACATATTTACTCCACCAATAGATTTCATTGGGCACTCTCAATGGATTATAAGTGTGAAATGAAACGAAATCTAAAGGCAAAATAGAAGGATCCCATTCAAAAGCCTCCAGTGGTTCTCCAAATCCAATAGTAGAAAGCTGATAAGGGGCTAAAGAATCTTTTAACTTTTTCCATTCTTTTACCAATTGAAGTGCAGAGTATTTACTTCGTGACTGATCAACACCTAGTAATGCATCAGATTTATCAAAATATAGAGGTTCGTTACATAAGTCGTAGGAAAAAACATTATTGTTATTCTTCAATAATGCGTATGTACTTTTTATAAACTCTATACGAGATTTCTCCTCAAATTCATTTTGCCTATGATTTGGAAGTAAAATCATTACCTTCAACTGATGCTTGGCGGATAAATCAATTACCTTCTTTATTGCATTTTCAAATTTTTCATTAAAAGAGGTAAATTTTACCTTATTGTAATTTCCAAAACGATCATATAAGTTAATCAACAACTCTCCAGAGTCATCGTATTTATCTGAGTTGTAACCCACCAGTCGAATACTATTGAATCCTAATTTATTCAACAACTCGAAATGGTTTTCCAACTGGCCCAGCCACTCCTCTTTACTTGTTCCAATGTGAATATTTAAAGAATCATATTGAACATTTGGAACGGGAATAATTTCCTCCCCAACTTCCAAAAAATCTACCATATAATTCATCATGACAGGAAAAAAAACACTGTCTCCTAGCATAAACTCCTTATCATTTAAATAGATAAAGCCATTTTCTTTTGCAACTCTTTGACTCCTTTCTGAATCAGACTCACAGCTATAAATTAAAATGGATAGTATAAAAAATGGAATTATAAACTTCATAAATAGAATACACTTATCTAGCTGTATACAACCGCCTTAGGGTTTAATAAATCTTCTCCTCTAAATTTGAGGATAAGTTGTGCAATAGCAACAACATCCCTTTGACAATATTCTTTTATTTTATCTAAGTCTTTGTCTTCCCAGTAGACTCTGGCAATATCGCTGCCATCTATCTCTTGCTTTGGTGTTGGAATTCCAAATAAAGTAGTCAATACATCTAAGGAAGTATAGTGCTTATAATCGCCAAATTTCCACAGCTGTAGGGTATCTAGATGTTGTATCTCCCACGGTTTTCTTCCGGCGGTATCTAGCAAAAAAGGTAATTTAATTCCATTTACCAGCATTCTTCTCGCAATATATGGAAAGTCAAACTCTTTCCCATTATGAGCACACAATAGATAATCTGTTGATCTAAAATACTGCTTTAGCAATTCTGAAAAGTTGGTCAAAAGAGTATTCTCATCATTATCTATAAAGGACTTTACACGAAATGTTCTTTTCCCTTCTACCTCTCTTATGATTCCTAAGGATATGCAAACAATCTTACCAAACTCAGCATAAATGCCAGCTCGTTCATATAGCTCCACAGAAGTTTGATCGTCTTTTGCAATATAGCCTGCCTTTTTATCCCATAACGATTTCCATTTATCAGATAACAATTCATAATTAGGAAACAAGGGCACCGTTTCAATATCTATAAAAATTATCTTCTCTAGCCTTATTTGATCAAGCATATCAATAATTTATAAGCAGTTAGTATTTCTGTAAAGATAATTGATTTATACTTAGCTTAATATTAACCTTTATTAATACTTACTTTATCAATACCCCTTTTGAACCGATAACGGGTATCACAGAAAAATTATCTTCTGAAATCGATTCCGCAAGAAAAATATACTTTTTGTCATACATTTTTCCATTCATCTGGTAACTAACCCAAAACTGATTGTTTAATTGAAAGACATCTTCCATTATAGACTCTACCTTGGCGTAGCTTTGTGGCGGAAGATCTGCCATCATATGTCGCAATACAGAAGTTCTAATTTCTTCTCCATTTTGCTTCTTAAGATAACCACTTGAACTGACCATCACATTTGTTAAACTAGATTCATTATCATTAATCAAGTTAACATACCACGACAGCTCTCCTTCTATTTTTTCTGGCACAATAGCTACATATACCCCTTTAACATCAGGAATATCAATATCTTTTCTCATATATTCAAAAGTGTTTTAAACGCGAACGCCAATGATTATAATATCATCAACCTGCTCTTCATGACCCATCCAGGATTTTAGAAAACTATCTAGCTTCTCACATTGCTCTCTCATTGGTAAGTTGGAGCCACTTACTAAAAGCTCTCTAAATCTTTTGTACATCATTTTCTTACCCTTAGGGCCTCCAAATTGGTCAGCATAACCATCAGAAAATACATATAGCTGATCACCGGATTTCAACTGAATTTTATTGTTAGTGAAAGACTCTTCCTTACCTGGTAGAAATGAACCGATTGGAAATTTATTGGCTTTAATCTGCTCTATTTTACCATCTCTCAATAAATATAAAGGATTAAATGCACCTGCATATTCTAACTCTAATGTGCTGTAATTTAATGCACAACAAGCTATATCCATTCCATCCTTACTTGAGGAGCCTTCCTCTTTCTGGTGGAGCGTTTCAGAAACTCCTTTATTTAATTCGTTTAGTACTTGAGCTGGGCTTTCCCCACCTGTACGTTGCAGAGCATTTTTAAGGTTTGCGTGTCCCACAATACTCATAAAAGCTCCTGGAACCCCATGTCCCGTACAATCTACAGCAGCGAAAAATACTTTCTCGTTCGAACGTTCCATCCAATAAAAATCACCACTTACAATGTCCTTTGGCTTGAACAATATAAAAGAATCCGGCAGTAACTCATTAGTTAAACGCTCGGGAGGAAGTATAGCGTCTTGAATTCTCTTGGCATAGTTAATACTATCCGTTACTTGAGTATAGTATTCCTCTATTTTATGCTTCTGTTGTTCAATTTCTTCTTTTTGTTGAACAACCTCCGCTGTCCTTAGTCGTACTTTTTCTTCGAGCAATCGTTCGTTCTCTGCCAAATCTTCACGCATCTTTAATAGAGCGTGTCCCAATTGATCACTATTACTCAAGGGAGTGTATACAGACCCAAAGTTTCCTGTTCCTATTTCATTCGCAAAATCTTTTGTTCTTTTTAATCCATCTACCACATTATTCATTGCGCGAATCATATCGCCAATCTCATCATTACCTTCATTAATTTTCTTTCTAGGAAAAACACCTTTGCCTAACCTCACTAACACCTCTCTGAGGTTTTGTATCGGTTTCACAATGCTTCTTGTAGTATATAATGCAATCATTATACCTCCCAATACCAAAAACAAACCAAGATATTTTACCAAGTCTTGGAGGTTCTCAAAAGACTCTGTCATAAAGTCAATTTGAGATTTGAGCTGCTTTCTCTGAAGTAGTATTAAATGATCCAATTCATTCAATAATTTTTTAGACTGTATATCAATATCACCCCCCTCGGCCAACATATAACCAGCTAAGAAATCATTTTGAAGGTCTCCATAACTTTCAAAAGAGTAGAAAATATCTTTTAATTCTTGATATGAATTAAACAATAGTTGAATATCTTCGAAAATAACCTTAATACTGTCCTTTTCTGAACCAAACTGCTCACTAAACATATCATCAAGACGCACTTTTAGCTCCGGATATGCTGTGTCCATTATATGGTTTAACCTTAGTTTAAACGGCTCGTCTTCTTTAGGCTCAGAGGGCCACTTAGCAATAAGTGAGGTAGATTCCAAAATCATAAACCTCAACTCCTGAAGGCTTGCAGTAGTTGGGCTATATATATTATTGATTTTATCATTTAGGGTTCTTGATTCAGAAAGCCTAATGTAAGTGGTGACAAAAATAATTAATGTAAGAAAAATTAAAATCCCAAACCCGAAACCTATCTTCTTACCAATCGTTATTCTAAAACTCATAATTGCTAATAAGCGGGTTTAAACTATTCTCCTTCTTCGTTTCCTTTAAGAATTTCAAGTTCTTGTTTATATGCTTCTGATTTCGCTAAATCATTGAGACTGTAATATATTCCTTGAAGACCAATCAATGTTTCTTCTCTTTTTGGATCTAAATCATATGCCTTTTTCATGTATGGTAAAGACTTTTTAAATAGCGCCAAAATCTGATCTTGAATATTATTTAACTCTTCCAAATCAAGGCTATAATCCATATTATTTACAATATCTACTCCTTCATTATAATACAAAATACCCATATTATAGTTAGCACTGATATTGTTCGAATCAATTTCTAAAACTTCTTGGTATAACCCTCTTACTTTATCTAGCAACTCTTTTGAAGACTCAGTGGTGTCTATTGATGCCATCTGAGTATAAGTAGTAGCAAGCGTTAACTTATACATTATATCTCTTTCTTGATCAACTACATCAGGCTCAACAAATGCCATAATGTCTTTATAAAATTCATAGTTTGATATTGCAATCTTATAATCTTGAGGATTAAAAGAAATTGCAGCATGATTATATATGGTGGTTGCTAAAAATTTTAGGTTTTTGAGTGTGCTTTCACTTATTTCTCCACCCTTATCAATTTCATATGCCTTCTTAAAAGATTCTACTGCAACTATCCTAGAGGGGGACAATTTATTATCTGACTCTGATTCCTTATAAATTTCTTTATAAATAACTCCTCTGTAATACCATGTTCTAGAATCATCTTGAAACAAAGGATCTACTATTGCAGCATCAATTAGTTCCTGCGCTTTAACTAATTCTTTATTTTGAAGTGCATAAATAGCATTACTCAATTTATTTTGAGCGTGCACTACATTGGAGGACCAAAGAAGCAGAAAAGCCAATATGTAAAATAGCTTTTTCATAATTATTTAACTACTAGTGCAACGTCTTCTAAGCTTTTACTAACCTTAAGGTTATGCTTTTCAACATTTGACTTATTTAATTCAAACTTTTGTCTATTCGCAACAATAACGAAATTAATTCCAGACCCTTGAGAAGTTAATCCCGGCGCCTCAGTCACAATCAAAGTACTTTTCCCTTTCAGCTTTTGAACTGCTCCATTTAAATTGGATGATGCATCGTCTGGAATATATAATATGTGTATTTTTTCACTAATTTCAGAAGGACTTGAATAGACCTGTATTTCAAACTCTTGACTTGCAACTTTTTTAGTTTTAGACATGTCGTAGAGTGCTTTATAGAGACTTGATTTATTACCCAAAATACCAACTACAAAATTACCTGACTTATATTCTGCAGGCCAATCAATGTATTTGGTAAAATTGTATAAGAAGGCAGCTTTGATTTTTGATGTCGTATCTACTTGTGGATTCGACTCAATAAAACCAAAACTCATACTGCTTAAAAACAATAATAATATGAATCTATATTTTCTCAATTTTAAACTTATCAACTTCAATTAAACCACTAAAATAACATTTTTTATCATAAATCAGCGCTTAAAGCGAAACTCATGCCAATTATTTTTTTCTTGTTTTAAACAAGTTGTTGTTTTTTCTGGAGCCACCTCCTCCACCTTTTCGCTTATAATTACTTCCTGAAGATTTCAATCGACTCTTACTAATGGTTCTCTTCATTTTAAACCTACTCTTCCCGTTCTTATTATTCTTGTAGGCTCCACTACCATTTCTAAAAAGTCTTTTTTGCTTTTTACGCTTATACTTTTGTAAAGCACCTCTTGTTCCTCCCTTGAATGGATTGCTATAATAGCCCTTTTTTGAGGTTTCGTCCTTTCCAGTAGTTGGGTTCCTTTTAGCATTCTTTTGGGCACGACTAGGTGTATTAAAACCTTTACTGCATGAACTTAACCCAATAGAAATAATGAAAATAAAAATAACTGAGTAACTTAATGAAAATAATTTCACAGGTGTTGACTAAATTTTGCGCAAAGCTACTAAACAGCTATTAGAGTATGGTATTATCTATTATTATTTTCTATCTGGTATAGAAAGCAAAGGAACGGAAGTTCTATAAGCGAGCATCTCTGTATTGGAACCCTGAAAAAGTCGCTCAAAAAACGAGTGTTTTCTTGCAATCATCGCCAAAAAACCACTTCCCCCATCTAATAAATAGGAAGTTAAACCGTCTGCCACTTTCTCTTTCTTTGCAAAAATAGCATCCGTCTTCACTGGCAATAGAAAAGCTTTCAGCTCATCTAACACTTCTCTTTTCGAAACTGAAATTTCTATTTCTTCGGTTTGTAATACATGCAATACATTCACTTTTTTATTCATTGCAGTCGCTAACTTTTTAATGATATTTAAGCTTGAAACATCTTGAATAGGCTCAAGATCAGAAGCAAATGTAATTGCGTCAAACTTTTTATAATCATACTTTTCTGGTATCGCTAGAATTGGTATTGCAGCAGTTTTTATCATCCTAGTAGTATTGCTGCCGATAAAAAACTCTTCAAAAGCGCTTACCCCTTTTGTTCCCATTACAATTATATCGGCATTGACTTCTTTCGCTACTTGGGGCACAACAGTCTCCAAATCACCTATATTAGAATAAGTTCTAAACTCTATATCCTTATAACGTAGGTCAGACTTAATGTCTTCTTCTACTTTTCTAAGTCCTTTTTCAGAATCTTCCTTCAAAACATCTATGATTGATGTTACAATATTTGATTTTGAATAAGGTAGTTCAAAACAGTTTAACACTGTCACCTTACAAGTGCTAATCAATGCAAATTCTAGTGCAAAGTCTAATGCATTTTTTGCATTTTTAGAGAAGTCTGTCAATACTAATAAGTTCATCTTTATGAATTTTGGTCTGTTTGTTTTATATACAATTTAAAGCCTTTACCATGAATATTAATAATCTCTATACCATCATCGGCTTTTAAGTATTTTCTCAGTTTAGTGATGTAAACATCCATACTTCTTGAATTGAAATAATTATCATCCCCCCATATTAACATTAAAGCAGCTTTTCTTTCCAACGTTTTCCCATCGCTTTGCGCTAACAGCTTCAATAAATCATTTTCTTTTGAGGTTAGTTTCACCTCTTTACCGTTTCTTGACAAAACTCTTCTATCAGAGTCGAAAGTATAACTACCAATTTCAAAGGTTGTTTGATCTTTATCAATACTTCCTGCATCTAAAGACCTTCTGAGAATTGCTTTAATTCTTAGAAGTAAAACTTCCATACTAAATGGCTTAGTTATGTAATCATCCGCTCCTAAAGTAAACCCTTCCATCGTATCTTCTTTCATGCTTTTCGCAGTCAAAAATACAATTGGTATATCAGAATTAATTGCTCTAATCTCTTTTGCTAAAGTAAATCCGTCCATTACAGGCATCATTACATCTAAAATACACAAATCAAATGATTGATTCAAAAACTTTTTAAGACCTCGCTCCCCATCAGTTGCTAATTCTGTTTGGTATCCTTTAGAATTTAAATATTCACTTAATAATGATCCTAAATTATCATCATCTTCAACTAATAGTATAGTTCCATTTATCTGCTTCATATTTTTATTTTTTTAATAGAGGTATTGTTACTGTAAACTTACTTCCTATTCCTAGCTTACTGGAAAAAGTAATTGACCCTCCGTGTTTCTCTACAATTTCTTTTACATAATTCAAACCTAGTCCAAAACCTTTAACGTTATGAATATTTCCTGTTGGCACTCTATAAAATTTCTCAAAAATCTTTTTTTGATCCACTTTTGAAATCCCTATTCCTTTATCTTCTATAGTTAAACTGATAGTTGTTGCTTTTATTTCAGTAGAAACATGAATATCTGGTACCTCTTTTGAATATTTTATTGCATTGTCTAGCAAATTAAATACCAGATTTGTGATTAAAACTTTATCTGCTAAAATTAGATCATCCCCCTCATCAAAACTAGAAGTAATGACTCCACCTCTAGTTTTTACTTGAATTTCTATGCTTCGGATAACATCATCAACCAATAAATTAAACCTTACTTTTTTCAATTTTAACTCAAAATCACCGGAATCCCAAATAGCACTTTTCAACACATTCTCTACTAACAAAGCCAATCGATTATTCTCTTGGCCAATCATCCGAACGTAATTATTTCGTCTTTTTTCATCCACCCCTAACTCACTATCTGACAAAGCCTCACAAGCCAAAGAGATAGTTGAAATAGGTGTTTTTAGCTCATGAGTCATATTGTTAATAAAATCATTTTTAATGATCGAAATTCTTTTCTGTTGAAAAATAGTCCTAAGAGCAAAATAAAAAATTCCAATCAATATGGATATCAAGATAACTGAGGCAACTAATATTTGCCATACTTTTTTCAACAAATACTTCGCACGATTGGGGAATAAAATCAACAGAGCATCAGTTTCCATTAAATAGTCATTGGGAAATAAATCTATTCTATATGGAGTTTCTAATAACTCCAAAGTCCATTCATTTTCAGTATTGGCGAGCAACGCTCTATTCTTCGCATTGTATATATCAATTATTGCTTCTGCCCTAATCCCTCTTTGTCTTAATTCATTTCTTACAATTGTATCAAGAGTATTGACATTTATTCGTTCAACAGCACTTTTATTGATACTAATAAAAGCCAATTCATTTACGATATCATTTACTAATACCGACTTATTCTTTATTTGGTCAGCTGTTAACCCCTTATTCACAGAACTAGCATTTTCATCTGATCGAAGTACTCGCTTCTGTGTTTTTCGAATTATAAATGTATTTGAATCTTTAAAAGAGGGTCCTGGAAATTCAATTTTAAATTGCTCTCGATTAGGATTTCTACCTGAAGAATCTAAACTAATAATAGGACTACTAAACCCCTTTTGCGAAGCTACATCATCTCCCATATCCTGTAAGTAGAGGCTTAAATCTGAAGAATTTGATTGATTAAACTTTTTACTAACTTGAGTGATTGCTTCTTTCTTCTCAAGCCTAAACAAAGCCTGCTCTAAACTTTCCATTACAGCTTGATCAAACTTTTCTCTTCTTAACTCTATTGCATTATTAATCCAATACAATTGAATTAATAATATCCCAAATAGCACTACAGAGGTAACTGTAATTAACAATAGAAAGTTTGACTTTTTCACAAAGACGAAGTTAAATATCCAATTCTCAATATCTCTAGTGTTTAACTTTAATTAACAGGCCTTAACGCTTGCTTAACAATTCATTATAAAAGTTCGTATTACCTTAGCAAGGTCTAATGAAAATTGGATCAATACATACAGAATTTATGTTAAATAAAAACTACAGTTAAAAGGCACCGAAAACGGTGCCTTTTGTTTTTTACCTACCTTATTCATTACTTTTACCTTTACTAAAAAAGGTGAATATGATACAACTTCAAAACTATATAAACGGCTCACTTACGACTCCCATATCCAATGAATACCTAGACAACTACAACCCTTCAACTGGCAAAGTTTATTCTAAAATACCTGACTCAGACCATAGGGATGTTCAAATGGCAGTTGATGCAGCGAAAGAAGCTTTCGAAGCTTGGAGTAATACTTCTAAAGATGACCGTTCTGCAATTTTATATCGTATTTCCACTTTAATCGAGCAGAATTTAGACCGACTAGCCGAGGCGGAGTCTAGAGATAATGGCAAACCTGTAAGCTTAGCAAAAAGAGTGGACATCCCCAGAGCAGCACACAATTTTAGATTTTATGCTACTGCTATTCTCCATTTTAGCTCGGAGTCTCACAGTATGGAAAGCAACGCAATCAATTATACTCATCGTGACCCTGTAGGTGTTGCCGGTTGTATTTCTCCTTGGAATTTACCTTTGTATTTATTTAGTTGGAAAATTGCGCCAGCACTTGCTGCGGGAAATTGTGTAGTGGCTAAGCCTTCTGAGATTACCCCAATGACCGCTTTTTTACTTTCTGAAATTTGTATAGAAGCAGGCTTACCAAAAGGTGTTTTGAATATTGTGCATGGATACGGTCCTAAAGTTGGTGAAGCTATTGTATCCCACCCGGACATCCCTCTCATTTCATTCACCGGCGGAACTCAAACAGGTAAGCATATAGCGCAAGTTGCCGCACCGATGTTTAAAAAACTATCATTAGAACTTGGTGGCAAAAACCCTACGATTATCTTTGAGGATTGTGATTTTGATAAAATGTTAAATACAGTAGTATCATCTTCTTTTGATAATCAAGGGCAGATTTGTTTATGTGGGTCACGAATATTTATTCAAGATAGCCTATATGATAAATTCAAAGCTGAGTTCATCAAAAGGGTAGATGGTTTAAAAGTAGGGGATCCAAAACTAGAAACAACCAATATGGGAGCTTTGGTTTCAGAGTCTCACCTGAATAAAGTATTGTCTTATGTTGATCTTGCCAAAGAAGAAGGAGGTCGTGTTTTAACAGGTGGAAGTAGAATTCGATTAGAAGGGAATCTTGAAGAGGGATGGTATATGGAACCTACTGTAATTGAAGGCCTAGATTATCAATGTAGAACAAATCAAGAAGAAATTTTTGGCCCTATTGTAACTATTACCCCTTTTTCAACGATTGAGGAGGTTTTAAAAATGGCAAATAGCACAAAATATGGGTTGGCAAGTAGCGTTTGGACAAATGACATCAACAAAGCAAACTATATATCAAAAAAAATACACGCAGGAATTGTATGGATTAATTGCTGGCTACTGCGTGATTTAAGGACCCCTTTTGGAGGTGTTAAGCAAAGTGGAGTAGGAAGAGAAGGTGGAAATGAGGCGTTACAGTTTTTTACCGAACCCAAAAATGTGTGCATCAAATACAACTAATTCTACTAAGTATGATCCTCTGCAATAAAAATGTTTTTAGATATGTCTCAATTGTAATGTTATTGTTTACTATGCAAACCGCTGCGGTTGCACAAACTTCATTAGCTGTTGATAAAAAAGGAAAAGTAAAGAGAATACATTTTTATAGAGGTGATATCATCACCATTAAAATCAAAGAAGAAAAGAATAACCTGACAGGATTTATTGAAATGATTGAAGACTCTGCAGTAATAATTGAAGGTAGAAAAATTAATGTAAATCAAATTGAATATGTAATAAACCCACAAGGCCCTTTTATTTGGCGCCTTTTAAGTCAATTAGGTATTAAAGGTGCAATTATCTACTTCACATTGGATACTGGTAATAGAGTTATTAATAATGAAAAGCCGATCGTAGACGAAAAAACTTTAAAAGTGACGTTGCCTTTTCTTGTAGTTGGGGTCGTAGCAACTTTAATTAAAAATAAAAAGTACAGGAACAATGGTTCTAATATCAAGATTGTAAAATTATAACTTATTCCATTTACTGAGTTTTGAACACTAAAAGTGTTAATAGTAATAACAACATTAAATTCTAGACGCCCACATTTACAATACATTTGTTAGAAACACAGAGGAATGAACATTAAATCACTAATTGTACTGTTTTTTCTTTCATTATCGCTTTCTAGCTATAGTCAGTCAAGAGATAAAGAATTTCAAATAAAATTTAACCAAGCTAAAAACCATCTTTCACACCGAAAGATGATGAAAGCACTACCGATCCTTTACGAACTATATCAAATAGATAGCGCCAATTCCAATATTAATTACTTAATAGGGGTCTGTTTTGTTGAAGGAAATATCATAACCGAAAGATCAATATATCATTTAGAAAAATCCTTAAAAGATGCTTCAGCGAAATATGACTCTGATAGTCATGAAGAACGAAATGCACCAATTTATGTTCATTACTACCTTTCTATCGCCTACAGCCAAAATAAAAAATGTGATTTAGCCATAAGTAGACGAGCTAGTTTCATGGAAATTTATACTTATGATGATCAATACTATCCAAGAGAATCACAAAAATGGATCGACAAGTGTGCAGAGGAAGAAGAGTTAATTCCTTCTAATCTAGAATTTTTAGTCAAATTAGATGAGCCAGTAAAAGAACAACCAAAAGAAGAAGTTGAATATTCACTTCCCTTGCTATCACTACAATCAGTAAAAAAAGAAAAAGAGCAGAAGAAAGAAGAGAAAGAGCCCGAACCTTTTAAGCCAACAAGCATTGTAACAAAAGAAGTTGAATACACTACAAACATGCCACTATACGGGGTTCAGGTGGGTGCGTTTAAGGAAATGATGCCGGTTTTACGATTCCCAGATCTTAAAAATGTAGACGCTTTTGTTGACTCCACAGGATGGGTTAGATATGTTGTGGGGCATTTTTCTTATCGATCGCAAGCCGAATCACTCAAAAAAGTGATCATAGATGCTGGCTACCCAGATGTTTTCATTGTTGATGTCAATAAAGATAAAAAATATGCTGATAACGTAATTAGCATTGACAATATGAGCTTAAAATCAACAATTTCAGGTAAAATTGAGTTTAGAGTTCAATTGGGAGCATTTAAAGATGAAATTCCAGTCGAAATTGCTCAAAACTACCTTAAGATAAGCCACCTAGAAGAATACACTGTTGGTAACATTACCTATTTAACTTCAGTAGGCTTTCCTACCTATAGCCAGGCAATACAAGCAAAAGATCAATATGTTAAAATTGGAGTGTCTGACGCTTTTATTGTCGCCTTTAATAAAAAGAAGAAAATACCTTTGATAGATGCTCTAAACTATACACACGAGAATCCTGCCAATAACCTACAATAATTATGAACTACAGAATACTTACTATTATTAGCATTTTATTTTCATCTGCATTATTTAGCCAGAGTAATAACGATGAAGAAAAGATGTTTATTCAAGCCAGACAACTGTTAGCGATGCGTCAGATAGAAGAAGCAATTCCCAGCCTTGAAACATTGTATAACCTTAATCCTGAAAACGCCAACTACAATTTTTTACTTGGGGCAGCATATAGGGAACTAGGAAAAAACCGAGCATCCGCAATATTTCATTTACAAAAGGCTATTTTAAATATAACAGAGAAATATGATGCCTCTACCTACAAAGAGGAAAAAGCGCCTATTTTAACTTACTATTATCTAGCAACTGCCCAAGTTGATGATGATCGATGCAAAGATGCCGAGAAATCTTTAGAAAGCTTAAAAATGTATGGAGAACAAGTCGACGCTTATTTTATTCGCGAGATTGAGCGAAATCTAAGTAAGTGTGATTATGATGCTATACCAGAAGTCATAAAAGAAGAAAATCTTCCGATTGCTGAGTTAGTTGTTGCTCCGAAAACTGAAATAAAAAAGGAAATTCGAAAAGAAGAAATTGTAGAGAAAAAAGACCCAATGGCAGGCTTAGTGACCAAAACCATTAGTTACACTACCAAAGCTCCCTTATGGGGAGTGCAAATTGGGGCTTTTAAAGAGGTTATACCTACCAGTAGGTTTGACAATATTAAGAATGTTGATGCATTTGTAGATAAAGAAGGTCTTATCAGATATGTTGTAGGACACTTTTCATACAAACAACAAGCAGAGTCATTACTTGAGGTTATTCAAGAAAGTGGAATTCCTGACGCCTTTATTGTTGATGTAAATGATAACACCAAATTCCATGAGTCAATTGTAAGTGTCAATAATATCAATATTAAACGTGGGATTATTGGAAAAGTAACTTTTAAAATTCAGATTGGTGCATTTAAAAATGAAGTTCCTGAAGAAGTTGCCAATAAGTACCTTATGGTAGATGACATTCAGGAAGTAAATTATGAAGGTCTTACCCTATTATTGGTAGGCAACCATGAATCATACGATGAAGCTTTAAAGCACAAAGAACAATTAATACTAGAGGGACTAGATGGAGCCTTTATAGTGGCATTTAACAATGGTAAGAAAATTCCTCTAAAAGAAGCTAAGGAACACTCTCAGAAGTAGTCTAACCGACCGTTTTTTAGTAATCTTATTGGTTTTATTTTTACATTGTAAATCTTTATTTATACTATTTCGTATAGCAAAAGACTAAAACAAAATGAATCAATAATTAAGTGGGAAATTTAATTCAACTCATTTTTCAGAACAGAAGTACGCGAATATTAATGTTACTGTTCTCTTCTCTGCTAATTATTTCTGGCTACTTTATTGTTTCGTCCTACTTTTCTCAACTAAACCTGCACAAAGAAAGAGTGCATAATAAACTTGATGCAATTGTCTCCACACTAGCCTCTCAAATAAAAGCTGAACACATTGATTATTTAATCAATCACTTTCCTGAGGTGGATGATATAAAATACAATAATCAAGATGGTGTCTATAATGAAATACATCAGTTACTTTCTGATGCGAAAAATGGCAACCGCCTCAAAACAGATATCTATACGATACATTTAGTTGATTCCTCTTTCTTTTTTGGAGTAAGTAGCTCCTCCAATCCCTACTTCAAACACGAATACGTTAAATTTCCGGCCGAATTACTTTATTTATATGACAAAGGGGGCAGTCTAGATTTCTATGAAAGCGAAAATGGAACTTGGCTTTCTGCAGTAGCCCCTATTCGAAATTCAATAGGAAATACTATTGGACTGGTTCAAGCTGATGAACGTTTTGATGATTTTATAAGTCAAGCAAGAAGTCAAATTTATATCAATATTTCCGTTTCATTAATAATCTTTATAATTATCATTTTTATAATGGTAAGCGCTTTGAAAAAAATCCTTAAAAAAGAAGATGAGCTATCTGAAAAGTTAATGCTATCAAAGCAGCAATTAGAGAGAAAGAACAAAGAAATGGCAGATAGTATTAAATATGCTAAAAGAATTCAAGAATCTATCCTTCCTATTAAAGATAATATTTTACAATCACTACCTCAATCCTTCATCTTGTATCAACCTAAAGATATAGTAAGCGGTGACTTTTACTGGTATAAAAAAATAGAAAACAAGATATTAATAGCCGCAGTAGATTGTACAGGCCATGGTGTTCCCGGGGCACTTATGAGCATGATCGGAAATACCCTACTTAATGATATTGTAACAAAGTCGAAAAATCTTAATCCTGGAGAAATACTTAATCAATTAAATAAAGGTATAGTTCGAACTCTCAAACAAAAAGGAAATAATGTGTTATCGCAAGATGGTATGGATATCGCTTTGTGTGAAATCAATTTAGACACCCTGTTATTAAAATTTTCAGGCGCACAACGCCCACTCTACCTTATCAGAGAGGCTAATCTTATTATAGCCAAAGGAGATTCATTTTCAATTGGCGGGACCTCATTTGATCAGGAAAAAAACTTCCAATTACAACAATTTCAACTGTCAAAAGATGATAGCATCTATCTTTTTTCAGACGGATACCCAGATCAATTTGGAGGAGAAAAGAATAAAAAGTACCTCATTGGCAAGTTTAAAAAGTACCTATTATCTATACAGGACAGTCCAATGAGAGAACAAGAGACTTTATTAAGATCGGAATTTTATAACTGGATGGGAGATGAGGAACAAGTTGATGATATTCTGGTTATTGGAATTAAGTTTTAAGCTTTATAAAAAACAAAATGAGCTACTTTTATTAAAAGTAGCCCATTTTTATTTACATTAATTTTCTATTATTGAATTGGAATTTCAATGGCATTTAAAACATCTTTTTGACCTCTAGTAACAAAAACCACTACCTTCATATCAGCAGTAACTACGGGACCACCACCATCAGGCCCGGATCCGTTATAATCTGATGGAATGGTGTAATTAAACGTTTCTCTTACGAAGTGATCTTTTTCAGTAGAAGCGGTCACAGTTTGCCCCCATTGTCCTGTAATAAAATCTCTTAAAACATGGTTTTGAATATATCCATTTTCCGGATTTCCTCCTGATTGTTTAGAGGATATTCCTGATTGAAGCAAAGCTACGTTGATAGAGGTAGTTGCATTAACAGTTGAGGTGTAATATAAATCCACTTTTACTGTTAAATCGTTGCCCACTAAAGTTGCTTTAGCTCCAATATTTACAGGGGCACTTAGATTAGAAACGGCACGAGCAGCTCCATCCCAGCCTCCTCTTCCCATAGCCATTCCACTATCAGAAGGAGTTGTATCTTGAGCTGCGCCCCCTAAAAGAACAGCAGGCATTCTATTCACTTGACCGGCAGGATATCCCTTTACCTTTGCTTGTGAAATTAAAGCCGCAGCGTATGGTGTTGTAAAATCCATCCAACCCGGCGAAGGTTGAGCATAACTTCCACCATGGACAGCCATTACTATAAATTTAGAGCCCATTGAATTCTTAATATTAACAGCAATATCATGACCAGCTGGACAAAAACCACACCTTACACCCGTAAAGTCCTCAAGAAGTGCTACCCGTTTACCAGCAGCTGTGGAAGCCATAAAGCCAGCAGGTGGTTGTCCACTACCTGAAGTTGTAGTGTCAGTTCCTCCACCTCCACCATTAGTTGTGTCGGTAATCGTTGTGTCAGTGTTTCCACCACCAGTACCATCCTCTACGTATTTAGGATTAGGTGTCAGCGAGCCTTCTTTTTCACAACTAGCAAAGCCAATTGCTAGTCCTAAAGAAAGCATTAATAGTATTTTATTAGTTTTCATAACTTTTGAAGATTACAATTTGTATTTAAAGCCCTTTTTTAATAAACGCCTAATTTAAGAAATTTTAAGTTATTCTAAGAAAAATTCAAAATTTTGCACTTAAAAGTAAGTGTTTCCCGCAATTATAATTACAAAGAGAATAATGATAAATTTGATTCGTGAAGAAGAAATTAAAAAAGTACAGCGTCAATTTGATTTATATAGTTGGAATTTTATCCATCACACTTTTTTTATTAAGTTTTACTCGCATTCCATATCTCGCCTATAGAAAATTGGCCGCAGTAGAGATACAACTTAACTCCAATCCAACCCATATCGTAATACTAAGTGGGAACGGAATGCCAAGTCCAGATGCATTGATTAAAGCATACTTCGGAGCTGAAACTGCATTAAAACATCCTAACAGTAAAGTTATTATAGCTTTACCGAAAGGCAATAGAGGTAGTCTGAAACCATTAAAAATGCTAGCAAATGAGTTGATAGTAAAAGGAATCGACTCCAACAGAATTACCTATGAGCCAAACGGTTTTAATACATATACTCAAATTTTCGCCATTTCTAAAATGATTAAAAAAGACGCGTCAATTTTAATTATTACTAATCCTGAGCATATGTATAGAAGTATCAAAACTTTTAATAAGTTAGGATATTCTAAAGTAGGAAGTTTACCCACCTTTGAGACACCAAACGAGGAACAATCATTGAAGAATAACTCTGAAGAGAGTAATCAGATTAAGAATGTTGATTTACGTTATAACGTATGGAGTTATATGCAATATGAGATAAAAGTAATTCGAGAATATTTTGCCATTGCCTATTATTGGGTGAAAGGTTGGATATAAAAAAACGACACCAAATACTCGATGTCGTTTTAAGTGGAGAATATCGGAGTCGAACCGATGACCTCTACGCTGCCAGCGTAGCGCTCTAGCCAGCTGAGCTAATCCCCCATAAGGCCGTCAAATGTAATTATTAATTTGATTCTTCACTTACAGTGGTTAAATAATTATATGATTTTAGTGAATTTTTACCTGATACTTCGTTTAAGAGTTCCTATTTTTGCCATCCCGTAATTCTTATTCTCTTCCAATGCTTCCCACCGACCTCCTCTGTTTTATTGAAACTAGTATCAGTAAGCATGTGAACATTCCTGTTAAGGTTATAAATGTTAGAAAGTTACATGGAGGTTCGGTAAATTTTTCATATCAATTAAATACCTCTCAAGGGTCTTTTTTTATAAAGATTAATAAACGCGAACATTTTCCTTTAATGTTTGAGAAAGAAATAGATGGTCTAAATCAAATTAGCCCCTTTTTTCCGGTTCCAAAAGTATTTTGTAAAGGTGAATTCTCTGAGTATTCGTTTCTGTTATTAGAATTTATTGAAACGGAGACTGCTAACAAGAACCATTGGGAAACCTTTGGTGAAAAATTAGCGAAAATGCATCAAAACTCATCTAAATTGTTTGGTTATAAAGAAGATAATTACAATGGCTCATTATTGCAGGTGAACTCGAAAACTAATCTATGGAGTGATTTTTTTGTTCAAAATCGATTAATGATTCAATGTAAAATGGCTCGTGATAAACAGTTAATTGATAATAATTTTGTAACTCAATTTGAGAAACTTTATCCGAAGATTTCAAATCTATTTCCTCAGGAAAAACCTTCACTCTTGCATGGTGATCTTTGGTCCGGAAATTATATTATTAGTCATTCATCAACTCCTTTTTTAATCGACCCTGCTGTATACTATGGACATCGAGAAGTCGATATTGCTATGACTTTGTTGTTTGGTGGTTTTAATAAACAGCTATACGAAAGTTATGAAGCATATTATCCATTAGAAAGGGGATGGCAACAGCGAGTAGATATCGCTAACATATACCCTTTAATGGTGCATGTAAATTTATTTGGAGCTAGTTACGCACAAAGAGTAAAGTCGGTGATTAAGCATTTAGTTTAGATTTCCTTTTAATTGCTTTACTTCTTTTTGTAATTGAAGGAGCATATTATTCATTTGACTTAACTGATCTTTCCCCTCAGATTGATTCTTTGACAAATCAAAATTTAGATAACCAATAGCTTTCCATACCTCCATAACCTCATTTATATTAATTGTGTAAGGTTCGTATAATTGATTATCAGAATGTAATTCAAAAGCATGATTATTTTTATTTACTATTCTTTTAAATACAACTCCTTCATCAGTAGAAACTAGGATTGATGGTTGATAGTCTTTTATTAAAGTCCAATCTAAAACATACTCACCAATAATATAGGCTCCCGAAGGAATTGGTAACATTGAATCTCCGTTAATTTGAAACATTCTATAAGTTGCATTGCGGTTCAACTCACTTAGAGGTAAATTAAAGGTGGGTAATTGTTCGATATATTCCAAATCAGAATGACCTACTAAATATCCTGCAGCAGCTTTTATAGGCACAAGCGAGATTTGTTCCGTATTATTTCGATCAACAATAATTGGCAATACTCGCAAAGTAGCTCCCGTCAAATCTTTTTCTTTTGGTTGCTCTTTTGACAAATCTTTTTCTAGCAAATCATCAATATTCACTTTATAAAAATGAGAAATCTGTTGAATTACCCCAAGTTTAGGCTCAGCACGACCTTCTTCGTATGAACCTATTTTAGGACGATTGATACCTATTTTATCTGCTAGTTCTGATTGTGTTAATCCCTTCTGCTTCCTCAGGAATTTTATATTAGATGCAAAAAAATTCATTTTATTTTGCTAATTATATTAGTAAACTAAATATTTTAGTATTTTTGAACGGTAAATTTATGAATTACTAATTAATTTAGCAAGATGAGACAGATATATCACAAAATTAGAGGAAGTCATCCGGGTTACATAGGAATAGAGCTTCCAAATGAAACGGAAGTAATTTTATTAGACGAAGAAAACTTTAACCTTTTTAGAAAATCCAGTAACTATAATGGTACTCGAATTCTAATCAAAGACCAATACTGTCATTTCTTAAAACCTACCCATGGTTCATGGCACATCGTCATTGAAGGAACATCGACAGACTTTAAACCTGAGATGGTTAATATTATTTATAAGGCAGCTTAAGGGTTTGTAGCTAAATCTTCCACTAATCCACTAGAAACTGCAACTGCGACACAACCAGATCTTTCAATTTTATTTGAAGTAAACTTTTGAGGGATGTTAATTTTTATTTCAACATTTCTATCTCTAATGGATCGTAGATCAATATACTGACTTGTTTGATTAATATAAAGGACTCCATCGTTCAATTGGTCAGATATTTCCGCGCTAATTAATCCTAAATATTCATCTGCTTCAATCAATATTCTGTAAGTTCGGTTGGCTTCTAACTCTTGATTGATAATCGCAGAATCTCCAGGATACATTTTGGCCATTTGCACACCTTCACAATTCTCAAAAGGGCTTAATGATTCCCGATTCATTTTTTTTACAAAACTGTTACACTGACCAAAAGTGCTAATAACGGAAAGTGTCATCAATAAAGTGATTAAAACGATTGAAATTAAATACTCGACTTTGCTGTTTGTAGTTTTCATTTGTTTGATTTTTACACCGCAAATTTGAGTGAGTATCTGTAACTTAAGTTCAAGTTGAGTTTAAGGTATTATTAATATTACAGCGGTTTTATTCTGTTCTTATTAATCAAAAAGAAGTATTGGATGATGTTCTTAACGTATAGTAAAAGAATCGTTAACGTAGTTTTCCAACTAGTCTGAAATAATCTGATAATGTCTTTGATAATGACTTACGATGTTTTTCAGAAATACCCAATTCTACTAGCTTGTCTTGCTGATTTCGATAATAAAATTTAGATCCTGCTGTCAATTGCTCAAAAAAATGAGCTGCAAATATAAAATGAGCCTCTGCATCGGACCCATTTAGCATAAGTGTGTCACATCTATTTTTGTTTTTACTAAACAATCCACCATCAATAAACGAATATGGATGAAACTCTGCTAGAATATAATTTTCGTCTTGTAACCAGTTATTGACTATTAGGAAGTTTAGTCCAACTAAAGTGGTGTCCTTTTCTCTGCTTTTTATCCGATAAAGAATATAATTTGCTTTATCATCTACAATTCGGTCATAAGAGAATGATCTCATATTTTTAAAGTAAAGTTCTGCAGATTCTGTACTATGAAAATTAACAGACCTCAAGTTTATACGCTTCGTTTTAGGACCAAATACTGCATAGAGCGTGGTCAGAACGAGCATAGAGAATAACCAGTAGAAGAAAATTTTTTTGAGTTTCATTTGCAACACAATATTGAAAATTAAACATTCGAGACTCAGAACTGTTTAATCTAGTTGAAAACTGATTAAATTTGCTTTAAATGGAAACGACTTTATACATAATGGTCACCTTAGCTACATTCTTCTTTATGGAATTTATGGCTTGGTTTTCCCATAAATATATCATGCATGGATTTGGGTGGTACTTGCACAAGGACCATCATCAACCTCATCCAGGTTGGTTTGAGAAAAATGATATTTACTTCATCTTCTATGCGGTCATTAGCACTGGGTTGTTTTTACTTTGGCAACTAGGTATTTTCAAATTTGGTTTATCAATTGGTTTGGGTATTCTATTATACGGAATAGCCTACTTTTTGGTGCATGACGTTTTTATCCACCAACGATTCAATTGGCTTAAAAAGACGGACAATATCTATTTTAGAGCTATTAGGAAAGCCCACAAAGTGCATCACAAACATTTAGGAAAAGAAAAAGGGGAGTGTTTTGGTATGCTCCTAGTACCTATGAAGTATTTCAAAGAAGCAGCCAAGTCGAACAAATAGTTAGGTTAGAGCGTTGGTAGATTCTAATTTCTACTTATGTCAAAAACGTTACGACTAATTCTTGGAGACCAATTAAATATCAATCATAGTTGGTTCAACAAAACTGATTCAACCGTTATTTATTGCATGATGGAAATGCGTCAAGAGACGGATTATACAACTCATCACATTCAAAAAGTAATTGGATTTTTCTCCTCAATGCGAGAATTCGCACGTCAGTTGAAAGACGGCGGCCATGAAATAATTTATTTAAAATTAGACGACCATAATAACAAACAGACTCTTAGAGAAAACCTCAAATCCATCATAGAATCTGAACAAGTGGATTTGTTTGAATATCAACTTCCAGATGAGTATCGTCTAGATGAACAATTAAATGAGATTTGCAATTTTTTAGAAGTTGAAACACGTAGTTATGATTCTGAACATTTCTATACGTCTAGAAATGAATTAAGCAATCACTTTGAGGGCAAAAAACAGTGGGTTATGGAGAGTTTCTATCGCATGATGCGAGAGAATCACAATGTGCTTATGCAGGGCAGCAAACCTATAGGTGGCAAATGGAACTACGATGCTAGTAACCGAAAAAGATTGCCTCAAAAACATAAACCTACACTTCCTCTTGTTTTCAATCATGATGTTTCAGATTTGCTAAACATTATAAATAAAGCCGGGGTTAAAACAATTGGTTATATAGACTCAAAACATTTCGTTTGGCCGATAAATCGAAAAGAAAGTATTGATCTATTGGATTATTTTTTAGAGAATTGTTTACCACTTTTTGGAGACTTTCAAGATGCTATGGCTGTTAATGAATGGAGCGTCTATCATTCTAGAATATCCTTCTCATTAAATTGTAAACTAATCTCCCCTAAAGAGGTAGTTGATGCTGCAATTGATTATTATCAAAAAAATAAGGACAAAGTTGACATTTCTCAAATAGAAGGATTCGTTCGTCAAATTATTGGATGGAGAGAATATATGCGTGGTATGTATTGGGCAAAAATGCCTGAATATGGGAAGATCAACGAATTAAACAATAAAAATAAATTACCTGAATTTTATTGGACGGGTAATACAAAAATGAACTGCTTAAAGACAGCTATTAACCAATCGCTGGCATATGCCTACGCTCATCACATTCAGCGGCTCATGATCACAGGCAATTTTGCCTTACTAGCAAGTGTTGACCCTGACGAAGTAGAGAGTTGGTATTTAGGAATTTATATTGATGCTATTGAGTGGGTAGAAATGCCAAATACTAGGGGAATGAGCCAATATGCTGATAGAGGTCTGATTGCTACAAAGCCATATATTTCTTCAGCTAATTACATCGATAAAATGAGTAACTATTGCGGCAGTTGCTATTACGATAAGAAGCAGAAAACGGGCAACAAATCATGTCCGTTTAATAGCTTATATTGGAACTTTATTTCCCGCCATGAAGAATACTTGTCCTCAAATCCTCGAATGGGTATGATGCTAAATCTTTGGAGAAAGATGGATGGGGAGCAACAATCAAATATTCTTGAACAAGCTGAGTTCTATCTAAATCATATCAATGATTTATAATATTAATCTTGATAATTGATCTTGTAGTCGTTGAATTGTCATACTCACGATTCTTTTATTCAATTCATTAAGGTTTTTAATATAATAATTGAACTCTTCAATTGTAAATAATGCCACTACAATATGAATCATTTGATTTTTGAGTCTTTGATCTTTAGTTACGCTATCTTTAATAATTTCTAATTGGACTTTCTGATTGAAAGCCGAAAAAGAACGTTGCGTTCGATTGATGTAATCTTTGTAAATATCTAACATCAAAATATTTTGAAATTTCATTAATGGCCTTAAGGTATTTGACTGAAATACCTCTAACGACTTTGAATTCTCTATAGGAAGCTCTAATTCTATTCTGATATCCATCAGCAACTCATCTCTTTCTTTCATAGTATTAAAACAACTAACATCATCGCTATGTTTTGTTAACAACTCCATTTAATGTTAAAATTGTCGCTTTTCATAACCTAAAATTTACCTACTTAAAGATTGATTAATTATCCCATAATACACTCCTAAACTCATTACTCTAGTCATTAAATAGCTTTGTTGCAAAATATTAAACTAGAAGAGATGAAAAAAACAATTACCTTATTTTCAGGTATTTTAATGGCTGCAGGAATCTATGCCCAAAGTTTTCAAATCAATGCAATAGGCAGTTATAATACTGGTGTATTCGATGATGGAGCAGCAGAAATTACAGCTTACGATACCACTACACAACGATTATTTTTTGTGAATGCTTCCAATTCAAGTATTCAAGTTTTAGACATTAGTAATCCTGCGTTACCAAAACTTCAGAACACAATAATCTTGACTCCATATGGCGCTTCAGCAAATAGTGTCGCGTTTAAAAATGGTGTTTTAGCTGCAGCGGTAGAAGATACCAACAAGCAAGCCAACGGAAAGGTTGTATTTTTTGATGCGGCCGGAGTATATTTAAATGATGTTCCCGTTGGAGCTTTGCCAGATATGTTGACATTTTCTCCCGATGGTAATAAAATTGTCGTGGCAAATGAAGGAGAACCAAATGATGATTATACCATCGATCCGGAAGGGTCAGTTAGTATTATTGATATTAGCGCAGGAGTATCTCAAGCTACGGTTTCAAATGTTTCTTTTGCTCTATTCAATAATGTTATAGATAGTTTAGAATCTGGTATGCCTTCGGGATGGTTAAATGCAGGAGGATACTTCAATACAAGTAGTGCTAATTCAGGAAATGGAAAAGCAGGATTAAATACCACAGGTGACATCATCAGAACAGGTAAGTACTCTGCACTTCAAGGATTAAGTTTTTATGCTAAAATTTCAAGTGCAGGAGCAAATTGGCAAACTTCTATTGAAATTTCTCAAGACAGTATGGTATGGACTGCAATAGATACAATTATTGCAGATGGCAACAATACCGGGGATGTTGTAGATTCTATTTATAGAAAATTTAACTACAATGTTGGATCAAGCCTACCACATTATGTTCGCTTCAATATGTACAACAGAATAGGTGGAAGTTTTTATTTTGATGATATAGAAGTAAGCACTATTTCCAAAGATGTGCGCGTTTTTGGACCAAATGCTACTGCAGCAATGGACTTGGAGCCAGAGTACATCACTGTAGATCAAAACAATGCTTTTGCATACGTTAGTTGCCAAGAAAACAACGCAATTGTTAAAGTCGATCTTTCAACGGCTACAGCGGTTGAGATTATGCCATTAGGCTATAAAGATTGGTCAGCTGTTGGAAATACTTTAGATGCTAGTGATAAAGATGGTGTGATTAATATGAGAAACTATCCTATAAAAGGGATGTATATGCCAGACGCTATAGATGGTCATTTGATTGGTGGCAACTTCTATATTTTTACTGCAAATGAAGGAGACTCGAGAGATTATGATGGTTTTTCAGAAGAAGAAAGAATAGAAGACTTAATCCTTGATTCAATTGCTTTCCCAAATTATGCCGCATTACAAGACGAGGATAGTCTTGGAAGATTGAATATCACAAACACAATGGGTGACATCGACAACGATGGAGATTTCGATGAGCTCTACTCGTATGGTGCAAGGTCATTCTCTATTTTCTCAACAACGGGAGCTTTAATTTATGACAGTGGTGATGATTTTGAAAGTTATATCGCCGCTAATCACGCTACTCATTTTAACTCAAATAATGACGATAACGACTCTTTTGATAAAAGAAGTGACGATAAGGGAGTAGAGCCAGAAGCAATTATTGTAGAAGAAATCAGAGGAAAGCAATATGCATTTATTGGGTTAGAAAGAATGGGTGGAATAATGGTTTACGATGTGAGCAATGTAAATGCTCCAACTTTTGAACAGTATTTCTTAAATAGAGACTTCTCAGCTGTAGCGACCGATTCAGCAGCAGGAGATTTAGGGCCTGAAGGTCTTTTCTTCATTCCTGCTAGTGTCTCTCCTAATGGATTAGATTTGTTGGTTGCTTCTAATGAAATTAGTGGAAACGTATCAATCTATAGCCTTTCTTTTACCACTTCATTGATTGAAAATGGATTAAAAGGTATTGAATTGAGTATTTATCCTAACCCATCAAAAGGAAATACAGTTAATCTGAATAAAATGGCAACAGGTTCTATTTTCAATATGATTGGAAAAGAAGTTGTACGTTTTGACCACACCAATACAATTGACATCTCTTCATTAACTGAAGGAATGTACATCATAAAAACAACTTCAGGTGAAAGCCAAAAGTTGATTAAGAATTAGAATAATAGTTAGTTAAGTTAGTGTGAAAAAGAGGTCTTAGGCAGCAATGCTTAAGGCCTTTTTTGATTGACCTTCTTTATAATAAATAATCAACGAAGCTTATTAATCTTGTCGTATAATTTGGCTGTCAAAACTGGTGGTAAAATTAACCCAATGACAAATCCAACACAAGCCGAAAGTATACAGATTATCCAATGTAACTTAAACTCTATAGCCAAATCAACAGCCTCCAAAGCAAGAATGTAGGATAGGATTGCTCCAAGAATAAAAGATAAGTTAATTACAATATTCCTTTTCATCTTTTGTGAAAGCCCATCCTATAACCTTCCACCTAAAACAAACGTTTTTTTGAATTTCTCTGTGTCTCCTTTTTCAGTGAATGCTTCAAATATTAAGACGTAGGCTCCGATGGCAGCCTTTGAATTGGTGTCGTTAATTCCATCCCAAATAAAGCTTCCAGATGCTCCAACCACTTTATTATTTGCTAAATTTTTAACTAGTCTACCTTTTGCATCGTAGATGTTTATGGTTACAATATATCCTGGATTATCGAACTGATAATTGAAGCTAATCAAGTCTTCAAAACCATCATTATCTGGCGAAAAAACTTCTGGTGTGATTGAAACTTTAGAAGTAGAACTTTCTAATCCAAAATACTGAGAGTTTTTATACGTTGGTGTTGCAAACCCTACACTAGAAGAAGCCGAGTGCCAAGTTCCCTCTTCATTGGTTGGTCTGTCAAAGCTGATGCGCTCCAATGACACACCATTTAAATCGGTCAAAAGAGCCAAATGCATGTCGTCATTGTACAGAAAGAAGTCGGAGACCAATGAATCATTGATCAGTAAATAAATATTCCCTTCGCTATCGTTCATTGATGGTAATGATACCATTTCTAAAAATCTATCAGAAAAACTCAGAGGATATTCCTTTTTAATATTTTCAGGGTCAGTCGTCAATACGGTGTATTCCCCAGGTAGCATCACATAAGATTCGACACTAATTTCTTTGATATTTTTATATCCTACACTATCGCTATTCGCCAATTTCCAGCCTTTCAAACTAATTGCTTTTTGGCTGTTGTTATAAACTTCAACAAAATCTACACCTCCGGAACGAGGATTAAACAGCACCTCATTTAAAATAATATCTCCAGGTTGTGGTTGCTCAGGCAATGAAAACGACTTGGAGTTAACATTTCCAATCAAGTTTCCAGAGCAATCCGTTAAATTAGAAACTGTAATTCTTTCTATCACTCCAGGCTGTAAAGGTTGGTTTAGCCCTATCAATATTCGCTGATACATTGGCGGAACATTGGAAAGAAATCCAACTGTATTCCCTTGATCAAAAACATAATTAGCAAGCAACACAGATGAGCTATCTAATGTCTCATTGAACTCTAAAATAATAGTATCCGCTGAAACGATCAATACGTTTAATAGTTCAGGCCCGGTTTGGTCCAAAATATTACTGAACACACTGTTTTGAGCTCCAGGAGTTCCACCTGAAGCAGCGTTAGAGGCCGACCAATTGAACCTTCCACCACAAATGGCAGTTGGGTTAATTTGCTCTAATGTGTATCCGCCAGACTTTTTTGTTGCATCTTGATACCAATCATCTGTATAATTTACTTGATCGATGATCACTCCATTATTGTCTTTTAAGGTGATGAAATCACCTGAATTATTTAATGTGGGAAATGATGAAACTCCCAAAACTTTTCCGAAAGGTTGAAAAAGAGAGACATCGGCTGTAGCGCAAATAATTAAATATTCATCAGGAGCTAAGGTTAAAGATGATAAATTAGCCGTGCTAGATCCATCGGAAATAGTCCAACCGTTCAAATCAAAAGCCTCGTTTGAAGCATTGAAAAGTTCTATAAACTCCCTTTCAGGCAACCCTACTACTGGAGTTGGATCAGGAAATAGCTCATTGATAACAACATCTCGATAAGAAGCAGTTGCGGGAATAAAATACATGAATGACTTTGTATCAGCAAGCATTACGTTTGAAGCCCTGTCAGCTACGTTACTAATTGAAATATTGTAAGTTGAACCACTAGAAAAAGGCGTTGTAAACATTAAGTTAACAATTGAACTATCAGCAACATCAATACTTGCAGATTGAGGCATCCCAATTCCACCATCAACATTATAATTGGAAAGATTTACTGCGGTAGTAACATCGACGAATTCAGAAAATTTGATCGCTAATTCGGTTGATGAACTTATTGTAACACTAGAAATAGTAGGTTTTATGTTATCTTGAAAACCTGTCCCACTTACTATAAAATCATCAAAATAAAACTTGTCTGAACGAGTTGAAGTATAAATACAATGAACTCCAAAAAACGCTGACTGTGTATGAGTCGCATCTAATGTAAAACCTTCTGAAACATATGAATTTCCAGTCCCTGAAACATCAACATAAAGCTCCCAGTTTCCAATACTGTCTCTCGTTACTTTAATTTTTAATTCAGGGTTAGTTGCTGCAGTACCATCAATTCCATCAATTATTTTTACATCATTACTACCATCTTTTCGATATAAAGAGACATCATCAACTGTGCCTGTTTCTCCACCTATTTTTACAAAGTATCCATTAAAAGCTGCTGTAATATCTTGGTTATTTGAAATTAACGCAACTTTGGCATAATTGGAAGACGAAGGAGCAAAGTCCAGTTTCACATAAAACTCCCAACTTGCATTATACACGGCCTGAGAGGTAGTACTTAAGTAGGCAGGACTCGTTGCAGTGGCATCGTTCAAACGAAGTTGATTTTGAGGCGTTACCTCAAATTTAGTAGTTTGTCCAACCCATATTGGATTAGTTGAAAAGTTTCCATCTGAAAAATCATCCGAAAACTGTGCTTTTGAGCATATTGAAAAGGCTAGGACGAAAAGGAGTGTAAGACCAAATTGAATTCTCATAAATATAATTTCTCTAGAACGTAAATATAGTATTTTTGTGTCCTTTAAGAATGAAGTTAACATTAAATCAAAATAGAATGAAAGTAGCGGTAGTAGGTGCAACAGGTCTTGTAGGAACAGTGATGCTTAAATTATTAGTTGAACGCAAATTTCCATTGACTGATTTGATACCAGTTGCTTCCGAAAAATCTGTCGGAAAACAACTTGAATTTAATGGAAAAAACTACCGTATTCACTCTATGCAGGAAGCGATAGATGCTCAACCCAACATTGCTATTTTCTCAGCTGGCGGTGACATCTCATTAGAATTTGCTCCTAAGTTCGCAGCCGTAGGAACGACAGTTATCGACAACTCTTCTGCATGGAGAATGGACCCTGATAAAAAACTAATTGTACCCGAAATAAACGCTTGGGCATTGCGTGCAAGTGATAAAATAATTGCTAATCCAAATTGTTCAACCATTCAAATGGTGATGGCATTGAATCCGTTAAATAAAAAATACGGAGTTAAACGAGTGATTGTATCTACTTATCAATCAATAACGGGTACTGGCGTTAAAGCTGTTAATCAATTGGCGAATGAAAGTTCTGGAGTTAAAGGAGAAATGGCTTATCCCTATCAAATTCACCAAAACTGTATTCCACATTGTGATGTTTTCCTAGAAAATGGATACACCAAGGAGGAAATGAAATTGATGAAAGAAACGAATAAGATCTTAGCAGATGATAATATTAAAGTTACCGCTACTGCCGTTCGTGTTCCAGTAATGGGAGGTCATTCTGAATCAGTTAATGTAGAGTTGAATATGCCATTTGAGCTAGCTGACGTGCGAAAATTACTTTCAGAAACAGAAGGAATTACAGTTCAAGATCAACCAGAAGTAAATAATTATCCAATGCCTTTTTATTCTAAAGATAAAAACGATGTTTTTGTCGGAAGAATTCGTCGTGATGATACAAGAGATAATGCACTAAACATGTGGATTGTTGCGGATAATTTGAGAAAAGGGGCTGCTACTAACGCGATTCAAATTGCAGAATATTTGGTGAAACAAGCCTTGGTCTAATCCCAATTTTTAACTTTTCCAAGATTTCTTTTTCTAATTTCTTAATTTAAAGCAGCGAAACACTCTATTCAGGAGTCTTGTTATAAACCCGCTTTGTATACTATGCGAGAAGAAGAACTCATAAAAGGCTGTATAAACGAAGATCAAGCTTGCCAAAAGGCACTTTATCAAAAGTTTAGCGGACTAATGTATGCAGTTTGTTTGCGTTATGCTAAGCATAAAGCAGAAGCTCAAGACATTATGCAGGATGGGTTTATCAAAGTTTTCGATAATATCTCCAAATTTTCTTTTAATGGTTCTTTTGAAGGCTGGATTAGACGAATAATGGTCAATACAGCATTAAACTATTACCGCAAATCAAGCAGTCATAAAGAACAATTAGGAATTGAAGAGTATCAAGAAGGAGCCACTGAACCAATGGCTAACAGCAATTTAGGAGAAAAGGAATTAATGATTATTATACAACAATTACCCGAAGGCTATAAATTAGTTTTCAATTTATATGCCATTGAGGGATATAGTCATAAAGAGATTGGAGAAATGCTTGATATCACAGAAAGCACTTCACGGTCCCAGCTTTCAAAAGCAAGAAAGTGGATACAAAACATTTTAGAAAAATATAATATAGACGCTAATGTTTAACGAAGAGGGAAACCATATCGATGAACTTTTTAGATCGGCATTAAAAGGCCATCAAGAAACACCTCCTGCATCGGCATGGGATAATATAGTGGAGAAAAGAAGCTTTGGGCACATTTTGTTGAATCAAATTTCGTTGAACTGGAAAAACTTTCTGTTTTTGACGTTCGTTTTTGCCACAGCAGGTATCGCTATTGTTTTTGGTACAGATACAACGAATAAAGACACGAATGTAGCAGCTAAGCCTATCCCTGTGGATAAAAGTGTTGAGTATGTTAATAGTCATCTATTGTTGGCCTCACACTCGCCTAATGCTGGAAGCATAAATGGATTACGTCAAGCAGAGTTGAATACCCCTCAAATTCAAAAACATGAATTTGAGTCAATTATTCACTCTAATAACGCAATAGCTAATCACACAGTTCAAATTAATAATACGATTCTCAGCTCTCAAAACATAGCAAGAAAAAACAATACAAAATCGGATCACCTTTCAAATCAACCATTTGAAAAAAAGGAAAGCGAAGAACAAATAATTCATTCTTCAATTACAAAATTGGATGAAAATAAGAAAAGTGATCGCCCAAAAGCCTTGATTAACGATAATAATTTACTAAATGATGGGGCTTCTATTTCTAACTCTAGCAATACCTTAAAAGAAGTATTTCAGCCAATTAATGATATTGAAAGCAAGATAGAATTATTATCTTCAATGAAAGTTTCAACGCTATCATTGTTGAATGAAAAAACTTTAGCATTAGATTCAAATTATTACAAGCCATTCGAAAAAAGAAAAATTACATTAAAGAATCATTTATTTGTAAACTTTAAGATAGGCCCTGAGTTTCATCAAACCAACTATATTTCTAACAACAAAGAATACATTGATTACGTTCAAGCTAGAAAAAATAGCACCTCTTCTAAAATTGGAGGCTCTGTGCAATTGACATTAAGCTATTACATGCATAATAATGTATTTATCGAGTCGGGATTTAGGTACAATCAAATAAAGGAAGAGGTGAATTATGAAACATATACAGTGCTTTCTGAAACTACAGTTATAGACTCTACATTGTTAGGTTACAAAGTGGGACCTACAGGCGAGCCCGTTCCCATTTACGATATTTCTGAAAGAACTGAAATAGAAAAAGATATTACGAAAACTAATAGTGTGAATGTTTATCACACTTTAAGCATTCCTGTGTTGGTAGGTTATCAGTTAGACTTTAATCGCTTCTCCTTTCAACTCAAAACTGGAGCAAGCATTTCTTTGATTAGTTCCAGAAGTGGAAGTATTGTAGGTCATCATGAAAATGAAATCATTAAATTAGGTGGAAGTTCAGACCCCTATAAAAATGCTATGGTTTATAATTGGGAACTTGCAGGTAGTGTAGGTTATCAGCTTTCAGAGAAAGTTCATTTAATCATAGAACCAACATATAGAACCTCCTTAAATAGTTTGACTAAGACTGATGGATCACTATCAGAAAAAAATAAAACTTTTGGATTTTTAACTGGAATTAGGTTTAAATTATAATTATGTGTAATTTAATACCCCTCAAACCTTTATGATTGAAAACTTGATTTGAAATGAAACTTATTAAACCCATTATACTATCTCTCTTCTGTGCGTTAGGAAATGCGGGGGTTTCGCAAGCTACATATCAAGAATTCGAAGTCGGAAACATCAGCACAAGAGTTTATGCTGATGGTTGGTTATTCAACGATCTTCATTACCAAAAAGCGAGGTTTGATATTCCAAAAAATTCAGGAGTTAATGCCATTTACATGTCTGGCTTTTGGATAGGTGGTCACATTGATTTGAAAAACCCCAATCAGCCAAATATCCTCAGGCTCTCGAAAATGTACAATACATCTAACAGTTTTAAACAAGGCCCTATCCGTCTGCAAAATAGAACCGGTGCAGACCCATCCTATTGGAATAAAACTTGGATTGTCAACAAATCAGTAGTGCTAAAACACATCCAAAGTTTTCAGAATAAAAGTTATGAAATTCCCGATGAGATTTTAAACTGGCCTGCTCACGGAAGGAATGGAACTGCTGATATTTTGGCCCCTTTTATTGATGTAAATGGAAACTCAATTTATGAGCCAGAGAAAGGAGACTATCCAGATATTAAAGGTGATAAAGCAATCTATTTTATGTTCAATGATGCCGGACAGGGATCCAATAATGATGGATTAGTAATTGAAGTTCACGGCATGCTTTACGGTTTTAACTCAGATGACGAAAGAATCAATAATACGTTATTTTTAAACTTAAAAGTAATCAACCGGTCAACTTATGATTACAAGGATGTTTATTTTGGTATGTATAATGATTTTGACTTAGGTGATCCAAGCGATGATTATATCGGTACAGATTCTGCTCTTGATTTAGTCTATGCATACAATGGAGATGATCAAGATGGACCCGCCAAAGGAATTCCGTCTTATGGTGAATCTCCTCCTGCAATTGGAATGGTTTATTTAAACAAGACGCTTTCGAACAGTATCTACTTTGACTTAAATGACGAGGTGAGAGGCGTTCCATCTACAAATCAACACTACTACAACTACTTGCGTTCCATTTTTAAAGATGGGAGTGATTTAAGATATGGTGGTGATGGGCATTATAAATCTGATGGGGTAACGAATCAAGGTGCTTCCTATGTTTTTCCAGGCGACCCAATCCAGCCTTCTAATTCTGACTGGACAGAGTCGAATAATTTTTCATTGCCTAATCCTCCAAGCGATCGAAGAATAATTGCATCACACCAACAGAACAACTTCGCTATCAACGACTTTATTGAAATAGACATTGCATATATTTTTGCAGAAAACAGCAAAAATGATAGAACTAATACTCAATCTGTGGCTGATTTAAAAAAGCTCGCAGCAGATATTAAAATATTATATGATTCAGGAGAGTTCAGTAAACCTACTCCACCTGTTATTCAGCCTCCCATTAACTCTATAACAGAAATTTATCCTAATCCTTTGGGAGATGGTGAAACGCTACAAATAACCGATGAACTAGTTACCAATATAGCTGTTTTTAATATAAATGGAACTAAGGTTTTAGAAAAACAAAAGGCTGAATCCACAATAGAAATTTCTCATAATGAGTTATCCAGTGGGATGTATATTATCAGATTAAACTCAGCCTATAGCTCTAGAAGCGAAAAATTGATTGTAAAGTAAATTAACAATAATAGCCTTTAGAACATTCTCCCAACAACCCTCTCAAATAAAAGACCTTATAAATTTTTAAAGAATTTTCTTTGAAAGATTAGTAAGCTAAAAATTCCAACTGTAATAGCAGAATCTGCAATGTTGAAAACAGGACGAAAGAAAAGAAAGTGTTGACCACCCCATATTGGCAACCAATCAGGAAAAAACCCATCCATCAAAGGAAAATAAAGCATATCTACGACTTTTCCATAAAGCAATGGGGCATATCCACCAGACTCTGGTAAAAAAGTCGCTACCTGATTGTAACTTTCGTCAAAAATAACTCCATAAAATACACTGTCGATAATATTGCCAACAGCTCCCGCAAAAATCAGTGAACCAGTGATTAATAATCCTTTTGAGGTAGTTTTTTTGGGGAGTCTAAACAAATAAATTCCAATTACGGTCACAACGATAATCCTAAATAGTGTAAGGAAAAGTTTGCCATATTCTCCAGCGAACTCAATTCCGAAGGCCATTCCATTATTCTCTGTAAAATGAATGATAAACCAATCACCCAAAACCGGAAACTCTTCACCCAAGAACATATTCGTTTTGATCCAGAATTTGGACCATTGATCGGCCGTTAAAATCGTTAGAACAATAAATAATGGATGAGATAGGAAGTTGACAACTCTCTTCATGGGGAATGGTATAAAGAAAAAGGGCTCAACGCCCTATTTCTTATCTATTGTTTTGAGCTTCTTTTGCCTCAATAGTTAATGTAGCGTGAGGTACAGCTTTCAATCGCTGCTTTGGTATTAATTGGCCAGTTTCTCTACAAATGCCATACGTTTTATTCTCAATGCGAATTAATGCATTTTCTAAATGAGAAATAAACTTCTCCTGTCGAATTGCTAATTGAGAAATTTCTTCTCTAGAAAGTGTCTCAGAGCCATCCTCCATCATCTTAAAACTAGGTGAAGTGTCATCTGTACCATGATCATCTTTATAAGAAAGAGTATTTCTTAAATTGGTTAAATCCTTTCTTGCTTCCTCCAATTTACCATTAATTAACTCCTTAAATTCAGCTAATTCTGCATCGGAATATCTCGTCTTTTCTTCGCTCATAATTATATTTTTTCTAAAGAAACCTGAGTTTCTAAATTAGTATCTAATTCTATCAATTGTGATTCGTTGGCAATATTATCCACAAAAATGATATTATCGGCCAAAGTTTCTAAACAAATATACTTTTTATTCGCTTCTATAGCAGCATCCAACTCCGTGTGTTTTTGAACAGTTATCCTAATTTTATCTGTAACTTCAAAACCATTATCTTTTCTAAGATTTTGAATCCTATTCACCAATTCTCTTGCTATTCCCTCCTCCTTTAATTCCGAAGAAATGTTAATATCCAAAGCTACCGTATAAGCTCCTTCAGTGGCAACTAGCCATCCAGGAATATCATTTGTCGTAATTTCTACATCATCGGTTGAAATTGAAAACTCATTCCCCTCAGCTATTAAAACATAGGTTTGATTTCGCTCCAATGTTGCAATTGCATCTTGATCCATAGCAGCAATAGCGGATGCTACTTGCTTCATTTGCTTTCCAAACTTAGGACCTAGTTTCTTAAAGTCAGCTTTTATCCGCTTTACTAAAACACCAGTTGTATCCTCTAAGTATTCAATTTCCTTTACATTAACTTCAGATAAAATTAGATCCTGTACTTCAGTTAATTGACGCTTAAATGTTGGGTCTAAAACAGGAACCATAATACGTTGGAGTGGCTGTCGAACTTTGATTTGCTCCTTTTTTCTTAGGGCTAAAATCATAGAAGTCACTTTTTGAGCTATTCCCATTCGCTGCTCTAAATCAAGATCGATTAAAGAGTCGTCTGCTTGAGTAAACAAAGCTAAATGAACCGAATTATTTCTATCCTTCCCACTAATTAAATTCAAATCATTAAATAAACGATCCATGAAGAAAGGAGCTACTGGTGCTGAAAGTCTTGCTACCGTTTCTAAGCAGGTATACAAGGTTTGATAAGCAGAAATTTTATCAGTCGTATAATCTCCTTTCCAAAAACGTCTTCTACACAAGCGAACGTACCAATTACTCAAATTCTCCGTTACAAAATCTTGTATAAGCCTTGTTGCCTTGGTAGGTTCAAAATCTGCGTAAAGAGCGTCAACCTCTTTTACCAAAGAATTCAATTTAGACAAAACCCAACGGTCGATTTCAGGACGGTCTTTTAATGCTACTTCACCTTCACTGTAAGTAAACCCGTCAATATTCGCATACAATGCAAAAAAGTTATAAGTATTATAAAGCGTACCAAAGAACTTACGCTGAACTTCGGTAATACCATCCAGATCAAACTTTAAGTTATCCCAAGGCTGCGCATTACTAATCATATACCAACGCGTTGCATCTGGACCATATTTATCCAACGTAGTAAATGGATCAATTGCATTCCCCAATCGTTTAGACATTTTCTGCCCATTTTTATCCAGCACTAATCCATTTGAAACGACATTCTTGAATGCTACTGAATCAAAACACAATGTAGCAATAGCATGAAGCGTAAAAAACCAACCTCTTGTTTGGTCTACGCCTTCTGCAATAAAATCTGCTGGGTAGAATTGATTCTGTTCGATGAGTTCCTTATTTTCAAATGGATAATGCCATTGTGCATAAGGCATTGAGCCGGAATCAAACCATACATCAATTAAGTCTGCTTCTCTTTTCATTGGTTTCCCTGACTCAGAAACTAAAGTAATTTCATCTACAAATGGACGATGGAAATCAAATGAATTATAATTCTCTTTAGAAAAATCACCTGGAACAAAATCTGCCATTGGATTTTTAACCATAACACCAGCTGCTACGGCTTTTTCACATGCTAATTTTAATTCCTCAGCGGATTCAATCAATACTTCCTCTTCGCCATCTTCAGTTCGCCAAATCGGCAATGGAATACCCCAATAGCGAGAACGAGATAAATTCCAATCTTGTAGGTTTTCTAACCAATTCCCGAAACGACCCGTTCCGGTGCTTTCTGGCTTCCAATTAATGGTTTTATTGTTTGCAATTAACTCTGGCTTCAAGGCTGTAGTTTTTACAAACCAAGAATCCAACGGAAAGTACAAAACAGGCTTATCTGTTCTCCAACAATGTGGATAACTGTGCTCATATTTTTGAACATCAAAAGCACGATTTTGCTCTTTTAGTTTGATAGAAATTCTCACATCAGCCGATTTATAATCAGCTGGTTTTGTGGCTTCATCTTCATATTGTTCTTTCACATAAACCCCTGCAAAATCAGTCACTTCTGGCACAAATCTACCTTGCATATCCACCAAATGAAGTGCTCCAATTCCATTGGCTTTTGCCACTCTAAAGTCATCCGCTCCATAGCTCGGCGCTAAATGCACGATACCTGTACCATCTTCGGTGGTAACAAAATCGCCTAAAATCACACGGAAAGCATCTCCTTCTTCTGGCTGTACATATGGCAACAATTGCTCATAGCGCATTCCGTCTAAATCAGCACCCGATACTTCTTGAACTATTTCAAAAGGAATCTTCTTATCGCCAGCTTTATATTCTGCTAGCTTTAACTCTGCATCCTTTGGAGAAAACCACTTGTTCACCAAATCTTTGGCTAAAAGAACTGTAATCGGCTCGAATGTATATTTATTAAAGGTTTTAACTTTTACATATGTGATTTTTGGACCAACGCCCAAAGCAGTGTTAGATGGCAATGTCCACGGAGTAGTTGTCCATGCGATAAAAAACAAATCACCATGTACATCTTCAAATAAATTTGCAGATTGCTCATTATTAACGACTTTAAATTGAGCAACAGCAGACGTATCTTTTACATCTTTATAGCATCCAGGCTGATTTAATTCATGTGTGCTTAAGCCAGTGCCCGCAGCAGGAGAATAGGGCTGAATCGTGTACCCCTTGTAAATCAACCCTTTTTTATACAACTTCGATAATAAATACCAGACACTTTCAATGTATTTATTGTCATACGTGACGTAAGGATCTTTCATATCGACCCAATATCCCATTTGTTTGGTCAAATTATTCCAAACATCTGTGTAACGCATTACGGCTTCACGGCATTTTTGATTATATTCTTCTACGGTGATGGTTTTACCAATATCTTCTTTAGTAATTCCTAGTTCTTTCTCAACACCAAGCTCCACAGGAAGGCCATGAGTATCCCATCCAGCTTTTCGCTTTACTTGAAAACCTTTTTGAGTTTTATATCGACAAAAAATATCTTTAATCGTTCGCCCCATTACGTGATGAATACCAGGTAATCCATTGGCAGAGGGCGGTCCTTCATAAAAAACGAAAGACGGTGCATCTTCTCTAGAATCAATACTTTGTTGAAAAGTATCCTCTTCTTCCCATTTATTTAAAACTTCAGAAGCTATCTCTGGCAAATTCAATTGCTTATATTCTTTATACTTACTCATGCTGAAAAATAACCTTTTGGCAACGATTTTAATGGGCGCAAATTTAACAATTCTGAACCAGATGGGAATCATCTGTTTTAAACCCACAATTTAGTGATAAAAAAGAGCCAACTGTATAAACAGTTGGCTCTTCAAAAAAGTAAAATTATCTACTAAATCGTAGCAATTACTTTTAGTTCGATACCAATTGGAGTAGGTAAACTCTTGATTTCGACAGTAGTTCTGCAAGGTTGATTATCAGCAAAATATTCTGCATATATTCGGTTGTACGTTTTAAAGTCCGCTTTCATGTTGGTTAAAAACACGGTTACATCTACGATTTTATCCCAAGACGAACCCGAGTCCTCTACAATTGCTCTAACATTATTAAATACAGAATGACATTGTTTTTCAATATCATATGATAAAATCTCACCATTCTCATCCAGCTCAACACCGGGAATTACTTTTGTTCCTCGCTCTCTTGGACCAACACCTGATAAAAAGAGTAGATTACCGACTTTTCTGGCATGTGGATAAGCTCCTACTGGTTCCGGAGCTTTCTGAGAATCAAATTTTTCGCTTGACATATAAGTTATAATTTGAAAACAAAGGTAATAATCTAAGATTACTTACAAGAAGCTGATAAAAAAACATCTCAATTTCTTTTTTACCAATAAAAATGAACCTTCTGTCGAAAGAATGGCATAAGTACTTCTGTTTTAGAGTAACTTTAACTTTTTAAATTCTTTTTTCTATTTCTTAAATCATGAATTCAGAATACACTTCACTAGAAGATTTAAAACAAGTTTTTGACACTCTTGCTTCATGCATGACAGAAGCCCTAATTGTTGTAAATACTAAAGGTCAATTTGTTATGGTAAATTTATCTGCAATAGAAATGTTTGGTTTAGAAGAAGAGCCGAATAAGCCAGAAATGGCAAAATACTATGGCGCTTTTCATCTAGACGAAAAAACATTCTATAAAAAAGAGGAATTACCTTCGTATAGGGCATTGAATGGAGAAAATGTAAAAGATGAAATCATTTTTATTAGAAACTCCAAAAAGCCAAATGGAGTATACGCATGTGCAAACGCAAAGCCCATCTTAAATAGTGGAAAAGAAATTATTGGTGCAGTAATAGTTGCGACGAACATAACCGAACAGAAGAAAAGAGAAACAGAAATACAACGAAATAAAGATCTCTTGGAGCAATCTCAGCAAATGGCTCAAATTGGTTATTGGGAAATCGATTTAATTCAAAATACTTTAGAGTGGTCTAAAGAAACCAAAATTATACATGAAGTAGGGCCAGACTTTATCCCAGATTTAGAAACAGGTATTAATTTTTATGACGAAGATTCAAAACCCATCATTACGAAGTTAGTAGAAGACGGAATTATAAAAAATAAAAGTTGGGACATCAAGTTAGGAATTATAACAGCTAAAGGGAATCACAAGTGGGTTAGATCCATTGGAAGGCCGTATATTGGAAAACAAGGGGTTGAAAAGGTAGTAGGAGTTTTTCAAGATATTACAAAAGACAAACTCGCGGAAGATCAACTAATCAAAAATGAAAAAGAAATTAAAAAGCTAAATGCTCAACTAAAAGAAAAAATAGAGTTACGTACGAAGGAGTTGAGCAAAACCAAACAAGATTATCAAAAGCTTTATAACGAAGCTCCTGATATGATGGCATCAATTGATACTAATAAGTTGACAATTATTGATTGTAATCAAACCGTTTGTGACTATTTAGGATATTCAAAGGCAGAATTGGTTAATCAATCATTTTTAAATTTATATCATTCAGAATCTTACAGCATTGTTAAAAAAGCAATACAGCAATTTAAAAAAAATGGAGAAATTAAAAATCAACGATTATATCTCAAGAAAAAAAATGGAGAAAAGCTGCCTGTAACACTAAACACTTCAGCAATAAAAGATGCATCAGGTAACATTATTCAAGCAAATTCTGTTTGGAGAGATATTACTCAATTAGAAAAAGTAGAAAAGGAGCTTAAGTTTTTAAATAATGAACTAGAAAGTAGAGTAATAGAGCGAACAGAAGAACTTCAAAAGGTAAATGAAGAACTAGAGGAGTTTGCATACATGACTACTCATGATTTAAAATCCCCAATTTCCAATATTAAGGGTCATATTGAAATTTTAGAGATGGAAATGAATACCTCTTCAAATCCAGTTATCGGTCAGTCGATTCATTGGATGAAGGACTCTATAGAAAAAGCTGAATCAAATATTCAGAGTATTATTAAAGTAGCTCAAATCAGAGAGCCTGCATCAAGTATTACGACTGATATTAGCTTAAATAAAATTATCAAACAGGTTATAAAAGATATAAATTTTGAAAAGGCTGAAATAAGCATTTCTACGGATCGTGATTACCGAATATCCTTCAATGAAAAAAATATCTACAGCATCATCCAAAATTTGATATCCAATTCAATTAAATACAAAAAAAGTGACACTACAGCTGTCATAAATATTAAAGTATTTGATAATAATGAATATACTTGTGTATCCATTTCCGATAACGGGCTAGGTATAAACTTAGATATGAATCAGGCTAATCTATTCGGAATGTTTAAGCGACTGCATGATCATGTTGAAGGAAGTGGAATTGGGCTTTATCTTGTAAAGCGAATGCTTGATGCTGCTGGAGGAAAGATAGAGGTGGAAAGCAAACTAAATGAAGGATCTACATTTACTGTTTTTTTTAAAAAATAATGAAGAAATTAAAACGAATTTTATTAATCGATGATAGTGAGGCAACTAACTATATGAATCAATACTTCTTTGAAAAGTTAGAGGCATGTGATAGAATTGATGTAGCAACAAATGGTCAAGAAGCCTTAGATATAATTACAAGTATAAAAGAAGAAAATTGGGACACAGAAATGCCCGATCTTATTTTGTTAGATATTAAAATGCCCGTTCTGGATGGATTCGGTTTTCTCGAGCATTATGAAAAACTACCTTCTGAAATGCGGAAATCTGTTATCACTGTTCTTTTAACTACATCAATGAGCCAAACCGATAGAGATAGGGCACAAAAATATGAGTCTGTAAATAGCTTTCTCAATAAACCGTTAACAATTGGCCATGTTAAAACGCTGCTAGAAAAGGTTTCGGGGCTATCTCAATGATAGTATAAATTTATTTTTATTTATTGAGTTTATAAAAATAATCTATATTAGTAGCACATTTAATATCTGCAGCTATGAAAAACGTCAACTTCCTTTTCTTATTTTTTCTTGCATCTATAATAGGTCTTAGTTCTGCAAGTGCGCAGGGCAATTTTCGTGTCCTATCAAATTCAATTTTAACAGTAAACCCTTTAGAGTGTGATACAATTGCTGTAGATGTTACAACATATTTAGGGTGTAGAAATTTTGTAAATAATGGTTATAGCTATTCCGTCTCTGGAAATACAATTACAATAGATGTAAAATATACTAGTTCTCCCATTTGCTTAGGAGCATTAAGTCAGCCCATTTTTAATGTAAGAATGGTTGGAATTCCTGCAGGGAGTTACACCATTTCAAGTGAGGCCTATTTAGACAATGTTTTTGTTAATGCAGTAACAACCCCCATATCAGTAGCAGCTTGCTGCCCATCAACAAGTCAAGTAAAAGCAAGCTTTTTTTTAGATGATTCTACTTTTTGTGTTGGAGATACTTTTTACTTAAACAATTTGTCTGCGAATGCACTTAATTTTGAATGGTTCAAAAATGACACTTCATTTTCAACAAGTAGTAGCCCCTTCCTAATCGCATCAACTGTTGGCTTAAATACGATTCGATTACGAGCCGATAGTGGATTTTGTAGTGATGATACTACCTTAAGGTATCGTGTGAATGCTAATCCATTAGTGAATTTGGGAATGGATACAATAATTTGTCAAGGTGCATCTATTACACTCAGACCAAACCTTCCATATTCAAGCTATATTTGGCAAGACTCTACAACCTTAGATAGCTTAATAGTTAATAGCGCAGGAAATTACAGCGTAATAGCTATTGATTCAAACGGCTGTGTTGGTATGGATACGGTGCTTATTGGCGTGTCTGTTTGTACATTTTTGGAACAACAATCCTCAAATGAAAACATATGGACGGTATTCCCAAATCCAGCAGACAATAAGCTGTTTATAAAACACAGTTCATTAAAAAGCACCAACTTTACTTACAAGATTATTAGTTTAACAGGACAACTTATTTCTGAAGGTATACTAACCAATACTCATTCAGAAATCTCTACTCAACATTTAGAACCAGGTGTTTATTTCATTCAAGTAATGCATGGAAATACCACCACTACCCAAAAAATCACTAAAAAATAAATTAAAGATGTAAAATACTAACCGAGCCACATTACTGCTCATGCTATATTTTTAACAATTCATCTAAATTTACATCTATTCGATTAAGGTGATGACTAATTTAGCTCTTACAAACTACATCTATCCCTTAAATGATTCACAAACTAAACAACTATGTTTCACGAAATGGTATCTATAACGATGCGTCTGCAAGTGGCTCACTTAAGGTTAAAACATTTAACTGGATACTATTTTGGACTTTTTGGGCAAGTATTCTATGGAGTTTATTGCTATTGGGGTTAGGTCAAACTTATGCAGCTTATATACCTCTCATAGCGACTTTATCCATCCCGATTTCCTTTTATACCTTAGCAAAGAAGCAAAATTTTCACCTAGCTTTAAACATTTACATTACCTCTCTTTTAATTCTCCCTCCTTTAGTTCAACTCTTTCACGGGGGAATTATTAATTCTGGTGCTGTAATAGTTTGGACTATTCTCGCACCAATAACCGCGATGATTTTTAAGAAAATGAAAATTGCAAAATTAATTTTTTGCCTTTTTATTTTGTCTCTTCTAATTGGCTCTTTAGCAGAATTATTGATAGATGTCCCTTTCAAAATAATGAGCTCAAATCAGATCATCATTCAATTTATTCTAAACATAATTGGTTTGTTAACAATTATCTATTTTCCAATACTACATTTTACTAACGAAATGTTAAACCAACGGAAAATTATAAAATCTCAGAATGACAAAATTGTTAGCAGTATAGAATATGCTAAATATATTCAAACTGCGAGTTTATTATCTCATGATGAATTAAGTGCTTGCCTTAATAATGACTTCTTTTTATACTATAAACCCAAAGATATCGTGAGTGGAGATTTTTATTGGGTAAACCATAAAAATGGCCGATTAATAATTATTTGCGCAGATTGTACTGGACATGGAGTTCCTGGTGCATTTATGACAATGATGGGAATAAACCACCTGAATAATATTGTTAATGAGAAGGGTATAACTGACCCTTCTATGATATTATTGTTTTTACATTATGCTGTTAGAGACTCATTAAAGTATTCACCTGAGAAAATTAACGATGGGATGGATATTTCTGTATGCAGTATCGACTTATCTGAAATGAAAATGGAATACTCTGGTGCTAGAAATAAATTATATTATTTTGATAAAACGTTAAAAGTTTTTCCTGGAACAAAAATAAGTATTGGAGATGATCAAGAAAATGTTTTATTTGAAAAGCACACCATAAAAATGAATGGGGGAGACCACTTTTATATGTTCTCTGACGGTTATATTGATCAATTTGGAGGTCCAAAGAATAAAAGATTTGGTAGCAAACAACTAGCTTCCTTAATTAAAGAAATGAATGGAATGGATATAAAAGAACAAGGAAGAATTATGTCTAATAAAATGGAAGAGTGGAAAAGGGGAATTGACCAAATTGATGATATAACCATAATGGGATTTAAAGTATAAATATGGAAATAAAGAAAAAAATACTTATTATTGAGGATGACTCACTAACATTATTGGTTTTAAAAAACCTATTGAGCAATAGAAATTTTGAAATTTTAGCATTAAATGATGGCCGACATTACAAAGAAAAAATGGAGGGAGTGGAAGCAGTCATTATAGATTGTGGGCTACCATTTACTTCAGGAGAAGATATTGCATTAGAAATTAAAAACACTCACCCTAGCACCAAAATCATTTTAACTTCTGTTTCATCTGTAGAAAAGTTAAAGCCTGAAACAAAAAATGTAATTAATGGATTTATAGGTAAACCCTACAATTCAGAGAAGATTGACAATTTATTTACTCTTATTTTTTAACATGGAAAAACTGAATACCATTATACTTATAGACGATAGTAATGCTGCAAATGCTATTAATTCAGCTATTATTAAAGAAATGAATATAGCTGATAATATCATTTTAATGAATAAAACTTCAACAGCTTTAGACTACTTAAAGAATGACGACAAGATTAATTATCCAATCCCCGAATTAATCTTATTGGATATTGAAATGCCTGATGAGGATGGGTTTGAATTTTTGAAAAGTTATTCTGATCTCGATCAAGCCGTTACTAATTCATTTTCTCCGATCATAGTCATCTTAAGTAATCATATTACACCAGAAAACTTTACTAAAGGAAAAGACTTTAGATTAGTGGGTGTAGAGTGTATTTTAAGAAAACCTATGGAAAGAGAAGATATTGAAGATGTATTGGAGGAACATTTCGGTTTTGAATTCGATTAAAATGAAATTTCTTATACCCCCTAGCCATATATCCATTGAAGTCTATCAGAAACTACTTCCTCTTTTTTTGGATGAAATTGTTGCTGATTTTAAGCAATTAAAATCTAGCTATATGGAAAATAATTGGGAAGAAGTAAAAAGACTTTCTCACAAAATAAATGGAGTTGCAAGTAGCTATGGTGCCTTTGAAATACAAAAAGAGGCAGCTTACATAGAAAACTCCAGCAAAAAAGACGTTGAATTGAATAAAAAAACAGTATTGAGTCTAGAGTGTGCAATCGAAAGACTCAATAACTACATTCAAACTGAATTCAAGCAACTATATTCTTAATTATTCCGTCAGGTATTTGATTTTACTTACAAATAAATTAGAATATTTGTATTCCTTAAAAAAATGAATATGAAAAACTTATTAATTGCTATTATTACATTAGCCTTCACGATTACATTCACTTCTTGTGAAAAAGAAACCTCACTAACTCCAAATCCGCTTTATAACCAAACTCCAAGTCAACCTCAGAGTTTCCAAGCTGATATTGATAGTTCTACCTATATTTTTAACATAACTACTAGTGTTGAATCTAGTGGACTTCTAAATCTGGAAGGCGTAAAGGGAAACTATAAAATAGTAGTGGTTACTAGCTCATTAACACCTGGTGTATATAAAACAATAGATAATGGTTTGAATAATGTTAGTATATATATCAATAATGGTGTAATGGGCATCTATTCTAGTGCATTTGTACCAGTGCCTGACATGGAGGTTAAAATTAATTCTTTCGATGCTATAAATAGAACCATTACAGGTTCTTTCAGTGGTTTGGTGCAGGATATTAATACAAAAGATACCATTCGAATATCAAATGGAATTTTCACCAATGTAAAAGTATTAAAAGGACCAGATGTAAACTTGGGAAAGATGACTGCAAAAATAGATGGAACACCTTTCGAGTCATACTTTTGTGTTCAAACCAGTGCATCTTACAATGGCTTTGAAATAAGCCAAATAGATGGATCAAGCACCGGAGTTAACAAATCGTTGAAGCTGTTATTTGATGATAAAATTAAAACTGGAACATTTAATATTGACGGATTTGATATTTCTGCGCAGTATTATGCCAACTTATCATCCAATCAAGACCCATTTAAAGATATTTATGATGGAATAAGCGGATCAATAGTAGTGAGTAAAGTAGACACCGTTGCCAAAATAGTAGAAGGTACTTTTAACTTTGAGGCTTTAAATATAGATTCTGACACCGTGAAAGTAACTGACGGTAAATTTGAAGCAGTAATTCAATAGTGCTTTTTCCAATAATCTGGTGGAAGAATAATTAACTTAGGGTAGTCAACGACATCCAAATGGTTAAATAAAGTTTTAGGAGAGGCCCACGGATGGTGGACCTCTTTTTTTTCCACATTATTTAATTCAGGAATCCACAACCGAACGAACTCCCCTTGACTATCATAATTTTTTGCCTGAAGAATAACATTAAAAAACCGATCTCTACTGTCATTTCCAACTCCGGCAATATACATCCAGTTTCCATAATTGCTACAAACATCATAATCCAGTAACATAGATTCAAAGTATTCTGCCCCTACTCTCCAGTCTTGTTGAAGCTCCTTCACAAAAAAAGATGCTACATTCTGCCTCCCTCTGTTACTCATAAAGCCTGTAGCGGCTAATTCTCTCATATTAGCATCAATAAACGGAACACCCGTTTTTCCTTTTATCCAAGCATTTACAAATTCTGGATTCGGATTCACCAAATTCTGATGACCATTTATTCCATGGGAATGGAAAATTTTATTATCATTTTTTAAAGCAATATATTTAAAAAAGTCTCTCCAAACCAATTCAAAAATAAGCCAGTAAGTAGAATCATTAGAATAAAATTCGTGCTCAAACCTCTTAACTTCCCAATAAATATGTCGAGGAGAAATACATCCATTCCATAACCAAACTGATAGTTTACTAGAATAATCGGCACCTATTAATCCATTTCTTTTTTCTTTGTAATGGAGTAGTTCTTGTGATTCATAAAAATAATGATTCAGTCTATTGTTTGCTTCATCTTCTCCACCTTTGAAAGCAAGAACTGACCGATTATCCTTAATAGGATTTGAAAATTTAAAGTCGTTGAGAGACGGTATAGTCCCTTTTTGAATCCTATTAGACAAGTTATTGAGCTTGGAGGGTGGGGCAATGCAGGGCCGAATAGAGGTATTTCTTTCTAATAGCTTCCGAAATGAAGTAAAAATAAAAGGGGTATCTACTATAGCAAAGGGTATATCATCTGGGTGAAACAAAAAAGCATCGTAGGAATATTCTATTGAACCATTAAAAAGTCTTTCTACTCTTCTTTCTAACTCAACCTCTTCAAAAGTAATTTCTTTTTGGGTGTAAATCGTAGTTGCATTTGTTTCAAGTGATAAATGCTTTAAATATGAAGCAGTATTTCCGACTCTAATCACTAAATCACTTCCTACTTTTCTGAGGTTTTCTCTTAAATTTTGAACACCTTCGAGAAGTAACTGAGCTCGGTGAACTCCTATTTTAGGATAGCCAAACTTAGTCATTGAAAATAGAATCTCGTCAAAACAATAAAAGGGGATTACAATAGAATGATTTTTCAATGCTTTGGCTAGCGATTCATTATCATGTAATCTTAAGTTATTTCTAAACCAAACTATTGCAACGCTCATTCTTTTTATTTCTTCTACACTTTTCTCCACAGTATACAACTGTATTCCAACTCAACCTCCACTTCTTTCTCCAAAAGAATGGTCTATTACAAGTTGGACATATTTTTTGTGGTAAGTCTCTTTTATTAACCAAATTGGATGGTATTTGTTCTATGGGCGATCATCTGAATAGGTCCCTAAAAGCTTGTATAAAGGTGAGCGACCAATTAACCCAACGATTAAAAAGAACAAACCAAGAATAACCATAACAATGGAAAACGCAATTGAATCACTTTTTGTAAAAGTGAAATAAAAAGTAACCAAAGCCATCAAGATTCGAAGTATTCGATCCAATAGACCCATATTTTTTTTGAATCCAAACATTATCTATAAATTTTACAGAATGTATCCATTTTTATTAAAAAAAGGAAGTTTATTGTGACAAAACAATCTGTTTTGCCATATTTTTGAATATAAACCCGTGAAAAGGTAAAACAGAATACCAATATAAACGGCCTGCCAAACCTTTGGGGCGAAAAGTAGCCGTCTGGACCATGCAAAAACCTTCCAGTCCACCTGCGTTAGGAATGATTTTGAATTCTAGCCATGCATCTCCTGGCAACTTCATTTCAGCATATAATAATAATCTAACATTTACCTCATCTGCTAAAAGCACCCTCCAAAAGTCCAAAGAATCTCCAGCGTAGATATCTGTAGGACTACGTCTTCCCCTTCTCAAGCCTACTCCCCCCACTAACTTATCCATATGGCCACGAATCTTCCATAGAAAATTTCCATAGTACCAACCTTTGTTACCCCCAATGGACCAAATGTTCCGCTTAACTTGATCAAATATTGATGCTTCAAAAGCTATCTTCTTAACATCTTCAAATGTTCCATTTTGTGGTACTTCTATATAATCATTTAATGAAGACTCCAGATGTATAAAATGATCCGAATCTACCCAAGAAGAAACAACCATATTTTGTTCTATTCTTTTGAATGCCAACTGCACCGCTTCTTTATAAGTAAATAGCTTTATTTTAATTATTTCATGCAAGTCGTTTTTTACAATGACTTCATTTTTCATGCTGTCCACTAAGTTGACCGCCAAATGGTAAGAAGTTGAGGTTACAAAATAAAGCCAATAAGATGAAATGCGAGGACTGAATACTGGGACTGTAAAAATAAATCTCTTTATCCCTCTAACCTTTGCAAACTCTAACAACATTTGTTTATAGGTAAGTATGTCTGGACCTCCGATGTCGAAGGTTTTGTGATACGTTTTTTCATTCAGGGCCGCAAGAGTCAGGTATTCAATTACATTTCGAACACCAATAGGTTGGCATTTCGTATTCAACCATTTTGGAGCAATCATTACAGGCAACTTTTCCACTAAATCACGTATAATTTCAAAACTAGCACCACCTGACCCTATTACAATCGCTGCTCGAATTACGGTAGTGGGCACCTTAGATTGCTGCAAAACATCTTCTACACTTTTTCTACTAGTTAGGTGCTTTGATAAATCGGAATCATTAGAAATACCTCCAAGATAAATTATCTGCTTTGCACTCGATCGATCAATATATTCTTTAAAGTTTTCAGCTGTTTGCTGCTCCATTTCTTCAAAATCACCTTTGGAAGTGGATAAAGAGTGTATTAAAAAATAGGCAACATCAAAATCCTCGGGCAATTCTGAAAGTGTTTCACGTTTTAAAAAATCTGCTTGATAAACTGTTACTAAACATTTCATCGAGGTGTTTATTGACAATCTATTTTTATCTCTAACCACCGCATAGACTTGGTGTCCATTTTGTGTTAAACTAGATAATAATCGTTTTCCGATGTAACCATTTGCTCCTGTTAGTAAAACTTTCAAGTTGATTTTATTTTAAGTTAAACAAATTTCTATTGTTTATTGTTTGAGAAATATTGTAAAATACGAAACATGCATAGATTATCACGAACAAGTCGATTACCCATTTCACTTGAGAAAGCTTGGGATTTTTTTTCTTCTCCTAAAAACCTAAAAGAAATCACACCTGACTATATGGGTTTTGATATTACTTGTACACTTCCAGAAAAAATGTATCCTGGAATGATTATCACTTATAAAGTGAAGCCTCTATTAGGAATACCAATTGGTTGGATGACAGAAATTACTCATATAGAAGATAAAAAATTCTTTGTAGATGAACAACGAGTAGGGCCGTATACTATTTGGCATCATCAACATCATTTTAAAGCTATAGAAGGCGGAGTAGAGGTGATTGATACTGTAGACTATGTTTTACCTTTAGGACTTATAGGAAGGGCTTTAGAACCGATTTTGGTAAGAGGGAAATTGAAAGAAATTTTTGATTATAGAGAGAAAAAAGTGGAAGAGCTATTTGGTAAATTTTAACGGTAAGTAAATCTAATTCTAACCTTAAAAAAAAGGGCGAAATCAATAATGATTTCGCCCTTTCGTGTGATCTAAAAATTAACTTATCTGATAGTCAACTTTTGGATGGTATTGTTTCCATTGATATTTGTTCTCAAGAAATACATTCCATTATTTAAGCTTGATAAATCAATTTGCTCTTGTACTGTATTTGCTCCAGAGAAATTGTTATTGTAAACTACCTTTCCTGTAATGTCATATACTTCTACTTGAACGTTTCCAATCTTATTCTCATCAGTAATGTTTAAAGTAATGAATCCATTTGACGGGTTTGGATAAACTTTAATTGCAGATGATGCGCTCAAAATTTCGTTTGTTCCAATAATTACATTTCTAGGAGTACCGAAGTTTGGACGAATCATATAAGTCACATTAAAGTTGAAGTTTTCATTTGGCGTCCAAGGAGTTGTTCCAAAGGTTACAAAATTTGTATTTGCTATAAATTTTGTTGGAGTAGTTCCAACAGTAACATTTGAATCTTGCTCTTCTACACCAACGAAGAAAGAATCAGCAGGAAGAATTACATATCCACCAGCATTATTAAACGTTAAGGTAGCATAAGAAGCACCAGTATTTGTGTAAGTAATAGTATCTGTTGTAGCTAAAATGCTACCAGGCAAACCATTCGAAAAGCTTCTAACTTGAGCACTAAGTGGTTGGTTCGTCATAGAGCCGCCTCCATTATTAATAAATACTGTAACAGAAGTTAAAGTATCACTTTTACTGATTTCATAAACAGAACCTAATTCACCTTTAATGCCTGCCCCAATTCCTAAGGAACCTGTGGCAATACCATTATCTCTAGCCATTGTAGTGTCGGTTACGATAAGTGTGTCGGAAGAATTAGAATTGTTATTTGGTGTTGCATCAACATTTGAGTGCGAAACTAAGTAATCTACAGTGTAAGCACCTAATACAGTAGGAACATAATTTGCTACTTTAATAAATGTATTGTTAGCACCTGGAGCTAGTTTCGTTATTGAAGAACTATCAGTATATACTACCGTTGCATTTCTTTTAACCGTGTAATTCACTTTCACATTTCTTAAAGTATCTGCACCAATATTTGCAGCAATTGCGGCAAATACAATGGAGTCGGTTTGATTGAATGGCAGCCTAGTATATTCGGATAATCTATTTGTAGCCAATAACTCCACATCAAAGCTAGCTGCATTCTTAATAGAAATATCGTCAATAGCAATATCGTCATAGAATGTACCATTGGTTTCATCTACTATGAATCTAACTTTTATTGGAGTAGTAGCTCCCAATGAGGATAAATTCACGCTATTTCTCTTCCATCCATTCGTATTTACAGAGTCTACAAAAACAGTATCTAAATTAGTCCCATATTCTACTGTTACATAAAGTGTAGCATTTCTTGTTCCAGTTTCTCGATCACTGTAGTGGAAAAATTCTAACTCAGGATTAGTTAATCCACTAATATCAATGTCAGGCATTTGCAAAGTAACATCAGAAGAAGATGGAGACTCAGAATCATCCACATACGCAAAATATCCAGTCCCACTATTATCAGTTGCAGGACCGTGCCCACCTTGTGCTGGGGAATAGGCTTGTGATAACACCCATAATTCATTTGAGCTTGAGTAATTACTTATACATAGATCGAAAGTAGCTGAACCAAAACTTTGAGTATAAGGAGCTACTACTGCCGCACAGGCGGTAGTAAATCTACCTTTTACAGACCAAAAGCTATTATTTGCAGCACTGCAGCTATCTTCTACTCTAAATTCATAGACTGTAGATGCTGATAAACCAGTTAAAGTATAAGGTTTAGTTGTAATATTAGAAATTTTAGTTCCTGTTCCAGAAACAAAACCTAAGGGACCATATTCAATATTCCAAATAGTAGCCCCACCAGAAGTCCAGTTTAAATCTACCGTAGTAGTTGTTGAATTACTAGCAACCGGTAATGTAGGATTTAAACAATTAGGAACAACTACGTCATATCCAAAAAGAATATCAGGCGTACCTTGCATTACACCGAACACTTGTAGGTTTGAAGTACTGTATTGGTCTGTGATAAACAAACCTCCTGCTATTGGAGCAGCATTAGGCTGCTGTAGGCCAATCAAATCGGGTGTAACAGTATAAAAAATACCAGTTGGCATACCAGAGGGAATCGCAATTACATCTATCCTTGCTTGTTCAAGCGCACCGGTAGCTCCCTGATTAAACATATATAAATAAGGACCACCTGCTGTTACAGTATCTACAGCACCTCCATAAATAGCAGAAACTCCATGAGTAGCCATTGGAATAACAGTTGAAGCAACTCCTGTTTTACTTACCAAAACAACATCAGAAGTAAAGTTTCCAATCCAGAAACCACCTGCACCACTAAACGCAGTAGGATCATATGCACACATTCTAGCTCCTACAGTTGTTCCTGTAATAGTAATGGTTGAGGTTCTTGTTTTCGTAACAGGATCAACTACAAAAATTGAGGATCCTGCCGCCCCCATGTATAAGGAAGTACCATCTGTAGTTATAGATCGAACTCCTGTAACACCAGGTATAGTAAACTTGGATGTGACTTGACCTTGAGAATTCATAGTACAAAGAGAGTCAGAGGCCCATTTTGAAATCCAGAACTGCCCATTTAAATAAGCTACTCCTGCATTTCCATTAGCTACAGATCCTTGTTGAAATTTTATTAAAGAATCTCCAATGTTTACAGTTAGAAATGGATTTAGGGCGGCTTTACTAATGTTTGCGGTTGCCCCTTTTGAGGTTGGATTTATTGTCAACCCATTAATAGATTCAGATTGCGCAAATAGTGACGAAGAAGCCACTAAAGCAGTACTAGCTAATGCGACAGCGAGTCCTTTTAGCCTTTTACTAGGTAATAAATTTCTCATATTTAATAGTTTTTTAGACCTTTAAGACGAATAAAAGAATTAAATAGTTGCCGAAACTAAAAATTTTAAAAAAAAAGGGCGAAATCAATATTGATTTCGCCCTTTCGTTTGATCTAAAAGATGACTTATTTGATTGTCACTTTTTGAATAGTATTGTTTCCATTGATATTCGTTCTCAAGAAATACATTCCATTGTTCAATCCCGATAAGTCAATTTGCTCTTGTACTGTATTTGCGCCAGAGAAATTGTTATTGTAAACTACTTTTCCTGTAATGTCATATACTTCTACTTGAACAGTACCAATTTTATTTTCGTCTGTAATGTTTAAAGTAATGAATCCATTTGACGGATTTGGATAAACTTTAATTGCAGATGTAGCACTCAAAATTTCATTATTCCCAACAGTGACAGTTCTTGGAGTTCCAAAATTTGGACGAATCATATAAGTCACATTAAAGTTGAAGTTTTCATTTGGCGTCCAAGGAGTTGTTCCAAAGGTTACAAAATTTGTATTTTGTATAAATTTAGTTGGAGTTGTACCAATTGTTATATTAGAATCTTGCTCTTCTACACCTACAAAGAATGAATCAGCAGGAAGAATTACATATCCACCAGCATTATTAAACGTTAAAGTAGCATAAGAAGCACCTGTATTTGTGTAAGTAATAGTATCTGTTGTAGCTAAAATACTACCAGGCAGACCATTAGAAAAACTTCTCACTTGAGCGCTCACAGGCTGATTAGTCATAGAACCTGTAGCATTTCTGATAAATACAGAAACTGAAGTTAAAGTATCACTATTAGCGATAGCATAAACAGAACCTAATTCACCTTTGATGCCTGCTCCAATTCCTAAAGAACCTGTAGCAATATCGTTATCTCTAGCAATTGTAGTATCTGTTACAATTAATGTATCAGAAGAGCCCATATTGTTAGATAACGTTGCGTCTACATTTGAATGAGAAACAACATAATCTACCGTGTAAACACCAGTCATAGTAGGCATGTAGTTCGCAAGTTTAACAAAAGTGTTAGTTGCGTTTGGTGCCAATGAAGCTAAAGCTGAACTATCAGTATAAACAACAGTAGAACCTCTTTTTACACTATAGTTTACTTTCAAACTTTTCAAAGTATCAGTACCATTATTACCAACTATTGCCGCAAAAACGATCGAGTCCGTTTGATTAGAAGGCAGTTGAGTATATTCTGACAGTCTATTCGTTGCCAACAATTCGACTTCGAAAGCTGGAACAACAGAAACAACAAAATTATCGATCAATAAGATGTTCATATCAGTGGAGTTGTTTCTTATCGCTAAATGAACTGTTTGGCCTGAATAAGCAGATAAATCAACGGTTCTATTGGTCCATACACCTGTTGCTGCAGATACATTTAATAAAACTGGATTAGCATTTAAACCTGCAGTATCAGGTGTAGTCGTGGAAATTAACACTTGATATCCATCAGGAAAATTTGCATCTGAAGCTCGCACATCAAAAGACAAAACTGCATTTTGAGGAAGTAGCATTGAAGGTGATATCATGTAATCATTCGCAGTACCAGCTGGAGTAAACCAAGAAGTACTAGCAACACAAGTATCACCTACTACAGAACTATCCGGATCTGGGAAAGAGATAAAAGCATCAGTAAAAAAAGCGTAATTCGCTTGTGGTGTATTACCATCTAAATCAAGTAAAGTCCAATTGGCTAAAGACGCTGAGCTGTTAAAATTTTCTGAAAAAACTGTTTGTGCGGTTGAGCTAAAGCTAGTCATACCAAGAAGAGCTGCTCCCAAAATTTTGTAAAATCTATTCATATAAAAATATTTGTTCAATCAATTTGAATGAACTGGTTAATAATTCAAATTAGTAATGTCCTTTGCTTTTAGGGTCGCCAAATTTACTATTAATAAGAGGGAATACTTGTTAAAAAATATAAAAGGGTAATAGGAGTGACAAATGGTTATTTGATGTTATCTCTTGCTATTAATTGATTTAAACCTAACTCAGCGCATTTTTGTATGTATCTAAAGCCCTATTTCTAGCCATTTTGTGTTCTACTATTGGGTCAGGGTATTGGTCTGTATTCCATTCTTTTACCCATTTTTTGATGTATTGGTAATCTTTATCAAACCGTTTGATTTGTTCAGATGGATTAAAAACTCTGAAATATGGTGCTGCGTCTACCCCTGTTCCAGCTGCCCACTGCCAATTTCCATTATTAGCAGACAATTCATAGTCTAATAGCTTTTCTGCAAAATAAGCTTCTCCCCACCTCCAATCAATTAATAAATGTTTTGTTAAAAAGCTTGCTACAACCATTCGTACCCTGTTGTGCATAAACCCCGTCTGATTTAATTCTCTCATACCCGCATCTACCAATGGGTATCCTGTTTTACCCTCACACCACAACTGAAACTCCTCTTCGTTATTTCTCCATCTTACAGCATCGTACTTCCGATGAAAATTATTCGAAACAACATCTGGATAATAATTCAATATGGTCATAAAAAACTCTCTCCATATTAATTCATTTAAAAACACCTCACTCTTTTCCTTAGCTCTTGTGGCAATTTCTCGTATAGAAACCGTACCAAACCTAAGATGAACACCTAGCTTAGAAGTACTGCCCTTAGCTGGAAAATCACGCTCCTCTGCATAAGCTTCTAAAATTTCATCTTTAAGTTTAGAACTAGGTATTTCAATATTGGTTAACTCAAACCCTAACTCATTTAAAGTTGGAGGTTTGAATTCGGACGGATTCCACCCATCAAATCGCAGTGCAGATGAGTATGACTCTAATTGATTTTTCTGCAATACTGATTTCCATTTCCTGCTATAAGGAGTATATACTAAATATGGCGTCCCATCATCTTTTAACACTTCTCCTGGTTCAAGAATTACTTGATCTTTAAAACTATAAAAAGGAATATCTTTAGCATTTAAAAATTTCCTTACCCACTCATCGCGTTCTTTAGCATAAGGCTCATAGTCGCGATTTGAATAGACCGAATGAACTTTAAAATCTTCCACAATTTGCTTCCATACTTCCTTAGGTTTTCCGTGATATACCTTTATACTAGTCCCTTTAGTTTTTAGAGATTCATTTATATCACTCAAATTCTGATGAATAAAACTAACTCTTGCATCTGCTTTGTTTTTAAGGTCTGATAATATTTCCTCATCAAAAATAAAAATAGGTTGTACTTTTTCTTCACCAGAAAGGGCATGGTACAAGCCTGTGTTATCTTGTAACCTTAAATCTCTTCTAAACCAGAAAATAGCTACTTCTTCGTTCTTCACTTTATTTACATTAAAGGTTTTGCATAAGGTAATCGTTCAAGCAAGGAAGTTTTGTAGTAGGCATCTAATCCAGCTACTGTTATGGTTCCTAGTTGCTGAATATCGACAAAGCCATCTTCAGATATTTTATTCGTTGCCATTTCTATATGTATAATTTCACCTATTATGATGTAGGTTCCATTCAATTCAACGGTTTTAATTTCTCGCAGTTCCAGACCCATTATAAGCTTACTCTCTTGAACAAAAGGAGCAGAGAAGCCATTTATAAATTGTTCATTCAGTCCTACTGCTTTAAACTCAGATACGTTGGTATCGTACCTTGCAGCAGATTGATGCGCTTTTCTATAAATAGTTTCATTCACATGATTTAGAGTGAACTGACCAGTACTCCTAATATTTTCTAGAGTATGACGATCCACAGTATCCGGACGAGAAACCATCCCAATTAAAGGTGGATTAGCTCCTATATGGAAAATAGAATTAAAGGGAGCTAAATTAGTACACCCATTTGAATGGATTGTTCCCACTAAATTCAAAGCTTTGAAACCCTCAATTGAATTGATGAAATTGGCTCGAAATCGCTGGTCTAGGTGTGCAATGTCTTTTTTACTAACTATTTTTTTCATTATTTCAATCTACCCATTCCCCCATCAACATGCAATACTTGTCCGGTAATCCACGAAGATTTCTCTGTCAGTAAAAAAACCGCAGCATTAGCAATATCAGTTGCTAATCCTATTTTTTTTAGTGGATGACGTTCTGCATTCGCTTTTCGTTTTTCTTCAGATGATAGTAAATTACTCGCTAAGGGTGTCTCGGTTAATGATGGAGCAACAAGGTTAACCCTAATCTTTGGTGCTAATTCTGAAGCGAGTGCCCTTCCAAAACCTTCTAAAGCACCTTTAGCCATAGCCACTGATGTATGAAAAGTAAGCCCAGTTTGAACAGCTACTGTACTAAACATCACTATTGAAGCATTTTCAGACTTTTTTAATGCTGACAATGCTTGTTGAATCACTTTTGTAGCACCTAAAGTATTTAATTGTAATTCATCCAAAAATTCTTCTGTTTTTATTCGGTGAAAGGGTTTTAGACTTATTGAGCCCGGACAATACACCAAACCATCCAATTTTTCAGGAAGGTCTAATTCAAAAGTTTCTGTTACGTCAATATTTTGAAAGCTAACGTTATTCAAATCTTCAATATTGTTGCTTTCTCTAGAAGCAACAATAACCTCGTAACCAAGACTGACTAACTGACGTACAATCTGATTACCAATTCCTGAGGTTCCTCCGACTACTAAATACTTTTTACTCATTTTCTTTTATTATTGGAACAATAGAAATGAGTAAATGTTTAAAGTAACATTGTATAGAAACGTTTCACTAGGCTCTTTTTTCCAAACGTGACTTGACTACTTTCTCCCAACTCATCAAAAACCAAGGAGTATACTTCTCAGGATTTTCAAGAGTGTCAACTTCTAAGTAGCTAATATCTACCCACTTCCAATCATTTACCTCTAAGACATTTGGTTGAGGATGATTTGAGTAATGCCCAATAAATACATGATCATATTCATGTTCTATTAATCCATTAGAAAACTCTGCTCTGTAGGTAAATTCAAATTGTTTCACCAGTTCGCAATCAAATCCCATTTCTTCTAACAGTCTACGATGAGCAGCTTGTTCATTGGACTCTCCAGGCTGTTGATGACTACAACAGGCATTAGTCCATAAGCCAGGAGAATGATATTTATTTAATGCACGCTGATGAATCATCATTTGATTGTGCTGATTGAAAATGAAAACAGAGAAAGCCCTATGAAGCAAACCTTTTTCATGAGCTTCAATTTTTTCCATTATTCCAATCTGATTATCAGACTTATCCACTAATATTACTGACTTCCCCAAATTATAAAATGTTAAAACTGTGTTTAATATACGAACTCAATAACAAACCATATTTTTTATTGTTAGGAATACGAATTCTCTTGGCTAAAATTGTCGAAGGAGCGGTGCTCTGAATTTTTTTAAAGAGAGCATAGTAATAAACGTATGCGGTATACACTCCGAGTCTAGAATTTTTAGGCAATTGCTTAATTCCAATATAGGCGTCTTTAAAGTCCTGCTCAATGTCTGCTTCAATATTCTTTTTACACGACTCACTAAAAGAGCCTAGGTCTACATTTGGAAAATAACTTCTTCCCATGTCCTTAAAGTCTTGCTTTAAATCCCTTAAAAAGTTGATTTTTTGAAAAGCGGCTCCCAATTTCATTGCAGAAGGCTTTAAATGTTGATATTGTTCTTCATTTCCTTGACAGAAAACCCTTAAACACATTAGTCCAACCACTTCCGCTGACCCTAATATATACTTTTCAAAACTCTCTTGATCAAACACTTTTTGAGATAAATCCATTTCCATACTGTAAAGAAATGCTTCAATCAACTCCTTCTCAATCCCGTATTGATTAACAGTGGCCTGAAATGCATTCAATACAGGATTTAAACTTATACCTTCCGCTATTGATTGATAAGTGTCAGCTTTAAATTCTTGTAAAAGTTTTAATTTATCAAAGTCGTGAAAAGAATCGACAATTTCGTCTGCTAACCTTACAAACCCATAGATGGCATAAATCGGTTGATGAATTTTTCTATCTAACACATAGATACCAATTGAAAATGAAGTACTATATGCATTTGTAATTAGTTTACTAATTCTATTTGAGGTTTTATCGTAGAGTGCCTTCATCTTTCTAATTTACTTTTTTTTGAACTAGCTCTGAAACCACTTTCCCCGAAATAATAGAAGGTGGTACACCAGGTCCAGGTGTGGTTAATTGACCGGTAAAGAATAGGTTTTTCACTTTCTTATTAATCATAGACGGCTTAAAAATAGCCGTTTGACTCAATGTATTGGCCAATCCATATGCGTTTCCTTTAAAAGAATTATAATCCGAAACGAAGTCAGAATATCCGTAAAACCGCTTATAGATAATATTGTTTTTTAAGTTCGTTTTTAACAGTCGTTCCATTCTCTTCAAAACATCATTTAAGTACATCTCCATCAACTCTTTATCCTCTTTCATGTCTGGGGCGGTGGGAATAAGTATAAAAATGTTTTCATGTCCCTCAGGAGCTACTGTTGGATCTATTCTCGATGGACAAGAAACATAAAACAGAGGTTTGCTTGGCCACTTGGGTGTATCATATATTTCTATTGCGTGATCATTAAAAGATTCGTCAAAAAACAAATTATGGTGTTGTAAACCATCAATCTTTTTATCAAACCCCAAGTAATAAATTAAACTGGATGGTGCCATGATTCTAGAATCCCAATACTTTTGATCATACTTACGATATTTAGCCTCTAGAAGATGTTGCTCCACATGATGATAATCTGCACCTGCTACAACTGCATCAAAATTTAAGTATTTATCATTAACAACTATACCATTAGCTGTTCCTTCCTTTACTTCTATTTTTGAGACTCTATGATTTAAGTGAAATTTCACACCCAAACTGCTTGCCAACTTTGTCATTGCAGCCACAATGTTGTACATTCCGCCTTGAGGGTACCATGTTCCTAATGAAATGTCAGCATAATTCATAAGGCTATATAAAGCCGGAGTTTTTGAAGGCTTTGCCCCTAAAAAAAGCACTGGAAACTCCATCAATTCAATGATATTTGGATGTTTAAAATACTTTCTAACGTGATCACTAAAAGAATTAAATAAGTTCAACTTTAATGAGCCTACTATCACCCTCCAATCTATAAATTCTGTGAATGATAAAGACGGCTTGGTCACTAGGTCATTAATACCCACATCATATTTATACTTGGCGTCAGCTATAAACTGATCCAATCGATCACTTGCTCCTACTTCCTTAGATTCTAATAACGCTTTAAATGCGGAATAGTCAGCAGGAATATCCCATTTTTCTCCGTTTTGAAAGTAAACACTATATGAAGGATCCAATCGCAATAACTGATAATAATCTGATACTTTTTTACCAAAATCTGCAAAAAAACGGTCAAACACATCTGGCATCCAATACCAACTTGGTCCCATATCAAAAGTGAAACCATCACTTGAAAATTGTCGAGCTCTACCACCTGTTTGTTCATTTTTTTCAAATACCTCTACCTGATATCCAGCTTTCGCCAAATAACACGCTGCAGAAAGCGATGAAAAACCCGAACCTATTATTGCAATTTGCTTACTCATACTTTCAAATCTAAGCGTAATCCTCTAAAGCTGATGTTAATTTTTTACGTGCCAGGAAGATTCTGCTTTTCACTGTACCTATTGGCATATTCAGTTCATCTGCAATTTCTTTATACTTGAAACCACTATTATGCATATCAAATGGAATTCTTACATCATCCTCTAACCGATCTACCTCTTTCTTAATTTCCTCATACCGCAAAGCCGAATCAGGCGTCTCTGATGCCGATTCTTTTGAGATATTTAAAAAATAAGATTCTTCCGTAGAATCGATAATGGTTTTTTGACGAGAAACCCTTCTATAATTATTGATGAATGTATTTTTCATTATGGTATACATCCAAGCTTTTAAATTTGTTGGATCAACAAACTTTTCTCTATATCGTAATGCTTTAAGCAATGTTTCTTGCAATAAATCATTCGCGTCCTCTTGGTCCGCCGTCAATTTTAATGCAAAATACTTTAATGGATTCTGAAGCGAAACGATCTGATTGTTAAACTCTATTGCTGTCATAGCTTAATGTTTTTTAAATTTTGTTTAACAAATGTATGTTTTAGTTAAACACAAATCAAAAAACCAGAGCACTTTTTTTGCTAAAATTTATTAAAAAAAGCAAAAAACAACACTCAATAAATTATAATTCAATGAGTTATGATGTTTAATAAAATTAAAAATATATTAAACAAGATTGTTGTCCAAGAATTTTACGAAACCATTAACTTTTTTAAAAGTCTTTATATTATTCGGAAGCTTTAATGGTTGATGTTGAAGTTGAAAACCTGAAAGGACAATCGTTTTTCCTTTGCCCTCCTTAGAAAGACCATCGATATAACTTTGAATATCAATATCGGGAAATGGGGCTGTGAATGAACTAACAATACAATCGATATTTGGATGACTTTTGCACACACGTTGAACATCAGCAAATGGAACAAACTGACCCAAATATATGACCTTGTGTCCTCTTTTTCGTATTAAATAATTTGAAAACAATAAGCTCAGTTCGTGCATTTCATGCTCAGGCAAAAACAACAGAAAAGTTTTGTAATTGGGGGATAAGTAAGAAAATTTATCAGTTTCTGAAATGATCTTTTGACGAATAATATTACTTACAAAATGTTCTTGAGCAGGAGAAATGCTATCCGATAACCATAAAGAGCCCACCTTGTGTAAAAATGGATATACGATTTCCGTCATGGCAGTTTCCATGCCTGATTCAGCAATGAATGCATCAATCTTCTGTATAAAATCTACCTCATCCAAATCCATTAATGGTTGAAGTAAACTGTCAATTTTTTGAACCGTATTGGTGTCGGTATTGAGGTATTCTGCTACTTTCTGAGCGATCGCCTCTTGCTTAAGTTCAGCAATCTTTGAAATTTTTAATCCAGATCGATTAAGAATAGCAATGTTTAATAGCTTTTTTAATTGTTCATCATTATAAGTTCTGAAGTTGGTTTCCGTCCGGTTGGGATGAATGAGGTTGTATCTTTTTTCCCAAATACGAATAGTGTGCGCTTTTATTCCAGTAATCTGCTCCAGATCTTTTATGTTGTACTTCGCCATTTGATATCTCTCTATTAATAAGCTATAAATACATGAACAATCATTTGAATAAAATGTTTGGACGGCTAATTTACAATAGATTTTGTACTCAATCACCAATTAATAATCTCTACGTAATTTTGATGCATGCCAAAAGCAGACCTCAAATCCATTATACAATCAGCTCCTAAAAAACCAGGCGTATATCAATATTTTGATAAGGAGGGAACTATTATTTATGTTGGAAAAGCTAAAAATCTCAAAAATAGGGTCAGTTCTTATTTTAACAATAAGCATCTAGATAGTGGAAAAACAAGGGTTTTAGTAAAGAAAATAGCCGATATAAAATACATTATTGTTGATACAGAACTTGATGCTTTATTGCTGGAGAATAACCTTATAAAGAAATATCAGCCTAGATATAATGTTCTTTTAAAGGATGATAAAACATTCCCTTGGATTTGTATTAAAAATGAACGGTTTCCCAGAGTTTTTGCGACTAGAAATAAGATAAAAGATGGATCAGAGTATTTTGGTCCATATCCCTCGGTTCGCATGATGTATACCGTACTAGAACTCATAAAACAGCTCTATCCTTTAAGAAGTTGCACTTTAAATTTATCTCCTTTAAACATTAATAATCATAAATTCAAAGTCTGCTTAGAATATCACATAGGCAATTGCAAAGGACCTTGTGAAGGCCTACAAGAAGAGGTAGATTACAATGAGATGATCAAGGAAGTCAGAGGTATCATAAAAGGAAACATCTCAGAAATTAACAAACAGTTGAAAGAAATCATGCACAAATATGCAGATGCATTAGATTTCGAAAATGCCCATAAAGTAAAAGAAAAGATTGCTGCTTTAGAAACCTTTCAAAATAAGAGTACTGTGGTTAGTCCTACTATTAACAACGTAGATGTTTTCAGTATTCAAAGTGATGAAAAAACAGGTTTTGTCAACTACATGAGAGTGGTGAATGGAGCGATTATTCAAGCTCACACGGTTGAACTGAAAAAAAAGTTGGATGAGACGGATGAAGAACTACTGGCGATTGGAATGCTAGAACTTAGAACAAGGTACGAATCTGAATCTAAAGAAATCATTGTCCCGTTTGAACTAGACTTTAGTATTCCCAACTCATTTTTTACTATTCCTCAAAGGGGGGATAAAAAGAAGCTACTTGAACTGTCGGAACGAAATGCAAAATTTTATCGACTAGAAAGTAAAAAACAAGCTGAACGAGTAGATCCTGAAAGACATTCTAAACGAATTTTAGAACAATTAAAGGCCGACTTAAGATTGAGTGAATTACCTCAACACATAGAATGTTTTGACAACTCTAATATTCAAGGAAGTAATCCAGTTGGTGCTTGTGTTGTTTTTCGAAATGCTAAACCGGCAAAAAGAGATTACCGCCATTTTAATATCAAAACTGTGGAAGGGCCCGATGACTTTGCCTCAATGGAGGAAGTGGTATACCGACGCTATAAACGGTTAATTGAAGAAGGGAAATCGCTACCTCAGTTAATTGTTATTGATGGGGGAAAAGGACAGCTTGGAGCAGCATTGAAAAGTTTAGAAAAATTGGGATTAAGAGGGAAGATCGCCATCATAGGGATTGCAAAGCGTTTAGAGGAAATTTACTTTCCGGGTGATAGCTTACCTTTATACTTGAAAAAATCTTCAGAAAGCCTGAAAGTTATACAGCAACTAAGAAATGAAGCACACCGTTTTGGAATTACTCACCATAGAAATAGACGTTCTAAAGGAGCCATTCAATCTGAACTTTCCGAAATAAAAGGCATCGGAGAAAAAACGGCCAAAGAGTTGCTCTTACGTTTTAAATCTGTTAAACGGGTAAAAGAATTGCAACTAAAAGATTTAGAAGAAATTATTGGATTTAGTAAAGCCAAGTTGGTCTATGAGCATTTTCATAAGGAGGGGTAATTTTACTTACTATCTAACTGTTTCCTGTTGAATGCTACTCAATACCTCTAAGTCAATTTATCTGTCAAAATTCTCATTTCAATAGCTGGGCTAATTTTCTCGTATAGAATTCGATAAACAGCTTCAGCAATAGGAATTTCCACATTGAACTTCTTATTGATTTCTATTACGCTTTTTACCGCATAGTATCCTTCAGCAGTCATGTTCATTTCAAATTGAGCCGATTTTACAGAATAACCTTTACCAACCATACTACCGAACGTTCTATTTCTTGAAAACTGAGAATATGCTGTCACCAACAAGTCACCTAAGTAGGCCGACGACTTAACATCACGATGTATGGGGTTGACGGCATCAACAAACTTTTCAATTTCTTGAATCGCATTAGCAATTAAAACTGCTTGGAAGTTATCTCCATAGCCCAAACCATGGCAAATTCCTGCAGCAATAGCATAAACGTTTTTAAGTACAGCTGATAACTCCGTACCAAATAAATCATCAGAAGTAGAAACTTTAATGTATCTGCATTCGAACAAACTCGCCATAATGGCTGCATTCTCTTCTGTTTGGCAAGCAAAAGTTAAGTAAGACAACCGTTCTAATGCTACTTCTTCAGCGTGACAAGGACCACAAATAATTCCAATATTTTCGTAAGGTGTTCCAAATTGCTTGTGAAAATAACGCGCAGGAATAGCATGATATTCAGGCACAATACCCTTTATTGCAGAGAAAATTATTTTATTTTCAAGTCCTAGAGAACCCTTTCCTTCGAACACGTCTGAAAGAAAAGCTGCAGGAGTTCCCATTACAATCCAATCTGAAGAGTCTAACACTTCTTCTAAGTCATTGCTTACATGAATTTTCTCCTTATCAAATTGTATGGAAGACAAATACCTAGGGTTGTGATGGTACTTGTTAATATAATTTGCTTTATCTGCATTACGCATCCACCAAAATACCTTTCCTTCAATATTGTTGCACAGCATTTTTACAATAGCAGTTGCCCAGCTTCCTCCACCTATTACAGCGATATTTTTCGGTTGTTTCAATTCCATATCTAACAAATATAATTAAAAGGCTTTTCTAAAACGAATCTTCTGAATAGACCAAATACAAACGTAAGGAAATAGCACCCTTCAATAAAAAATCGAGGTTTTGGGCCTCGATTTTAGTCTTCTTATTGCTTTAAATTATTGTATAAATTCAATAATTGCCTCTCCTTGGTCATTCTTAGAAAAAGCAATCAACTTTTCCTCTCTTAGTTTTTTGATGGCTTTGTCCCACTTCTTATTACTTATTTCGTGGGATTCTTGGTATCCAGATTTTGCAGCTCCAATTTCTGCTTTTTCTTTTGATTTTATGTAAGCCAATACGCTTTTCTCTTCATCGTCCAGCTCTACTACTCTTACTTTTTTCTGTGGACGCATTTGAGGGAAGAACAATACATCTTGAATAGAGTTTGAATTGGTCATAATCATGGATAAACGATCGATTCCGATTCCTAAACCAGCTGTAGGAGGCATTCCATATTCAATCGCTCTTAAGAAGTCTTCGTCTAAAACCATCGCTTCTTCATCACCTCTTTTCCCTAATTCTAATTGCTCTTCAAAACGTGCTCGTTGATCAATTGGGTCGTTCAATTCGGAGAAAGCATTACATATTTCTTTACCATTACAAATGGCTTCAAAACGTTCTACTAAACCTTCTTTACTTCTATGCTTCTTTGCCAATGGGGACATCTCTACAGGATAGTCAGTAATAAAGGTTGGCTGAATCAACTTTCCTTCACACATCTCACCAAAAATCTCATCAATCAGTTTTCCTCTACCCATTGTTTCGTCCACTTCTATTCCAAGTTTCTTGGCAGTATTAAACATTTCTTCTTCCGTCATTTCAGAGACATCAATTCCTGTAAAATGCTCAATCGCACCATACATCGTAAAACGCTTCCAAGGACGTTGGAAATTAATTACATTCTTACCAACCTGTACTTCAGTCTTACCGTGAATGTCCATGGCAATTTTTTCAACCATTTCTTCTACTAAATCCATCATCCACTCATAATCCTTATAAGCCACATATAGCTCCATTTGAGTAAACTCAGGATTGTGAAAACGGCTCATTCCTTCGTTTCTAAAGTCTTTTGCAAACTCATAAACTCCATCAAACCCTCCAACGATCAATCTCTTTAAATACAACTCATTAGCTATACGCAAATACAATTGCATATCCAAGGTGTTATGATGCGTTTTAAAAGGTCTAGCTGCTGCACCTCCATATAAAGGTTGTAAAATAGGAGTTTCAACTTCCATATAACCTTTATTGTTTAGGTAATTCCTCATGCTGTTCGTTAGCTGAGTTCTTTTCACAAAAGCATCTTTCACATGTGGATTTACAATTAAATCAACATATCGCTGACGGTATCTCGTTTCTGGGTCATTAAACCCATCATGAATATTTCCTTCTTTATCCGTTTTTACGATTGGAATAGGACGAAGTGATTTAGTCAATAAAACTAATTCAGTGGCATGGATGGTAATTTCCCCAACTTGAGTAGTAAATACGTATCCTTTTATTCCAATGATATCCCCGATGTCCAACAGCTTTTTATAAACCTCGTTATAAAGTGTTTTATCCTCACCTGGACAAATTTCATCTCTGTTCACGTATACTTGGATTCTACCTGAAGAATCTTGTATTTCAGAAAAAGAAGCCTTTCCCATCACACGTGTACTCATCAAACGACCAGCGATACAGATGTTTTTATAAGATAGTTTATCTCTTTCGTAATTGTCGTGAATCTCTTTAGCCGACACATTCACCGGGAAAAGGTCTGCTGGATAAGGATCTATACCCAATTCTTTGATTCTTTTTAGCGCATCTCTACGCACAATTTCTTGTTCTGATAATTCTCTTTGCATCTGTATTGGCTAAATTTTTCGCAAAGATATTAATTCTAATAAAGAATTAAGAATTCCTCTACTGGCAACTTATTGCTCCTATGTATTTTTTCCTTTATTTTGTGAGCCAAAATGAAATCATTATGATGGATCAACATATCGCAGACTTTTCAAGTCATTTAGAGCAATCTATTAAGATTGGTAAAGCAAAATCTTTTCAACCCACTTCAAAAAGCATTCAAAATGTTTTGATTTGTGGTTTAGGTGGTTCTGGTATTGGTGGAACCATAGTTGCTCAGTTAGTAAGCGATGTCGCGAAGTGTCCATTCGTAATCAACAAAGATTATATCATACCGTCTTTTGTTAATGAGCACACTTTAGTCATATGTTGTTCTTACTCAGGAAATACAGAAGAAACGATTAAAATGTATGAGCAAGCCGTTCAAAAAGGAGCAGAAATTGCGATTATCAGCTCAGGTGGTAAGTTCATAGATATAGCGAAAGAGAAAGGATTTAACCATATTCAAATTCCTGCTGGTTTTCCACCTCGAGCAGCTTTTGGATTATCGTTTCCACAATTGTTACAAGTCCTTTCTTTTTATAAGGTAATTCCTTCAGACATGGAGGCAGAATTGGTTGATGCCATTTCTTTGCTCAATAAAGAAGAAGAGAATATTAAGTTGGAAGCTCAATCTGTTGCTAAGCAGTTGCACAATAAAATGCCAATTATATATGCTGATGCCTCCTTTGAGGGAGTTGCAGTTCGATTTAGACAGCAAATTAATGAAAACTCTAAAATGCTTTGTTGGCATCACGTGATTCCTGAAATGAATCACAATGAGTTAGTGGGTTGGAGAACAAAAGATGAAAACCTGGCAGTGGTTTTATTGAGAAACAACATCGATTATGATCGGAATCAAAAACGAATGGAGTACAACAAAGAGAATATCTTTAGTAAGTATACCTCAACAATTATTGATATCTATTCAAAAGGAGACAGTAGATTAGCCAATATTCTTTATCACATCCATTTAGAAGACTGGATTTCATTCTATTTAGCTGATATTAAAAAGATTGATGCTGTTGAAGTTGATGTCATCACTGGATTGAAGACGTTCCTTTCTAAAATTTAATTTTCTTAAATTGCCTTTATATGAAAAAGGTAATCCGAATTCTATTCATTCTTGCAATTTTCATTGCAACAGCTTGTTTATTGGCCTTATTTACAGGAAATGGCCACTTAATTAAAGCAGTCTCTAATACCTATTTAAAAGGAAGAAGTGGCCCTAGTATCGATGAATATTCCATTTTTGAAAATCGGGTTGTTAAAGCTTCAAAAAAGCCTTTTATATGGCCTTCGTCGGTTAATTATAATTCCAAAAAACTGACTACTGAAGAGTTGAATTTACACGAAGAGTTAAAATCTGTTGCCTTTTTAGTTTTTCACAAAGATTCCATTGTTCATGAAAATTATTGGGATCAATTCAATGACACCAGTAAAACCAACACCTTTTCAGTTGCAAAATCATTTATTGGACTATTAATAGGTGCTGCAATTGATGAAGGGTATATCAAAAGTGTCGATCAGAAGGTGGGAGATTTTTTGCCAGAATTTAAGAGTGGCGAAAAGGCAAAAGTTACTATTAAGCATCTTCTGCAAATGAACTCGGGAATTGATTTTGGAGAAAGCTATGGCGATCCTTTTGGTTTTATGGCGAAAGCTTATTACGGAGACGACTTATATGATTTAACGGTCCACAAAGAAGTGACTCAAGCTCCGGGATCTGTATGGATGTATCAAGGAGGAAACACCTTACTACTGAGTTTTATCATTCGAAAAGCTACAGGTAAAACGGTTAGTGAATATTTTAGCGAAAAAATTTGGCAACCTATTGGAGCCAAAGAGAGTGCACTATGGAATTTGGATACCGAGAATGGTCTTGAAAAAGCGTATTGTTGTTTTTACAGTAATGCACGTGATTTTGGAAAAATTGGAAGATTAATCTTAAACAATGGAACCATAAACGACCAGGTTATTCTATCCCAAAATTATTTTGAACGAGCTATTCAACCTGTAAACTCAAAAACACTAAATGGAGATTTAGTAGATTATTATGGTTACCAAATATGGATGACCCATTACCAACAACAAAAAGTAATTTACGCTAGAGGAATTCAAGGGCAATATATAGTAGCTCTCCCAGATGAAGAGTTGATTATTGTTAGACTAGGGAGAAAGCGATATGAAGAAAAAGTAAATAATGTACCTCTAGATTTATTGCACTATATTGATATGGCAAAACGATTGAAAAATTAAAAAGCATGGAAAAAAAGACAATAGTAGACGTACGTTCAATTGAAGAATTTAAAAGTGGGCATGTTGAAGGAAGCATTAACATACCTTTGCAAGAGGTTCCTGAAAAAGTAGAAGAGTTTAAAACTATGGAAAAGCCCATAATCTTATGCTGCAAAAGTGGCTATAGAAGTGAACAAGCGATGCTTTATTTAAGACAATTCGGTATCGATTGCGAAAATGGTGGTGGCTGGACCGATTTAATTTAAAAACTAAAATCATAGAATTATGTTGAAAAAAGTAGGGTTAGGATTACTAGTTGTATTCATTGTTTGTCAATTTTTTACGATTGATAAATCTGTGCCAGAACACACCAAAGAAGAAGACTTTTTCACCCATCACGTAGCAACTGAAGAGTTGCAAATTTTAATAGAAAGCGCGTGTTATGATTGTCATTCTTACAAAACTGAATATCCATTTTACAGTAACATCGCTCCTATTTCGTGGTGGCTAGCTGAGCATATTGAAGATGGAAGAAAACACTTAAACTTCAGTAAATGGACTACCTATTCAGATAAAAAAGCTGATCACAAATTGGAAGAGTGTGTTGAGGAGTTAGAAAAAGGAGAAATGCCATTAGAAGAATATACCTATACGCATGCTGAAGCCAAGCTAAACGAAGAGCAAAGAGAACTTTTAATGATTTGGTTTAAAGCACAAAGACAACAGTATAAAGTAAATTAATATAAAAAATATGGATACGAGTAACGGTCTTGAACCTTATCAGAAAGACAAAGGATTTAAGCAACTGATCAAGTATTTTTTGCAAGGGTTATTTTACCTGATGCCTATTGCCATTACTATTTACATAGTAGTTCAATCCATTTTATTAATAGATAATTTAATCCCTATAGATATACCTGGGCTAGGTCTGTTGATTATACTAGGATTCATTACTTTGGTTGGCTATTTGTTTTCTACCTATTTATCGGCATTACTCCGACCTTTTGAACGAGCAATAATGCGAACCCCTTTAATTAAGTTGATTTACACATCCATTAAAGACTTGATGAATGCATTTGTGGGGAGCAAGAAACAATTTAGCAGACCAGTTTTGGTAATGATTCAAAAAGATCCATTAATAGAAAGAATGGGTTTTGTTACTAAAGATGATGTCGCTGATTTAGGGCTTAGCGATGAGAAAGTAGTGGTTTATTTACCATTTTCTTACGCCGTTTCTGGAGAAGTAGTTATTGTGCCTAAAACTGCTGTTACTCCATTGAATGCCAAATCTGCCGACATTATGAAATTAATTATTTCTGGAGGTGTAACTTCCGTAGAAAATTCTGAAAATCATGAAAATACATAAATTTTTTCTAGCCAGTTTCTTTTGTGTGTTGGCTTTCGTTTCCAAATCACAAAAAGTAGTTGAAGTAACCGCTTCCAGTGAAGTGGTCGGAGTTACTAATAAATCTTTTGAGACAATTATTTATAATTCAACTTCTTCTGACATTGAAAAAGCTTGGAGAGAGCTAATGAAGGAGTATGATGGAAAAGTGAAAAAAAGTAAGCGAGACTTAATCTCTTCCAGTACAATGATTCCTTTATTCGGATCTACCCCGCAAAATATTTACTTCAGAACTTATGAGCTAAACGATTCTACTTCAAAAATAATAGTAGCCATAGAAGTAGGCACAGACTACATTGACCCGTCGAGTGCAAAAGGAGACGCAGCAAAAAGCTTTATTCGAACATTTGCTTTTGATCATTCTAAAACAAAAACAAACGCCAAACTGCAAAGTAAAGAACGAGAAAATAATCAATTAACAAGCAAGAAAAGGCAGTTGGTTCGAGAGAAAGAAAAACTGGAAAAGAACTTGAAAAAATGGAAGGAGTCTATTGAAGAAGCAGAATTAAAACTAAAAGAGAATATTGCAGATCAAGAAAAAATAGATGCTGCAATTATCAAAAGCGAAGAAGCTGTTAAAACAACTCAATCAGAATTAAATAGTATTCGATAATGACCAAATGGTTATCCACTATACTTTCTTATTCCTTAGTGGTATACACCCTAGTTTTATACTTAGCTATTGCGTGCGATAATTATATCAGCAACTCGAATAACGGCTTAATGTATGATTCTGTTTTAGACATCCCATACAAAAAAGTTGGACTGCTGTTAGGCACAAGTAAATACATCTCCAATGGCACTAAAAACCTATATTTTAGTTACCGTATTGATGCAGCAAGCCAATTATTCTACAGTCAAAAAATAGACTATATTTTGGTCAGCGGTGATAACGCCACCAAACAATACAACGAGCCTATTACCATCAAAAAGGAATTGATAAAGCATGGTATTCCTGAAGATCGTATAGTTTTAGACTATGCTGGCTTCCGTACCTTCGACTCTATGATAAGAGCAAAAGAAGTTTTCGGACAGCAAGAGCTTATAGTAATCTCTCAACCATTTCATAATGAAAGAGCAATCTTCATAGGTCGAAAAAACGGGATGGATGTAATCGGTTATAATGCCAAAGATGTAAGTGACTATAGTGGTTTTAAAACTCAACTAAGAGAAAAGTTTGCACGAGTAAAAGTGCTTTTAGATATCTATTTATTAAATACAAAACCTAAATTTTTAGGTGAAAAAATTGAAATTGAATCATGAAAAATTTACTGTTTCCCACTGTATTAATAACAGTTATTGCTTTCTCAAGCTGTCAGCCAAAAGTTGATAAAGTAGAAGAAGTTATTATTAAAAAAAATCCAACAGAATATTCCACTGGAGCTGTTTTATGGCAACAACACTCTGCTGAATACGAAGCCCTCTGTTATCAAGCTTATAATATTGGTGAAAGACGAATTGATGAAATTGTCGCTGAAAAGAAAAATCCTGACAAACCTTTAGCGGTAGTTATGGATATCGACGAAACGGTGCTAGACAATTCTCCCTATAATGCAACCTTAATTGCCAACCAAATCAGCTACAGTAAAAAAACTTGGATGGAATGGACTGCTATGCAAAGTGCTGACTTAGTACCGGGAGCTCTAGAGTTTATTCAGTATGCCAAAAGTAAAGGTGTTGAAGTAGTTTTTATTTCCAATCGTATGGAAGAAGAGTTAGACGATACATACCAAAATATTATTGATCGCGGAGTAGATACTATTGCAAAAGAAAATTATTATTTAAAATCTACCACCTCTAGTAAAGACGAACGTCGTGAAATAGTATCAGACAAATATGAAGTTGTGTTGATGTTTGGAGACAATTTAGGTGATTTTAATGGTGTTTTCGATAAAGCAACAGTAATAGATCGCAAAAAGAATGTGGCCAACTTTAGACCCTTGTTTGGAGATAAACTGATTATTCTTCCTAACCCTATGTATGGAGAATGGGAAGGAGCATTGTATAATTATGATTTCAGTAGATCAAATGCCCAAAAAGACAGTAATAGAATGAACGCATTAAACATATATAGCATTGGTAAATAAATTAAAATATACAAGTTTAGGTTTTGGACTTCTAATCCTTTTTGGATGTCAGCCAAAAGAAAAAACCTCATCATCGCCAACTCTGAAAAGTGGCGAGTGGCGGGTAGAAATGACCTTAAAAGAAGGGGTAATATTGCCCTTTAACTCCACTATTACCAAATCCGGAGAATCTTATTTATTCACGATTAAAAATGGAGAAGAAAGTATAGAAACGACAGATGTAAAAGTAGTTAACGATTCTGTTTTTATCAAAACGGCCATTTTTGATTCGGAGTTTAAGTTGAAAATTGATGGAGATAGTTTATTATCAGGAAAGTGGTTTAATTACTATAAATCAGACGACTATACAATAGATGTTAAGTTTACCAGGGGAGAATCTCATCGATTTGAATCTACAGCAGATGCTGCCATGGAGTTAGCTCCAAAATATGAAGTATCATTTAGTCCAGGTACTGAAGATGAATACAAAGCTATTGGACTGTTTCAACAAAAAGGAAATCAAGTAAAGGGGTCTTTTGCTACTGAAACTGGTGATTATCGATATCTAGAAGGACAACTGATTGGACAGACTTTGTACTTATCCACTTTTGATGGATCTCATGCCTTCTTGTTTATTGCAGCAGTAGAAGATAGCATCATAGATGGAACTTTTTATTCTGGTACTCATTATTCTGAACCCTTTTCTGGAATAATCAATGATGCTGCCACCTTAAAAAATCCAGACTCATTGACATTCATAAAAGAAGGATATGAATCGCTATCATTTAGTTTTGAAAACCTTAAAGGCGATTCCATCAGTTTAACTGATAATCAATTCAAGAATAAGGTAGTTCTAGTTCAAATAATGGGAAGCTGGTGTCCAAACTGTATGGACGAATCTATGCTTTTTAAGCAGTTTTACAACGAATATAATAGTCAAGGACTAGAAGTGATAGCATTGGCATTTGAACGCGCTAAAACGAAAGAAAAATCAATGAATAACCTGCAACGAATGCAAAACAAACTTCAACTGCCATACGAAGTGCTTATAGCGGGAGAAACTAGAAATGATAATGCAGTTGATAAACTTCCGATGTTGAATCATATCATGTCCTACCCTACTGCAATTCTTTTGAACAAAAAAGGGGAGATAGTTTCCATTCATACTGGGTTTTATGGACCAGGTACTGGCAATTATTATGAGGAATATGTAAAAGAAACGAGAGTTAAAATAGAACGGCTTTTAGAGGAAAATTAGTTGTTAACTTTCTGATTAATCTGATCTACCAACCATTTACTCAGTTCTTTTGATCCATTGTAATTTAAATGTTCACCATCCACCCAATGTTTTTGATTTTCGAAAATTGAAGCTGGCGGTAGCCAAACTTCTCCATATTGAGTAAGGAAGTCATAGTGCAATGGCTGGTTTATTTCCAACCCATATGGAGGAATATATAAGAACACAAAAGGAATTTGCTCTTCATTTAAGCGTTCAACCATTTTAACTAGATAACTCTTTGGGTATTGTAATTGAAATTCTGTAAAACCTGAGATCCCTTTAGCAACCTTTTTCATTTTATACGCTTTATGTTGTGCCAAGTCATCTGAATCAGCATTAAAGTCAAAAGGTTGGTACATAAAATCACTTCTATAGTTTTTAGGAGCATCCATATCAACTCTATATATATAGTGGTCTCGCAAATATGAAAAACGACTCTTAGCCAACTCAATAACCTCTGAAAAGTACTGGAAATTATGGATAGAGAAGGAGCTTAGTACAGTCTTAGAATCTGCTATGTAAGGAAAATCTTGATGCGACCTTTTGCTCTCCATTTCCATCACTTCGATAACCACTAATTTTGGTGTTTTAGTACTTATAATGTCATTTAATAGTGGAAGCTGAATGTTTCTACCATTGGTGCAGTATGACATGTTAGAAGTCTTAATAATTCGTCCATATTTAGATTTTATAGTCCGTTCTATCAAAGAATCATTGATGCTGCAACCAGTGTGAGAAGTCCCTAAAAAAGCCACATCTATTGGAGCTGCATTTTCATACAGTCGGTAATAAATCCAAGAGGTATTGCAGTCTACATTTTTACGGAAATGATAGCCATATTTTTTAGAATAAGGAGAGACTAATAAAGCAATAAACAATGCTATAAAAGGCAGAGAAAACAATGCTATGTACTTTATAAATTTCTTCATATCAATCACTAAAATTGGAAATACACAAATTCTTGTGGATTCTCAAAAGCCCCAAAAATGAGGAACCATCCAATTAAGAAAAAATAAATCCCAAACCTTAGTGGTCTTGGAATTTTATAAATAAAATCCTCAATACTTCTTTTTCCAATCGTAAAATCTACAATGGCTAAAATACCAATCGACATCATCAGATAAATCAATGATCGGCTATTGACAAAAATCTCTTTTATTACTTCTTTAAAGTTGCTGAAACTACTTATTTGTTCACCAATATTCACCAATAAGTGTTGTATCAACACTAGTGCATCTTCACCTGATTCAGCTCTAAATATGAGTAACGAAAAGGCAAATAGATTAAAGGTGATGAAGACTTTAATCACTGTCAATAAACGTGGAAATTTTACTAAACCTATGACCTTATTGAATTTTTCAAAGAACGATTTTAACAACACTTCTATAATTAGATAAATGCCATTTAAAGCACCCCAAATAACGAAAGCCCAGCTGGCGCCATGCCATAACCCACTAATCAAAAAAGTAATGAATAGGTTCGAAAACCAACGTGCTTTTGTTCCTCTATTTCCGCCTAAGGGAATGTATAAATAATCCCTAAACCAAGATGACAAAGTAATGTGCCAACGTGACCAAAACTCCTTCATCGATTGGGATTGTAAAGGTGTTCTAAAGTTGACTGCAAGTTTAAAATTAAACAATTGAGCTACTCCAATTGCGGTATCGGAATAGCCAGAAAAATCACAGTAGACTTGTATTGTAAAAAGCACCATTGCTAGTATTACTGACAATCCATAGTAATCCTCAGGTGAGCTGTAAACTATGGCTACATACTTAGCAATATTATCCGCAACCACCACCTTTTTGAATAAGCCCCAAAGAATTTTTCGCAATCCTGCTGTGGCTTCTTTGTAATGGAATTTTCGTTCTCTATGAAATTGTGGCAATAAATCTATCGCTCGTTCAATAGGCCCTGCTACCAACTGAGGGAAAAAGGCAACGAAAGCAAAAAAGGCAACCGGGTCTTTGGTTGGTGCTAATTTTCTGCGATAAATATCAATGGTGTAACTTAATGTTTGAAAGGTGTAAAAGCTAATTCCGACAGGCAATAAAACTTCTAAGGTGCCTTTGGTTAATTGGATTCCAACCGTAGAAAAAAGTGCAATGAATGAATCAACGAAAAAGTTGTAATACTTGAAAAAGCCCAACATTCCGAGGTTAAAAACAATGCTAACGATGAGCAATCGTTTTCGTTTTTTCTCATCTTCTGTTCCATAAATTTTATGCCCTACGATGTAATCTAAAATAGAACTCAAAAAGATTAATGACAAAAAACGCCAATCCCAAGAACCGTAGAAATAGTAGCTGGCGAGAAGGACTAAAATATTTTGTCTTCTCACACTCTTATTAAATACGAACCAGTAGAGCAAAAATACTACTGGTAGAAATAATGCAAATGCTAGTGAATTAAAAAGCACAAATTAATTTTTTGTTGGGGCTAATATACTGAATTGATACTTCTAATACTTACCAATCAATCGGCATATAATCTTTTAAGAATTTACCACACCAGTGCTTTCCTGTATTGATGCCGTCAAACAAAGGATCCATAACTCTTGCTGCTCCATCTACGATGTCTAACGGAGGTTGAAAATCATGCACATCTTCTTTGTGTTTTGACAGTTCAACAGGATCTTCATCCGTTACCCAACCGGTATCTACTGCATTCATGTATATTCCGTCCTTGGCAAAACTCGCTGCAGAAGTGTGGGTCATCATGTTTAAAGCCGCTTTGGCCATATTGGTATGCGGATGACGATCTTCTTTGTGAAAACGATGGAATTTACCTTCCATTGCAGATACATTAATGATGTGTTTCATTCCTGTGTTTTCCTTCTTCATCAGGTTAGACAAACGATTACACAACACAAAAGGCGCCACTGCATTTACCAACTGAACTTCTATCATTTCAGGTGTCTCAATTTCGCCCAATCGCAATCTCCAACTGTTGGTTTTTCTCAAATCTACTTGCTGCAGATCTGCATCTAATTTACCAACTGGAAAAATTTCTTCAGGAGCAATAGTATTATCAAAACTATATGGTATCTGTGACAACTGAGCCGAAGACTTTAGTCCAATTCCGATGTCAGGTGCATGCCAACTCACAGATAATGTATTGTTGGCTTGGCTTTGAGCTACTTTTTCTTCGTGGTTCCCCAATTCGTTGATGCAAAACTGATGATCTTTTAATAAGTCTTGAACAGCAGGTGATAATTGCTCAAAAGGCATTTCTTCCCCTTTCATCAAGTGTTTGTAAAAACCAGCAGGTCGTCTTACGGTTTGAGCCGCATTATTAATTAGAATATCTAATCGATTGTATTTATGTTCTATGTAATTGCAAAACAACTCCACACTTGGAATGTGGCGTAAATCTAATCCATGAATATGTAGACGGTGTCCCCACTTCTCAAAATCTTCTTCTTTGGCAAAACGCTCTGCTGAATCTACTGGAAATCGTGTAGTGGCAACTACTGTGGCCCCTGCTCGAAGCATCATTAGCGTAATATGGTAACCAATTTTTAATCTAGAACCTGTTACTACTGCCACTTGATCTGTTAAGTCTGCCGTTTGGAAACGTTTGGCATAGTTAAAATCACCACATTCCGGACACATGGTATCGTAAAAGTGGTGCAACGTATCGTACATTGTTTTGCAGACGTAGCAATTCCGAGGGGATTTTAGTTTTAAGCTTTCAGCTGATTTTAATTCTAGTTCAGGTAATAATTTAGGAGCTATAAATACAGTGGCTTCACGAGCACTTCTAATTCCTGTTTTATTTCGAGCATGCCGATCTCTTTCCAATTGTTTCCGTTTCGCAGCTTTCTTGGTGTCTTTCCGACGTTTGTTTAGCTCATCCTTTGTTGGACGAGACAATTTACCGGCCGCTTTCATCAAATCGATTCTTTGTTGTTCAGACAATTCTACAAAAAGGCCACTGTTCACATTCAGTTGCTGCAAAATGGCAATGCATTTATCAATGTCTGCTTTACTCAAATGGTCTTCGGCTTGCTTCTCCATGAAAAATTTAAAATCAATTCAAGCGGCAAAATTATAGCATTTATACGTTGAAATGCCGCAAACTATAAAATTTATAGATTATTCCATAGTTGCTGTCATGCTTGCTGATATAAAAAGGAAAATGCCTTTACAAATTAGTGACGCCCTTATTATAATACGATAACAAAAAAAGAGCTACATCACTGAAGCTCTTTTTTTACATAGAAGATACTCTATTTATTTATTGTCGCCATCCACAATAATTCGTTCCGGTCTATTGGCTAAATCCCAAGCAGTATGGAAAATAAGTTTAGTAATGGTTTCCATTTTGTTGAAGTCAATTTTATCAACAGTATCGGTTTCTTTGTGGTAATCTTCATGTACTCCACAAAAGTAAAAAATCACTGGAATGCCATTTTTAGCAAAGTTGTAATGATCTGATCGGTAGTAAAATCGATTTGGATCATTCTCATCATTGAAGGTATAATCCAATTCTAGTTTGGTGTAGGTTTCATTGGCGTTTTCACTGATTTGATGTAAATCTGAACTCAATTTATCCGATCCAATTAAATACACAAAATTTGGATTCCCTTCATGAGCTTCATCTAATCTCCCAATCATATCCACATTCAAATTGGCCACTGTTTGTTCCAACGGAAATACTGGGTTTTTAGAATAGTACTCTGAACCCAATAATCCTTTTTCTTCACCAGATACCGGCATAAAAAGAATACTTCTTTTGGGTCCATTTCCTTGTTCAGAAGCCATTTTGAAAGCTTGAGCTAATTCCATTAGTGCCACGGTTCCACTTCCATCATCATCCGCTCCGTTAAAAACTACATCTCCTTCCGCCCCTATATGATCGTAATGTGCAGTAACAATAATTAATTCATCAGGTTTTTCTGTTCCTTCAATATAAGCTAAAACATTCTCTCCAAAAAACTCATTTGTTTCCTTTTCTATCACCAAGTTGGCTTTCGCAAATTGTTTTTGCTTGATGCTTTTTCCTTTTAGATACTTTTTCTCTTTAACCCCATTTGTAGATAAAATCTCTTCTTTAATTTTATCGTTTACTCTATAAACAGGCACAAAACCCTCTTCTTCCATATTGGATTTCAAGTCCATTTTTGCCTTTTTAATATAATGGTCATATCGCTTCACATAGGTGTCGTAATCTTTTACTGTCACAAAAATAGCTTTCGCTCCCTTTTTCTTAGCTAAATCTATTTTGTCTTTTATGGTCCATTCCTTTTCTAAACTCACTTTAGAAGGTACGCCATCTAGCAGTAAAACTATTTTATTAGTTAAATCGACATTTTTATAATCATCCCATTTGAGCTCAGAAATTCCAAAACCACCGAAAACAATAGATGTATTAAAATTAGCTGAAGGAGTTATAGATGGAAAAGAGAAAAAATCATCAAAAAACTGAAACTTTTTATTGTTAATAGACAAACTAATTCCTTCTGCCATTTGCTCAACCAAAGGAAATTGCTGAACATAACCATAGTTTTCAACAGGTTCAAACCCTGTTTTTTTAAAGTAATTAACTAAAAATTCCATGGCCATTTTCTGTCCTTCCTTTCCAGTCTCTCTACCTTGATACTCATCTGAAGCAATTACATGAAGGTGAGTACTCATTTCATTTGCAGTAATTGTATTGGCATATTTTAAGGCTATACTATCTTGACTTTGACCAATTACAAATCCACTTAATAAACAAAATAGTGCGGTTATCTTTATTCTCATAACTCTTAATTTACAGGTATTTTTTCAATTCTTCTTAAGTGACGTCCTCCTTCAAAATCTTCTGTAATAAATTTTTCTACACATTTAATCGCTTCGGCTTCTGAAATAAATCTAGCAGGTAACACCAAAATATTAGCATCATTATGCTGACGAGCTAATGCTGCTAATTCTTCTACCCAACAAATTGCTGCACGGATTCCTTGATGCTTATTTGCAGTAATTGCTATTCCATTTCCACTTCCACATATTAATATCCCTAAATCAACTTTTTTGGATTGAACAGTCTCCGATAATGGATGTGCTACATCTGCATAATCACAACTTTCCTCTGTAAAAGGACCAAAGTCTTCAACCTCAATTCCTTTATTTTGTAAGAACTTCACTAAGTTGTTCTTTAATTCAAATCCTGCGTGGTCACCACCAATGGCTATTTTGCTTATTTTCATGAGTTATGATTTTATTGACAAATTAGGTGTTAATAATCGTTTATAAAGTTGAATAAAAAAGCAAAAGTAAAGTTGCTTTAGTTAATTTTATTGTTAGCTGTACAAATCTTTTAATAAACCACTATTAGTTATAATTTTTTGCAGCCGATTTATTAACGATAAACCAACTATTTTAAACAGTAATATTGTAGTGAAGTTATCAATACTATAACCTTTTAACAACTTGTTAATATCCTTTTAAATTGGATAATATTCAAATAGTTAAAAGTAAAATTTATGTTAATAGAATGTTATCATAATTGTACAAGTCATTAATCCTACTAAACCTAATTTTAATTGTACACAGTGTTAACGCCATAATAGTAATAGTAGATTTTAAATTTTAAAAAAAATAATATTATTATATAATGTTTAAATCATTTCTTTATTTCTTTTCTCTCATTTTTTCAATTTCACTTTTTGCTCAAGTTGGAAAAGTGGATACCACTTCAAAAAACTATAAAGCTTTTTATTATTCCAATCAACAGATTTCCAGTCATGGGATTTTAGAAAATGGAAAACCAAATGGATATTGGATTTCTTACTATGAAAATGGATTGTTGAAATCTGAAGGTAATCGAGAAAATTATTTGTTAGATGGTCCTTGGATTTTTTACAATGAGTTTGGCGATAAAGCTAAAATTATCAATTATAAAGAGGAAGTTAAGAATGGTTTAACTATTTCATACGATGATAGTTGTTACATAATTAAAGAAGAGCCATATGTTAATGGAATTATTGAAGGCATTGTTAAAAACTTCTATCCAACTAAAGATAAAATTTTAGAAAGTGAAATTCCTTTTAATGTGAATAAAGAAAATGGAACAGCATACTTTTATGCCAAAGATGGTAGAGTTATTTTGATTGTTGATTACAATAAAGGGTTCATATCAAGAAAGGAAGAAATTAATAGATATGATAAGAATAATCTTAAAGTGGGAATATGGAAAACCTTTTATAACAACCGAAGAACTAAGACAGAAGCCACTTACAAAAATAATTTATTGAATGGTTATTTAAAGTATTATTCACCAGATGGTCAATTAGATAAAGCCGAATTATACATTGATGGAATTTTACAAGAGGAGGGAGAAAATTCTATCAATTTTGAGATAATACCAACTTACTCCGATAATGGAAAAGTGATTGAAGAAACAACCTATAATGCTTTAGGTCAAAAAGATGGAGTCTCTAGACAATTTAATGATAGTGGAGAAGTTGTAAAATCTTCTATTTTTAACAATGATTTTTTAATAGCAGAAGGTGGAACAATTGATAATCAAGGTAGAAAACAAGGATATTGGAAAGAATATTATTTTAACGGTAAATTAAAGAATGAAGGTGAATATCTTGATAACCAAAAGTATAATAAATGGAAATATTATTATGAAAATGGTAAAGCTGAGCAAATAGGAAAATATAATAAAAATGGAAAACCTATAAATGACTGGATTTGGTATTATCAAAATGGAGATACATTGCGATATGAACAGTATAGAATGGGTTTTGAAGATGGATTTTTGGTGGAAAAAACAGATAGTGGAACCGTTATTACCAAAGGCGATTATATTGATGGATATAAAGAAGGTGAATGGTATTATGAAATGAATGATCACATTGAAAAAGGAAAATACGTTTATGGAACCAAGAATGGTTTATGGGAACATTTTCATATCAATGGAGAAAAAGTTTTTGAAGGAAAGTTTATAGAGGATCGTCCTGAAGGAAGGCATAGGTGGTGGTATCCAAATGGTAAAATCAGAATGGAAGGTAATTTTAGTTATGGTGAAAAGGATGGTATTTGGAAGAAATATGACGAACTAGGTAATTTACTTATTACTATTCAATATAAAGATGGTAAGGAATATAAAATTGATGGTCAGAAATTTAAAACTGAAAAAAATTAGATATCTTGCTTTTTTATATTACCTGCAATGTGGCCTTTTAAAAACTCTAAACATCCAATTAAAAAGTATTATTTTGAATCATACGATTATGCCAGAGTTTATTTATTCTTCGGGTGTTGTTTAACACTCATATTATCTTATCACGCCAGAAACTCCAACTTATTTGAATTCAATTTTAATGTTCAGTTAGTATTAGCAGTTTTTTATTTTTTAGGATTAATATTCTCATTTATAAGTAGGTTTATTAAGGAAAACTTATTCAAATATGTTTTCTTATTAATCACTATTTCCGCTGCATCTACATCTTTTATATTGTATGATAACAATTTTTCCGAATACAGTTATTTTATCTTTCTTTTAGTGATGATATGTGTTATTTTCACAATTAACACACTCAAAAATTTTATATTTTTCTTTACTTTTTTCTCCTTATGTTTTTTTACTGTTTTATTCAAGGTTGATACTGTAATTATAGGATTTACAACTATTCTTGTTACATACTTAGCCATGATAATTACTTCCTTTTTTATTACTACTTACCGGGTAAACAATAAAAGTAAAGGGAGAAAGAAAAATCAAATATTTAATCACCTTTTTAGAAATTCATCTGATTATTTAATTATTTGTCAAAAGTTTCAGGATAAAATTGAAATTAAAGATATTAGTAAAAGTGCAGTAGACTTTTTAGGTATAGATCAAAATGATCTTATAGGAAGAGATTTAAGAAGTATTGAATTTTTAAAAACTAAGATATTTAGTGAATTTAAATTTGATAAAGATTCAGAAAAAATTGATTTACAATTAAAAAATTACAGCTATTTGGAAATTGAATACAATTCATATGATCTTAATAATGATCAGTATTTATTCTTTTCCTTATCAGATATTTCCTCTAAAAAAGTATCTGAAATTAATACTCAAATTAGCATAGAATCTTATAAATATCTTTTTGAATATAGTTCAGAATATATTTGTATCCAAGATGTTGATGGTAATTTAATTGATTATAACAGTTCACTTGCTGCTAAGTTAGGTTGTGCAAAAGGTGATTATACGGGAAAAGGAGTTTCGGTATTTAGTCCTAATGAAGATATAGAATGGAGATTACAGCAAAATAGAAAAGTTTGGGAAACCAATACTTCTATAAAATTTATAAAAGAAGTAAAGGATTATGATGGGAAAATTATTCCATTGGAAGTAATACTTCGAAAGGGTAAGTATTTTGGAGAAGATGTTTTAATTTCTACTTCTAGAGATATTTCAGAACGATTAAGAACAGAAAGAGAATTAAAAAATAATGAAAGACATTTAAAAGAAATTTATGAGAATTCGCCAGTTATAATGTATTCTGAGAATGAATTTGGAATAATAGAACAGGTAAATAATAAATTTTTAGAAGTTTTAGGTTATGAAAAAGAAGAGTTGATTGGAAAATCATTTTATAAATTATTGAATGAATCTTTTCAAGAAACGTATCAATTAGATCGTGTTTTGTTTTGGCAGAATGGAATAATAAAGGATGCTGAATATGTTATTCAAACAAAAAATGGTCGTCAATTAAGTATATTAATTGATTCAAAATTAATTAATTATGATAACTCGAAATTGTGTCTTTCTGTAATCAGAGACGTTACTGAACAATATAAGTATCAATCTGAGTTAGCTAGTTCTGTAGATCGATTTTATAAGTTATTTGAGAATGCACCAATTGCTATGTGTATAACCTCACATACTGGTGATTTTATAGATTTCAATAAAGCTTTTATCAAATTGTTTGGCTATTCCGCTGATGAATTAAAAACAATGAATGTCGTTTCAATTATTCATCCTGATGATGCTGAAATTGATGAAAAAATAATATGTCAAATACAGGATAGAAATTATGAAACATTTACAACGGAGAAAAAGTACATTAAGAAAGATGGGAATGTCATTCACACAATACTAAATATCATTACAGATCAAGAGAAAGATAGTCCTCATCCACGTTCTATTTCTCAAATCGTTGATATTACTGAAATAGAACACTCCAATGAATTATTAAAGAATAAGCAAGAAATACTTGATTTAACATTAGAGGCTTCAAAAACCATTTTATGGGATATAGATTTATCAACGGGAGACGCTGTTTGGAAAAATATTGAATCCATCACTGGTGTAAAAGGTGATGAAATAAAGGTAGATAGAGCACGATTTAAAAAGTTTATTTATCCAGATGATTATGCATTTGTTAAAGAGTCAATTGGTTATGTAACTAATAGTAAAGAATCTTATACTATTGATTTTCGATTAGTTAGTGAAAATGGAGATATCAAATGGGTGAATACCAAAGGCCAAGTAAAATTGGATGAAAATGGTATTCCAACTAATATTTATGGAACATTACAAGACATAACAGAGAAGAAAAAATACGAAGAAGCTTTAGAAAAAAGTGAAGAGAAGTTCCGACAATTATATGAGAGAAATTTATCTGGTGTTTATCGTTCTACAATTGATGGTGAAGTATTAGATTGTAATCCATCTTTTGCTATAATATTGGGGTATGATTCAGTAGAGGAAGTACTAGAAACAGGAAATGCTTTAAATTTTTATTCTAATGAAACTGATAGGAATGGAATAATTGAAGAACTAATAGAGAATAAATCTATAAAATCGAAAAGAATAGAATTAAAAACAAAGAATGGGAATGTCATTTGTATTTTAATCAGTGCTTCAATTATCTATGATGATAATAATGAGGTAAAATTCATTGAAGGAAATATTATTGATATAACTGATTTAGTAGAGGTAGAGAAAAAATTACAAGAGAGTAAAGACCAATATAAAACTTTAATAGATAATTCTAATTACGGAATAGCTATTATTTATGAAGGTAAAATTCAGTTCATTAATGGTAAAGGAATAGAAATATTGAAATATGAATCTGGGTTTGAATTATTGTATAAATCAATAGAAGAATTTATTCCAAAAGGTGATTATCAATTATTTGAAGATATTGATTCTGTTAATCAAGGAGATTCAATTGGTGTACAAGAACGAAGAATAGTCAATAGAAAGGGAAAAATAATTGATATTGAAATTAGAGCCAATCAGATTAATTATAATGAAAAGGATTGTGTACTAATTACCTTTATTGATATTACTACTAAGAAGCAAATTAAAGAAGAAAAGAAACGTGCCGAATTAGCAGAAAGTGCGAATTTATTATTGAAAGAAGAAATTCAAGAAAGAATAAAAATTGAGAATCAATTGACACTTTCTCAATCATATACTGCAGGAATTATTGAAAGTTCAATTGATATGATTTATACTGCCGGTATTAATGGTTATATCAATGAATTCAACTTAGCTGCTAGAAAACAATTTAACTACAATAAAAATGAAGTACTGGGCCATAGTTTAAATGAATTATTTGCAGATCAAAAGGAATGCAATGAAGTTTTTAGGAAATTAGAAACAGATGGCCAATTCATTGGTGAAGTAAAATCCATACGCAAGGATAGAAGCGTATTTATTAGTTATTTATCTATGTCCTATTTATACAATACTCAAGGAGTTGTCATGGGTATTATGGCTGTAGGCAGAGATATTACAGATATCAAGGAAGCAGAAGAAATTTTAAGAAGAAGTGAAGAAAAGAATAAATTACAAGCTGCCAAATTAAAAACCATTATAGAAAGTAGTTCTCATTACTTCTTTATGGTGAATAAATCTTTTCAACTTATTTCTTTTAATGAAAATTATGCAACGGATATTGAATTGTTTTATGATCAACAAGTAAAGTTTGGTAAAGACTTTTTTGAAGCAACAAATATTTCTGAAAAGGAGGAAAAAGATAAATGGCTCCATTATTTTACTATTGGTTTTTCTGGAGAACATTTTCATTTTGAAATTGAACAAACCGATAAATTGAACAATAAACATTATCGTGAAATATTTATAAATCCAATAATTAAAGAAGATGGTTCTATTGATGAGTTATCTTGTATAGCTCATGATATCACAGAAAAAAAGGTAGCTGAAAAAAGTTTAAAAGAATCTTTAGCGGAGAAAGAAGTGCTTTTAAAAGAAGTGCATCATCGTGTCAAGAATAATATGCAAGTTATTTCTAGTATTCTTAATCTTCAAAGTGCTTATGTTAAGGATCCTGGAACTCTTCAAATTTTGAAAGAAAGTCAAAATAGAATAAAGTCTATGGCCTTTATTCATGAAAGCTTATATACTAACAAAGATTTTTCAAGAATTAATTTTTCAGAATACATTACTAATCTCGTTCAGAACCTGTTTAGAACCTATGATGTATTTGATGATACGATTAAATTAGAATTAAATATTGATAAAATTTATCTCAATTTAGATTTGGCAATTCCTTGTGGATTAATTATGAATGAATTAATTTCGAATTCGCTTAAATATGCTTTTGATATTCATAGAGGTGGGATTATAAAGATAATGTTAACTTTGGAAAATGAATTTGTAAAGTTAGAAGTGGGCGATAACGGAGTTGGAATTCCAGAATCAATAGATATTGAAAATACACAAACTCTTGGATTACAATTGATTTCTAGTTTAGTGGAACAATTGGAGGGAGATATAAAGTTAGATAGGACTAATGGAACCAAATTCATTATTAAATTTAGAAAGGATAACTAAAACTAGCAAATATGTCTAAGGTAAAAATATTAGTTGTTGAAGATGAAGCAATTGTTGCACGTGATATCAAAGTGTGTCTCAATAAAATTGGATATGATGTATTGGGTTCTCATTCATCGGGAGAAAGTGCTTTAGAGGCCATTGAAAATGAAAGACCTGATTTAATTTTAATGGACATCATGTTGAAAGGTAAGTTATCTGGGATAGAGACTTCCGCAACCGTAAAAGAAAAGTATTCTATTCCTGTAGTCTTTTTAACTGCTTATGCCGATGAAAAAACCATAAGTAAAGCAAAGGTTACCGAGCCTTATGGTTATATTATTAAACCCTTTAAAGAGATCGATCTACGTACTTCAATAGAAATGGCTCTTTATAAGTATAAAAAAGAGAAGGAAAAGGAATTAAATACTCAGAGTAGATTAGAAGTTTTGTATTCGATGAATACTAAAAACAATGATTTTATATATGTCAAATCTAATTCTAGACTGATAAAGGTTAATAACGAAGATATTTTATTTGTTGAAGCATTAAAAGATTATGTGGTTATCCATGTTGGTTCAGAGAAGTATACAATACATTCTACCATGAAGGAAATTGCAAAAAAATTACCTGATAACACTTTTCAACGAATACATAGGTCATACATTGTTAACTTAAAGCAAATTAAGGCCATTGAAATGCCAAATCTTATTTTAGAAAAGAGCAGTGTTATATTGCCTGTTGGAGGATCATATAAAGAAGAGCTATTTAATAAGCTGAATTTGGTTTAAATTCAGAATAATATCGTTTTAAATCAACCTCTTTATCCATAGCAGTTCCATTTTCTTGAAAATCAATAAATTCTTCAATTAGTTTAGGAGCCATCATTAATCCTCTAGATCCTAGACCATTCACAATAGATATGTTTCGGTGAATTGGATGGCTGCCAAAAACAGGTCGCCTATCTTTTACTGCCGGTCTAATACCTGCAGTTTGCTCAATTACTGTGTATTTACATTGAATTAGTTCATTTAAATCATTCATTAGACTCTCTTTTTTATCCTTTGTTGTGTTTAAACTCAAATCTCCCCAATCATAAGTGGCACCTATTTTATAGTAATTATTTCCTAAAGGAAGAATAAACACTTTTTTATTAAAAATATAGTCATCTGACATTTCATTACTATGAATAGTAATTAATTCTCCTTTTACTAAACTTAGTGGTATCCAATCAAAAAACGGATTATTATTGGATTTAAATCCTTGGCAAAAAATCAAATGCTTGGCTACGAAATTATTGTATTCTACTGTTTTTTCTTGTATTGTTAATTGGTTGAAATTAAAGCTTTCTTTAATTAATAAATGATCCTTAATTAGATTTTTTTGATAGGCTTTAAGAAGAACGGTTGTGTCTATCCAAGCAGTATTATTGACTAAAGCACCTTTGAATTTTTTTAGAAATGAATATTCAGATAGGTCTAAAAAGTGATCAGAAATATATGCTTTTACTTCTTCATTAGTTGAACGATGCTTCCAAAATTTAATTTCATCTTCGGAGTTTATTAGTTTTAGAATAGGTGTTTTATGATAAAATTTTGTTGCTAAATGCTTTTCTAATTGATTATAATGCAACTCATTATAAGCTAAAAATTCTTCAGCTCTCCATGTTTTGGTTAGTCTTTTTAACACAAGTGGGTTTATTAAACCAGCAGCTACAATTGTACTTGATGATTCGTGATTGTCGTCAATTACTCTTACTTTATAGCCTTTATTTATAAGTTGATAACTCAATAAAGTTCCTGCAATTCCTTGTCCTACGATGAGGTAATCAATTTCTTGTTTCATAGATTGTCCAAAACTAGCGAATTCAAGCTATGGGGAATTAAAAATTACTAATTTTGTTACCTAATCTAAAAATAATGGATTCAAACATCATCTTAGGTATTATTGGTCCTAACCAAATTATTATCATCTTGGTAATCGTAGTATTATTGTTTGGTGCAAAGAAAATTCCTGAATTAATGAAAGGAGTTGGTAAAGGCATTAAAGAGTTTAAAGATGCTACAGGTAAAGAAGAAGAAAATAAGAAAGACGAAAACAAATAATACAACACCTAATATTTCATAACATTGAAAGAATACACTTCTCTATCGGAGATTCAAACGGAATTACGTTCTGGTGATTTATCTTGTGAACAATTGGTTAAAGGATACCTTAGCCGAATTAGTGAACGTAAAAATTTGAATGCTTTTTTAGAAACTTTTGATCAATCAGCTATAGAAAGAGCAAAAGAAGTGGATTCAAAAATTACTGCCAAAACTGCAGGAAGATTGGCAGGAATGGTTATTGGAATAAAAGATAACATTGTCTATAAAGGTCATAAAGTTTCTGCATCATCCAAAATGTTGGAGAACTTTGAATCTCTATTTTCTGCAACTGTAGTAGAAAAGTTATTGGAAGAAGATGCCATCATCATTGGTCGTTTAAATTGCGATGAATTTGCAATGGGGAGTTCTACTGAAAATTCAGCTTTTGGTGTTACACATAATGCAGAAAATGAAGCTTTCGTACCTGGAGGTTCTTCAGGTGGTTCTGCAGTTGCTGTTCAGGCTGGATTATGTCTAGTAGCTTTAGGGTCAGATACTGGAGGATCTATTAGACAACCAGCATCGTATTGTGGTGTGGTTGGAATTAAGCCAACATACGGCAGAGTTTCTAGAAACGGATTAATAGCTTTCGCTTCTTCTTTTGATCAGATTGGGCCTTTTACTAAATCAGTAGACGATGCTGCGTTAGTTTTAGAAGTTATTTCTGGCCATGATAAAATGGATAGTACTTCCTCCAGTAAAGCTGTCCCCAGCTACTTCCAGTCTATTCAAGAAAAGGAGAATAAGAAGTATAAAATAGCTTATATAAAAGATTGTTTGGAACATCAAGGACTCAATGAAGAAGTTAGACAAACGGTAAATAATGAAATAGAAAAGTTAAAAAAGGAAGGACATATTGTCGAACCAATTTCTTTTCCATTTCTCGATTATATGGTACCAACTTATTATGTTTTAACAACTGCTGAAGCTTCTTCAAATTTGGCCAGATATGATGGTGTTCATTTTGGATATAGAAGTCCAAATGCTTCAAATTTAGAAGAAACTTATGTTTATTCTCGATCTGAAGGTTTTGGAGCTGAGGTTAAGAGAAGAATAATGTTAGGTACTTATGTTTTATCTGCAGGCTATTATGATGCTTATTATGCGAAAGCACAGAAAGTAAGAAGAATTTTACGCGATAAAACAAAAGCGATTTTTGCAGAATTTGATTTTATATTATCACCTACTACAACCAATTCCGCTTTTAAAATTGGTGAGAAAAGTGATGATCCTATTGAAATGTATTTGGAAGACATCTTTACAGTTCAAGCTAATTTAGTTGGTATGCCAGCCATCTCAATACCTATTGGAAAAACGAGCAATAATATGCCTTTTGGACTTCAATTAATGGCAGATGCGTTTGAAGAAGAAAAATTGCTTGATATATCCAAAAAGATAATGAACAGTACGAAGTGAATAAGTGTTTAATTGTTTCTCTTACACTATTTCACATTTCACGAAATTTACATACCAAAGAAGGCCTAACCTTCGTTGTAGTTTAAATAATACCCAATTCTAATGATTAACAAGTTAGTATTAGTCGCTTCATTTATTGTAGCAAGCACAACAGCGATAGCTTCTGGGGTAGTTTCCAAAAGCCAAAAATCTGACACTACATTTATAATTTCTTCTGATGATGAAGTTTTGGCAATGATAGATAGCATTATAGCTAGAAAATTTACCAAACAATTTTCAGTAGATGAGAAATTGTTTGGTAATGGAGATACCAACTTAGTCATTACTACAGTAGAGGATCATACCGATTCAATTATCAGACATCGTTTGGAATTATTAAATAGAAATACGCCATTTGATTTAGTTTACAACGATTATGTAAAGGCTTTTATAAAATTGTATGCTGATAGAAGAAGACAGTTAACCAGCAACATTTTAGGTTTGGCTCCTTTTTATTTTCCAATGTTTGAAGAAGTTTTAGATCGATATGATATGCCCTTAGAGCTAAAGTACCTTGCAGTGATAGAATCTGCATTGAATCCACAAGCGAAAAGCCGGGTCGGTGCGATGGGCTTATGGCAGTTCATGTATCGTACGGGTAAAATGTATGATTTAAATATTACTTCATACTATGATGAACGTATGGATCCATACAAATCTACTGTGGCTGCTTGTGAGTTCATGACGGATATGTATAAAATGTATGGTGATTGGAACCTGGTTTTAGCAGCATATAATTCAGGAGCTGGAAATGTGAATAAAGCAATTAGAAGATCAGGTGGAAAACGCGATTATTGGGAAATAATCAACTACTTACCACGTGAAACAAGAGGCTATGTTCCAGCTTTTATTGCGGTAAATTATATTATGAATTATTCGTTGGAACATCAAATATTTCCAACAAACCCACAATATACTTGTATCAAGTATGATACTGTAATGATAACTAAAGGTTTTACTTTTAAGGACTTGTCTACTTATATCGACATGCCAGTTAAGGATATTGCTTATTTTAATCCGATGTATAAAGCAGAGTTGATTCCCACTTCGGATAAACCCCTTCCTCTTTGCCTTCCTTCTGATAAAATAGGATTGTATTTGACCAATGAAACTAATATTTATGCAGACCTACAACGTAAAGAGTTGGCAGATAGTATTGCAGATGTTAGAGAAGTAGAAAAAATTGTAGAACAGAATATGGTGGTACACCGTGTTCGCAGTGGAGAGTATTTAGGTTCTATAGCTAATAAATATAAAGTAAGTGTCAGTAATTTAATGGCTTGGAATAATATGAGATCTACCCGATTAAATCCTGGTGATCGATTAACCATTTATACCTCAGGTGCTCCAGATTCTAAGCCTGTTACTACAGCTAGTGTTTCAAAAAAAACAACTTCTGGGGAGTTTAAGTACCACGTCATTCAACCGGGGGATACTTTATGGGATATTGCTAAGAAATACAATGGTATAACAGTAAATGATTTAAAGCAAATGAATAATCATTTGAATTTTAAGCACCTTAAGCCTGGAATGAAAATAAAAGTTCCTGTTGCAAGCTAATTGCTATGAAAAATATTATTTACTTCTTCCTCTTTTTGTTAACCTTTTCTTTGGGTTCGTGCGTACTTGATAATAGCGAACGAACTTTACCTGCGAGTACAGGTAAATCTGGTGAACTTATAATTGTTTTAGATACGATCTATGCCAATGGGCTAACTGGCGAAGCTTTGGAGCAAGTTTTTCTCGAGGATGTTTATGGTGTTCCTCGTAGTGAGCCTATTTTTAGTGTAGTTACTGTACCTCATAAAGGATTTACGAGTATGTTACAAACAGTGCGTAATATACTTGAACTGGATATTAATTCTGCCAATAAAACACAAATAGAAATAAAAGAAGACGTTTGGGCTCAGGATCAAATGATAGTTACGATATCTGCTCCAAATGATAAAAGTGCTGCAGCTATTTTATCAAAGAATAAGGATAAACTTCAGAAGCTGTTTAATGAAGCAGAATTACGACGCTCGAAGCTTCAATTAGAAAAGGGTGTTGATCTTGAAGAGTCAAACAAATTGTTAGAAAAACATGGGTTCTCATTAAAGGTTCCTTCAGAGTTTTTTGTTTCAATGGATTCTAGTGATTTCTTTTTCGTACGAAAAAATAGAGTTGTTGGGGAGCATCAAATTCTACAAGGTGTTATGGTTTATAGTTATTCTTACAATAATGATAGCGCCTTTGTACCAAAAGTGATTGTAGATTCTATGGAGACATTTATCTACAATGTAAAAGGGCAACCAAAAGGAAATATGGCTGTAGAGTTGCAGTATCCTGTTTTAAAAGAAGAAATTAATTTTAAAGAAAAGTACGCTATAAAGCTTTCAGGCTTGTGGAAAATGGAAGGAATATTCATGGGTGGCTCTTTTATTAATTATACTTTTTTAGATTCTAAAGAAGAAAGAGTGGTTAATATATATGGCTTTGTTTATGCCCCTAAATTTAATCATAGAGAGTATTTAAGAGAACTTGAAGCGTTATTCACCACTTACCATGAAAAAGCTAATATTACCCCTTAAAACGCTTCTATTCGTTTTTATTTTTAACTGCATTCTTCACACTTCAACTGTAAAAGCTCAAACAGATAGTAGTATAACACCCGTTTGCTATTTGGTAAATGTGGGAGCTACTTATTCTTTTGTTGGTTACAGTACCTATGCTACTTTTGGTGTAAACTTGAAAAGACATCAATTTTACCTCGGAATAAGAAATGTACTTTCTAAAAGCTATTTATATTACACAGGCCCTATCGGAGGAAAATTAGGTTGGAATTATGTTATTTCAGAGAATAAAAAAACTAGGTCTTTTGTTAACATCGATTACCAGAATTCATACAATAGAGCATATAATCCTAGAAGTATCTTTAAAGATAAACTGAATAGTGTACATGAGATATTTTTAAGCAATGGTCTTGACTATAAAATTTCTGATCGAATTAGAATAGGTGAGAAAATGGGAGTTGGGATGTTTCGTGAAATTTTGAATAATCTCAGTTTAGGAGTAAAGCAGAAAAACTTTGGATTTAATTTATTCATAGATCTACATGTTCAATATGAGTTTTAATAGCATAAAATACCTATCTGTTTTATTTGTCAGTTTCTGCTTTTTAAGTTGTGAAAAATTGGATGATTTTGAAATTGACAATTTAAATGGTAATCAAGTAGGTATTATAGGTCATGGGGGTACTGGATTTGTAAATGCGGATAATTTGGTACCTGATAATTCATATCGTGCAATTAGAAGGGCCGTAAATGGTTTTGGAATTGAGGGCGTCGAGGTCGATGTTCAAATGAGTAGTGATGGTGAATTGTTTCTCTATCATGATTTACAATTACAATCAAAAACAAATTGTCAAGGCGAGATTAGACAGCGATTAAGCAGTGATTTGGATGATTGTAGTTATCGTACGAACTCATCTCGCTTTTTCGAAGATTTGTATTTACCTCGGTTAGACATAGTAATCAATGAATTTAAGCATTATACGCTTAAGCCATTATTCTTTCTTGATATGCGCGTTTATTTTGTAAAAAATACTTCATTTACAGATAGCTTGATGAATGAAATGGCCATTAGAGTTACTAATTTGATACATAAATACGATGGTTATAATTGGATTTATGTTGAGTCTGTTAATTTAGACTTTTTGAGAAAGGTAAAAGATTATAATTCAAAAGTGCAATTATTGTATGATGGAAACATTACGACTGAAAGCGTTAGTAAAGTATTAGAAATAGGAGGAAAAGGAATTGTGGCAAACTATGAGAAGACCTCTAAAGAGCAAGTAAAATTGGCTCATGATAATGGGCTACAAGTAAGTGTTTTTGATATTAAATCTCGAGGATCTCATATTAAGGCCATTAAAAATAATGTGGATTTTATCCAAACGGATAATGTGGAGTTATTGATGAATATTTTAAATAGACGCTAATCAGAAAAGATTGATTCTAAGACATCAATAGATTTTAAATCCTTGAATCCGTCAAGATGAAATTGATAAAAAGCGATTAGATCGTTTAGTAAACTTCTTCTATCTTGTACATTTAATTTTATTTCTCTGTTGTTTTCTATATTACTTTTAGTAAAGAGGTAAAGAATTTCAGAGAGTCTGTTATTCATTATATTTGAAGCTTTGTTGGTCATTTCGAAGCGACCTTCTTCTATATTAAATACAGCTCCTTTTATATATATTCCTTGTGGGTAGAACCCAAAGTATTTGGTTAGTTCTATGATAAAATAGAGATGAAAATTGGAATTAAAATCAATACTTTCATCAAAATATTGTAAATGAACCTCAATAAATTCGTACAAATCCACATTAGCGCTTTCTTCCTTTACTGTGGAATGCAGTAGTTCTTGAAGAAATTGAATAACAGATGTTTTGTATATATTAGTTTGAATGGTTTTAAAATGATAATAGTTTTTTGAGTTTTTAATTCGTGGCATTTGATTGTTTCCTTTCTGGTAGGTTTCAATTTCTATCATATTTAATGCCTGAAAGGAAGCTTTTGTATTACTTTTTTTACCAATTGATACTATGTATGATCTTAATCCAAAATCTTTTGTAAATAGTTTTATAATTAGACTCTTATCGGTGTATTTCGTCGTCTTAAGAACAATCGCTTGTGTTTTTAAATTCATTTAATTAATAAACAATATCTTACCAACATTTGTCTTTAAATTGCCGTTTCCATCTCCAGAACTACTGAATACCAAATATACTCCAGTTGCTGCTCTATCTCCATTGATAGTATTTCCATCCCAAATAGCCTGACCACCCAAGGACTTCATTTCTCTAACTAACTTTCCATTTATATCTGTTATTTTTACTATGGATCCATTAACTAATCCACGGATAGCAATTGGTCCACTATATTCAGGTCTAACTGGGTTGGGATATATTTCTACTTGTTCAAAATCATTAAAACCGTTGGTTGCATCTCCCTTATATGATACAATTCCATCTTCTGTAGCAAAGAATATTTCTCCGTTAATATCATCAATTGCTAAGCCAAACACATTGTTTGAAATAAGAGGGCTGTTGTTAATAGTAAAATGTAGAATTTCTTCTGATCCGTCTTCCGATAGTAAGTAAACACCTTGTCCTTCTGTCGCAATCCACTTTCTATTTGCGCCATCTATTTTAATGTCAGATATTTTTATTGCTTCAAGTAATATTTCAACATCCGCTCCCTGTTGAATTAGTATCCGTTGTGCATTCTTATTGCCTTCAAATACTCCATCTGGGTTATAGAATACGGCCAATCCGTCATCTGTCCCAATCCATATTTCTCCATCTTGATCTACGGCACCTACTAATCCCCTAGCTCCGGGGATATTTCCATTCTCAGTTGCAGATGTTAATAATAATTTTCTATCATCACTTAAATCTTCTATCGTCCCATTATCATCGAATACAAAAATCTCTAGGGTAGAACCTACTCTCGGTATAAGTACCCATTTTATTCCTGCATTCGAAATGAGTATGTCTCCTACAGATTTTGCAGAGGAAATGTCTTCTGGGAATCCAAAGTTATACCAATCCCCATTTGCTTTTTTCACGGAAATTAATGTGTCGGTATAGGTATGCGAGACCCATAGGTTACCATTAGCATCGTATGTGCTACCTCCTATTCCAAACCAACTATAAGCAGTCCTTGAAGGTACTCTAGAATTGGAACTGTCATATACATTAACTACTCTATCGTCAAGTAATTCTATTAATCCTCCACCCCAACTACCAATAAATGCATTATTTTTATTAGCAGGATTTATTGTAATATTCAGTAAGTCAAAAGTCCCGTTGAGTTTCGATTCATTTTCTGGTACAAGATAGTTCCATGTCCCAGAGTTATAAATACTTATTTCGGGATATTTATATAGATTATTGTATGCAGAGTTGTATCCACCTTGGACTGCATATACTTTTCCTCCATTTGCCTCTAGCTTAAAGACATTTTTAATACGTGGACCATTTGCACTGTACGTTGAATAGTTATTATTATTTTGTCTGACTAAGCCAATATCAAGGTCTGCATACCATAGGTTATTTGTTTCATTATCAATAGCAACGTATGAGGGGTTAAAATTTGAGATACCATTGTAATTGTATATAGTATCTATCATTTCATGGTTGGAATTCATTTTTGCTACTTCCCTGTTAGATATAAAATAGGCATGGTCTTCTATAGCTATTACATCTTTAGTTTCGTCTTTTTGAAAACCCTTATATTGTGTCCATTTACTACCTTTTTTTATATAGATGCTATCAGAGATATTTGATATTTTCTTTGAAATTGCAATGATGTTGTTTTCAAATTTTTCAATTGATCTGTATTCAAACCGTGATATATCAGGTATTAATTTCCAGTTTCTGTAATCAGTTAAATTAAGTTTTGTCGAGGCGAATTTTACACCATTTTTTGTTGCTGCGTAAATAGTGTCTCTCAATACTGTTACATCAAATACTTCGTCATATGTTCCATTATTTCCTACTATATATGAGTCTGATATTTCTCTCTTGTTGGTATTTACTTTTACTATTCCGAATCCTGTCGATAAATAGATATATTCTTGATCTACAAATAAATTATTAATGGTTTTGTTTGGAATGGTAAGGTTATTTTTTAGGAATGGAATATTAAAAATGGATTCATTTTTAAATAAATCAATATTTCCATTTGTGTACCCTATCACCAAGGTTTGGGATTGTTCATTATATGCCAATGAATTTATTCCAACATCTGAAAGTCCATTGACTTTGCTTTTTCTATTGACAGAATTATCATTTTTATCAATGTAAAATATAGCTGAACCCGTACTACAATATATTTTACCTCCCCCAATTGCTACTACCTCTCCACTACTGTATGGTAAATGATCTGTCCAGGAGCCCAAAGGTTTGTCTTGTGCGATTCCATTTAATATGAATAATGTTGGGAGTATTGCGGTTACGATTTTTTTCATTTTGGTTTAAATTTGGTGTTAATATAACTAAACACGTGATAAATTTATTGTCTAAAATTAGTTTATATTTGCAGCCGCTTTTGGCCCCGTAGTTCAACTGAATAGAATATCAGATTTCGGCTCTGACGGTTGCAGGTTTGAATCCTGCCGGGGTCACATGTTATAAGCCATCCTAGTTTGATTAGGATGGCTTTTTTAATTTTAGTAGTGAGTATTAAAAATGTTGACTTCTATCTTCCAGATATACTTTAGGATTCTTCCATGAATGGATTTTAATCTAATTTTAGTGGGCGAAAGCTTTTTATTTATTAAGCGCTGTAAACCAAGTATATAATGCCTTGTGTTATAGACAGGTTTTAATGGTATTTCTCTATGTTGCTGGACACTACATTCATTTTATAGTTAAATGTTCTTAAATGCGTTTATTTAAGGTTGTATTTCAATTTTGTAGATTAGACTTGAATAATTCATGGTTTTACTACCTAATTTATTAGATTTCCATCCATTTTTAAAAGATCTCCATAAATTAGGTTTTCCATTTTTATACTTTTCACTTAACATACTAACATAAAAAGAATCAAATTTCATCGGAATAATTTGTTTCACCACCAATCCATTTTTTTTCATCAGATTATTCATATCGTTTTTTGAAAAGTGATATAGGTGTCTGGGGACATCATAGGCAGCCCAATGTTCTTTATAGTATTCCGCATCAAATGATTCTAAATTTGGAACAGCAATATATATTGATCCATTATTTTTTAAGATTCTTTTGAGTTCTTTTACTCGATCATCTAGATGATAAACATGTTCTAGAACGTGCCACATGGTAATAACATCTATAGAATTGCTTTCAATTGTTTGTAGTCTTTTTTCATCTGAAATTTGTAGTTCATAGTTTTTTTGACCAAAAGTTCTTGCACTTGCATCAGGTTCTATTCCTTCTGTTGACCATCCTTTTTGTTGTGCATGGTGTAGAAATTCTCCTGTACCACATCCGATATCCAATAATAATCCTTTAGTTCTTCCCGACGAAATAAGTTTCTCTTTTTGATTTAATGTGATGTTACGAACAGTTTGGTAAACCTTATTAATTAGTCCTTTTTTGGTATTACTATGGGAAATATACTCTTCAGATTTATAATATTCACCAATTTGGCTTTCTTCCGGTATTGGATTCGTAAACCTAAAGTTGCAATTGTCACAGTTGACAATATTGTAATTTTCTTTACTTACAGTGTAATCTTTTGCAATTAAAAAAGGAGAGAATTTCTCTCCTTTACATATAGGGCATTGTGTTCTTTTATACATTTTTTTGTTTTGTTTCACGTGGAACAAATCACCTTCCTAGGTGAATCATTAGTACTGATATGTCTGATGGAGATACTCCGCTTATTCTACTTGCTTGTCCAAGAGTTCTAGGTTTTATAGAGTTTAGCTTTTCTCTAGCTTCAGACGATAGAGATTTGAATTGGAAATAGTCCATTTCTTCATTTAGTTTTACCTCTTCAAGCCGCGTCATTTTTTCAGCCATTTCTTTTTCCCTATCAATGTAACCTTGGTATTTTATTAAAATTTCTGCTTGTTCGATTACTGTAGGGTCTTCATTTGTAATTAGACTATTAATTGTTGGAACAGCTTGTGCGAAGGATTTGATATTTACTTGTGGTCGGCTTAGGATGTTAGAAATCTTAACTTTTTGCTTGATGTTTGCAGTTCCTGATTCGCTCAAATAATTATTGGTCTCATCAGGGGTAACACTAGAATTGTCTAGTTTTTTCATTAAGGCCTTCAACGACTTTTGCTTTTGTTCTACTAATCTTAATTGAAGGTCTGTTGCTAATCCAATTTTGTGAGATAATGGAGTTAATCGAACGTCTGCGTTGTCTTGTCTCAAAAGAATTCGATATTCTGCCCTCGACGTAAACATGCGGTAAGGTTCTTTTGTGCCCTTTGTGATAAGGTCATCAATTAATACCCCAATGTAGGCCTCATCTCTTTTAAGAATTAATGCATCCTTTCCATTTATTTTAAGGTGGGCATTAATTCCTGCCATCAATCCTTGACATGCAGCTTCTTCGTATCCTGTTGTACCATTTATTTGACCTGCAAAATATAGTCCATCTACTAATTTAGTTTCAAGTGTATGCTTCAGTTGAGTTGGTGGAAAGTAGTCGTATTCTATAGCATATCCTGGTCTAAATATTTTTGCATTCTCAAAACCTACAACTTGTTTTATTGCTTTTTCTTGTACCTCCAAAGGAAGTGAAGTTGAGAATCCATTGACGTAAATTTCTACTGTGTTCCAACCTTCTGGCTCTACAAATAGCTGGTGTCTATCTCTTTCTGAAAATCTTTCAATTTTATCTTCAATGGACGGGCAGTATCTCGGGCCTGTACCTTCAATAGCTCCACTAAACATGGGCGACCGATCAAACCCTTCCCTTAGAGTATTGTGAACTGTTTCGTTGGTGTATGTTATATAACAACTCTTTTGGTTAATTAATGGTTTTGTTGTTGGATGATAGGAAAATTTTGAAGGGTGTTCATCACCCTTTTGCTCTTCCATTTTGGAGTAATCTAGAGAACGACCGTCCACTCTAGGCGGTGTTCCTGTTTTCATTCTTCCTGCTTCAAAACCTAGCTTTGCTAGCTCTTCTGTTATTCCTGTTGCATGTCTTTCAGCTGCTCTTCCTCCACCAAAATTTTTTTCTCCGATATGGATTAATCCATTTAGAAATGTACCATTTGTCAAGACAACAGCTTTTGATTTGAATTCAATTCCTAATGAAGTTTTCACTCCCTTTACTGCGCCCTTTTCAGTTATTAAACCAGTAACCATATCTTGCCAGAATTCTACGTTAGGAGTTTGCTCTAGCATTATTCTCCATTCTTGTGCAAATAACCAACGATCACTCTGCGCTCTTGGAGACCACATGGCTGGTCCTTTTGATAGATTAAGCATTCTAAATTGGATCGCTGTTTTATCAGTAACAATTCCAGAATACCCTCCCATCGCATCTATCTCGCGTACAATTTGCCCCTTAGCAACTCCACCCATAGCAGGGTTGCATGACATTTGTGCAATTGTACCCATGTTCATCGTAATTAGTAGTGTTTTAGAGCCCATGTTTGCTGCTGCAGCAGTTGCTTCGCAACCAGCATGACCTCCTCCTACTACAATTACATCATATTCTTTCTCCATATATTTTTTTGTTTCACGTGGAACTTAAACCACTTTTAAACGGGGCGCAAATTTAGGTAAAAATCCTCTTTTTGTCTCATTAACAACGCTTCCTCTTCAGACTTGTCTTTATATCCGCTAAGATGTAATATTCCATGAACACAGACCCGCTCAAATTCGTCTATAAATTTGTTATTTAGTATTTTAGAGTTGTCTTCAACACGTTCAATACTTATATAAATATCCGCATTCAATCTATTGTCCTCACAATAGTCAAAAGTGATAATGTCTGTTAAAGTATCGTGATTTAGATAATTCTTATTAATTTCCAAAAGGTAATCATCATCGCATATGATGTAATTGATCTCACCAATTGATTTTCCTTCTTGGGTCGCAGTAGCGGTTAGCCAATCTTTTAGATACGTATTATGTTTATACGTTGTCTCTATTTCATAATGAAAATGAATTTCATCATTTATTTCTTCAATCATTGTCAAAGTTGTGAAAAGATAAAGTGACAGATTTCCCATTTTCTTCAAACGCCACGTCATCAGCTAAATTTTTCATTAAAAATACCCCTCTTCCATGAAGTTTTTCAATATTCACTGGGTCAGTTGGGTCTGGCAAGTTTTCATAATCAAAACCATTGCCTTCATCTTTAATTTGAAAAACAAGCGATTTTTTCTCAGTGTAGTAGTTTAGGGTAACCTCTTTTGATTCGTCGTTTTTATTGCCATGTATAATTGCATTGTTTACTGCTTCTGTAACCGCAATTAAAACATTGCCATAACATCGTTCAGCTACACTTAGGTTTTGGCAAAGAGAATCAATATGTTTTTCAACAATAGATAAACTACTGATGTGGGTTGGGATCTTGATGCTATCTATACTCATAGCAGTGTTATTTAATGTTTTCAAAGTAAAGGTTTGTCTTATTTTTATAAAATGGCAGATAGTTTGGTGGCAACGTTTTTAGTAATTCTACCTCTTTTTCTTTTTGTTTATTATACTCAAAAAAATCATTTGGGTTACGTTGGAGGTTTTCAATACCTTCTTGAGATTCCCTTTTATTATCTTTTTCACGCTCACGTTCGGCTTTTTCAGATTCCAAAAGTCTAGTTAAAATTTCTTCTTGGCGCATCATGGTTTGCCTTGTGATATTTTTGTTTACAATGTCGGTTTCGTTTTGCTCCATTAAGTCAGAAAGCTTTTTTAGATTTCCACCTGCTCCCTTTTCACCATTTTTTTCTAACTCTTCAGACATTTTTTGAAGTTCTCGACGTATTGCAGCTTGTTTAGCGGCCATTTGTGCTAATTCTTTACTCATGCCACCTTGACCCTGTCCTGGTTTGTCTCCTGGCTTGCTGCCCGGTTTGTCGCCCGGATTTTTACCATTCTCCATCGCTTCTTTCATTTTTTGCATCTGCTCTTTCATTTGCTCTTGCATTTTTTTCATCTGAGCCGCTGAAGGTTTTGGGTTTTTACCACCGGGTTTTGAACAGCTTCCTTGTCCGGACTGCATTTGTTTCTGCATATTCTGAAGCGCTTCATCCAGGATTAATGCCAAATTGTTTATTGAAGTCATTGCGAATTGCTGATTGGAGGCAGCATAGCTAGAATTTCGATCTGCTAAATTGCCCAACGCTTTTTTCATGTTGGACTTAATAGCTGTTACTTCTTTATTAACTGTAGCTTCTAATTGCATTACCCTTTTGCTTAATGCAAATAAGGAGTCCTCAATCGTTTTAGAATCATCTATTAGTTTTTTCTGAGCTTGACTATAATCCACAAATTTGGGGTCTGTTCTATTGGCTTTTTTTACATCATCAATTAGCGCTTCTTGATCGAATGATAACTGTATTAGGTTTTCTAAGAGAGCTCTTATGTCTTCCATGTCTTCTGCACTTCCAGCTGATTGCATTTCCATTTGAAGACCTCCAAGCTTGTCTTTCATTTTTTGCATTTCATCTGCGGCATTTTGTTGAGATTCAGCAGCTTTTTTCTTGTTTTTTTGCCCAAGCTGATCAGCACTTTCCTCCATCTCTTTTTTAACAGCTTCTTCCTCTTCTTTCATTTCAGGAATTTTATTGGGGTTTTCTAAAGCTTCATTCTTCTTTTCGAGCTCATCCATTTTATCTTTTAACTCATCGAATTTTTTGTTTAATTCTTCTTGTTCTTTTTGGAGTTCTCCAGCATTTTCATTTTTATCCTCTGATTTTTTAGCTAATTCTTCTTGTTTCTTTTGAAGCTCATCTAACTTTTCTATGGTATAGTTTAGTTTTTGCTCAAACTCCAACTGTTTGAATATTTCTAACGACCGATCAAGTTCTTTCTCTAACTCTTCATTGGAAAGTTCAATTTTGTCTAACTGATCTTTTAACTTATCCTTGTTCAACTCTTCCATCATTTTTTCCAACTCTTCATAAAGTTCTTTCATTTCAGGAGTCATCAATTGCTCGAAAAGTTCTTCTAATTTTTCCTGTTTTTCAAGAATATCTTGATCCAATTCATTGAATTCTTTTTGCTCAAGGTTATTTTTTTTGTTTTCGTTTTTTGACTTTTCAATTTTTTCTCTAAGCTTTTTCTGAGCTTCTATTATTTCCTCTAATTGTTTCTTCTCTTGCCACCCTAACTTTTCTTTATCTATCAAACTTTTGTTTAGCTCATCAATGTCTTTTTTTAATTTCTTTGCATCAGCTAAACTTTTTTCTAGATCATTTACAATTTCTTTAGAGCGTTCATCTGATTTCTTCTCTAGTTCTTCTTTCGTAGGAACTTTAAATTGCATTTTTTGAGTTCTACTGGACTTGCTCCCATTTATACCATCGTTATCAAAAACCTCGAAATAGTAATCTATTTCATCTCCGGCTTTAAGGGGTAAATTTTCAAAGTCCCACACATAGAAATACTGGTTTTGAGTGGTTGATTTATTAATTGGAATTTGAGTAGTTACTCTTTTCGAAGAATCCTCAACTTTATAATTAAAAGTAAGTCGGTTAAATCCATAATCATCTTTTATTTCTCCCTTAAAGAAAATACGCTTCAATACACTAGAATCAGCCTTTTGTTCCACGCTTATCATCGGATATACATCAGGAATTACAGTTAGGCTATAATTCAATGTGTCTGTATTGTCAACAAATTGATTAGATGTAGCAATTTGATATCCATTGCTATACATTGCCTTAGCTTGAACTACATATTCATCTAAATTGTTTTGTTGCACAGGGAATATAGAGTCTCGAAATGCAAAAAATAAATTTTCGGAAGAAGTAGTATAAAATCGCCATTTCAATAAACTACCCTGCGGTATTGTCAAGTCGCCAATGTCTTGAATGACTTCGTTTTTCATTCCTGTATAAGCAGGATAATCTATAGCAACTTCAAAGTTTACTAATAATGGTTTTGGTTGAGCGGAAATAGTATAATTTCTAGAGTCAAAACCATCTGCCGACAGCTTAAAATCAATATCTTCTTGAATATTTTTTAAGGTATAACGGAAGTTGCTTTTGTCTATTTTGTTCAATAGAAATGAGTTGTCTCCTAACTGAATAAAAGCCCTTTCAGGCAATACCTCCCCTTTTATTTTTATAAGTAGTTGAAAATCTTCATTTTTTATTCCTTTTAAATCGGCATTCAATATTTCAAATTCAAAAGGAGCCATGGGAGTAAAGTCACTACTGTGAGCAACTAGTCTCTGTGTACCGTCTGTAAAGACGGAAGGATTGACTATCCCTACAGCAATAAAAATAACAAAGGGCGCTATTAAGTATTTAAGAAATTTTTTGTTGGAGTTAAAGTCAATTGCATTGGTGAAAGGGATGGGTTTAAGTGCTATAATTTTTTGGTTGATACCAGCCTCAATCAAGGCAGTACTTTGGGAAGAATCTTTAGTTAGGTGTTTTAGTTGTAGTACATTGTATAGTTTGTCGGAAACTGTGGTAAAATGTTTACCAATTATTTCAGCAGCTTGTTCATGTGATATATTTGATCCTAATTTATAGAGCTTTGATATAGGTATGATTATAAATTTAATCAGTACAGTTATGGCTAATAGCAAGAAAGAATAAAAGAGGATTGTTCTAAAAGTATTTCCGAAGTGACCAAAATACTCCATAGCCGTAAAGGATATGAAACTAATGGTGAGAATAGATATGGAATAAATACTTCCCTTAATGAGTTGATTTTTATAGTACTTTCGTATAAACTCATCTAATTTCTCTAATAAAAAATTATAATTATCTTGAATCATTCTTTGCTTGCGCTCCTTATGGTGTTGGTTACTTCTTTTAGAACCCAGAAAATTAAGCAAAATTATGTGGGTTATCTCAATGCAAAATTGTACGATTTAGAAATAGTAACAGCATTTTTGTCAAATTTTAGTTTTGTTGTGAAAAAAGTGCTGAATAGATTACCTTTGCCAACCAATTTTAAGAACAAGTAGACAATAATTCAATGGATAGAAAAGTAAGAGTAAGATTTGCACCGAGTCCAACAGGGCCTTTGCATATGGGAGGAGTTAGGACAGCGTTATATAATTACCTTTTTGCTAAAAAACACAATGGCGATTTTTTGTTGCGTATTGAAGATACCGATCAAACTCGATTAGTTCCTGGTGCAGAAGAATTTATTGTTGAGTCTTTAAAATGGTGTGGATTAGTTCCTGATGAGGGACATGGTTTTGGAGGAGATTTTGGTCCATATAAACAATCAGAAAGAAAAGAACAAGATATATATAGAAAATACGCTGAGCAGTTGATTGAGACTGGGCATGCATATTATGCTTTTGATACTCCTGAAGAGCTAGATCAAATGCGAGAAAATTTAAAAGCTGCTGGAGTTGCTGCTCCTCAATACAATCATATTACGAGAACTACAATGAAAAACTCAATTTCATTGTCTAGTGAAGAAGTAGAAAAAAGGTTAGCAAATGGTGATCCATATGTAATTAGAATTCGCATACCACGAAATGAAGAAATCAAGTTCAAGGACATGATTAGAGGATGGGTAATGGTTCAGTCTACTAATTTGGATGATAAGGTTTTATATAAGTCAGATGGAATGCCGACTTATCATTTGGCAAATATTGTTGATGATTATTTAATGAATATTTCGCACGTAATTCGTGGTGAAGAATGGTTGCCTTCTGCCCCATTACACGTATTATTATATCAAGTATTAGGGTGGGAGGATAAAATGCCTCAATTTGCACACTTACCATTGATTTTAAAGCCAGATGGAAATGGGAAATTGAGTAAGAGAGACGGTGATCGTTTAGGATTTCCTGTTTTTCCTATTGAGTGGAAAGACCCTGAAACTGGTGAAATTTCATCAGGATATAGAGAAAAGGGATATTTCCCTGAAGCTTTTGTAAACATTTTAGCATTTTTAGGATGGAACCCTGGAACTAGTCAGGAGTTGTTTTCAATGGAAGAATTGATTGAAACATTTACGATAGAGCGGGTTGGTAAAGCAGGTGCAAAATATGACCCTGACAAAGCACGGTGGTTTAATCAACAATATTTGCGAGGAACTAAAAATGAAGAACTGGCAAAACAGTTGCAACCAAAAGCACTGGAAATGAACTTAAGTGAAGCGAATAACCTAGAATTTTTAGCAGGTGTTTGTGGGATGATGAAAGAAAGAGCTACTTTTTTAAATGATATTTTATCAGAAGGAATTTATTTCTTTGAGCAGCCTTCAGAATACGATGATAAAACCTATCGCAAGAAGTGGAAAGAGGAAACCCCAGCATTGATGAGGGAGTGGAAAGAAGTACTGAATCAATTAAACGATTTTTCTGCTTCATCAATAGAGTCTACTTTTAAGTCATTTTTAGAAGAAAAGAATGTTGGACTTGGAGCTGCATTACCCAACTTTAGATTGATGGTAACTGGTTTAGGTATGGGCCCTTCGATGTTTGAAATTGCGGCTTTATTGGGAAAGGAAGAAACCATAGATAGAATGGAAAAGGCTCTAAAAAAACTATAATTCAATGAATAAAATTTCAATTGAAGGAATGGTTTTTTATGCGAATCATGGTTTTTATGAAGAGGAGAACAAAATTGGCGGTAAGTTTTCAGTTGATATAGAGTTTGAAACACGTTTTGAATCTGAAGCAAGTGAAAAAGACAACATAGATGGGACGGTGAATTATGAACAAGTTTACGCCATAGTAGAGGGCGAAATGAAGATTACTTCCAAATTATTAGAGCATTTAGCGCAGAGAATCATTGAACGGATGTATAAAACCTTTAATAACATTTCTAATATTAGACTCAAAGTGAGTAAATTAAATCCTCCATTAGGTGGTGAAGTTAAAGCAGTTTCAATCATTTTAGAGAAATAGAAGAAAGCGGAGTAGTTTAGAAAACATTTTGGTAATTTTGAACCTTCATTAAAATATGGTCTCGTGGCCGAGTGGCTAGGCAGTGGTCTGCAAAACCATCTACAGCGGTTCGAATCCGCTCGAGACCTCAAAATCCCATTTCCATCTGACTATTCAGATTTGAGGTGGGATTTTTTTTGTAACGATGCGAATTTTATTAGTAGACAATTACGATTCATTTACTTATAACCTACTCCATTACTTGGAGAAGGTTTCAGATACAACTGTAGACGTTGTAAGAAATGATAAATTGATATTGGATAATGTTGGGAATTACGAAAGAATTGTGCTTTCTCCTGGCCCTGGATTACCTGAAGAAGCTGGTTTATTAATGCCTCTTATCAATCGATTTAAGCTGTCAAAAAAAATATTAGGAGTATGTTTGGGCCATCAAGCAATAGCGAGCTCCTATAACGCTAAATTGACCAACTTAGAGCAGGTTGTGCACGGAGAGGCTTGTCCAATGCATATTCACAACAATAAAAGCTTGTTTGAAGGTTTGCCTGGGCATTTTAATGTCGGTAGATATCACTCTTGGGTTGTTAAAGAGGCGGAATTGCCGAAAGAATTAACTTGTTTGTCTTCTGATGAAAAAGGCAATGTGATGGCATTTCAGCACCAATCTCTGCCGTTATTTGGTGTTCAATTTCACCCAGAGTCTATACTAACAGAATATGGATTAGAGATTATCAAAAATTGGATGAATACATAAAAAAAGACGTCTGCTAATTTAGCAGACGTCTTTTTTTATGCGTTTATTGAAGAAAATTATTCTCCAGTCACTTTTGTTCTATACTTTGTAACAATAAGTCCGCTTACTATTTCAGAGTCAACCGTGGCAACTTTTGTAATACCACCTTTTTTTGCAGCTGCTACGATACCTAAGTCTGCTGAACCAAACATGATTCCAAAATAAGTTTTCTTTTCGGCTATTCCTACTTTAGTTCCAACACTGTTTTTAGTAACTAATGCTTTTGGAGCTACATATGGTCCTGAAACAGAGCAAGAGGATAAAACTCCTACAAAGCAAACTAAGATTAAAGTTTTTATATATTTCATAATATTATTTTTTTATTCTCCTGTAATGATTAATTCTTTCTTACCAAATATGATATAGTTGGTGTATTTTACATCCACAGTGGAAACACCACCAGTGATTTTACCCTTCTTGGCAGCTTCTGCGATACCGTATTCTTTATTTAATTGAATATAACCAAGAACCACAGTTGTTTCACTTACTCCTTTCTTAGGACCTATTGGCAGTTCAGTTACTGCTAGTGGAGTAGTAATTGAACAAGAAGAAAGTACTGCAGACAAAATAGCTGCACTTGCAATATATTTTAATTTTTTCATCTAAATTTCTTTTTAAGTTATTAACTGTATTACTCTCCAGTAACTACTGTTTTATAAAATGGTACAATGAACACAGTTACTTTTGTGTCAACACTTCCAATTTTATCAATTTTTCCTTTTTTTGCTGCGGTAGCCATCGTAAAGTCTTTATCTTTACTAAACGCACCACCTTTAGCAACTCCTTTTTTAGTCCCTATAGGATTACCAGTTACAGTGTGTGATTCATAGACCACGCATGAAGACAGCGAAAAAATCACTGCAGCCATTAATGTTAATTTTTTCATATTTGTTAATTAGAATAAATAATTTCCCTCTATATTTTACTCTAGAGCGTTTTTCTTAGTTGTACAATGATATGTATTTAAAATGGTTAAGAAAAGTTAAATTGGATTTTTCCACAAAAAAAGGGGGTTAGACTCTCTAACCCCCTTTTTAATAATTTGATAATGAATGGATTTATAAATCAAATTTAATCCCTTGAGCTAATGGCAAATCATTCCCGTAATTGATTGTATTAGTTTGTCTCCTCATGTACACTTTCCATGCATCAGAACCAGACTCTCTACCGCCACCGGTTTCTTTTTCTCCACCAAATGCTCCCCCAATTTCAGCACCTGAAGTACCAATATTCACATTGGCAATTCCACAATCGGAGCCTTGAGTTGAAAGAAACAATTCCATTTCTCGCATATTGTTTGTCATTATTGCAGATGACAATCCTTGCACTACTCCATTCTGAATTTCAATGGCTTCATCTAAAGTTTTGTACTTCATGATGAAAAGAATTGGAGCAAATGTTTCATGCTGAACAATCTCCCAAGAGTTGTCTGCTTCTGCAATAGCTGGTTTTACATAGCAACCAGACTCATATCCTTCGCCTTCAAAAACACCGCCTTCAACGATCACATTTCCACCGCTCGCTTTCACTTTTTCTAATGCAGCTAAATAAGTATTAACAGAGTCTTGATCGATTAAAGGACCAACGTGATTTTTTTCATCCAACGGATTTCCAATTCTCAACTGCTTGTAAGCATTTACCAATTGGTTTTTTACCTTATCGTATAAACTTTCGTGAATGATTAATCTTCTTGTTGATGTACATCTTTGTCCACAAGTTCCAACAGCTCCAAATACCATGGCTGGAATACACATTTCTAAATCTGCAGATTCCGTAATAATAATGGCATTGTTTCCACCTAACTCAAGCAAAGATTTTCCAAGTCGTTTTCCAACAGTTTCCGCAACTATTTTTCCCATTCTGATAGATCCAGTTGCAGATACTAATGGTACTCTACCGTCTTGAGTCATTAATTCACCGATCTTATAATCACCATTGATTAAACAGCTAATTCCTTCTGGAAGATTGTTTTCTGCTAATACTTTAGCAATAATGTTTTGACAAGCTACTCCACATAAAGGTGCTTTTTCAGATGGTTTCCAGATACAAACATCTCCACACACCCACGCCAAAGCTGTATTCCATGCCCAAACCGCTACAGGAAAGTTAAATGCCGAAATAATTCCAACTACACCTAAAGGGTGGTATTGCTCATACATTCTGTGGTTTGGACGCTCAGAGTGCATGGTTAATCCATGTAATTGACGAGATAAACCCACCGCAAAATCACAGATGTCTATCATTTCTTGAACCTCTCCCAAACCTTCTTGGTAAGATTTTCCCATTTCATAAGAAACCAGTTTCCCAAGTGCTTCTTTCTTTTCTCTTAACTTTTCACCGAATTGTCTTACTATTTCACCTCGTTTTGGTGCTGGAATAGTTCTCCACTCTTTAAAGGCTTTTTGGGCAGTTTGAACTGTTTGCTCATATTGCTCAGGTGTAGTTACTCCTACTTTCCCAATTAAAGCCCCATCTACTGGAGAGTTAGATGAAATAGGATTAACATCGTTTTCCATCCATTGATTACCTGTTGATGTTCCATGATTGATCTCTTTTAAACCCAACGTTTTTAAGTCTTGAGAGATATCGATTTTTGATTGACTCATATATTTTTGTTTATTTTTCAATGCTTTAACAACAAAGGTAGGATTTCAAATTTTGGATTAAAAGGGATTCCAATTGGAATATAAAAAATAGTGGACATAAAAAAACTCCACCTTTCTCGAGGTGGAGTTTTGAATAAATTATGCGGTAAAAAGTTTAGAATTTATAAGACAATCCTACACTTAACACTTCTTTGAATTGAGTTCTTGGCCCTGTTTTGTCAACAATTCCATCATCATTACTATCAATCGCAATATCGATATCATCATCATAAACTAATGTAGCAGAAACGTTAGCAGTAATGAATTTATTAACTTTCATAGATAAAATTGTTTCCCAGTTCACATCAATGTTTTGTGGATTTTCTGTGTAGTTTGAGAACAATTCCAATTTAGTTTGGAAATTTACATTCTCCATAATATCCTTATTGTATTGTGCTTTCAAGTATCCCCCGATTTCTGCTCTAAAAACATCACCTGTATCAACTCCAAAGGCACCTGCATTTGACAAATCGTTGTCATTTACAATCGTGAATTTACCTGTAGCGGGAGATAGGTATAGTGAGAAATTACTATTCGGTTTGTAGTCCATACCAATAGATGCTAAAACATAAGCAGGAGCGAACAAATTTGAAATTTTTGTTGAATCATCTGGATAGTTATAACCTGGTGCAAATTGAGACTTAAAGTTTACTAAAGCTGAATAATACCAAACCTTAGAAGCTTGTCTACCATACTTAGAAGTAAAGTCGATTTTATCATCACTTTTTCTGAAAGCATCATCTCCTTGTTGAAAGACTCCATATCCAAGGTCTAATGTATTGTCCCAAGAGTGAATTCCTTTTTTGTACTTAGCAAAAACATTTAAAAACCCATTTAAAGCAACTGAACTCTGACCACCACCGGCCCAGTTGCTCAATGCTACTTGCGAGAAATTGAAAGAAACTAATCCACCTTTTGTCCAATAGCTAGTATCAGCAGCTGGAGTTGGTGCAGGTGTGTTTTGAGCTGAAGTTGTTGAAATAAACAACAAACTGACAACGAAAAAGCTTAAAATGTTAGATGTTTTAATTTTCATGCGTGTTATTTTTAATTTTTGGTTTACTTGTTTAGACGTGTTAAAAAACACTAAATGTATTTGAATCTGCGAAATAACAGAAAATGTCCTTCTTGCTATCAGTAAATTCGCCCAATTGTTATAAATCACATCTAATTGGAACAATTCTTTGTTTAAGTGGTATCAATTAGGATATCGATAATATTTTATGAATAAACTTATTGTAATACCTATAATAGCCCTGCTTTTTATTTTGATTGACTGGTATGTCTTTCAGGGCGTTAAAGCGCTTGTACAAAACAGCTCTGAACTCATACAAAAGTCTGTAAAAATTGCCTTTTGGTCAATTACTGCCTTGTCTTTGTTCGCATTTTTTCTGTATCACTTCAGCAATGTGGACTTGTTAGGGAAGTCAGTTCGTATGTTTATTCTAGTAGGAATCTTTATGAATTACTTAGCTAAAGTATTCTTCGCTGTATTTCTATTGATAGATGACATTAGCAGAGGAATTCAGTACTTAGTTCAGAAGTTTTCCAACCCTACTCCTGCTATAGTTTCCGATAAAGAAAGTCACATTCCTCGTTCTCAATTTATATTAAAAACGGCAGTAGTTGTTGGAGCAGCTCCTTTGGTGGCTATGTCGTGGGGAATATTATCTGGTGCTCATGACTATAGAGTGAGGCGAATTAAATTGCCATTGCCCAACTTGCCTAAAGCTTTTGAAGGGCTCAAAATAGTTCAGGTTTCAGATATCCACGCTGGTAGTTTTTGGAATAAAACAGCCGTACAAGGAGGTATCGAAATGTTACTAAATGAAAAACCAGACGTCGTATTTTTTACTGGTGACTTGGTCAACAATCAAGCGGTAGAAATGAAAGAATGGATTTCTACTTTCTCAAAAGTGAAAGCTCCATTAGGAGTGTTCTCAGTCTTAGGAAATCACGATTATGGCGATTATGTCAATTGGGGATCTGCGCAAGAAAAACGCCAAAACTTAATTGATCTGGTGAATATACAAAAGGCCATGGGCTGGAATTTGTTGGTCAATCAGAACCATATTCTAGAAGTAGATGGAGAACAAATTGCCATTGTTGGAGTAGAAAACTGGGGGGCTAAAGCTCGTTTTCCCAAATACGGAAAGTTAAGTGAAGCCATAAAGGGAACTGAAAATGTTTCTACCAAATTATTGCTATCTCACGACCCAAGTCATTGGCAAGCTGAAGTGTTGCCAATGTATCCAGATATTGATGCCATGTTTTCAGGGCATACACATGGAATGCAGATGGGGGTTGATATTCCAGGCTTCAAATGGAGTCCAGTTCAGTATGTTTATGATGAGTGGGCGGGTCTTTATCGGCAAGATAATCGATACTTGTACGTCAATAGAGGATTTGGATACTTAGGTTATCCTGGAAGAATTGGCATGCCACCAGAAATTACTACAATTGAATTAACTCGAGGGTAAAAAATCATGATAAGAATACTAAAGTTTAGTCTGGTTTTGATTAGTATCGCAATAACGCTGTTTGCTTTTAAGGGGCATAATACAGGAACTCTTGCTTTGACAATTAATCAAATTAAACCTCTTGAAGGTGCTATTCGTATTTTGATGTTTAATGGAAAAGAAGGATGGCCAAATGACCCCACCAAAGCAGTTTATATTAAATCCATTACAGTTGATCAGTCTGAGATTAATTTAGAGATAAAGGATCTGAAATATGGAGATTATGCAATTGCAGTGTTGCATGATATTAACCAAAATGAAAAGGCAGATAAATCAATTATTGGAATTCCAACTGAACCATTTGGTTTTTCAAACTATCCGAAAATTACCTTCGGGGTGCCTGATTTTGAAGAGGTTTCTTTCACATTTAATAAACCCACTAAACGACTGCTCATTGAAATGAAAGAAATTTAATCTCGTTGAATTGTTTTCTCCCATTCTTGTTTTCCTTCACTATTGTAGATCATAATCTTCATAACTCTTTCTTTCAAACTACCCGAAAATTCTAGAATAGCAAAGTTATTCGTTGCGGTGTGTGTTCCTTCTACTCTCAGTGTATTGGCTTCTTCAATGGTGTTGTAATATTTAGCGGTTAACGGAGAAACCGTCAAATCGTAGATGTTTATTTCATTACCGATGTTTAAATGACTTAACTCTGTTTTGTGCCGGTCTCCAGTAACAAACACTACTCCTTTTATTCCTTCTTCTTCGATTCTTTGTAGTAAATAGGCTCTTTCTTCAGGGAAATTGGAATAATTCTCATACACAGTAGCCGTATTCAATACTTGACCCCCAACTGCTATTATTTTGAAAGGAGCATCACTACTTTTTAATCCGTCAATCAACCATTCAATTTGGGCTTTACCCAGCATCTGTTTTGTGCCTGTTTTTCTATTGTTGGCGTTACGTTCAAACCGATTATCTAGTAAGAAAAAATCAACGTCGTTGTATTCAAAGGCTGAGGTAATTCCAGGAAGATTACTTACTCCGTAAAATGGGTTTCCCCAATAGGCTTTAAAAGCGGCTAAGCTATTTTCTTTCCCGACGTAGCTTCCGTCTGCGTCGTTAGGTCCGAAGTCATGATCGTCCCAAATGGCATAATGATGAGTGACTGAAAGTAAGATTTGCAACTCTGGTGTGGCTCTATCGGTGGAGTAGCGATAGAAAGTAGCAGCTTTAGAATACAAGTCAGCGTCTCGAAGGTAAAAATTATCACCTAACCAAAGCATTAGCTCTGGTTGTTGAGCGACAATCTGGTTAAAAATCCCATAGTTTCTACCATAAGGTTCTCCTGGTCGGTCGTATTGAGATTCGTTGAAATAGGCGCAGCTGCCCAATGCCATTTTAAATGTTGGTGGATCAGTTCGGAATTGCCAGTTGGTTTGTGTTTTAAAGTGATAGACTTTAGTGCTGTATTTCAAGTTGGGAAGGTGGATTTGGTAATGATAAGTTGTTCCCGGTTCCAATAATTGAGTGATGAACTTAATGGTATTGTGATTCTCAATTAGCGCTTCTTTATTCAATCGAATACTGTCTTCGCTACCTTCTTTCCAGTAAATCATCTCAGCGAACTCAGATTCTTCTAATTCCACCCAAACGAGCACTTCTCTCATAGTGTTGTAGCCGAGCATAGGACCCGACTTTATTTGAGCAGTTAAAGTGGTTGCAAATAATAGGGCGCTAAGCGAGATGAGAAGCTTGTTCATGTTCTTTTTTTACAAGAATACGCTGTATTTACAACTGCTCCAAATTTTTTAAATCACTATTTTGTTAAGGAATATTTTGTTAGTTCTTTATTTGATAACCATTTATAAAAAATCGCTTACCTTTATGAGGTGTTGCAAGATGGAACTAGTATTCACCAAGGAAAGCTAATCATTCAAAAATGAGAAAGTCAATAATCGTACTCATCATTCTATTGAATATCCAAATTTTTGGAAAGAAGACTGAGCTTTTGGCTCAGCCTTCTTTTTCCATGGACACCACCTTTCAGCCATTCTTCGATTTGCGTCCACAACCTAGAGGAGGTCCTACTTATGATTTATGGGAGAACCCCACCAATGGAAACCTTCACATAGCGGGAAATTTCCGTTATTTTATTGGCAATGACCCTTATTATTCCATTTTAACTACTCATCGCGATGGTAGTCGTAATTTTAATTATATAGGGTTTGGAGGTTCTGGATATACTTTTATATACCCTTTTAACGATTCCGTTCTGATTTTAGGTACAGGAGGGGGGGGTGGGTATAGCCCTATGGACCTCAAAGGAAATCCCATTTGGACGAATTGGTTTCAGAACTACCGCCAAACGGTGAGTTGCTCACATGCTTACTGGCCCTATTTTTTTCCGAATGGGTCTTCATTAATGACCAATGTTTGGTATGCCAATACCAGTGTTTGCCCCATTAAAAATCCACCCGATACTTTTCCATCTCAGCCCATTATTAAAGTAGACTCTTTGGGTTTTTACGATTCTACCTTCAAGCACACAACCAATGGCACTGTTGACGGGTTTAAGCAATACGATAGCACTCGTTTATTTGCATTTGGTCTCCTCCGAGAGTTTACTGAGTACGATGGGCAAACAGTTAATGGAATTTGTAGAATCTATATGGATGGCACCTTGGATACCACATTTAAGAGTCCAGTATTGCCAGGGAATGGACGAGTAAGGGCGGAATTAGTAGAGCCGGATGGAAAAA
>Ga0209344_10000215_pt1 | contig 117784 bp, 101 predicted proteins | sample Cruoilmetagenom6_FD_187293 | JGI IMG/M metagenome (GOLD analysis project Ga0209344, IMG submission 187293) | Oil polluted marine microbial communities from Coal Oil Point, Santa Barbara, California, USA - Santa Barbara Oil Seep Sample 6 (SPAdes)... | ecosystem: Environmental > Aquatic >...
CAGGCAGCAGTAAATGATTTTGTCACTTCAAGTAATTCAGTGACATATCAAGGACCAGTTGAATGGACGTGGCGCCGTATGGTTTTACATTATGCACATCTTTGCCAGTTAGCTGGCGGTGTCGATAGTTTTATAATTGGATCTGAATTGCGTGGGTTAACAACAATACGCGATGAATTAAATAACTTCCCGTTTGTAAGTGCTCTTAAACAATTAGCAACAGATGTGAAAACAATCCTTGGGGCCAATTGTAAGGTGACATATGCAGCTGATTGGTCTGAATATTTTGGCTATCAACCAACTGATGGATCGAACGATGTTTATTTTCATCTAGATGAATTATGGAGCGCCCCGGATATTGATGCAATAGGTATCGATTGTTATTGGCCCCTTTCAGATTGGCAAAGTGGACACAATCATTTAGATGCGGCTGTATATAACTCCATCTATGAACAAGACTATTTGCAAAGTAATATCTTTGGCGGTGAGGGGTATGGTTGGTATTACGCAAACGAAGAAGACAGAAGTAATCAAGATAGAACACCAATAACAGATGGCTTAAACAAACCTTGGGTTTTTCGTTATAAAGATATTGTCTCTTGGTGGACAAATGAACACTATAATAGACCAAGCGGTATTGAGGCGGCATCAGCCACAAGTTGGGAACCTCAATCAAAACCTATATGGTTGATGGAGGTCGGTTGCCCAGCCATTCATTTTGGTAGCAATCAACCAAATGTGTTTGTCGATCCAAAAAGTTCAGAAAGCAAGTTTCCTTACCATTCTGATGGGGGCCGTGATGATTATATTCAAAGACAATATATCAAAGCAATCAATCAATATTTTACACCAGGTTCAGAAACTTTTAATGAAACGAACAACCCCCTGTCAAACCAGTATCAGGGGCGCATGATTGATCATGAAAGAATTTATATTTACACGTGGGATGCGCGCCCCTTTCCTGCCTTTCCAGCCAATACAGAGATTTGGGGAGATGGCGAAAATTGGCTGAAAGGCCACTGGTTAACAGGGCGCACTGGAAATATTGCTCTTAGTGCTTTGGTCAACCAAATTTTATTAGACTATCAATTTACTAAATTCGATATACCAGAATTAGATGGCATCATCGGGGGGTATGTGATCGATCGCATAATGCCAGCCCGTGACGCACTTCAACCTCTAGAACTAGCGCATTTCTTCGATAGTTTTGAAAGTGACGGACGGATAAAATTCCGTCACCGAGCTAAAAGTGAAACTAATGTAGAACTGAATCCGGATCAGTTGGTTGAGGTTAAGGAAGAAAGTCCTCTCTTTGAGTTAACAAGAGGACAAGAATCTGAGTTACCACGTTCGGCAAAAATCACCTTTATCGATGGTAAGCAAGACTATAGGAACAGAACACTAGAGGGACAACAAACTGTAGGTAAAACAAACCGAGTGGCAACAGCAGACCTTCCTATTGTCATGGATGCAGACCTTGTCCAATCTCTTGCCAATAAATGGGTGCATGAAAGCTGGGCTAGCCGAGAAGAGGGCAGTTTTGTTTTGCCGCCAAGCCAATTGGCTTTAGAGCCAACAGATAGCATCTCTTTAAATGTCGGTGATGACACAAAGCACTTACGTATTATAGAAATTAACGATCAAAATTCTAGGGCCATACAAACAAAGTCAATTGACCTCAATTTATATGATGAAACTATAAATTCAGCGACACTTCCAACCAACACTCTGCCAACATTATATGGTCCATCAAAAGTTAAATTTTATGATTTCCCACTCTTAAGAGAAGAGCATGTAGATCATCAACCATATGTTGGTGCGCAGCAAAAGCCATGGCCTGGCAGTATCTCTATTTTCACGTCTCCAGGTGAAGATGGCTATCAATTAAACACACTCTTAAACGCCCCAGCAAGAATGGGAATATGCCAAACAATATTAAACAGTGGCCCTGTAGGGCGCTGGGATTATGGCAATAACCTGCAAGTCAAAATGGAATATGGTGAGTTAACATCTATAGAAAAAGGGGGGCTTTTTGCTGGCAGCAATTTGGCAGCTATAGAACATGACAATGGTTTGTGGGAAATCATTCAGTTTTTAACAGCAAATCTAATCGATGAAAATTTCTATGAATTGTCTGGGTTTTTAAGAGCACAAGGAGGCACAGAAGATGCGCTTAACCTACCAGCAAGTGCAGGTGCACATTTTATTTTAATTGATGAAGCTTTATCACAAGCAAACTTAACTCTTGAAGAAGTTGGTCTAGAATTGAATTGGCGATATGGCCCAGCTCAATACACCCTTGGTCACCCTTCTTTTCAAACAGAAACTCTTTCATTCAAAAAAAGAGGCATGAAGCCATTCAGTCCTGTTCATATTAAAGGACAAAACAACAATGGTGATCTTAATATTAGTTGGATACGTAGAAGCCGTATCGGCGGCGATAGTTGGGAACTCAATGAAATCCCATTGGGAGAAGAAACTGAAAGCTATGAGATTGATATCCTGGATGGAGAGGCAATCGTCAGAACATTCCAATCAACAATAACCGAAGTCAGCTATGAAGAATCTAAGCAAATATTAGATTGGGGGAGTGTGCAAGAAAGTTACACAGTCCGCGTGTATCAGCTCTCAGAAATCTATGGTCGAGGCGCGCCAGGTGAAGCAATCATAGTAAATTCATAATGTTAAAATTCGTTAGGGTCATCACAATATAAGGAAACAAGAATGCCATTTGGTAATCAACCAACAGGAACAATGCAAGATAGTGTGATTGCAAGCAGTTTAATAGCGGCCCCAGCCTGGGGCGCATGGCTAAATGAACTAAATGGATTGCTGACAACCCTCTCACTTTTAGTCGGGCTATTTATCGGTCTACATCGCTTATGGGTTGTATTTAGCGCACCAAAAAACAAATCCAAAAATTAAAGAAGATAAACATGTTCGAAAACTACCAACCAAACATTCCCCTTTGGCTGCAATACGCTATTGAAGAACTCGAAGTAAGCGAGCGTGGCAATGGTGCTGATAATCCAAGAATTTTAGAATACTTTGATGAAGTTAATCATCCAGGAGTCGAAAAAGATGAAACACCTTGGTGTGCAGCGTTTGTAGGGGCAATGCTAGAGCGGGCAGATATAAAAAGCACGAAGAGTCTAATGGCTAGGTCTTATCTGAGCTGGGGACAAAAGCAAAGGGAAGAAAAATTAGGTGCGATAGCCATTTTAAAACGAGGTGACAATGAAGTGTTCGGTCATGTCGGATTTCTCATCTCATCAACAAATGATAAGATCCAAATACTCTCAGGCAACCAAAGCAATAAAGTCTCCATTGTAAAATTTAGAAAAGATCAGCTGATAGATTTACGCTGGCCACTTGTTGAAAAAACAACGGAGAAGGGTGCGCCACCAAAAGAGAATGAGCCAATCTCCAAAACCAGGTTTCAAATTGCTTTAGAGCATGTCTTAAAAGTTGAGGGAGGATGGTCAAACCACAAAGATGATAAAGGTGGCCCAACCTACAAAGGCATCACCTTAAACACATATAGAAGAGCCAAGAGAGAAGGTTTGCTATCTGAAAATGGAGAGAATGAAACAGAGGCTCTAAAAAAACTAACAATGGATCAGATTAGTTTAATCTATGAAGAACTATATTGGAAAAAATCGGGCTGCCAATATTTCCCACTCTCTATAGCAATCGCCTTATTCGATGCTGCTGTAAATCACGGCCCTACCAAGGCAGTAAAATTATTACAATCAGCGATAGGGGCTGTAGTCGATGGGGAGGTGGGCCCAGAAACAATCAGCCTAACAAACAAAGAAATTCTCAAAGCAACCTTGGACAGTTTCATAACAGTTCGCCGCTCACACTATAAGCAACTCAAACAGTTTAATGTTTTTGGCAGGGGCTGGTTGAATAGATTGAGCCAAACTGAACAAATCGCAAATAAGTATTTATCAAGCCCGTCTTATCCACCAGAAAAATTTAATCCACCCAAACGAAAGGTCCAAAATAAAATGGAAACAAGTAAAAAATATAATGAGCAAAAATGGTGGGGCGAATCCCTAACTGTATGGGGAACAATCGTAACTGCGCTTTCAACGATCCTCCCAATCCTTGGGCCTTTCTTGGGACTGGATGTTTCAGCAGAGCTTATTCAACAGTTTGGTGAGACAGTTGCAAAGCTCATCCAAATCATTGGCGGCGTAACAGGCACATCAATGGCCCTATATGGACGAGCGCGCGCAACAACAACCCTTTCACGTCGTTCGATGGAAATGAAAATCTAGAGGTCGATAGCTGATCTGATTAAAGAGGAATAAGAACTATATGACATTAAAACTATGGCTACTATCAATGATACTCTCTGTTATAGCTCCGCATATTTTTTCACGTAAAAAAGAAACACCAAAAAACAACACAAATTATCAACCAGGTAATTATTTTGAACACACTATGTCTATTCATAAAAGTCATGAAAAGAAGTGATAAAATAAACAGAACCCTTCCAGCACCTAATTCTTAATTAGGTTTAGATACTAACTTTTCTTTTGCCCTGATTTGTCAATATGCTAAACAGGTTTAATATATTATTATATATTTCCAAATCTGTTAAGATGTTCAATGAATTGGGGGAAAGTGTGCGCTTACTCGTAGTCGAAGATGATAAAGACCTAAATCGGCAAATAACAACAGCTTTAGAAGAGGCTGGCTATGTTGTTGATACAGCGCATGATGGAGAAGATGCCCACTTCTTAGGAGAAACAGAACCGTATGACGCTGTTATTCTGGATATCGGTCTCCCAACAATGGATGGTATATCTGTTCTAGAAAATTGGCGCCGCGCTAATTTGAAAATGCCGGTGATAATTTTAACAGCTCGCGATAGATGGAGCGATAAGGTGGCCGGTATGGACGCCGGCGCTGATGACTATGTTTCAAAACCATTCCATATGGAAGAAGTGCTTGCAAGGGTGAGGGCTCTATTAAGACGTTCAACAGGGCATGCAACAAATGAAATTGAAGTTGGTAATCTTCGGTTAGATACCAAAGCAGCTAAAGTCACTGTTGATGGCACCCTAATAAAACTCACCTCCCACGAATTTCGTCTCTTAGCTTATCTTGTGCACCACAAAGATAAGGTTATTTCCCGAACTGAATTAGTCGAGCATCTCTATGATCAGGATTTTGATAGAGATTCAAATACCATTGAAGTGTTTGTAGGAAGGTTACGGAAAAAAATCCCATCCGATTTAATCAAAACAGTCAGAGGCCTTGGATATTGTCTATCCACGAATGAAAATGAAGTTTAATTCACTTGCATTTAGACTATTCATAACCTCAACAGCTCTGGCTCTGATTATACTCCCATTGGCAGCCTTTCAATTGGTTTCGGTTTATCGAGGATCTATCGAAGCTAACTTTGATGAACGCTTGAAAGCTAATTTATCCCTGTTGATTGAAAGTAGTTTACAGGAAAACTATGAAGCACCCACCAAACCAAAACAGTTTGGAGGTTTCGCATTCACCTTGCCAAATTCAGGTTGGTATTGGCAAATACGTCCATTAAAGAATGAAGCCCTACCTGTTTATTCGTCAACATCCCTTGGTGAAGAAAAACTAGATCTCACAAAAAAAGAAAATTTGAATACAGCTGAAGATGGTACTGTAAAATTCTACGTAAAATATGAAAGCGATCGAAAGCTAAGGGTCATAACTCGAGCAATCACGTTAGGCACAGATGAAAAACCTCAACGGTATGATTATATAGTTACTGGTGATAGCAGTGAAATCGAAGATGATATTATTGATTTCGCATCTATGCTGACAATCACATTTTTTATCTTAGGAGCCGGACTAATCGCTTCAACGTTCCTCCAGGTCCGTCTAGGTTTACGACCTCTGAAAGTGGTCGAGAATGGATTAACCGCTATTCGCGCTGGTAAAACAGATCGCTTGGAAGGTAACTTTCCAGCTGAAATAGCACCGCTTCAATTTGAAATTAATAATCTAATCAAAAGCAATATGAATATTATTGAGCGAGCAAGAACCCATGTTGGTAATCTAGCTCATGCCCTAAAAACTCCCCTAAGCGTGATGAATAATGAGGTCAGAGGGAAAAAAGATCCATTAGCTGAAAAAATTTCGGAACAAACAGATATAATGCAAAACCAAATCAGTCACCATTTAGACAGAGCTAGGATGGCAGCCAGGGTAGGTGTTGTAGGGAGCTTAACAGAGATTTCCCCCATCATGCAGTCATTGGAAAGAGCACTTTTAAGGATTTACCAGGATAAAAACATCAATTTTGAACTACAATGCCCTGAAAACGCTCGTTTTGCCGGAGAAAAGCAAGATTTTGAAGAAATCGTTGGAAACCTGCTTGATAACGCATTTAAATGGGCCCATAGCAATGTAAACAGCAAAATTGATATAGAATCAAACAAGATGGGGGAGACATTGCTTAATATAACCATTGAAGATGATGGGCCAGGTTTAAGCGATAAAGAACTTAGCCAAGTCAAAGAGCGTGGGAAACGACTTGATGAAACAAAACCAGGTTCAGGTCTAGGTTTATCAATTGTGAGTGATCTTGTTGATTTATATGGTGGAAAGTTTTATTTATCTCATTCCAAACTCGGTGGATTGCAGATAAAATTGCAACTACCAGCCGGATCTTGAATTTCCGCCTAACTTTCGTCAGAATTGAACCGTTGAAGTGTGACTTAAATTTAGGCAGATCTGTGTGAATTACTAACAACTAAACAAATCTATGACATGTTTATATGTCTAAGTTCATGTTAAGAGGTAGGTAAGAAAAGCACAGATGGCATTAGATGAAAGTTAATGAAAATGAACATAAAAGCAATTGCTGCTATAATTTTAGCGTCGTTCGTTCTAACAGCCTGCTCAGGTAGTTTTAACAAACAAGACAGCGGCACCGTGATAGGCGCGCTAGCAGGCGGTATCTTAGGTAATCAAGTTGGCAAAGGCAGCGGCAAGGTTTTAGCAACAGTGGCTGGCGCAGTTATTGGCGGCGTTGTCGGTAGTGAAATCGGCAAATCACTTGATGAAAATGATCGCCGCGCAGCAGCTGACGCTGAATACAGAGCTTTAGAGACAGGTCACTCGGGCAAAGCCATTCCATGGAATAACCCAGACTCAGGTCACAGAGGTGTTGTAGTTCCTAAACCACCATATCAGGATCAAGGGCGTAATTGTCGTGAATACACGCACACAATTTATATTAAAGGCGAGCCTGAAATCTTAAAAGGTACAGCATGTCGTTCAAATGACGGCACTTGGAGCAAAGTCAGCTGATTAAACTTAGCTAAATCTAGGCCGATATCTAGAAATTTAAAGTTAGATTTCCAGTGAAATGAGAATTTTAGTGAGAAATCACTTAAAATTTATCATAATTATGAAAAAGGCTCCCAAAAAGGGAGCCTTTTTCATTCCTTCCCCAAAAACCCTCCTAGAACATTCCAAATGACGAAAAAAACACCTATACTGGCAAAAAAAGGGTGTGTTAGAGTCTAAAAAATCATTGATAAATCTAGAAAAACCTAAAAATAACCAAAACATTACATATATTTAATTTTCAAGAAGGTATCACGCCATGATTAAATCCTTATATCAAGGCTAAGAACAATGCAGATGTTGGCACAAAATATAAACGACGAATAAAAGCCACATAAAATAAGAATGCATTTTCAATTCTTTACCGAACCTACGGAGAAGCAATTTGACAAACTTAAATACAGTGCAAAAAAAACCATCAAACCGTAAGGTCTTCGCAGCAGCAGCTTTAGGCCTTGCAGGTGTAGCCGCAGTAACCAGCGGCTTAGTCCTTAATAACAATCCAGCCTCAGCTGAGATTAAAAACGCTGTTGTAAACAGCGTAAAACCATATGCTAACGCTCCAAGCAGCTTTGCTGATTTGGTGGAGCAAGTTAGTCCGTCTGTGGTGAGTGTCTTTGTTAAAAGTAAAGTTGAGACAGTCAAGAAACAACAGAAAAAACAGTTCAACCGCCGCGATCGCGCACCAGGGTTAGGACAAAGACAGATCCCAGACAATTCACCGTTTAAAGAATTTTTTGAAAAACGGTTTGGTCAACAGCAACAGCAACCTAAACCACAAAATTCACAAGGTTCCGGTTTCATCATTTCTGAAGAAGGCTATGTTGTTACAAATCATCACGTGATTAAAGGTGGTACGGAAATAAAAGTCACCCTATCTGGTGGTGAGCAATTAGATGCACGTCTTATTGGCTCTGACGCACGAACTGATCTCGCTTTGCTTAAAATTAAAGACAAAAGAAAATTTTCCGCTGTTCCAATGGCCAAAGAAAAAGCTCGTGTTGGTGATTGGGTTCTAGCAGTTGGTAATCCATTTGGTCTTGGTGGCACAGTGACAGCAGGAATTGTTTCTGCCCATGGTAGGCCAGTTGGTCAAAGCCCATATGATTATTTACAAATCGATGCTGCTGTGAATCGTGGCAACTCTGGCGGTCCTGCATTCAACCTTAAAGGCGAAGTTGTTGGCGTGAATACAGCCATCTATAGCCCATCAGGTGGTAATGTCGGTATCGCATTTGCAATCCCAGCAAATGTTGTTCAAAAAATTGCAAAAGATCTACGTAAAGGTGGCTCAGTTGTTCGCGGTTGGCTTGGTATTAATATTCAAAATGTTAGTGAAGATATTGCCGAAGGTCTCTCAATGGATAAACCATCAGGCGCACTAGTTACACGTTTGGTAAAAGGCGGCCCTGCTACAAAATCTGACCTGAAAGTGAGAGATGTTATTCTTTCAGTGAATGGAGTTAAGATTGCAGATGTTCGTGATTTAATGCGCCAAATCGGTGAAATCAGACCTGACGAAGTGATTGCTCTTGAAGTTCTGCGTAGTGGTTCTAATAAACAAGTATCAGTAAAACTGGGCACTTTCCCAGATGGAAAGAAACTGGCAGCTTTACAAAAAAGCGAACCAGCTCTTGAGCTAGATAATAAAGCCCTTGATGATATTGGTCTATCACTGGCACCTGCTAGAGATTTAGGCAAAGGGAATAAAGGTGTTGTAATCACTGAAGTTAATCCAGACAGTGACGCTTCAGTCAAAGGCATCAAAGTCGGAGATGTTATTCTGGAAGTTAATGGCAAGTCAGTGAACTTCCCGGCAGACGTAACATCTGAAATCGTAAAAGCGAAGAAGACATTGGCTAAGGTCATTTTGATAAGAGTTAAAAATGGTCCTTATTATGGTTTAAAACTGAAAACCAATAAAAAATAGTCAAAAAACGAATGAAGGAGGAGCTTAGAGGGAAATAAGTTCCTCCTTTTTTAATCGGGATAAAAATATGCAAATTCTACTAATTGAGGATGATTTAGAAACGGCCCGCTTTCTTTGCAAAGCACTTGGGGAAAGTGGTCATAATGTCGATCATTCAGATGACGGTGAAATCGGTCTCCAATATGGTTTGAAAAAAGAATATGACGTTCTCATTATTGATCGCATGTTACCCAACCGAGATGGCCTTTCCATCATTGAAACTTTAAGACAAAACGAGATAAACACTCCGGTTCTTATTCTAAGTGCCCTTGATAAAGTTGATGAGCGGGTAAAAGGATTAAAGTCTGGTGGAGATGACTATCTCACCAAACCATTTGCATTAAGTGAACTTCAAGCCCGAATAGAAGTGCTCATGCGCCGCCATGGATCAGGAACAGAAAACTCTGAACTTAAAGTGGGAGATTTACTTCTAGAAAGAATGTCGCAAAAAGTCTCCCGTTCAGGTGTTGATATTCAGCTAGTACCAAGAGAATACCGCTTGCTTGAATATTTAATGCGCCATAAGGGGCAAGTCGTCACAAGAACCATGTTGCTCGAAAATGTTTGGGATTATCATTTTGATCCAGGTACAAATGTAATAGATGTTCACATGTCTCGACTTAGATCAAAAATAGATAAAGACTTTGATGAGACATTATTACAAACCATTCGAGGCGCAGGATACATGATTACCGATGGCGCTTAATCGTCTATTCAAAACTACAGCATTTCGTCTTTCAGCCGTTTACTTGCTTGTCATCATTTTAGCAAGCATCGCGGTTGGAACATATACGGGCTGGAAAACAAACGCACTTTTAACCCAGCAACTAGTTGAGGTTATCACAGCCGAGGTGAAAGGTTTAGCGGAGCAATACCGCCAGGGCGGTTCATCGCGTTTAGCGGCAACAATAGCAACCCGCTCAAGAAAGCCAGGCAACTCACTTTATTTCTTCGGAACACAGGCAGGGCGAAAAATAGCCGGCAGTTTAAGTCGCATTCCAACAGAATTGCGCCAAGTAAATCGTGGTGCTCAATTTAGCTATATTTGGCAGCAAGATCAAAAGAGAGAAAAACGAAATGCGGTCGGTATACCTTTCCGTGTGGATGGCGGGTTAGTGCTCATTGTCGGTCGTGATATTGAAGACCAATTGAATTTTATCTACACGGCTCGAAAAATGTTTTTTATTGGCCTCGGATTATTAGCAGCCTTTGGACTAGGAACAGGTCTTTGGGTTAGTCGAAACCTACTTAATCGCATCAACCAAATTTCAGAAACAAGTAAATCTATCATGGCAGGTGATTTGTCTGAGCGAATCCCAATTAATGGCTCAAATGATGAATTAGATCAACTTTCTGCCAATCTTAATAATATGCTCACTAAAATTGAATCTCTGATGAGTGGTATGAGAGAAGTAACAGATAATATTGCCCATGATCTGAAAACACCGATCAACCGCATTCGTATTAAAGCAGAAGAAGCTTTAATAGATCCTCATGGCGAAAAAGCTCAAGTTGCTGCCTTGCAGGGCACGATTGAAGAAGCCGACAATCTTATCAAAACATTCAATGCGCTTTTAAAAATTGCTCGATTAGAAGCTGGAGCAGATAATGAACAAAAAGACATTGTCGACCTTAGCCAAGTGATGGAAGAAGTTGCAGAACTTTATGAACCTGTCATCGATGATGAAGGCATGGAATTAAAACTATCAATTTCAGAAAATTTAACAATCCTAGCTGATAGACAATTAATCTCCCAGGCCATTACCAATGTGATTGATAATGCTTTGAAATACGGTAGAGGAGATTTAAAGGCAAAAGATCATAAAAACATTATCGAATTGATGGTAAGGCAAAATAACCAATATGTCGAAATTCATATTGCTGATAATGGGGAAGGGATTACTGAAGAAAATAAAAAAAGAGTCTTCCGCAGATTTGTTCGTTTGGAAGAGAGCAGATCTAAACCGGGAAGTGGCTTAGGGCTCTCTATGGTTGGCGCTGTCATTAATGCCTACAAAGGCGCCATACGTTTAGAGGATAACGAGCCAGGACTACGTGTCATCATGAGGTTTCCAATTCATCCAATTCCTCAACTGGCCTCTGCTTAAAAAATACATGATTATCATTTCCAAATCGTGAAAATCACCATAAACTTAATTGAGTTAGATGATCTATAAATTCTTTCCTTCTAAAAATTTTAGTATTGGATGAGAATAAATCTTGTTTTTTTATAAGTGGGTGGCCAATCTATATGAAGAATCTAAGTCAGAGAATTAATGCAGCACCTGTACCACATAATTTGAATCTTGCAGAAAGTTGCCTTGCTGATCTCAGGTCTGACCTTGCGGAAAAAAAGTGGGCAAATGAATTCCTCTTAGATCTTGAAAAGTCAGACACGTTAAAGGCACTCCTTCTAGGTGTTTTTGGTAATTCTCCATATTTAACTTCTCTCATCAAGCGACGTCCAGAGGACCTCATTGGGTCTTTATACAATCTTCCTGAAACGAGAATGAGGGTTTTAGGAGAAGAATTAAAGGAAAATATGATAAAGGTTTCATCAATGGATGAAGCAATGCGACATCTAAGGAACTATAAAAAGAACGCAGCTCTTTTTACAGCACTAACAGATTTATCACACTGTTGGGATGTTCCAAAAGTAATAGAAGCCATCACAATAAGCGCTGATACAACACTCGAGCAAACAACAGAGTTCCTTTTCAGGCAGGCAATGAATAAGGGAGATGTCCTTCCAAAAAATCCAGATAGACCTGCTGAAGATAGTGGTTACATCATCCTTGCTATGGGCAAGCAGGGGGGCTTTGAATTAAACTATTCTAGTGATGTTGACCTCATCGTTTTTTATGATCTTGAGCGAATGACCTTAAAAGAGGGGATAGAGCCCAGCACGTTCTTTGTAAAGTTGACTAGAAATATGGTCAAAATGATGCAGGAACTAACGGCTGATGGCTATGTCTACCGAGTTGATTTACGTCTAAGGCCTGACCCGGGAGCCACCCAAATAGCACTCTCCACTGATGCAGCTTACTCTTATTATGAAAGTTTTGGGCAAAATTGGGAGCGTGCAGCAATGATCAAGGCGCGCCCAGTGGCAGGAGATATTGAGGCTGGAGAAGAACTTTTAAAAGGGCTGGCTCCCTTTGTTTGGCGTAAATATCTGGATTTTGCCGCCATAGATGATATCCATGCAATGAAGAGACAGGTAAATGCTGTCAAAGGGCACGGCACCATAGCGATAACAGGGCACAACATTAAATTGGGACGCGGTGGCATTCGTGAAATTGAATTTTTCACTCAGACACAGCAACTGATTGCAGGCGGTCGACAACCCGACCTAAGAACAACAAAAACATTAGAAACCCTAAAAGGTCTCACTAAAGAGCAATGGATTGCACCAAAAGCACGTGATGAACTAACAATTGCCTATAATTTCTTGCGTCTTGTTGAACACCGTATTCAAATGGTCAATGATGAGCAAACCCATACCTTGCCCAAAACAGAAGAAGGTATGACCAAAATAGCGAACTTCTCAGGCTTTCAAACACTTGATGAGTTTTCTAATAAACTACGACATGAATTAGAAACAGTTCAACATCATTATGCTGAACTATTCGAAGACGATAAATCACTTGCGAGTGAGTGCGGTAATCTTGTTTTTGTAGGAGATGATATTGACCCAAACACAAAAGAAACAGTTGCTAACTTAGGATTTAAAGATCCCGTAAAAGCTATAGAGACAGTTAAAGCATGGCACTATGGCAGGTATGCGTCAACGCGAAGTGAAAGAGCAAGAGAGCGCCTAACTGAATTTCAACCTAAACTTCTTGAAGCCTTAGCAAATACAGAACAACCAGATGGAGCCCTTTCTGTCTTCGATAAATTCTTAAGTGAATTACCAGCCGGCGTACAGTTGTTTTCGTTATTGTCATCTAACCCTAAATTATTAAATCTAATCGCAGAAATAATGGGAACGGCACCAGGTCTTGCTCGGGTTTTATCTCGCCGTTCAAAAATACTAGATGCTGTTTTGGCGCCAGAATTTTTCGGTGACTTACCAGACCATGATGCGTTAAGCACAATTATTGAAGAGAGCTTATCAAGCTGCAAAGATTATCAGGACACACTTGATCTCGCGCGAGTAATCGGCCAGGAACAATCATTTCTAATTGGTGTTAGATTGCTTTCAGGAGTTATAAGTGCTGATGAAGCATCATTTGCCTACTCTCGGTTGGCTGAGACCATCATACAAAAATTACTCGAAAAAGTAGAAGAAGAAGTGAGGAGTGTTCATGGTGGCTTTGAAGGAGCTTCCGTAACTGTGCTGGCAATGGGAAAACTTGGCGGGCATGAGATGACAGCAAGCTCAGACCTTGATCTCATTTTGATTTATGATTTCAATCAAGATCAAGTCCAGTCAGATGGAAAAAAACCACTTTCCCCGACACAATATTATTCACGCATTACACAAAGGCTTATCTCAGCCCTTTCAGCTCCAACAGCAGAGGGCGAACTTTATGACGTTGATATGAGATTAAGACCATCAGGAAGAGCCGGTCCAGTTGCAACACAAATAAATAGTTTTATCGATTACCAAAAAAACAAAGCATGGGTATGGGAACATTTAGCCTTAACAAGGGCTCGTTGTTTAACCGGTTCAACAAGTTTGAAAAACAAACTCAATGAAACAATCAAGGGTGTTATAGCCCAAGAGCGTGAAAAGGGTAAGCTCCTAATTGATGTTAGGGAAATGCGAGAGAGAATAGCTAAAGAAAAAGGTACAGAAAATATTTGGGATATTAAGCAAGTTAGAGGGGGGCAAGTTGATATCGAATTTATTTGCCAATATCTTCAATTGCAATTTTCTCATAAATATCCAGAAATCATAAGTACAAATACACTATCCAGCCTTGTTAAAGTTGCGGAACATAATCTTCTAGAAAAACAGTGGGGCCCCCAGCTGGTCGAGGCATCTCATTTATATAATGATTTAATCCAGGTAATAAGGCTCAGCACGGAAAAAGGTTTCTCTTCTGAAACAGCAAGTATAGGATTAAAGTTAAGACTTGCTAAAACGGCCAATTTGGAAACGTATCAGGAGTTAGTTGAAAAACTAACAAATACCCAAAAACAAGTGAAAATAATTTTCAATGAAATCTTTAAGTAAAAATTTCTAGAAAAGTGCGACGGAAATAAATCTTCCCATCCGTATTATAAATATCAAATGACAATTAATACGAATTAAAAACGAGGAAGAGTAAATGTCAAAAAAATTAGCACTAGGGGCGGGTATTGTAATTTTAGCTACGACCATAGGCGGTGTAGCTATTGCAAAGAACCATGGAAAACATTGTAAGCGTGGCGGCGGCCATCACCCACACCATGCAATGAAAAAACATGGTATGAATATTATGCGCCACGCCGATGTTGATAAAGATGGCAACATCACAAAAGCAGAGTTACTCGCCGCGCAAGAAAAAAAGTTTAAAGATTTTGATCTGAACGCTGATGGTAGTGTGACTGCTGAAGAAGTTCAAAAAAGGCTATCAAGGCACTATGAGAAAATTGCAAAGAGAATAACTCGTAAGTTTGATGATAACCGCGACGGCAAAATTACAGCCGAAGAATTCTCTAAACGAGCTGAGAAAAAGCTATATATGCTTGACCTGAACGACGATGGTGTCATTAGCAAAGATGAGCGTCCGCGTAGACGAATGGGCGGGAAGCGCCATCACCGTCATCATGGGGGGCATCGCAGAGATCACAAACGCGGATCTTATATGGATCAACAAAAAAGTGAAAAAACAACAGAAGAAAAATAAAATCTAAACGATATGAAACTGACAAGGTATGACAATGCAGTCAGTAAAAAGAAATGAGAAGATAGATGGAGTGCGCACTCCATCTATCCTAACTAATAAAAGTCAAGCAATGCAAAGTGGTGTTTTTAAAACCGAGCAGGATATGATCATTCACGCTCAAAAGGGTGATCAAAAAGCGTTTAAAGAACTGGTGCAGCAGCACCTGCCAAACGTGCTCGCCCTTGGGTTTAGAATGCTGGGTAATTCAACCGAAGCTGAAGATATGGCGCAAGACGTAATGCTCGGCCTTTGGCAGAACGTCAGAAAATATGATCCAGAAAGAGCAAAGTTTTCAACATGGCTTTATAGAATTACAGCCAATAGATGTCTTGATAGGTTACGAAAGAAAACTCCAGATCAATTACCTGAAGACTATGACCCTGCTATTGAAGCAGAACAGGTAGAAACGATTTATAACAAACAATTGTCCAAATCAATGGACACCGCATTAAAAACATTACCAGAACGCCAATATCTTGCATTGGTCTTATTTCATTACCAAGGTCATAAAATGACTGAAGTTGCCGAGATTATGGAATGCTCAAGTGAAGCCGTTGAAAGTTTATTAGCTAGAGCTAGACGAACTCTAAAACAAAAATTAGGACCACTCTGGCAAGAGTTTAAAGACAACAACTCCCCTCAACAACTCGAAGAAAAAGAGGGAGAAATACGATGACAAACAATTTGGATCATTTAACCATGGATGAAAAGAAATTAGAAGAATTACTCGATATTTATGGGGCTAATTTATCTAAAATGCCAGAGCCGCTTGTAAAGGAAGTCAAAGACTTTCTTCGCTATTGTTCGGATGATTTAGATGGAAGTGGACAGAACGAACAGAGGCTTTCAGCTATCTCTATTTCCATGAAAGAAAAAATTGCTGAACTGATGGAAAAAGCAGAATTTGTTGACCAAGCTTTAGATCATCACAATCCACTTCCTAATTGGGATATGAAAACACTTGAAGAAAAAATCTTTGCAAAAGCCTTTGCATCAAAACAAGAAAGTACAGCTGACGTTATTTCTTTTGATGATAGAAAAACAAGTATCAAAAAAAATAAGCGCCCTTCAATAGTTGGTAAGCCGTCCGGTAATAATGAATTTTTCACAATGAAATCAACTGGATTGATTGCTGCAAGTCTCTTAGCTGGGCTACTCATTGGTAGCTTAGGTGGGTTGGACCATGTTTTTTATGAAGAAGGTTCAACATTAATAGCCAGCAATAGCTTGATGGATGATGTCCTGTATTTAGGCACAGAATACAGTCTTGAAACGGCTGAATTTTTAAAAAATTAAATTAAGTAAGGAGGAAGAGTATGTCCCGTTGGGTTAAAATTATATTCTTTATATCTTTGGCACTGAACTTTGCAGTTGTTGGAGTGGTTGCCAGTAAAAAATTAGGGTTTCATAAAAAATGGCGCCACGGGGGTATGCAGCATCATGTCCTGAAAGTAATTCCAGAAGAAAAGCGACCGCAAATTAAAAAGCTTCTTGAGGAGTACAAAAAGTCTTCACCTCATCGCCCAGGAAAAATGATCCGTAATTGGGATGAATTTGAAGGAATTCTGTTGGAAGAAAACTTTAACAGAGAACAATTTCTGACAATGTTTAACAAAGAGCTTGAGCAGCACAATCAGCGCTGGGTTAATGGAGGTAAAGTTATTGCAGATATAGCAGAGCTGTTAACTGTCGAAGAAAGAAAAGACGTTCTAAAAAAGATCAAACGGAAAATAGAACGACGTCACAGACACCATAAACGTCGTCACGATGAACGGCATTAGGCAGCAATAGATTTCAGAGACTGGTCTTTCTTAACATTAGATAGACCAGTCGAAGGTGAAATAAGGGGCAATGTAACAAGAACCGTTGTCCCAACTCCAACCTCACTCTCTATAGATAGATGCCCACCATGCAAATCAACAAGACTTCGAGATATAGCCAAACCAAGTCCAGTACCAGAGTGACATTTAGTCAATTGGTTCTCGACCTGCTGAAACGGTTTTCCTAATTTAGAAATAGCAGTCGGTTCAATCCCAATACCATTATCCTTGACATATATATGAACTGAAGATTGATCCATTTCAGCTGAAAGTTGGACGGCACCACCTTCAGGTGTGAACTTAATCGCATTCGACATAAGGTTGAGCATAACCTGTTTAATTGCACGCCGATCTAGAACCACTTCAACATCCGTTGGTATTGTCGGTTGCAGTTCTATATTTTGAGTTTCTGCTTGAGCACTAACTATGTGAATACAATCATCCAATAACGCGCGGAGTGAGCAGGGTTTTGTTTCTAATGTTAAGCGACCAGCTTCAATACGTGACATATCGAGAATATCGTTTATCAACTCAAGTAGGTACGCACCACTCATATTGATATCATTGATATAATCGGCATATTGCGCATTATCTATTGGGCCAAGCACTTCACGATGCATCATATCAGAAAAGCCAATAATAGCATTTAGAGGTGTGCGAAGTTCATGACTGATATTTGCTAAGAATTCAGATTTAACACGGTTAGCATCTTCAGCACGTTCTTTTTCGCGCATGTATTTATCAGCTAATTCAGCTAATTTCTGAGTCTTCTGCTCAAGTTCACGACGTGATTCTCGTAAATTTTCAACTGTGTTACACATTTGTTGTTCACGAATAGCGAGATTTTGTTGGCTGGTTTTTAACTTCGTGATGTCAAATGATACACTCATCAATCCACCATCTACAGTTGGTGTCTCTTGTATCTGAAGCCACCGACCATTACGCATCTGCGTTTCATAGTTACTTGGTGTAAAAGATTTGTTGGCCCGGATAGGTCGCATCATCAGTTGATTGATTTTAGCATCAAATTGAAAATAATCAGGTGGTGTTCCAACATTGTTTTTAGAAAGCTTACAGCCCTTAAAGTGGTAAGTATCAACAAATTTAGAATTAGAGAGAACAAGTTTTCTATTTCTATCCCACAACGAGAAAGCTTCTGGCATGCTTTCGATTGCACCTCGCAGAGATAGCAATTGGCTAAAATCATCTCCAAATTTCAAAATATCTTTATTCTCATGTCTTTCCATAGAAATCAGTGGATGAACAATGGCCCCAAGCAGGTAAACAAGAATAAGAACTAGAGTAATTAGTACTCCATCTAAGAGTTGAACTGCAAAGAGCGGCGGTTGTAAAATGGCAAAGAGAGAAGCTGTGAGACTAAAAAATTTCAACGTTAAGGTTATAAATAAACCATAAATAACGATCGTTAGTTGTCTAGATTTTATTTTTGAAATTAATCGTCGAACAACAACACGCATAAACCGCAAGCTAAAATGAGAAAAAGCTGCGAGCACTTTAAATTGTTCACGCACTATATGCATCACTGCAAAGAGAATTGATCTCATTAGGCGTAGATATTCATAGAGCTTCCGTGCTCGATGAAATTTAAAGTGTCGATACAAGAGATCCCTCACAAGAAAAATCAGGCCCCCACATGATTAATCGGGCTATTGGGTTTCATAAAATCTGAGAGGTGCAAGCGCATCTCATCATTGAATTGATATCATTTGATAAAAATAAATGATTCGATGCAAGATCTTTCGTAAGTGTTAACGAATTGTATGCTTGTGAGAGCTGTTTTTTTTAAAAAGGCTTTAAAAGAGCCAGATATAAAACCAAAACAACGGTCAAAAGAGTTATGAAACTCATGCTGGCGATGGATTTATAAGAGCGAATTTCTTCATTTTTGCGCAATTGGCCAGCGATTTTTCCATGTAAGCTAGAAAGAGCAAATACCAAAACTATTTTTGCCCAAAACCATAAGGAGGTATAATGACCGCCAAAATAGGCCATATAAATACCCAATAGCCAGGTAAAAGAGATACCAAGTGACATAAAGCCTCTTAAAATTTTGGCGTAAGTACCACGTGCAGCACTTCTAAGAGTAAAGCCAGCAAGTATCATACTGACGATCCAAATGAATATCGCAATAAAGTGGGCTTGTTTAATCAGCTCATACATAGTTGTAAAATCCAAAGGTGAGTTTTTTTATTAAGTGAAAAAAGAGGTTAATACGGGTGAGTTAATCCCTATTTTACCAAAACCAGCAAGCTTAAGAACCAAATGGTGAAGAGACAGGCGATGGGGGATTAGTCCAACCCGCCCCTTCAATCCGGATACTAACTATATTTTGTAATTCTAGCCAAGTATTTTTTGCACTATCTCAAAACTATCCTTAGAGAGCTTTATCTCTTCTGAAATAGCTTTTAATTGTTCTCTCATAAGATTTTGGCGGGTAGGTTCAAGTTTTTGCCAACTTCTAAAAGCTCCAATTAAACGTGCCGCAATCTGCGGGTTAAAGCGATCGATTCTTAAAATTTGCTTGGCCATTAGCTCATAGCCCTTACCATCAGGTCGGTTAAATTGAGTTGGGTTAGCTCCTGCAAATGCCGCCAAAACAGCCCTAACCTTATTTGGGTTTTCAATATTAAACTTCTCATGCCTCAAAAGAGACCGAACAGTTTTAAGAGCCGATGGAAGAGGGCACATAGCTTGCAGGCCAAACCACTTATCAATCACCAAATGATCATCAAGCCATTTATCATGGAAATCTTGAAAGACAATATCTCTCTCAGCGGAGCGATGGCCATTTAATGATTGTAGCGCCGCAACCGCTGCAGTCATATTACGCGCTGTATTGTAATGAATGTTTGCCCGTTCATACTCTTCTGCCATTTCAGTAGCAGTTAAGAACATCAAGCAAGAAGCACGTAAACTACGTTTCCCTTCACTCAAAGCATCGGGAGAATAAGCCCCCCGCCCTTGATGAGTTTCATAAACTTCGATTAAACCATCACGCAATGTTTTACCAATAGATTTGGCCAAGGCTTTTTTCGCACGGCCATTTGCTGTTGGGTCAATGTTTTTCCCTAAAGCACGAACCAAATCAGCTTCGGTTGGGAGAGATAAGAATGCTGCTCTATAAGCTGGATCAATCTCTTCGTTTAAAACTGTTTTACCAATGAGGCGAGCAAGACGTGCATTCCCACCTGGAGACTTACCGTCCCGAATTCGATCAATCATATGAAGGAGTGAGTGTGTGAGTAAGGTCTGAGCAGCTTGCCAACGATTAAATAAATTCGCGTCATTTTGAGCTAGAAAAATAAGTTCTTTTTCAGTGTAATCAATGCGTAAATTCACAGGTGCTGAAAAGTCTCTCAACAAAGACGGAACATTGCGAGCAGCCACAGATTTAAATTCAAAACTCTGAGATGCTTCTGTTATGTGAATGACACTATCTTTAATCCGCTCACCACTAAGTAATTTAGGAGCTTTGTCGCGACCACCAGCTGCAACAAAACCAAGACGTAATGGAATATGCAAAGGCACTTTCTTTGATTGATCTTGTGTCGGTGCTGTTATTTGTTCAACATTTAGAGTGCCCGTTTTCTTATCTTCATTGAATGTATATTTACAGACAAGTTCAGGAGTACCAGACTGATTATACCAGGTTGAAAACTGTGAAAGATCAGCCTTATTGGCATCTGCCATCGAAGCAATAAAGTCTTCAACTGTCGCGGCGTCTCCGTCATGACGCTTAAAGTAGAGGTCCATGCCCTTTCTAAAGCCTTTAAAGCCAACAATAGTTTCAATCATTCGGCAAAGCTCGGCACCTTTTTGATAAACCGTTGATGTATAAAAATTATTGATCTCAATGTAGCTGCTTGGACGGACCGGATGAGACAGTGGTCCACCATCTTCAGGGAACTGCACAGCTTTCAAGCGGCGCACATCCATAATCCGTTGTACAGCTCTGTTACGCTCATCCGATGAAAATTCTTGATCTCGGTAAACGGTTAGTCCTTCTTTTAGGCAAAGTTGAAACCAGTCACGGCAAGTAATTCTATTGCCTGTCCAGTTATGGAAATACTCATGTGCAATCACTGATTCAATGGCCATATAATCATTGTCAGTCGCTGTATCAGGACGGGCAAGAACCAGTTTATCATTAAAGATATTCAGGCCCTTATTTTCCATTGCCCCCATATTAAAATCAGAAACAGCAACGATGTTAAATATGTCGAGATCATATTCACGGCCAAAACGCTCCTCGTCCCATTTCATTGAGCGCTTTAAACTATCCATCGCCCAATCACAGCGATCTTCTTTACCGTGCTCAACATAAATACCAAGCTCAACTTGTTTCCCCGAGGCTGTTGTAAAACTATCCTTCACTACGGCTAGGTCACCGCCGACTAGTGCAAATAAATAAGCTGGTTTTGGGTGAGGGTCATGCCAAAGAGTGTAATGCGTACCGGCTGATTTTCCCTCACCATGCTCGATCAAATTACCATTTGATAAAAGCACTGGGGTATCTTCTAGTGAGCCTTCCACGCGCACACTAAAAACTGCCATTACATCAGGGCGGTCAAGATAATAAGTAATCCGGCGAAAACCCTCAGCTTCACATTGAGTACAATAATTTCCAGAAGAGCGATAAAGACCAGAAAGTGCTTTGTTGGCTTCAGGGTTACAAACTGTATTGATCTCTAGGGTAAAAGCTTTTTGTGGCAGCTTAAAAATAGTCAAAGTCTCATCTTTGACTGCATAGTCACTATCAGCTTTTAAAACTGAACCATCAAGCTTAACGGATTTGAGTTTAATCATCTCACCATCAAGAACAAGTTCAGCGTCTTTCTCATTAGAAGCAGGGTTAGGACGCATTTTTAACTGCGATGAGACTTTCGTCGCTTTGGGCGAGAGTTCAAAGTCGAGTGATACGTCATCTATAAGATAAGCGCTGGGGTTATAATCTTTTAAATGAATAACGGGTGGGTTATCTGTGCGCATAGCTAAAATCCTGCCTATAAGCGATATATTCGAATAAATGGTGTAAAGACCGGCAATAATGACGAAGTTTTATGTTTTGAACAAGGGGCTTCGTGCATAAATACTGCAAAAATATATTTACATACAGATAATGAAAAATTATCGATACCAATCGTTATTTAAAGTTCTAAGTCTTACTAACTCACGGGGAATAAAAGAAAAAATGCAAAATAATCCGCGACCCTTGCCAATTGCAAGTACAGAGGGGCTAAAAGCTCTAAAATCAATAAAATTATTGTGTTGCGACATTGATGGCGTCATGACAGATGGAGGCATGTATTACGGGCCTGAAGGGCAAATCATGGTCAAGTTCAATGTCTTAGATGGAATAGGGATAAAGCTTATTCAAAAAATAGGTATTAAAACTTGTTTTGTAACCATGAGTAATACCAAAATCATCCAATCAAGAGCTGATGTGCTGGGCATTGACTATTGTTTTATGGGTATTTCTGATAAGCGAAAAAAAATAGAAGAGCTGACCAATGAGTTGTCTATCAACTTCAATGAAACCGCTCATATTGCAGATGATGTAAATGACCTTTCATTACTAGAAGTTGTAGGCTGCCCTGTGACAGTTCCAAATGGTGTTGATGAAGTAAAAGCAGCAGCGAGCTATATCACAAGTAAAGCAGGTGGTTTTGGAGCTGTCAGGGAACTTTGTGATTGTTTAGTTAAAGCTCAGGTTTAGTGCTATTGCATCCTAGCTGTCTGTGTTTAGTCAAAAAATTTATCACTCGTACGAAAGGATGAAACTAAAGAGAGCCTCATCTCCGTTGCACCTCATATTTCAATATGCTAAAATATTCCAAATATCGCATATAAGAATATAAATTACATTTAAGAAAAATGATAAAAATATAGGGGACAGGCCATATGACACTTAACCGTAGGGATTTATTGAAAATAGGAGCATCTGGTGCCTCCCTAATGGCGTTGCCAACTTTTACAGGGCCTGTTTGGAGTAAAAACACAATCAGTTCAAATGGTATTAGAATTGATAGTGTAAGTGATGGCCATCTGGAATTGCCTACATCATTTCTTTTTGGATCTTTACCTAAAGAGACATATGAACCAATTTTAAAGTCTTACAACCTCACATCAGGCATACAAAAAAGAGATTGCAACCTAACTCTCTTGAGGGATGGCAAAAGAACAATTCTGTTTGATGTCGGTGCCGGACCTAATTTTATGCCAACTGCCGGTAAGATCGCTGATGCTTTCGATCACTTAGGTGTACCAATGGAAGATGTGACAGATATTGTCTTTACTCATGCCCATCCAGACCACCTATGGGGTGTATTAGATGAATTTGATGAGCCATTATTTCCAAATGCTAAATATATGATTTCTGAAAAAGAATGGGCCTATTGGACCGATCCAAAAACAATCACCACTATTGAAGAAAGCCGCAAAAATTTTGCAGCCGGTGCCAAGCGTTTACTTAGCACAATAGAAAAAGATATAAGTTTCTTTAAATATGGAGCAGAAATTTTACCAAACATAGCAAGCATAGATACAAGTGGACATACAGCAGGCCATACGTCTTTTGAAGTGAAGATGGGATCTGAAAACATTGTAATCGTAGGTGACGCAATCGGTAATCATCATATTTCTTTTGAACAACCAGGCACAAGTGCAGGGAGTGATGAAGATAAAGACCAAGGTGTAAAAACAAGAAAAAACCTGCTGGATAAATTGTCTCATGAAAAATCAAAATTAATTGGTTTTCACCTCCCAAGCCCAGGAATTGGTTATGCTGAGAAAAAAGGCAATGCTTACAGGTTCGTAGCTGAAAAAACTGTAAAATAAATAATCTAAACAGGGTTACGGACAATCAAAATAATTGGACCTATAATTCGTTTCTGATCACTCTATAATAAAGCTGATTCTTTTTTAGTTTGAGATTAGGTAGATCTATATGTAAAGGATCAAACTAAATTTAAACAGACGTGATTGAATGATGGCCCAATGATTAAAACGGAACCCCACAAATTTTCGATCGCTCCTATGATGGAGTGGACTGATAGGCATTGTCGTTTTTTTCATCGGACGATTTCTGAGCGAGCACTGCTCTATACAGAAATGGTAACAGCCGACGCTATCATTCATGGGGACACGAAGCGGTTGTTAGGTTTTAACGAAGCTGAACATCCAGTTGCGCTGCAACTCGGCGGCTCTGACCCTGAAAAATTACAACAAGCCACACAAATAGCCAATGATTTTGGCTATGATGAAATTAATTTAAATGTTGGCTGTCCATCAGACCGCGTACAAAATGGAAGCTTTGGTGCCTGCCTTATGCGTGAACCTGAATTGGTTCGAGAATGCATGACGGCGATAGGTGAGGTGGCTGAAAATCCACCTACTGTTAAATGTCGTATTGGCGTCGATGAAATGGATGATGATGAAGGTCTGCAAAATTTCATTGAGATTGTAAAAAAATCAGGTGTAAATACATTTGTCATACACGCAAGAAAAGCCTGGCTCCAAGGATTAAGCCCCAAACAAAATCGAGATGTCCCTCCTTTAAACTATGAGCGAGTTTACAATTTAAAAGTCGACCACCCAGACCTGACCATCATCATTAATGGCGGTATCGAAACTCTCGAACAAGCAAGTGAACATTTGCAAAAAATAGATGGAGTGATGATGGGGCGCGCAGCGTATCACACTCCATTCATTTTAGAGCGGGTCGACAAGCGCATGTTTTTCGAGCGTAAGGAGAAAAAAACTCGCATGTCAATTGCCGAGGATATGATCCCTTATATTGAAAGTGAAATACTCAAAGGCACAAGGCTGCACCAAATCACACGCCACATGCTAGGGCTTTTCCACGGCGAACCAAATGCGAGAACGTACCGCCGCATTCTCTCAACAGAAGCCAATAAAGAAGGCGCAGGCCTAGAGGTCTATAGAGCCGCCCTTGATTGCATGAGACAATCCCAAGAACAAGAACTCGCTTCTTAAAAACCACAAGTGAACAAACTATCTTTACGAAGAAAGAGTGCCACTTCTTCAGCGGTAGGGACATGCTGTCTTTGACGTCCGTCGCTTAGCGCCACCTCTTGGAGGCAGATAGCTCAGATGCATAGTGGGCATCTGAAGTACATCAGAAAAGCCGTGAGAGTAAAAAAAAATGATCATAGCAAAGAAGGAGTTCAGCCCTTCTCGGGCTTAAGGACATAGCAGCTTTGCTACCCGGTGCCTTGCACCGCACCTCGTAGGATCAAGCGCTTTTCGCGCTTGAAATAGCCGTGAGAGAAATAAAACCGTTGCAGAGTGGGCAACTGAAGCAAAAACAAGAGAAAAAACTAAAATACAGTGGTGAAACCCATTTTTTGGGGGTCAGGGGGGATGAACAGGTTTCACCACTGTATCTATCTGGGATCAATATGACTTGGATGGGGGGATGGGGGATGTCATATTAACTCCAAAACTAAATTACTTATCCTTTGCTTTTATTTTTAAATTATGCCCAACCGGTAAAGGAGGGTTCTCAGACATAATCAAAATAGAAATTCGTCTATTCGCAGCCAAAAACGGGTCTTCAGGAAATAAGGGTTCAATGTCCGCTTTCCCACCGACTTCGAAGAAGCGATCATGAGGAATGCCATTTTCAGCTAAAATGGTTCTGGCTGCTTGTGCCCTGTCAGTTGATAAATCCCACAAGGTAAATCCAGGTGACTTATACAAACGATTAGCATCAGTATGCCCCATGAGCTTAATTCGGTTTGGCAAACGTTTAACAATAGGCGCCATTGCAGCTAAGAGTTTACGTGTATGCTCATAAGGACGACTTGAACTAGCAGGAAACATTGAACGAGCTTCCTGGTCAATCAGCTGAATGTGCAAGCCTTCAGGAGATTCCTCTACCATGATATGACTAGAGAGGTGGCTAATCTCAGGCATCTCTTGCCAAGCTTGACGCAGAGATGCAGCAGCTAAAGCAAATTGCCGAGGACGCTCTATATCGTTTTTCTCGATATCATGAGTGTTCGCTTCCGGGCCTTGCTTTGTCCGTTGATCATGACGAATTTCAGCATATTCTGTGTCATTTTCGGAGGCAACTGGCGCAACTCTTTTTACATATTGACGAGTAGGCGCGCCCTCAATTTCAATCATACCGGCCTTACGGTTCACAAACTGAACACCAAAAGCATCCTTCATTGAGCCAGCAACAACCTGCAATTTTTGCTTATCCTGAATTGAGAATGAGATAAGCAGAACGAAGAAACACACAAGGATGGACATAAGGTCAGCAAATGTGACCATATAGTCCGGAACACCTCCGCCGCCTCCACCTTTGTTTTTCAAACCCATATCAAACTCTCACTAAACTCAAAAACTAAAATTCTTAACTCATATCTGCCTTTAAGCAGCAGCAGCTTCAGCTGAGGTCTTTTGTTTGACTGTCATGTAAGCTTCAAGCATTTCACGAATAAGCGCCGGTGCTTTGTTTTCACGAAGTTGCATCACACCATCAATCACAAGAGATTGATTAACTTCTTCAATTGAAATTTTATTTGAAAGTTTATCGGCCATAGGCAAGCAAATAAGGTTAGCCATCATCGCGCCATATAGTGTGGTCAATAGCGCAACCGCCATCGCAGGGCCAATCGCAGCAGGATCATCCATGGCTGAAAGCATTTGCACCAGACCAACAATCGTACCAATCATACCAAAGGCAGGGCCAGCATCACCAAGCATTTTGTAAAAACGTTGAGCTTCATCAAGGCGCTCTAAATAAAGGTCGCGCTCTTTTTCCATGGTTTCCCGCATAAAGTCTGCGTCATAACCATCGGCTACATATTGAGTGCCTTTACTCAAAAATTCATCAGTAATATCGACACCTTCAAGACCAAGCGGGCCTTCTTTACGGATGATTTCTGCCAAGTTACAAATTTCATCAGTCATGTCGACAGGGCTTTTTGCTTTGTGAGTGAAACAAGCCTTCGCGCCCAAAACGAGAGATGTCATTGTATTAGAAAGGGGGAAGCGCATGATCGTAGCTGCAAAGCCACCACCAAACACAATCAACATAGAAGGAACGTTTACAAACGTATCGAGAGTACCACCGGACAAAATTGCATAAACAACAATGCCAATACCACCAATTAATCCGATTATTGTAGCTAAATCCATTATTCTAACCCCGACCAAAAATGCGAATTTGTTCATCGCATGTATCAATTACGGTTAACAATACAGACTTGATATGAATTTTGACTAAAGTAAGTTGGTTAAAATAAGTACAAATTATGCATCAATATGAAACAGTTAACGCGGATGCTATGTGGGCATCTGAAGCGCAGCAAGAAAGTGCGGATGCTTACCCCCAGTTGCTATGTGGGTAACTGAAGGGGGGGGTACTAAAGAAGCCATCTGAAGCACAGTTAAAAAGCATTCTTACGCAACACCAGCACGCAATAAATCATGGATATGCACAATACCAACTGGGGTCTGGTCACGCAGTACAAAGAGGGCTGTAATGCTGGAGGAGTTAATTTGCTCCAGAGCAGCGCTAGTAAGCATATCCTCAGAAATAGTAATAGGATCCGGCTTCATAATTTCTGAAACTGTCTTTTTAAGTAAATCACCATCCATATTACGGCGTAAATCACCATCCGTAATGACACCGATCAAATGATTGTTTGAATTAACGATCCCAAGACAGCCAAAACTCTTTTCGGTCATGATAACAATGGCATCACTCATTAATTTACCTTCAGAGACAATAGGCAAACGTTCACCACTATGCATCAAATCACTGACATGCTTTAAACTAGCACCAAGTTGGCCACCTGGGTGGAAGGTTTTAAAGTCAGTCGCTGTAAAGCCTCTGGATTCTAATAATGCGATAGCAAGGGCGTCCCCAAGTGCCAATTGCATAGCTGTAGAGCTAGTTGGTGCTAAACCATGAGGACAAGCTTCTTTAACACGGGGGAGCACTAATGCAGCGTCAGAATTTTGCCCTAGAGCACTTTCTGACCGGGAAGTTATTGAGATCAACGGCACACGAAACCTTTGAGCATAATTAATAATGCTCGTAAGCTCGGCTGTCTCTCCAGACCAGGAGAGAGCAAGAATAATATCATCTTTGGTAATCATACCAAGGTCACCATGGCTTGCTTCACTTGGATGCACAAAAAAGGCGGGGGTGCCAGTAGAAGCGAACGTTGCAGCAATCTTTTGCCCAATGTGACCACTTTTCCCAATACCGCTAATAATCACTCTACCAGGCGCATTTTGTATAAGAGAAATAGCTTTTGAGAAAACGGAACCAAGTCCATTTGATAGTAGAGCTCGCAATTCGGCTAAACCATCAATTTCACAATCTATGGTTCGTATTGCAGACGCAACAGCAGTGTCTGTGACTGAAGAGCTATCCGTTTGTTTTTGATTATCTTCTTGCAGTGAAATTGTCATCAGCACTTAAATTCCCGAAAAAATATGATCATTCAAATATCATAATCCAAATTAAGCGTAAATAATGACCCTAGATACCACTCTGTACAAGAAAAATAACTGTCCGTTAACCATAATTGGGCACTTTATGAAGAGAAGGTTGCGTTAATTTGTTGTGTTAAAGGTGTTATTATGAAGTTCCGTCTTTTCGGCTGGCGTATATGCGGCAAAAGAGCAGTGAGTAAAGGGCTTGCGCTGGGTGTTTGTTTAACTGTTATTTCCCCCAATTTCACCTCTGCTCAAGAAGCAAGTCCATTTTCTGACCAAGCCGAACAGCAATTCAGAAATGAACTCGATCAATATCGGACAAGATCTCAAAATAATACCCCACCACCGGCTGTACAAAACGCACCACAAAGAAGAAGAGTTGGGCAAGACCAAGCCAGAGACCTAGATCGTGCTGGTCAGGTAAATTCAATATTTGAAGATCAGTTTAACCAACCTCTAACAACATTTGACCAAGCTGAAGGCAATCGTGAAAACCGGATTGAAGCAACATCAAGAGGTTCTGAATTTAGAGATAACCCGTTTGCAGCAAGAAGAGGACAAGACCGCTTCGAACCGAATGGTGGTGAACTCAGAAATGTTGATCTTACAATAGATCGTCGCCAAAGACGGTCGCGTAGAGATGCAGGGAATGCTGGCAACCGCCGCAATGACCAAGGTAGAGAGCAGGGCCGTGTGGCCAATCAAGATACCATCGAAGACCAAGGTGCTATTGCTGAACTTGAAGGGCGCCGTTTTGCACAAAATGGTAATGATCAGCAAGAAGGACAAGGTGTTCAAGATCGCTTTGAAGACGAATTCCTTGCAGCTGAACGAGAATTAGATGGTGATCAACAGATCGCTAGAAACATCAACCCTAGAAATCGAAACCAGAGGCAGGCCAATAATCAGCAGAGGGGGCAGCAAGCAAGAGGCCGTTTAAACGGAAATGCTCAAAGAAATGCCAGACAGCAAACAGCTCAAAATATTGCTGAACAAAACTTTGCTGAAAATAATGATATCACAGGATCAATTCGAAATAACGCTCTGGAAGATACATATGCCGCAGAGGGAAAAAGAATTGGCTCATTCCTTATATTCCCAGAAATTACAATCACAGGCATTTTAAGTGACAACCCAACAGCATCTGTTGAAAACAGACCTGGTGATGAAGCGATAGAGATCTTACCCAGCATAGTATTCCAATCAGACTGGGCTCGCCATAGCTTGCAGTTTCAAGGGCAATTAAGAAAAAGCTACTATGAAGAGTTGTCTAGTGAAAATATTGATGAATTTTTAGTGTCTGCAACAGGTCGTATTGATATCCAAAATAATCAATTTGTTGAACTTCAGGCTAGAAAAGAACAAACACAAGATAACCGCGGTGATATTGACAATTTGAATAGTGATGCCGAGTTGGCCAATTTAGATACGCTATTCCTTTCAGCTATCTATGATTATCAATGGAACAGAACAACTATGCGCCTCACTGGCACGGTCACTGAATTTGATTATGAAGATGTCGTGGATGGTTTGGGTAACATCATCAATAATGATGACCAAGATTATCTCGAAACAAGTCTAACTGCTCGCTTAGGGTATACAGTTCATTCCGGTCTTAATGTCTATGTCGAAGGAAATTATATCGAAAGGGATTATGAAAGCACTCTAGATGATGATGGGTTTCAAAGGGGAAGTGATGAGCAAAACTATCGGGTTGGGCTCATTCATGATCTAACATCCAAACTTCGCTTTGAAGCAAGTATCGGTTATCAAGGCCTTTTTGCAGATGATACGCGCTTTATTGATGTGGAAGACTTGGTCTACGATGCAACATTAAACTATCGACCAACAAGACAAACAACGCTGGTATTCTCAACATCCAAGAATTATGACGCAACAGATATTGCAGGAACAGTTGCCGTTGAAGAAACCAATTACTCAATTTCTTTAAATCATTATTTCCAGCCGAAAATTCTGATGAATGTAAGTATTGGACATGAAGAAGAAATCTTTGAAGGGATAGATCAATCTCAAAAGACATTAACCGCAGCTCTCACATTGCAATATATTTTCAATCGACATGCGAGATTAATTGCTGGATATGAATTTACTGATGTTAGTACGAATGATGGTGGTGATTATCAGGAAAACCAATTCCGCATTGGTTTAAACCTACGGCCATAATGGTTACAACTCGAATATCACAAGCCACAAAACATCCGTTATAAGTATAAAAACCGGCCTTGATTTTTATAAACAAGGCAGGTTTTTTTATTAAGTTCAGGAATAAAGAGTTCAGCTTAGTTTCAAGTCAATCAATGAGTTTTTTGATAGCATCTTTAAATGAAGGCCCAATATCCTCGCGCTCCAAAGCAAAAGCAACATTGGCTGCAAGAAAACCAATTTTAGAGCCACAATCAAAACTGCGTCCCTCATATTTACAAGCATGAAAATCTTGGGTTTCCATTAAAGTTTGCATCGCATCAGTGATTTGAATTTCATTACCTGCACCCTGAGTTTGGGTAGCTAAAATATCAAATACTTCTGGTTGCAAAAGATAGCGCCCCATAATGATAAGGTTAGAAGGAGCTTTGCCAGGGTCAGGTTTTTCAACCATGCCATTAATTGTCATAGATGAACCGTCAGTCTCACTAAGGCTGACAACGCCATAATTGGATGTCTCTTCAGGAGCAACTTCCTCAACAGCTAAAACATTACCCCCAGTTTCATTGTAAACTTCCATCATTTGAGCAAGGCAACCTTTTTCAGCTTGTACCAATACATCTGGTAACAAAAGAGCAAAAGGTTCATCACCAACCAAATCACGCGCACACCAAACAGCATGACCAAGTCCTTTAGGTGATTGCTGGCGGGTATAACTTGTTTGACCAGCATCAGGTAAAAGGTCATTGAGCATTTTTAACTGTTCAAACTTGCCACGCTCTTTGAGAGTTGATTCAAGCTCAACTTGTTTGTCAAAGTGATCTTCAATAACAGTTTTATTCCGGCCGGTAACAAAAATGAAATGCTCAATGCCCGCGGCTCTGGCTTCATCAACTACATGCTGAATGATAGGGCGATCAACAATTGTTAGCATCTCTTTTGGCATAGCTTTTGTAGCAGGTAAAAACCTTGTACCAAGTCCTGCAACAGGTAAAATTGCTTTCCGAATAGGTTTTTTCGTTCCCAAAATTCTTACCCCTTTAAATGTATGTATGAATGAGCCAAACTAACAGAGTCCGCTTTAAAAAACTACAGTCTAACAGAGCGTTTCACCCAAAAGTGGTTACAGATTTTGGGTAAATGAAGCGCACTAAGACCATATAAATAACAAACTATTTACCATATAGAAATGAAATTCATAGCGATAAACTGTGAATTAATATGTCATGTGATATGGAGTTGTAGCTTTATATAAAAACTATGTTTCAGAACTAAGTGATTTCCTGAAAAGAAGGAACAGCACTTTTGAAGCAAAGCGGCAACAAATAAACTAAATTATAAAAAAATTAAATGAAATTATGAAGATATGTAGTTAAATTGCTATCAAATATAGATAAATAAACTTCATAAGAATGCATCATATCACGTGCAATGATATAAGGGTAAAGGGTTTAATATGGCAATCTTGGTAACAGGTGGAGCGGGTTTCATAGGTAGCCACACAGCTTTAGCTCTTCGAGATAGAGATGAGGATGTGATTATCCTTGATAACCTAAGTACTGGGTTTGAATGGGCAATTCCCGAAGGTGCTGAGTTAGTCGTTGGAGATATTGCTGATAAAGACCTGGTCTCAACCATCATTCAAACACGCAATATCTCAGCCATCATCCATTTTGCAGGATCAATTGTTGTCCCAGAATCAATTGAAGATCCTCTTGGCTATTATCATAATAATACCTGCAAATCTCGAGATCTAATTGCCTGCGCAGTAGCTAATGATGTGAAAAACTTAATATTCTCATCAACGGCAGCTGTCTATGGTATGCCAGAAATAAACCCTGTTACTGAAGAGGCTGTAAAGGCACCAATCTCACCTTACGGCACGTCAAAACTTATGACCGAATATATGTTGAGAGACACGTCTATAGCAACAGATCTGAATTATGTAGCTCTTCGATATTTTAATGTGGCTGGAGCTGACCCAAAAGGCAGAGCCGGACAATCAACCCCTAAAGCTACACATCTAATCAAAGTAGCCTCAGAAATTATTCATGGACCACGAACTGAAATGAATGTCTTTGGTACAGACTATCCAACAAATGATGGCTCCTGTATCCGTGATTATATCCATGTTTCAGACTTGGCAACAGCTCATTGCATTGCACTTGATTACCTGCAAAAAGGCGGAGTAAGTAAAGTCTACAATTGCGGTTATGGCAAAGGCTTTTCTGTTCTTGAGGTGATAGATGCTGTCAAACGAGCATCAGGCCAGGACTTCACAGTTCATTTGGCAGGTCGTCGTCCAGGAGATCCGGCTGAACTGGTTGCTAGTTCGAAATTGATCAGAGATGAACTCGGTTGGAAACCTGAATATGATGATCTAGATCTAATTGTTTCGCATGCCCTTGCGTGGGAAGAAAAATTAAACTCGCTTAGAAAAGCATCATAAACACATAAATCGCCATATTTTCAAATCATTCTTCTAAAATAGTGTGTAAATACAAAAGCAAGTGAGTGCATTTTTGCACTCGGCAACTAAAGTTAAAGCACAAGTGTTTTTGAAAAGGGTGAATTCATGAAGCGCGATATTCAGTGCAAAAAAACAAAGAGCATGAAATTCATGTGCTTTATTATTTGCGGCATAATAAGTGCTTCACTATCAAGCCATGTCGTTCACGCCGCCCAAGAGCAAAAAACGACAGACAACAACCTGGCAACTTGGAAAAAAGAACTTTGGAAGAAAGCTGAGCAGCTCTCTATTCGTCGAGCAACCTTTGACAAGGCCATAGAAATCCAGGAGCCTAATTATAAACTGCCACGGGTTCGAACACATAAAACCTGGGATAGAATAGCTAGAATTCAGCAAAACAACAAAGCCAGCCCGTCTGTTAAAAAATTGACCAAAGATGGTTTGCCTATTTCTTGTTCGCGACCAAGACAAAGTGAATTTCTTTTCCCAACCAAATATTTCCCACAAAAACATATGAGTTCGTTGGTTGGTAGAGGCAAAATATTAAGAAAAAAATATGGCCGCACGTTCAAACAAATAGAAGAAAAATACGGTGTGGACATCAGGGCTGTCTTAGGTATTTGGGGCCGGGAAACAGCTTTTGGAGCAGCTAAAAATCGTTTTCATGGAGTAAGAACACTGCTTTCACTGGCCTTTGCCGGAGCACCAGAGAAACGTGAACAACACACTAAAAATCTACTAAGTGCTCTTAAATTTATCGATGAGGGGCATATTTCCATTAAAGAATTCAAAACATCTTTTGCAGGGGCCACCGGCTATCCTCAATTCACACCAGATGTATTCGAACAATACGCGGTTGATTGGGATGGTGATGGTCGCAAAAACATTTGGTCCAATGTTCCAGATGCAGTTGCATCAGCAGCAAATTATTTAAAAGGTATAGGGTGGCAACAAAACCAAACGTGGGGTTATGAGGTGGATGTACCTGAGAATTTTGATTGTTGGCAAGAGGGGCCAAAAAGTAGAATGCCAGTTTCAAAATGGCTAAAGCAAGGTGTACGCCGTGTAAATACGCTAGAAGGTAGGGTGCAAAAATTTCCCAATGAACAACTATTAGCACAATTCATGGCACCTGCTGGAATGAAGGGACCTAAATTCTTAGTTTTTGAAAATTTTGAGGTCTTTCGCAGATATAATAAAGCAGATCTTTACGCACTTTTCGTAGGGCAACTCGGGAATAAAATTTATTGTAATGGAAGTGTAAAGAATTGTGAATTTAGAAAACCATGGCCTCAAAAAGATACATTCAATTTTACCCGCAAGCGTATCTGTGAAATGCAAAGTCATTTAAAAAAATTAAAGGCATCAGATGAAACACCCGATGGGTTGTTTGGGGGCAAAACACGTAGAGGGATTGGGACATTCGAACAACAAAACAATCTTCCTAAAACCTGTTTTCCTTCAAAAAGACTTTTAAAAACCTTAAAACAAAATTAGAGCCGTTTTGGTCAAAAGTAAGATCCTAAGAAGTCAACAAAATGCCAAAATCCATAGGTATTACTTCACTTTAAGAGTATATGAGTGAAAGAATTACAGACTATTCCTATAGAAAATCATCGGATAGACTGGAAAAGCTAAAAACGGGGCCTACTTCTAAAAAAGGCCACACTTCTAAAAAGGGCTCGCCCCCCCCCCAAAAAGTGACGTAAGAGCCACTAAAATCGAATAGCTGAAAAGAAGATACTCAAAATGACACTCAGTAAATATATAAGAACATGGCTATTTGCGTCATATAAAAGGTGCCATGCCTCTTTCATGAATAAAGTTCTCCTAAAAATAGTATCAATCGGAGTGTTGTGTACGATAATAACAGTACCCGTTAAGGCGAACACCAACGCTGAGTTTTATGCTTTTCTGGATAAATTCTGGCTCACAGCAAAAAAAGAAGGCATTAAACGAGATATCTTTGTGAAAGCTTTCACGGGGCTTAAAATAGATGCGGAAGTTAAAAAGGCACAAAAAAATCAACCTGAGTTTGTCACTCCAGTTTGGGCTTATATAGAGCGGGCCGTATCTGAAAAAAGGTTGGAATTTGGCCAAAAAGAAATGGTTGAAAAAGCCGAAATTCTCCAAAAAATAGAAAATAAATATGGTGTAGAAAAACAAATTCTATTGGCCATTTGGGGATTAGAAAGCACCTTTGGTAAAAATAAAGGCAAGAAAGACGTCATCAAGTCTCTTGCCACTATGGCGTTCCGTGGCAAACGAACCAAATATGGTCGCAAACAACTCATCGCAGCTTTAAAAATAATTCAACGTGGCGACATATCACTTGAAGAATTTAAAGGTTCATGGGCGGGTGCAATGGGGCACACACAATTTATTCCCGTAACCTATAATCACTATGCCGTAGATTTCACAGGAGATGGCAAGAGAGACATTTGGAATTCAGTAAGTGATGCCTTGGCTTCAACTGCCAATTATTTAAAGCGATCTGGATGGCAAACGGGGAAAACCTGGGGCTATGAAGTTCAACTGCCGGCCAATTATAATTATTACAGATCCGGTCGCGGCATAAAAAAAACAATAAGAGAATGGCGCAGACTAGGCATTAGGCGTGTAAATGGACGTGATTTCCCAAGACCAGATGATGTCGCTGAATTACTCTTGCCAGCTGGAGCAAATGGACCAGCATTCTTAGCACTAAAGAATTTCCGCGTTCTAATGAGATACAATGTATCTGTATCATATGTTCTGGCCGTCGGACATTTAGGTGACAGATTACTAGGTTACGGGTCGTTTATAAGGCCGTGGCCAAAATCGGATAGAAAATTAAAATATGTGGAGCAAAAGGAGCTTCAAAGACTATTAGCCCGAAAGGGGTATAAAATTGGCAAGATTGACGGTAAAATAGGTGGAGCGACAAAGAAAGCAATTAGGGGTTTCCAAAGGAACAACGGATTACCAGCTGATGGTTATCCAAGTTTCGCTGTACTAGAAAAATTACGCCAATAAATACAAACTTAAAATGCATTCTCTATCTCCGGATATAGGTTTCCACATAGTTGAAATTTGAGACAGAGATGCAGATACGAAAAAGGTTTAGAGTCAAAAAGATTAGTATGACGATGAAATTTCACCATATGATCCTGATGGGCATACTTTGCCTTGGCGCAATAGCAGCAACTTTAGTCTCTACTACCTCAAAGTCGCATGCGGCTGAATCTGTCTCCACATCATATGTAAATCCATTTCCGGCTGGCGGAACATATAAAATATTGATCATTGGAGATAACTACGCAGATGGTCTCTCGCTTGGTTTGCGCTCAGCTACCGTAATAAATAAAAAAGTCAGTCTTTTTCGTGAGGTTTCTTACGGGGCTAGTCTCTTGCAGAAGAAGCGCTCCAATTGGTTGAAAAAAGTAGACACCATTTTGCAAAAACGAGTTTACGATATTGCTGTTGTTATGGTTGGTTATGGTGACAGGCGTTCAGTTAAAGTCAAAGATAAATGGTATAATATGGACACACCTGAATGGCGCACTGAATACCGCAAAAAAATAACGACGTTATTAAGAAAGTTAGCAGTTAAAAAAATTGCGACCTATTGGGTCGGAATGCCTCTTGTAAGAGGACGTAAAACAGCAGCAGGTCTGAAAATCATAAATGAAGTGGCAAGAAGTCAAACAGGTAGCGTCAGAGTGAAGTTTATAGACAACTGGTTGCACTTTGCGAATGAAGATGGCCAATACACCCAGTATGGACCAGACGTGAATGGCAAAATTCGTCTGCTAAGACCAAAAGATGGATTGTTTTTCACACGAGCAGGCTATGAAAAATTAGGTCACTTCGTTTACAGGTTTATTCAAAAAGACTTAAGAGAAGCAAAAGCCGAGCGAAATATTCCTCTCTTTGGCGATAGTTCAGAACAAGATTATCTATTGCAAAGACATGCACTCGATGACCCTAAAAACAGAAGAAGGCGCGCGGCGTTAAAAGCTAGAAATCAAGGCAAAGAACTAAAGAACAAAATCAAACAATTATCAGGTGTAGGTTTGCAGAGAAACAAATATGATACCGCAAAACATTCATCTATTACGATTAATGCTGATAAATCAGGAACAGGCAAAGCCATAACAATGCAAATTGTAAGACCTGCAATTCCTGCAGCGGCCTTTTCAATTTCCAGACGGTCTTCAAATTCATCAAGTTCGGATGGGGATGTAAACGGAGCTGAAGTATTAAATGAGGTTATAGGCAATACTATAGGTCTCTCATTATCCTCAGTATCTCAGCAACTTCAGTCAAATAAATCTAATAGGCGGATACCTCTAACACAAACTCCTTATTATAAATTGTTAGTACGGGGTGACGCACTACAATCTAAATCAGGTCGCGCAGATCATTTCTCATGGATACCAGAAGCATCAGTTTCAAATGCCTCAGATAAAAAGTAAGTTCCTCCAATACCACTATACGAAGAAGGAAGTGCCCTTCATCAGAGCACGAACAAGACGTCAGCGCGGTTGCTAGTGGGTAAACGAAGCGCAGATGAAAAGGACTTCCGGTGCGCGCCCTCGCCAGCCTCCCACCGCCTTAGCGGTGGAAAAAGCAGTGAGAGAAAGAAAACAATTTTATCTAGGTAAAATTGATGAACCAACCAAATATTCATCAACAGCTTTAGCAGCCTGACGGCCTTCACGAATGGCCCAAACAACCAAAGATTGACCGCGTCTCATATCACCCGCAGCAAAAACACCATCTTTACTAGTCTTGTAATCTTCGACATTAGCAAGAACATTACCACGGCCATCAAGTTCAAGACCAAGTCCATTGATCATGCCTTCATGAATAGGGTTCACAAAGCCCATTGCAAGCAAAACAAGGTCCGCTTTTAATTCAAAGTCACTGCCTTCAATAGTCTGCATTTTTTCATCAACTTTAACACAGTTAATCGCTGTTACTTTGCCAGCACTGCCTTTGAATTCAGATGTCATAACAGACCAGTCACGATCAGCACCCTCAGCTTGGCTGCTAGACGTGCGCATCTTCAAAGGCCAATGAGGCCAAGTTAAGAGCTTGTCTTCAGCTTCTGGTGGTTTCGGCATAATCTCAAGTTGAGTAACTGAAAGACAGCTTTGGCGAATAGATGTGCCGATACAATCAGAACCAGTATCGCCGCCGCCTATAACAACAACATGTTTGCCTTCAGCTAAAATCGGCTCATATTGCGTGACCGGTTCGTTAGAAACACGGCGATTTTGCTGGGTGAGAAAATCCATAGCAAAATGCACACCATGAAACTCACGACCAGGAATTGGTAAATCGCGTGGTTCTTCAGAACCGCCAGTAAGCAAGAGAGCATCATGCTCATCACGTAAATCTTCAATCGACTTATCAAAACCAATATTGATACCAGTGTGGAAGGTTACACCTTCTTGCTCCATTTGAGTGACACGGCGATCAATTAATTTCTTATCAAGTTTGAAATCAGGGATGCCATAGCGCAGCAGTCCACCAGCTTTGTTGTTCTTCTCATAAAGATGAACATCATGTCCGGCTCGTGCTAACTGTTGAGCAGCCGCCATTCCAGCCGGGCCCGCACCTACAACAGCAACCCTTTTGCCAGTTTGTGCGGGCGCCTGGATTGGTGGCAACCAGCCATTTTCCCAAGCCTTATCAACAATAGCACATTCAACTGTTTTGATCGATACAGGTGTTTCTTCAAGGTTTAACGTACAAGCAGCTTCACAAGGGGCTGGGCAGATGCGTCCAGTAAATTCCGGAAAGTTATTCGTAGAATGCAAGTTTTCTGAAGCCGTTTTCCAATCGTCATTGAATACCAAATCATTCCAATCGGGAATTTGGTTGTTCACAGGACAACCCGTATGACAGAAAGGAATGCCGCAATCCATACAACGGGCAGCTTGCCCCTTTACTTGCTCTTCAGATAACGGAATGACAAATTCATCATAATGACGAATACGATCAGACGCTGGCTTATAAGAGCGTTCTTGTTTTTCAATTTCAAGAAATCCAGTAATTTTACCCATTACTTATCCCCTCTCAAACCAATTTCTAATTCACCTTCAGGTGTATTATTTTGCTGACGCGACATTTCTAACAACGCACGTCTATACTCAACAGGCATAACCTTCACAAATTTGGATAAGCTGGTTTCCCAGTTCGCCAAAATGTCTTTTGCTCGCGTAGAGCCCGTGTAATGAGCATGACGTTCAATCAGTTGATAAAGGCGCTCAGCATCCATTGTTGTCATGTCATGCATTACGTCAACAAGACCATGAGACTCAAGATCACCAGATTGATGGCTCTTAGAAGAAAGGCTGTCTTCTTCTTGAACAATAGGCTCAAGGTCAACCATTGCCATGTTACAGCGCCGTTCAAAATCATCCGCTTCGTCATAAACATAGGCAATACCACCAGACATACCAGCAGCAAAGTTTCTCCCTGTCTCACCAAGCACAACAACAACGCCACCTGTCATATATTCACAACCATGATCGCCAGTGCCTTCAACAACAGCTATTGCGCCTGAGTTACGAACAGCAAAACGCTCACCTGCAACACCGCGTAAATATGCCTCGCCAGAAACAGCGCCATAAAGAACAGTATTACCAACAATAATGCTCTCTTCAGGAACAATGCCAGATTCGACAGGTGGTCTAACAATTAAACGTCCACCAGAAAGACCTTTACCAACATAGTCATTACCAACCCCAATAAGGTCTAGTGTAACGCCTTGTGCAACAAAAGCACCAAAGCTCTGTCCGCAAGTACCGCGCAATGTGGCCCAAACACTGTCATCAGGCAATCCTTGAACACCATGCTTAAGCGCAATTTCACCTGAAAGCATCGCACCAGTTGAGCGATCAATATTGGAGATAGGTAGGTCGATTTTCACAGCCTTGCCATCTTCAATAGCTGGTTTGGCGAGCTCAATCAGTTTACGATCAAGAATGTCATCAATCATATGTTTTTGTAGTTCGCTGTGATGAATTCCAATTTCGTCTCCGACATCAGGGCGGTGGAAGAGGTTCGTGAAGTCAAGACCTTGAGCTTTCCAATGATCAATGGCTGTATCTTTTTCAAGATATTCAGAATGACCAACAAGCTCAGTTAAAGACTTAACGCCAAGTTCAGCCATCAACGCTCTTACTTCTTCAGCAACAAAGAAGAAGTAGTTAATCACATGTTCAGGTGCACCTTTAAAACGCTTGCGGAGTACGGGGTCTTGTGTCGCGATACCAACTGGGCAGGTATTCAGATGACACTTGCGCATCATCAAACAACCAGCCGCAATCAATGGCGCTGTAGCAAAACCAAATTCGTCAGCACCAAGAAGCGCTCCAATTAATACATCTCGTCCAGTTCGCAAACCACCATCAACCTGCAAGGCAATGCGTGAGCGTAAATTATTGAGAACAAGTGTTTGCTGAGTTTCGGCAAGGCCAATTTCCCAAGGAGAACCTGCATGCTTGATAGAAGTAAGAGGTGACGCACCCGTACCACCTTCAAACCCTGAGACCGTAATGTGATCAGCTCGTGCCTTAGCAACACCAGCAGCAACAGTGCCAACACCAACTTCAGAAACAAGTTTCACGCTAATATCAGCACGTGAGTTCACATTTTTAAGGTCATAAATAAGTTGAGCCAAATCCTCAATCGAATAAATATCATGGTGAGGCGGCGGAGAAATCAAACCAACACCTGGTGTTGAGTGACGTACCTTAGCAATCACACCATCAACCTTATGGCCAGGCAATTGTCCGCCTTCACCAGGTTTCGCACCTTGTGCCATTTTAATTTGAATCATATCTGAGTTAGCAAGATATTCAGTGGTCACACCAAAACGACCAGAGGCCACTTGCTTAATAGCTGAACGCTCACTGTCACCATTTGGAAGAGGCGTAAAACGTTCCCGCTCTTCGCCACCTTCACCAGTGTTTGACTTACCACCAATACGGTTCATCGCAATCGCAAGTGTCGTATGCGCTTCACGAGAAATCGAACCATAAGACATAGCGCCAGTCGAGAAACGCTTCACAATATCTGAAGCAGGTTCAACATCATCAATTGAAATTGACGAGCGTCCAAGTTCTTCAGCTGACTTAATACGGAAAAGCCCACGCAAAGTCTTCAAACGTTTAGCCTGGTTATTTACAGTTTTGGCAAATTCAGCATATTTCTCAGCTGAGTTACCACGTACAGCATGCTGAAGGTCAGCAATTGTCTCAGGTTCCCAAACGTGAGCTTCACCACGGATCCGGTAAGCATATTCACCGCCAACATCAAGCGAGTTAGTCATTATCATTTCATGACCGAAAGCAGATGCATGACGATTAAACGTTTCAATTGCAATTTCATGAAGGCCAACGCCTTCAATCTGTGAATGAGTGCCCGTGAAATACCGTTTAATAAATTCGCTATTTAAACCAACGGCATCAAAAATTTGTGCACCGCAATAAGATTGATAAGTCGAGATGCCCATCTTTGACATCACCTTAAGGAGACCTTTATTCACTGCCTTGCGGTAGCGATTTTTAGCTTCAGCAAATGTGATGTCTTCATCGAGATCTGGCAGGATGTTTTCAAGTGTATCAAAAGCTAGGTAAGGGTTCACCGCTTCAGCACCAAAACCACCAAGCGTCGCAAATTGGTTAATCTCAACGGCTTCGCCAGTTTCAACCAGCAGGCCAACTGATGTACGAAGACCTTTAACAATCAAACTTTGATGAACAGCAGATGTCGCCAGAAGTGATGGGAGTGCAACCTGATCGCTAGATACAGCTCTGTCAGAAAGAATGATAATGTTAAAGCCGGTCTTAACAGCTTCTTCAGCTTCAGCTTTGAGGTTAGCTAGCGCACTTTCCAAACCATCAACCCCGTCAGTTACAGGGAAGGTAATATCAAGTGTCTTTGTTTTAAATTTATTATCTGGGATGTCACCAATCGCCCGGATCTTCTCTAAACCTTCATTTGAAAGAACTGGTTGAGAAACCTCAAGTCGTTTCAAATCAGAGCGATTTTCGTGATCTAGCAAATTCGGGCGTGGACCAATAAAGCTCACTAATGACATCACTAATTCTTCACGAATAGGGTCAATAGGAGGATTGGTAACTTGTGCAAAGTTTTGCTTAAAATAAGTGTGTAACAGTTTCGGGCGATCAGAAAGAGCCGCAACTGGTGTGTCGGTTCCCATCGAGCCTGTTGCTTCTTGCCCAGTCAGTGCCATTGGTTCAAGCAAGAACTTAATAGTCTCTGATGTGATGCCAAAAGCTTGTTGTTTATCAAGCAAGCTGACACTTGAAGGATCATCTTGGTGCGGCACTTCTGGTAATTCAGAAACTTTGATTTGTCCTTTTTCAAGCCATTCTTGATAAGGGTGGCTCTTTGCAAGGTCAGATTTTAATTCTTCATCAGAAATAATTCGGCCTTGCTCAAGATCGATAAGAAGCATTTTACCAGGTTGCAGGCGCCATTTATGAGTAATCTTAGTTTCTTCAAAAGTAAGAACACCCATCTCAGATGCTAGCATAACAATATCATCTGAAGTAACAAGATAGCGGGCAGGGCGTAAGCCATTTCGATCTAGAGTTGCGCCAATTTTTAGGCCATCAGTAAAGGCCAAAGCTGCAGGGCCATCCCATGGCTCCATGATCGCTGCGTTATATTCGTAAAAAGCACGGCGTTCATCATCCATCAATGGATTTCCAGCCCAAGCTTCAGGCACAAGAAGCATCATAGCATGCGCCATATCATAGCCGCCGCGAACCAAAAGTTCTAATGCATTATCAAAACTCGCGCTGTCAGATTGACCATCAGGAATAAGGGGCCATATCTTATCTAAGTCATCACCGATGATCTCAGATTTCATAGTCGCTTGACGAGCAGCCATCCAGTTCACATTACCACGAACAGTATTGATCTCACCATTATGACAAATCATGCGGAACGGTTGAGCCAGTGACCAAGTTGGGAACGTGTTGGTTGAAAAACGCTGGTGAACTAACGCCAACGCAGATTGAACACGTTCGTCTGTAAGGTCTTTAAAGTAATTGCCAACCTGGAATGAGAGCAGCAAGCCTTTGTAAAGCACCGTGCGAGCGGACATAGAAGAAATATAAAAGAATTCATAGCCCGTAGGTTGCTCACGCTCAATACGCAGCTCAATACAACGACGTATAATAAAGAGTTTTAATTCAAAATCTTCAACTGAAGTGACATCATCGCTACGACCAATAAAAACTTGAACATGATCAGGCTCTGTTGGCAAAACTGAATAACCAAGATCTGAATTATCAACAGGCACATCGCGCCAACCCAGGAAATTTTGGCCACGTGCCTTAATTTCTTCCTCAATGATTTTCTGAATAGCCTGACGCGCAGCCGGATCTTTCGGTAAAAAGATCGGCGCAGCTGAATAAAACCCGACTTCAGGCAATTCAATGTTTTGTTCTTTCATAATAGGGCGAAAGAACTCATCAGGCGTCTGAATGAGGATACCACACCCATCACCGGCTTTAGGGTCAGCACCAACAGCACCGCGATGTTCAAGGTTTTTAAGGATTTCTAACCCTTTAGAAACAATGTCATGACTTTTGACATTCTTCATGTGTGCAACAAAACCAATGCCACAGGCGTCATGTTCGTTTCTAGGGTCATATAACCCTTCAGCACCCTGTTTAAGGGATTTCTTTTTATTTTTTTGTGTCACTTTATGGCTCAATTTTTTCATCCAAATAGTCTTTCCACCCAAATGAGCTCTCCACAAAATGCGCTACATATAAAAAGCGCAGAATTTGTGTGGCTCACATAAGCACAAGCCATCCCCCATCAGCTGCGTATCGAATTAAAATAATTCCAAACACATTGACCGTGCGATGACATTTATTTTTAGACAGTGCCAAACAAATGATAACATTTTTAATCTTTAAGAAATGTTCATTTGTAACTTGTCTTAATATCTAATTTCACTAAATAGTGAGAGCCGCTTTTCGAATTTCATCGCGTCCTAGATCATCAGCAAAAAGAATAAAGAGCTGTAACGATCTCATGCGGCAATATTCAAGCAGGGCACCTTTAAAGAACTCATCACTATCATTGGCAAAGGACAGTATAGCTGACCTATTGCTTGCGTAAAGTGCCAGATTTCACGCCAAGTGACAAGTTCCCTTGTGAAACTTTAGTAAAATTACGTCAAATTACCTAATTTTGGTATTAAAACACCCTAATTTAGATAATTTTAGCCCATATACGACAGTTGTATCTCATACCAATGGCATAAGTTTGCCATTTGCAATGTGGGTACTCTTGGGGGTAAAACAGACCCAAGCACAGACTCACCCACAGATTCACCCCTTGTGTGATTCCTACATAAATTAACTAAGGCGATGAGAGCAATGGATAATAAAACTAAAGAAATCAAACCCTTTGGACTGTGGGATGCAGAAATTAGTGCTGAAAATGTAGTCACAAAAGCCTTAAGGTTCAGCTCGTTACAAAGTACTGGTCATTATCTCTACTGGTGCGAACAAAGGTCGCAGGAAAAAGGGCGCGGGGTCATCATGCGCTGGGATGAAGAAGACGGCTTAAAGCAATTATTACCCCCCAAATATTCTGCACGATCAAAAGTTCATAATTATGGTGGAGGTGATTTTTGTGTAGCTGATGGCAAGATCTTTTTTGTAAATGAGGCCGATCAGCAGGTATATTTTTTTAGTGAAGGCAATGAACCAGAGCAAATCACCAATGCACCAGGTTTTCGCTTTACGGATCTTACATATGATCACGCAAGAGATCGATTAATTGCTATTGCCGAGGAACATAGAGCTGAAGAACACCTCCCTTCAAACAGCCTGGTGAACATAGGGCTCTCTGGCTATGAATTCGGAGGCGTTTCGGTGATGGATGATGCCTGCGATTTTTATGCAAGCCCTACAATAAGTCCAGATCATAACCAATTAGCCTGGTTACAATGGAATTTACCACACATGCCATGGGAAACGGCCGAATGTATGGTAAGCTCACTTGAAGACCCCCGTTTGACCCCAAAACGAATTGCAGGCGGTTTATCAAGTGATAATGAAGCATCAGCATGTTTTCAGCCCGTTTGGGATAAAACAAATCAGCTATATTACATTTCGGATCAATCGGGCTGTGGTCAGCTATATAAATATTCGCCATTAGGTGAGCAATCTATTGACCATATCGAGGTGCAAAATAAGAATGCTGATGCCTTGAGAGCCCAATGGGTATTTGGGATGGGAGCTTTTGCACTATCTCAAACAGGTCAAATAGCGATCTCAGCTTACGAAGAAGGCAAAAACCAGCTTCAATTGATAGATGAGGGCTTAAATATTCAAGATTTAGAAACATCAGCCCTATCAGTTGAAACACCTCATTTTATAGGAAATAACATTGCGGCCATTATCACGGCTAAAAACAGTCCTCCCTCAGTTGGGCTGATTAATTCAGAAAACGGGAACACAAAAATTATACAGCCGGGCAGCTCTGTCGACTGTGACACGGCACATATTTCAGAAGGTCAGTTAAAACAATTCCCTGGAAAGCAAGGCGATGTTTACGGGATATATTATCCTCCAACAAATGCGAGATTTAGTGGTGAGACAGGAACATGTCCTCCAACAATAATCACCATTCATGGTGGACCAACCGCTATGGCTGATCGCGGGCTAAAAATGAAAACTCAATATTGGACAAACAGAGGCTACTCTGTGTTTGATATCGATTATTCGGGCTCTAGCGGATATGGCAAAGCCTACCGTAATCGCCTCAATGCCAGATGGGGCATTGCTGATGTGAACGATGTCATCAGTGCAGCTGAATATTTGATCGAACAAAAAATCGCAAATCCGGAAAAACTGATCGTCACTGGTGGCAGTGCGGGTGGTTATACCTGCTTAATGGCATTGATTAAATCAAATCTCTTTAAATGTGCATCCTGTAATTACCCAGTAACTGACTTAGGCCAACTTCTGGAAATCACCCATAAATTTGAATATGGCTATACATATGGGCTAACGGGCACAACAAAAGAAAATGCAAAACAAGAATTATATGAGCGCTCTGTTTTGGCTCATATAGATAAACTAAATGCCCCCGTTATTTTCTTCCAGGGCATGGTAGATAAAGTTGTCCCTCCCTCACAACCAAAAGCAGTTTATGAGGCATTGAAAGAAAAAGGGATTGAGTCAGAATTAAATCTCTTTGACAATGAAGGGCATGGCTTCCGCCAGGCAGAAACAATTATGAAAGTTTTAGAGGAAGAAGAGCGCTTCTTCAAACAAGCACTTAATCTGTGAGCAACGTTGGTTATACCAGGTCGAGAAACATGAAACGAATATGAACAAGGAATTCGAATTAAGTTCAGGTTGATAATTTTATAGTCAGTTCAAGAGTTAAGAAAACTGTCGAACAATAAATTTTCAACGAGATAAAAAATCTCATTTTGAACTTAGGAGAATACATATGTTTAAAAAAATCATCGCAATCGCCGCTTTAGTAGGTATCGGATTATTTGCTAGCGTTTCAGGTGCTTCGGCCCATTCTAATAGTTATAAAAAACATCATCATGGACCAAGCTATGGCTATCATCAGGGCGTTCCGCTTCATGTCATCCGCAAAAAATTAAGACACCGTGGGTTTTATAAAATCCGTTTCGTAGACCGTTACTTGCCAGTTTATAAAGCCAAAGTTTGTAAACACGGTAAACGCTTTAAGCTACGTATCAACCGTTGGGGTAAAGTAATGGCACGTAAACGTATTGGTCGTTGTGGACATTATGGTTACGGTCACCGCTATAACTCAAAATGGTAAATGCTAAAGAATAAATTCTAGTACTAAAAAAACCCCTTTTGGAATTTCCAAAAGGGGTTTTTCATTTTTGTTACCGATAATAGTGTGCTTCCCCTTTTTTGGGGGAGGGGGAACCACTCTAATCTGCTTGTATAGTTTTAGGAGTTTCCTGTTTAATAATCGCTATTTTACGAGCTTTCATTTTCTCAGGAATTTCTCTTTTTAAATCAATATGTAAAAGTCCGTTTTCAAGCTTGGCACCAGTTACTTCAACATGATCAGCCAATTGAAAATTCCGTTTAAAAGCACGGTTAGCAATGCCTTGATGTAGATATTCAATGTCTTCAGGCGGCGTCTTATCGCCAACAATCTGCAGTGATTGTTCTTTAATCTCAATATCGATTTCTTCATCTGTAAATCCGGCAACAGCCATAGAAATGCGATAACTATTTTCATCAAATTTCTGAATATTATAGGGAGGGTAAGTCGTTGTGGTTTTTTCAATATGCCCGGTATTATCCAGTAAATTAAACAGGTGATCAAACCCAACGGTTGATTTGTAAAGCGGTGTAAAGTCTAGGTGTTGCATATCATATCCTTTCATATAAGCGACATGGCAAAGAAATAGCGCCATTAAATGGCGTTTATGGCTGGATGAACATTTGTGAAAGTTACTTCTCACTAAAATTCAAAATCAGCGGTATGCACCCAAAAGCGGCGTGCATATTATAAATTTGGGAGGAAAAACCTGTCTTTCAAGGGGATAAAACGTAAAAAAAGAAAAAAATGAACTGAAAATGAATATCAAATTCCAAATTCATTCAGCCTTAAAGGCTTATAAAAACTCCAAGAACAACAAAAACAGCCGACAAAAAAAATTGCGGTGAGTAAAAAAAGCTGGAGTGTAAAGATGAATAGACATTTTCTAATGACAATAGTGCTTGTTGGTGCGTTTGTATTGCCAGCGAATGCTTATGCTAAAAAACAACAAGACGGAAGTTATAAACCAAAAAACGCTATTGAAAAGGCTGAGAAAAAGAAACGTAAAAATAAGAAAAATAAAGCCGGCAAGAAGAACAAAACAAACAAAGCCGTAGCTAAGAAAAACAAGCCTAAAAAAGCTAAGAAAAAACCTAAGGTTGCTAATAAAGGGTATCGCCCACCAGCACCACAAGTGCATCACAGGAAGAAAAAGAAAAACGCTAAAATTAAAAAGTTCTTCAAAAAAACTTTAAAATTACTTGCTGAAGATGCTTATAGACCAAATCATTACGCAAAACCAAGAAGACAATACGGATATGATGATAGACCACGTGGCTATAGAAACAATAACAAGAACTATGGATATTCAAATAACCATTGTATCCCAAAACACAGAGTGTTTCGTCGCTTGAAGAAAAATGGATGGAGACGTATTGAGATGATCAATCAAGGTCCAAACCGTGCAAGCTTATTCGCTTCAAACCGTTATAATGAAAGATATAAATTAGTGGTCCATAAGTGTTCTGGTAGACTGATCAAAAGAATACCACTTGATTACTAAGTTAAAACTCAAATCCAATATAGAGAACCGCCTTATGAAAATAGGGCGGTTTTTTTATGTAAACCATGGTCTCAAAAATTGATCAAAACGGTGCTGAAAAAAGAACCCGATAATACGTCTATCAGCAATCAAGACGAAAGATGAATGTAGGCTGAATGCACCACTCCAGTTTGGTTCAGCTAAGCTATGCAATTATATAGTTAAGAACGATGAACTCAGTAGACCTGATAATTTATTTTTAAGGCAGGAGCAAAAAGATGAACAAACTTTCAATTATCGCAGTGACCACTCTTATGTGCTCGGTACTTGGTGGAGCAATCGCTCAAGCTGCAGACCTTGAATATTACGAAACAAAAGATCGGTCTTATATCGACCAAACATTGGATGACTTTGAAAGAAGAACGGGTCAACGTCCATCTTATAATGACGATGAAGGAAAACATAACTTTAACGATCGTCAAAACTATAAAGATCAAGAGTATAAAACTGAAAGGTTTAGGCACGAGGGTTATAATAATAAAAGGCGTTGGCAGCGCGATTGCTTACCAAAGCGCAAAATTCGTCGCGTATTAATCAAGCGTGGTTGGCATGATTTTCATATCATAAAAGAACGCCCAAGACGTATAAAATTACTAGCAACAAATTATAATGGCAGACGTTTTAAGTTGGTTTTAAATGCTTGTACAGGTGACATAATTCGCCGAATGCCAATGAGAAAGTATTGGGGCTGGAATTAAAGTCAGCTCAAATAAATTTAAATGTAAAACAGTTTTAAGAATATCTTTCGGTCAGTTACTACAGCCCCCCATATCCCAAACTCTGGCTGAAAGATAGAAGACCAGCCTCTTTCTTTAAGGGGCTGGTTTTTTTATGGTGAACAAGAGGCTATAAAACGGGCTAAATTCAAGTTTAAGCTTCAAAGCTGCACTAATATTTAGCTATACTGAATTCAACAATATAAAGTGTAGTGAAATGTATCGTGATGCGATTTGAACTTCTATAAAACGCTTTCTAACTAAAAGGCAAAGCCCGTGGAACTTGTCAGTCTATATAAAAACCCAATCCCAGAAGGGGCTCATTCCGGCAAAGTCCAGGTAGATGATCGGGTATATCTTAGATATGCACGCTGGGCACCTACCACGCATTATGTGCGTGGAACAGTTGTGCTTGTCCAAGGGCGTTCAGAATATATTGAAAAATATTTTGAAACGGTGAGTGATTTAAGAAGAAGAGGTTTTTGGGTCGCCACGTTTGATTGGCGTGGCCAGGGTGGGTCTAGCCGTGATCTAAACAATCCGAATAAAGGTCATATTTGGGATTTTGGACAATATGATAATGACCTCAAACATTTCATGTCTGAAGTTGTGCTGCCAGATTGTCCAAAGCCATATTACGCTCTTGGCCATTCGATGGGAGGGCATAACCTTTTACGTAACGCCGGCATGGGGCTTTGCCAGTTTGAAAGAATTGTCCTCTCGGCACCAATGCTGCGTCTCTCAAGAGAAATAACAGGGCTCCCACATGAAGTCGTTAGCTTAGCAGCAACACTAGCCGGGTGGTGTGGTCTTGGAGAGTCTTATGTTCTTCATGGTCAAGATGAAAATATGAACCTAAGAGGCTTTCGGAAAAACAAACTAACAAGAGACAAAGAACGGTTCCAAAGAAACAAAGAAATTTTAGAAGCCGCACCTGAATTATCAATAGGGTCACCAACGTACGCATGGCTATTAGCAGCGCTACGATCAACAAGTTTGGTCATGCAGCCATCATTTACACAAAACATAAAAATTTCAATTTTACTCGTTGGCGCTGGGTCAGACAGAATTGTCTCAAACTTTGCAACAAGAGAGTTCGCTGAACGTATGAAAAATGGCAGTAATGTCATCATACCAAACTCTCGGCATGAGATCTTGCAAGAAGTCGACAGCGTTCGAGATCAGTTCTGGGCTGGCTTTGACGCGTTTATACCAGGCGAAGATCAAGCCGTTTCAAGCTTAAAAAGATCAGCCTAAAAAAAAGTGATTTTAATTGGAGCTCTTGTTTAAAAGAGAAAGAGCTTTTTCGTGTAAATGTTGCGAGCCTGCAGCTATAATCTGACCGCCATTGGCAGCGCTATCACCAGACCAAGTTGTTATCACACCGCCAGCACCCTCAATTAACGGAATGAGCGGGGCTATATCATAAGCTGCTAAGCCAGATTCAACGATCAAATCAACATGCCCCATTGCCATCAAACAATAGTTATAACAATCTCCACCATAGCGCGTCATCCGGCAGTGAGAGCGTAACTCATCAAACCGTTCACGGTCAGTATCTGTAGCAAATAAATCTGGGCAGGTGGTGGTGATAACAGCCTCTGAGATGTTTTGGCCATCACGGGTTTTAAGGACATGATCTGAGCCACCCCAGCGGGCAAATGCGCCATTAGGTGATGCCCAAAAACGTTCGCCAGTAAAAGGTTGGTTCATCATGCCAATAAGAGGGCGGTCTTGAACATTCAACCCAATTAAAGTGCCCCATAAAGGGCTGCCTAGTACAAAGGCGCGTGTGCCATCAATTGGATCAATGATCCAACAGTGGTCATCATCCTTGATATCTTGTCCAAATTCTTCACCAATAATGGAATGTTTAGGCCATTTTTCAGCTAAAAAGGAACGAATCACTTGCTCAGATTTACGGTCAGCATCTGTGACAGGGTCAAATATTCCCTTGCCATCCTTGTGTAAAACTGAAATTTCACGGCGAAAAAATGGTAAAATTTCACTTGCTGACAAATCAGCCATCTCATGAGCAGAGGCTAGGAAAAGTTCGATGTTGTTAATGGAGTTGTCAGTCATGGCCTCACCATTCATTTGGCCTAAGCCATTCATTGTCTTGCAAATACCTTATTCTATTAAGAAAGAGCAAGCTCAAAATTTAAATTTATAGAACACAAAAGATAAGCGATATATTGGCAACATGACGCGTGGCAAAAAAGGCACAAATAATTTTATCCCTGTTTTGTCGTCTTGTAACCCATAATCTCCACTGACATATTGAAAGGGTTGCTGATATCCAGCAATGCCCATATGTGGGCGTTTCCTCCCTTTTAACTTGGGCCGTTCGTTATGAACGGCCATTTTTTCGAAGAAAACAAATCAAAGAGAGCCTGCGCTCTATTCGAACAGATGTTTATTCAGCAGCATGTTTATTATGAATGAGCGAATGTGTGACATCCGAGACAAAGCGTTGAAAGACGCTCTGTAATTTTTCACTTAATTCACTAAATCCACTATGCGGTTCCAATAAAACTTCATCCATGTAGAGAGAGCGATCTATTTCGACTTGAATAGCGTGAATTGAGGCATTTGGCTTACCATAGTTCTCAGTGATATAGCCACCAGCATAAGGTGTGTTGTAAGCCACATTAAAGCCCTTGTCGCTTAAAAGCTCTATGAGGAATGCAACCATCTCACTGTTAGCAGAATGACCAAAACGATCCCCCACAACAATATCAGGACGAATTGAGTTCGAATAGCTCGGTGAACTAGAAGGCATTGAATGGCAATCAATTAAAATTGCCTGGTTAAAGCGACAAACCTGCTCATCAAGCAAAGATTTTAGAGCCTGATGATATGGGTGGTATAAGTTTTCAATACGCCACAGCGCTTCTTCAAGAGTTAATTGCTGCCTGTATATCTCAAGCCCAGTTCCAACAACCCGGGCAATGGTACCAAGCCCGGCAGCCACCCGAATACTTTCACTGTTTGCATGGGAAGGAAGCGGAGAAGAGATCAAATGAGGGTCAAGCTCATAAGGTTCTCTGTTCACATCGACATAAGCACGAGGAAACGTTGCCGCAAGTAAAGGGGCGCCAAGGGCTGTGGCAAATTCATAGATATAATCAACCAAAGCATCTTCTGATTTGCGCAATAATAAAGGGCTTAGCCTTGATTGATTGAGAAAATAAGGTGTGTAATGGCGACCGCTATGAGGAGAATTGAACACAAATGGCACAGTAATCTGGTCCGGATTTGATACAATAAACGCTGGTACTTTTAGTTGATCTGTAAAATGTAGTTGAAAATCGTCCATTCAGACACGCAATTCCCATAACCGCCGTTAAAATAACTCTGTTTAGGCAAAATATACAAATTATGAGCTATTGGCACGTTCTATGCGTCTTTCCCCACAGCTAATATATGTTGGTATAGAATGAAACTGAAGGAGGTCTTCAATAATCGGTCTTAATTACTTGAAAAGAAGAACGTATTTAAAGCGAACTTAGTTTTTATGAAAAAAGATTGAAATATAATGAGGACTTAATTTTTATAAATAACATTCAATTTTATCAATTATACACGGTAAAACGACAGCGAATGTGATCAAAGCGTGGTCAATTTGAGAGCATTAAGTTATAATTAACCAAATACGATTGAAAAGAACTAAGAGAATGGAAAATGCTCAAAACCAGCAGCCATCTCTTAAAGGTTATAAACTCAGTTAAAATAATTAAGGTGCAGGGAGTGCTGCTTTCTTAAATTTTAAACTAAGAAAGCCGAAACCGTTTTAAGGAAAGATTTCAATGTCAGAAAACAAGCCATCAGAGAATAAAACACAAAAAATCCTGCTTGCAGAAGACGATGAATCCATGCGTATTTTTTTGCAAAAAGCTCTCAGCAAAGCCGGATATGAAGTTAAATCCTTCGGTACAGGAATTGAAGCATTTGAGAGTTTAAAAGAAGAACCCTTTACTCTTCTTTTAACAGACATCGTAATGCCTGAAATGGATGGCATTGAATTGGCAAGAAAAGCAGCTGAAGTAGACCCTGAGTTGAAAATTATGTTCATCACTGGCTTTGCCGCTGTTGCATTGAATGCAGAAAATTCAACACCAGACGCAAAAGTTCTCTCAAAACCATTTCACTTACGTGACCTTGTAAATGAAGTCGACCGGATGCTAGCGGCATAAGAGATTTACTTTGGTTATAATTAAAATTGTTTCCTGCACTAAACGACTAAAAAACGCCTGAAAAATGAATGGAAACAATGTTCAGTTCAATAAAATTAATATTGATCTATTGAAAAGAATAGCATAGTTATAGCGAAGCGGGACGTTAGCTCAGCGGGAGAGCACTTGGTCGACATCCAAGGGGTCACTGGTTCAATCCCAGTACGTCCCACCATCTTCTTTTAAATCATCATTTAAGCTTGTTCCCTATGATTTTACTGCACCCAAAACGGTAAAGTAACTTTGGCAGAAGGGGCCTAAATATGATTCCTAATATGCACCCTCTAACAGCAAAAGTTGCACTTCTATTGGCATCAATTGATTATGTAGCTGATAGACTGTCGCCAGTCCCACCATCCACTCATCTTTTCTTAAATAATCTTTGGACTTATGGTCGTCGGCCTCCTTTACTGCCAAACGTAATTTACGACGAAGATGAAGCTCATCAGTTGGGTTGGGCGGAGGCGATTTATACGCCAGGTATGGAATATATTCTGGGACAAATGCGGGTGACAGGGGAGCCTGAAACTGAAATGCGGTGGTTTCACGATGCTGTCTACATAGCTAGTCTTTATTGTTTTAACTTATTTGTATTATCAGAAGCTGATCATCTCCCCGAAAGCTTGCATAGCAACTGTTTCTCTGATGTTTATGACGTGAATATCAGGGACGGAGAACTACATGATTTTTGTAACGCCTGTGTTGAGGCATTGGGGCAAGATAAGACGTTCTTAACTCATTTTGAACAGGCAGGGTTGAGGTTTGAAAAGGAATTAAGTTCAGATTTAAATCCAATTTGGCCGCCATTTAATGGCGTTACGCGCAGTGGTGCCGAAGAATGGTTTCTGTGATAGCATTCATAAACGCCCTCCCATCTTTAAAATAAAAAAATTTACCAACCCAAAATATTTTTTAAAAAGCAAGATTGAGCCGCTTGACATTACCCAATAAAAAACTGTACATTTCTCTCATGACAGAAATTACGAAAAATACAGATCAACCAGACGGTCAGCTACCAGAAGCAATAGAACACTTTGTGTTGCACTGGGGTGAAATGGGGACACGTTGGGGCGTAAACCGCTCGGTAGCCCAAGTTCATGCGTTCCTCTTTGTGAGTACAAAGGCCCAAACAGCTGAACAAATCTCTGAAACATTGGGATTGGCACGGTCCAATGTGTCTAATTCATTAAAAGAGCTATTAACATGGCAATTAATAAAACGAGTACATGTGCTAGGTGATAGAAGAGACCACTTTGAAGCTGAAGCCGATCTGTGGGAAATGTTGATGAAAATCGCAGTTGGTCGCAAGCATCGGGAGATAGACCCCACAATAGAAATGATGCGTCAATGCGCAAAAGAAGCTGATGAGGACACAAAAGTAACACCCTTAGCAAAAGAGCGAATTAACGAGATGCTCGAATTCCTGGTTACCATGGATAAATGGTACATGGACATGGCAACCGTCCCAAAGAGTAAAATGTTTGCCATGATGAAAATGGGCAAAACAATCATTAATTTTGTAGGTATAGGAAGTTCTAAGAAATAAACGGGATAAGAAACCATCTTTAGAGGGTGAAGTTAAAACTTGAACAGGAGAAAAATAATGTTGGCTGCAAGAGAATGGCTAAACCATATTAGGATTTAGCAAATTTTTTAACTAGTCATTTCTCTTTGTACAGAAATAACGGAATACAGTGAATGGTGGAGTGTTATGGAATTAATTGCTAAAAATCAAAATAATCAACTAGATAAAACAAACCTGTTGAAGACCATAGCAAAGCCTTCACTAAATTCTGCTGTGTGTAAAACATTAAGATACCCAATTTTGGTCGGAGATCAGTGGGCAACTTTACCTAAGTCAATTCAAAACAGATTTGTGAAATGGACCCAGAACAGAAAGGTTATTCTGTATCAAGGTCGATTGCTGGAGACACGGTTTTCAAAATTAGGACGCTTACTCTCAAGCTTTTGTTGGTTAATAGGCAATCCACTTCCAGACAAAAACAATGTGCGCGGACCTGCAACAGTCATCGTTCGAGAGTGCCGCAAAATAAACGGTCAAATCTGGACACGGATCTACCCTAGAAAAAAAAGAGTACCCCAAGTCATTCAATCAATTAAACGGTTTGAAGGAGAAACAGGGCTTGAAGAGATGATCACAAAATCAATTGGTATCGCTCTCACGCTAGAAGCAAAGCCAGATCGTTTGAATTTTATATCAGATCACTATTTTGTAAAACTAGGGAAGAAAAAACTAAAAATACCAAAAATCCTAACACCAGGCCGACTTTGTGTCAGTCACAAGGAAGCAGGTCCAAAGCGCTTCCGGTTTAGCCTTACATTAACTCATAACATTTGGGGGGAGTTAATTTTTCAAACCGCAATTTTTGAGGAGATAGAGCAATGACAAACGAATTATTATGGCTCACTGTTTTTATGCAAATATTGATGGGCGGCACTGATACGCTCTTACATCACGAGTTCACAGAACGTCTGGCATGGCAACCTTCAGCTCAAAAAGAATTAAAACTACATGCCCTTAGAAATTTTATTTATGCAGGGCTATTTGCGAGCTTTGCCTGGGGAGTACCAAATGGTGCGTTTGCATTAATAGCTCTGGGTTTCATTATAGCTGAGGTCATAATCACCCTTTGGGATTTTGTAGAAGAAGATTTAAGTCGAAAATTACCCGCAACAGAAAGAGTACTTCATACATTACTCGCTCTCAACTATGGCGCAATATTAATCTTGCTACTACCAGAACTCTGGAATTTTTCAAAAGAACCAACCAGCTATAAATTCATTGATTATGGTGTAGGTTCTTACGCTCTGGTGATCGCTAGTATTGGTGTTTTCCTCTTCGGGTTAAGGGATTATTTCGCAGCCCTTAGGTTGGAAAATTTAAGAGAAATTCCGGGCGGAGAATTAATCGATAAGCTAAAAGCCAATCAACATATTCTTGTTACAGGCGCAACCGGCTTTGTTGGTAAAAGGTTGACACAAGCGCTCATTGCAAAAGGTCAAAACATAACGGTTCTAACCCGTAACCCTGAAAAGACATCAAAACTAGGAACACCAATTAACATCATCACAGATTTAAAACAAATAAGAGATGATGCGCCGCTTGATGCGATTATAAACCTTGCCGGTGAACCCTTGGCAAATGGCTTTTGGACAAAGGCAAAAAAGCAAGAAATTCTAAGTTCAAGAGAAAAAATTGCAGATGAAATTTATCAACTTTGCGAACGGCTCTATGTCCCTCCAAAAGTTGTAATCACAGCATCAGCCATTGGTTGGTATGGCCTTAGAGGTGACGAAAAACTAACAGAAGAAACACCTGCTAAAAATTGCTTTACGCATGAAGTCTGCGAGCTTGTTGAGCAAAAAAGCAATCGCTTAAGAAACTTTAATTGCCGCGTAATCAATTTGAGAATTGGCTTGGTACTAGACATTGAAGGAGGAATGCTTGCAAATCTACTTGTTCCTTTTGAATATGGATTAGGAGGTTCAATCGGTAATGGGCAACACTGGATGAGCTGGATAACACGAGATGATCTGGTAAGGTTAATTGCACATTGTTTATCTAACGAGGAAATTCATGGGGCTTTGAATGCCGTCGCTCCCGAACCTCTTCAAAATAAGGACTTCACAAAAATGTTAGGGCAAGCGTTAAACAGACCATCTTTTATGCCAATGCCTGAAATTATATTGAAATTGATATTGGGTGATTTTGCTAAAGAACTTTTATTGGCCAGTCAAAACATTGATAATACTAAAATAATTAGATCTGGTTTTAAATTTAATGCGCCAAATCTAAGAATAGCACTTGAGAAAGTTTTGCCAATAAAACGAAAATCAGAAAAGATCACAAATGGCTCACAAGAATATTATTTCTAATTTCCTGGTGCTGAACATAAGCTCCAAAACGAATTTAATGTTCGGTAAAATTCTTGAAAGGATGAGTAATGATCAAATCTGCAGTAATAGCTCTATCTCTTGGCGCTGTTTCAGTTATGGGTGTAATGCAAGCTTCAGCAGCAACGGATACTAATTACAAAGTGATGACATCGCAGTCAGCTGTATACGGTAAGAAGCTTACGAAAGCCCAATGCCTACAAAAAGATGGTTATACTTGGAGTTCATCAAAAAAGAGATGTGTGAAAGATACACGTGGTTCACACTAAGCTTAAAAAAACAGCCATTCAGATGAATGGCTGTTTTTAAAATTTTATAACAAAATGATCAAATTCAATTCTTAAACAGCTTCAGCTGATTTCGCCGCTCTTTTTCTTGTATTCGGGTCAAGATGACGTTTACGTAAACGAATATTCTCTGGTGTTATCTCAACCAATTCATCATCGTTAATGTAAGAAAGAGCCCGCTCTAAACTCATTTGCATAGGTGTTGTTAAGGTTGTCGCATCATCCTTACCAGCAGCACGAACGTTAGTTAGTTTCTTACCCTTAATGACATTGACTTCAAGGTCATTACCGCGGGTATGTTCACCAACAATCATACCTTCATAAACCTTCACACCATGACCAATCATCAACGGGCCACGTTCTTCAAGGTTCATCAGAGCAAAAGCAACAGCTTCACCCATATTGTTTGAAATAAGAACACCAGTGTGACGCCCTTGGATTTTCCCTTTGTGAGGTTCAAACGCATGGAACACCCGGTTCATAATAGCAGTTCCTCGAGTGTCAGATAACAACTCAGAGTGATAACCAATTAAGCCACGTGTTGGTACCCGCATAACAAGGCGCTGACGACCACCGCCAGAAGAGCGCATGTCAATCAAATCGCCTTTACGCTCAGATAGCTTTTGAACAACAACCCCAGAATGACCTTCATCAACATCAATTGTGACTTCTTCAATCGGTTCATGACGTTTGCCATCAATGGTTTGGTAAACCACCTTAGGGCGAGATACAGTTAGTTCAAACCCTTCACGGCGCATCGTTTCAATCAAGATTGAAAGAAGTAATTCTCCGCGCCCAGCAACTTCAAAACTATCCCTGTCTTCATCATTAAGGGTAATTTTAAGAGCAATATTACCCTCAGCTTCTTGTATCAAACGGTCACGAATAACACGGCTCTGTACTTTAGAGCCTTCCTGTCCGGCATAAGGACCATCATTAATTCGGAAAGTCATAGAAAGTGTTGGTGGGTCAACTGGGTCAGCTGCAATTGGTGTTGTAACTTCAGGGTCACATAAAGTATCAGCAACAGTTGCTGTGGTCATGCCAGCAATAGAAACAATGTCACCGGCATTTGCACTTTCAACAGGCACACGATCAAGGCCTTGGAATGCAAGCACTTTAGAAATTCTACCCTTTTCAGCAATGCTGCCATCGCCAGAAAGAGCATGAATAGTTTGGTTGGGTGTCGCAGTACCGGAAGTGATGCGACCAGTTAATATGCGACCAAGAAATGGATCAGATGCAATGGTTGTCACTAGCATAGAAAACGCACCTTCTTTCTTTTCGGGCGCAGGTACATATTTAGTCACCAAATCAAATAAAGGTTCCATATTCTCTTGAGGGCCTTCAGCGTTGGCCGCCATCCAGCCTTGTTTCGCTGAACCATAAAGAATTGGGAAATCAAGTTGCTCTTCATTTGCATCCAAATTAGCAAAGAGGTCAAAAACTTCATCAACCACTTCTTCGTGGCGCTCTTCAGGCTTATCAATTTTATTGATAGCAACAATTGGGTTGAGGCCAAGTTTGAGAGCTTTAGAAACCACAAATTTAGTCTGAGGCATAGGGCCTTCTGCAGCATCAACCAAAACAATAACACCATCAACCATATTTAGAATACGCTCAACCTCGCCGCCAAAATCGGCGTGGCCAGGTGTGTCCACAATATTGATGCGTGTATCTTTCCATATGATAGACGTCACTTTAGCAAGGATGGTAATGCCTCGCTCACGTTCGAGGTCATTGGAATCCATGGCACGTTCTTCAACCTTTTGGTTGTCACGAAAGGCACCAGATTGTTTCAACAAAACATCAATAAGTGACGTCTTTCCATGATCCACGTGAGCGATAATAGCGATGTTGCGCAAGTCCATTGACCCGACCTTCTTTCTTAAATCTATACATAAAATACATGACCAAAAAACATGTATGTTTTTTAAACCCAAGTTTGGGCATGATACGCATCATTAATTCCTCCCTCTTCAACAAAAAGGGATTACCGGTCTTCTTAATAAAAAGGGATTACCGGAATGAGACAATGACGCGTAAATTTTTGTGACATCGTCTATATTTTAAGAATTTGCTCAAAAATGGAATAGACGAGGGAAAGCGGCGAATTAACACGAAAATAGGAAAAACACCACAGAAAAAGCAAATATGCTCAGATTTAAGTGGAGATAAAATACAAACAGCTGATTTATTTATAAAATTAGGGCCGTTTTGTCGCAAATTCACTTATTAAGTTAGAAGTTAGAACATTTTGGCAAGGAAGCTGCAATGACTTAGGTTAGTCAAATTCGAATGTTTCATCTTGAAACAGAAAGTACAGTGCAAATCATGTTTGAGTTAAAATCACACTATGATCAGCCCCAAAAAGCTAAAATGTTAGTCGAACTGGTAATGGATGATGGCATCATCATCAAGGGGCGTATAGAAGTGCCAGTAGATGGTGGCCTAGCTTGTATTTTAAATGGTCTAAATCAGTTCATAGAACTCTATACTTATGATAATGAAATTCATTACATCTCAAAAGATAGCTTGCGTTCATTGCGTCCTGTTCAGGTTCCTGAAAAAGAAAGCCTGCCAAACAAATTAAAAAACTTCTTGAGAACAGATCCTCATCAGGTTCTTGGTGTTGATAAAGAAGCTGACAGTGAGGCGATTTCAGCAGCCTACCAACGTCAGCTTAAAAACTTTCACGAAATTTTGGATTACCTTGATACAAGTTACAAAGGCTTAAACTCAGCTTATAAACAACTTGAAGGTAAAATGGAAATGTTGCCTCCTCCTGTTCCTGAAAAATAAGAACAGGGGAAGCACAAGCTTCTTAAATAAGACAAAAACATAAAAGAATACCCTTTGAGTTTCGTGCAAATCACGATAAAAAAATCAAATGGGAAAAATTAATCCTAAATTTGATGTTAAGCGCTTTTTATGGGTGGTCGTACCATTTACATTGGTGGCCGCCTTCATGATGTACATGAAGCCAAAAGACCCCAATGCTGGGCGCCCAAATCCATTCCCTCTGCACAATCTCCATCTTGTAGGTCTTAATGTACAGGGCAATATCATCCTGAATGGAATATCAATTACCAATTACAAACTAGGTGAAAGCAAGAGAAGCACGACTGTCTCTTTAACGCCCTGGCTTTTAAACGGTGAAAACAAACTTCAAATCACAATGAACAAATCGAAGGAAACAAAGTCACCAAATACAATGACTTTAAAAGCTGAGGTTCATTTCCAACCCAAATTGGGTGCGATTGCAAAAAATCAATTATTCGATCAGAGAAACATACCCTCAGTAAATACAGCTGAGAAACCTGCGCCAAAAACCTACTATATTCAGGCCGCAGAACTACCTGAATGGGGGTGGCATAAGGGCAAAGCTGAGTTTCATGACGTAAGGGAAATTAAAGCCGCCGTTTATAAACTGCACCGCGCATTTAAGAAGAGAAATTTAGCAGCAATACGAGAAACTGAAAAATACCTCTTTGAGGATATGGTAAAGCTAACCGGCCGTGAAGGGTTGGAGCGACGCCAATATAGAAGCGAGATTATTTTAAAAGGTGAGCCAGAACCTTTAGGGCAGTTACGCGTCATCCCTTATGCAGATGGCAAAGTAGTAATAATAACAAATAAAGATGGGCTAGCTCCCATTAGAGTTTATTTCAGATACGGAAACGGCGGAAAAATCATCCTAACCGGACAATATTGGTCCAAAATCAACGACCAATGGTATGTCGTGCGCTAGCTAGGTTTCTGGTAAGTATTTGAAGATTGGTTTTAATTTAGAGCCCAAAGAAGGAGTAACGCCACACTGGCGTCAGGACATGGCAGCAAGGCTGTCCGGCGCGAGCGCCGCCTTTCGGAGGGCCTACCGCTACAGCAGTAGAATAGCCTGTGAGAAAAAAGTATGAAAAGAAAAACCTCAGAGCCAATCACTCTTCTCTGGTTTCGAAGAGATTTGCGTATCTCTGATCACGCTCCGTTAAATGCAGCCCTGAAAAAATATAAGGAGACAAAACATAAAGAAAAAGGTGCGACCATATTACCGCTTTATGTTTTGGATAACCATTCACCAAACATCACGAAATATGGCAGTGCCAGTCTTTGGTGGCTGCATCATAGCCTGGAAGTTTTAATCAACTCACTTGCGAACAAAGGATCTAAATTGCTGCTGCGCTCTGGGCCAACAGTTGATGTCATAAGAGAGCTACTCAGTGAAATTAACATCGAGAGCATTTATTTTCATCACTCAGTTCTACCAGGAGAAGGAGACATAGAAACGGATCTTGCCGAGTTGTGCCAGCAAAGAAAAATAGAATGCAAACGCTTTAAAGGGGAATTGCTTTTCGAGCCCAAAAACATAGCAACGGCGAGCGGCACACCCTATAAAGTCTTCACGCCCTTTTGGCGTACATGTCTTAGTCAGACAAGGCCATCAAAACCAATTGCAACTCCCAAAGCCATTCCAGGTCCGAAGCGTTTCCCAAAAACTGAAACACTAGAAAGTTGGGAGTTGTTACCAAAAAAACCAAATTGGGCCGCTGAATTCAATGAGCTTTGGCAACCAGGTGAAGAGCATGTAAGCGATGTTTTAGATGTATTTATCAAAGACCCCATTGCATCATATAAGAAAATGAGAGATTACCCTTCTATAAAAGGAACGTCAAAAATCTCACCCTATCTATCATTCGGAAATATCAGCATTCGTGAGCTTTGGCACAAAGTAGAAGGGCATGAAGGGGCTGATTTTTATCAAAGAGAATTAGGGTGGCGAGAATTTTGTTATCATCTCATATCCCATTGGCCTGAAATGATAGAAGAGCCTTTTCAGGAAAAATTCAAAAATTTTACATGGGAAGAAAACGAGGAGTTTCTCAAAGCGTGGCAACAGGGGAAAACAGGCTACCCTATCATTGATGCAGCCATGCGCCAGCTCTGGCAAACAGGTTGGATGCACAATCGTTTACGTATGGTAGTAGGTTCATTCCTCGTGAAAAACCTGCGCCTGCATTGGCACCACGGCGCAACCTGGTTTTGGGATACATTGCTAGACGCCGACCTTGCAAATAACACAGGCGGCTGGCAATGGGTTGCTGGCACCGGCGCCGATGCTGCACCTTACTTTCGAATATTCAATCCTGTAACACAATCCGAAAAGTTTGATAAAGACGGTGTATTTATCCGGGAGTTTGTTCCAGAGCTGAGTAATATACCCCAAAAATATATCCACAACCCCTCATCTGCCCCGAAAGAAGTTTTAAAAGAAGCAGGTGTAACATTAGGGAAAACATACCCCAAAGCAATTGTAGATTTAAAAACCAGTCGTCAGGTCGCACTAGACGCTTACACCAATTTACAAAACAGTGAATAATAGAAGCTTGTGCGGATGTTTAGTGGGCATCTGAAGCATATCAAAAAGTGCGGATGCTTCGTGTGCATCTGAAGCACATTATTAAAAAGTACGAATGCCTCGTGCCGGTTGCTAGTGGGCAACTGAAGGCACACTAAAAAAGGCAACCTGAAGGGGGCACAAAATAGCCCCGGTTGCTAGTAGGCAACCTGAAGGGGCCACAAAATAGCCCCGGTTGCTAGTAGGCAACCTGAAGGGGCCACAAAAAAGAAGGCATATAGTACGTTTCTATAATGCCGCTCCTTCTTTTTTCTTGCGCTTGACACCTGATGCAATGATAGGGCGTTCAGGAGTTTCTAAATCGAGTTCTTCAAGGAACCGCTCACGCAAAGCATTAAAGGTGTCCCAGATATCAGCTCTGGCAACAAGCAGCGCATCTTCAGTGACCTGTCCCTTGCGTGGATCAACGCTTTCAATCGAACGGCGCATATCATGTAAAGATTCATATGGGTATTTGCCAATATACTTATCGGTCTCACCAACATTACGATAAACAATGCGCATGTAATCAATGCATTGAGAAAGTTGCTGATAGGCGTGGAAATAATCATCAACTGATCTGTTTGGCTTATCAAGATAAACAATCAAAGAAGACTTAGCTCGCACAATCTCATGCCACTCATCTTTGAGGTTGGTGATGAAATTTGAACGTTGTTGAAAAATATTCGCCAAATAGGCCGCGCCGATTGTAAAAATCAACAAGGACATATCGATAATGAATTTATAAACACTCTCAAGCCATTTTAAAGGACAACCAAATTCGGTAGAAAATTTTGCAGCACCAGCAATGAGAATAAGCAACATCATAACACTTACAAATTTGCGAATTTGTCTCTTTAAAGTACGCCGTGTCATAACTACAAAATCTCCTAACAAATAGCTTGTTTAAAATCATCTTCTAAAAAGCTGATTATTTTAATTTCCTGCGACCAAGTGTCTTCAAGCGAAGTGCATTAAGTTGAATAAAGCCCTCTGCATCTTTATGGTCATAAGCTGCCGACCCTTCTTCAAAGGTCACCAGGTCTTCACTATAGAGCGAATAAGGCGAAGTCCGGCCAATCACGTCAGCGCGTCCTTTGTAAAGTTTAATTGATACAGAACCAGTAACATATTCTTGTGACGTATCGATCAAGGCTTGCAGCATTTCACGCTCAGGTGAGAACCAAAAACCGTTATAAATTAATTCTGCATAACGAGGCATAATGTCGTCTTTAAGGTGAGCAGCCCCACTATCAAGCGTAATGCTCTCAATACCCCGGTGAGCAGAGAGAAGAATGGTGCCACCAGGAGTTTCATAAATACCGCGGCTCTTCATGCCAACAAACCGGTTCTCAACCAAGTCAAGTCGTCCAATGCCATGCACACGGCCATATTCATTTAGTTTGGTGAGTAATTCACATGGTGAGAGTTTTTCACCATTGATAGAAACAGCATCACCTTTTTCAAACCCAATTTCAATAACCTCAGGCTTATCAGGCGCCTCTTCAGGTGATTGCGTCCGCTGATACACATATTCAGGAGCCTCTATTGCAGGGTCTTCAAGCACTTTGCCTTCAGATGATGTGTGCAACAGGTTTGCATCACAGGAATAGGGGGCTTCACCGCGTTTATCTTTAGGGATTGGAATTTGATTCTTTTCAGCAAAATCAATCAATGACGTACGAGATGTTAAATCCCATTCGCGCCATGGTGCAATCACATGAATGTCAGGGTTGAGCGCATAGTAGCTGAGCTCAAAACGGATCTGATCATTGCCCTTGCCGGTAGCGCCATGACAAACAGCATCTGCCCCGGTCTCGCGAGCAATTTCAATTTGTCGCTTGGAAATAAGGGGGCGAGCAATCGAGGTGCCGAGAAGGTAAATGCCTTCATAAAGTGCGTTCGCTCTAAACATAGGAAACACATAATCGCGAACAAATTCTTCGCGCACATCTTCAATGTAAATTTCTTTAATGCCAAGTAATTCAGCTTTGGCGCGGGCAGGCTCAAGCTCTTCACCTTGGCCTAAGTCAGCTGTAAAAGTAACCACTTCGCAGTCATATTCGGTTTGTAGCCACTTCAAAATAATAGAAGTATCCAAACCACCAGAATAAGCCAGAACGACTTTGTTGATTTTATTTTTATCGACCATGAAAGAAACCTATTGAAGTTAAAAGGTGAAACTCTGCCACCACCTTGTGAAATGTCTTGAAAAACATCAAAAAAAAATGAGGTGACAAAGCTAATATGAAAAACTTACTAGCAAAGAGTTTAAGCGTGGGCAATGACATAATGCAAAGACCTTATAATGTCACTTGTTATAAAAAGGACTAGTCCTAAGATCGGCGCCCGGCAATGAGCCAATAAAGCAACCCAGCTCCAAAGCCAGATGTCGCAAAAATAGCTAGAAAATGTTGAGAGGGCATATCATTAACTTCCGGGCTCATAACAACATATAAAAGTGGTATAGAAAGAGCCCCAAGACCACCTGCGATGATATAGAACAGTGACGAGCGAATATGGCCTATTTCACCGATGGCAGCCACGAACAACGCTGGTAATATCGTTAAAGCAGGATAGAGCGAAAAGACAAAACTGATCGCCCCTAAAAACGTCAAAATCGTTGTCTCTATGTCTGAACTTTGAGCTTCTGTGCCATAGCGTCCCGCTAAATCTTCTGAAACAAGTGTGCTTCCAAGATATGTCAGAATAAGAAAGCCAAAAAGAACAGAGAGAAAGAGACCAAAGCCAACAACGATAATACGGCCTATTATTCTGAAAACCATCTTAATCAATCTCTCGTGTATATGAGTTTAAACACAGTGTGGAAACTTATTCGGCCTCAACAGGTGACTTAACCGGTGCCTCAGCTTCAGCAACCACCACTTTAGTTAAATTATCAGGGGCTTCATAACCGGCAATCTCATTTAGATCAGCATCACTCGCGCGTAACTTTTCACTTAAAGATTTAAGTTGACCACAAGCAGCCATAATATCACGTCCTCGAGGGGTGCGAACAGGGCTCGCATAGCCTGCCTTGTTAACTATCTCGGCAAACGCTTCAATTTGTTCCCAGTCAGAGCATTCATAAGGGCTCCCTGGCCAAGGGTTAAATGGAATGAGATTAATCTTCGCCGGTATGCCTGCAAGTAAGCGAACAAGCTCTTTTGCATCTGCTAAACTATCATTCACACCTTTAAGCATTACATATTCAAATGTAATGCGCCGGGCATTGGATGCACCCGGGTAATTCCGGCACGCATCAAGTAATTCGGCAATTTTGTATTTCTTATTTATCGGAACCAATATATCTCGCAAATCATCACGCACCGCATGGAGCGAGATAGCCAGCATCACATTAATCTCATCGCCGCACTTTTTAATTTCAGGTACAAGTCCAGATGTAGACAGCGTAATTTTCCGACGTGAAAAACTTAGCCCATCATCATCCATAGCAAGCTTCATCGCCGCTTTAACATTGTCAAAATTATAAAGCGGTTCACCCATTCCCATGAGAACAATATTGGTAATTTTCCTGTCTGAGTCAGGCAACCCGGTTTTGTCCTCAGCCTCAATTTCTGGCCAGTCCCCGATGCGGTCTTTAGCAAGCATAATTTGGGCAATGATTTCACCTGACGTCAGGTTCCTAACCAGGCGCTGGGTACCAGTGTGACAAAAACTGCAATTTAATGTGCAGCCTATTTGGCTAGAGATACAAAGAGTGCCACGATCACTCTCAGGAATATAAACACATTCAACTTCTGGAGCCTTCTCACGCGGGCTTAGCGGTTTTAATGCCATCAACCACTTACGTGTTCCATCAACTGAGATTTGTTCAGAAACAATATCAGGGCGTTCAATGGTGAAATTATCTTTTAATTCTTCTCGTAGACTAAGTGACATCGTCGTCATGTCATTAAAATCAGTTGTCCCTCTGAAATAAAGCCAATGCCAAAGCTGGTTAGCCCTCATACGTAATTGCTTTTCTTTAACCCCAATGGAGGCCAGAGCGGATTGGACTTCTTCTTTTGAAAGCCCAAGCAAGGGCGTTAAATTCGTCATGGGTCTCAGTCTTTTTTGGGTCACAGTCTTTGTTGTGTCACTGTTAGGTTTTTTGTAAATTAAATTCAATAATCTGACTATAAACAGATCGATTATAAAAGTCGAAAATAGTGAAGCAAAAAGCAGTATATGGTCAAATAGTACGACTTAATGTTTAAGAAAATGAACTTAAAAGCCAATGCAAAATGAGCTCACTTTCCCATTTAAAAGTGAGCTCTAAATATCAATTACCAAACATGCATTTATGGGATGGTAAGTTTTGTAAATCTAAAAAGAAACTAATTACAAGCTGAAACTGCTGCTTTAAGAGCCGCAGTTATACCAGAAAGAGAATAAACATCAGTTGTCTGTGTTCCCCTCTTAGACGTGCCTTTAATCACCATCTTGGATCCAGCTCTCATTGCCGCTAGTAAGTTATTCTCTAAGCTAGAGTGAATATAAGCCCGCTCACCTTTATCATATAAAGTGAAATTCTTGGCTCCAATTGTGATTGAAGGAGTTGATTGGGCCTTTAGTGGGTATCCAAGTTTCACACTTACTTCTTCACGGACCTTAAATTTTGGCCAAGTCGTTACATAAAAGAAGATATCACCACGTTTCACATTTTTTGGCTCAATGTCTTTAGGCGTGGAAGCGGCAAAGCAAAGCGCTCCATCTTTGGTTTTAGCTCTATAAACAGTCCAGTCATTAAAGCGCTTAACAACGGTACTATCTGCAGCATGCGCAGCCAAGTTGCCACCCATAATAAGTAAAGAAGAGATAAGAGCTCCCAGCATTGAGCGAGTAAATCTTTTGAACAAAACCTGCATAAATCACATCCTAAATAAGTTTAATTCCCCATAAAGCGTGCCTTCGCAATAGTGGGTACCGGTTTTTGCGAAAAACAATTCGCTGAAACAAAGAGTTAGAGCATTCACGTAACTTTGTAAAAAAGCAATATGCTCTATTGCAGGAAACATATACAACATTTTGAACGAAAAACACCAGTGTTGCACTTGATTTTTCTCAAGAAACTATATTCTAACACTTAAAAGCTGCCAAATAACAACAGCAAACCGCATAAAATGTCTTTTGACTGGTCAAAGAGACCAAACTTTATAAAACTAAAAAGATTGTACCTACCTCTAAAAAGTGAATTTTTATAATTTGAAGAAAGTAACCAGCCAATGAAAGCTATCATCTGTAATGACTTGACCGGATATCAGGATCTCTCCCTAGAAAACATAGAGAGACCTAAAGAAATTACAGACAATGAAGTGATTGTAGATGTTCATATGGCAGCATTAAATTTCTTCGATACACTGATCACAAAGGGAAAATACCAGGTAAAACCAGATCTGCCATTTTCACCAGGTGGCGAAATTTCAGGTAAAATAACTCAATTAGGGAGCTCTGTTACTGATTTTGAGGTTGGGGATAGAGTTATGGCTTATATAGGACATGGTGGTATCCGAGAGCAAGTCATTGTCGCTGAAAAACAGTTAGTGAAATTGCCAGGTGAAGTCTCAGATGAGGTCGCAGCAAGCCTTTCAATAACATATGGAACAGCCATGCACGGGCTCATGGACCAAGGAGAATACAAAAAGGGAGATTTAATTGCCGTTCTTGGTGCAGCAGGTGGCGCTGGGCTCGCAGCGGTTGAAATTGCCAAAGCTATGGATCTTGCGCCTCTAGCCATTGCATCAAGTGAAGAAAAATTGAACTTGGCAAAAGATCATGGTGCGGTTGACGGCATTCTTTCAACAATACCTGACTTAAAAGCCAAGTTAAAAAGCTTCAATGATAATAAGGGGCTAGATGGGGTTTATGATTGTGTCGGCGGCGAATTAGCTGAGCCAAGCTTACGCGCCTTGAGATGGAAAGGGCGTTACCTGGTCGTAGGCTTTGCAGCTGGTGAAATTCCAAAAATACCGCTTAATCTAATTATGCTGAAAGGTATTCACGTGTCAGGCGTCTTTTGGGGACGGTTTATTGAAGAACAACCCGTAGATTTTCAAAGACATATGAAGCAATTATTAGCCTGGTGTCATGAAGGAAAACTTAGACCACATATAGAAAGCATCTATCCAATCGAAAAAACGGTTGAAGCACTGAGTTTAATTGCTGATCGCAAAGCAACCGGTAAAATTTTAATAGAGGTTAAGCCATAAGAGCAAAAAGCTAGAGACTAGCTCAATTAGGCACTACACGTAAAAAATGGCTTTAAGAGGCCTTTAAGGTTTTTGTAAGTCTTCTTCCGAGATTTGAAAAAGATCTAGCGCCTGTTGTCTGTGATGTGGCTTGATGTGGGAATGGGCATATTTATAGGCGATGTAAATGACGGCCAAATCATCAAGCGCTCCCACTCCCATAATAAGGAGAAAAACATCAGGGATCAGATCAACAGGGAAAGCTAGATAAAACATTGCGAACAAACCAAAGAAACGAACGCCAATTGGAGTTTCTTTATCAATCGCACAATAAAACAGTGAGGCGGTCTGAATAATTCCAGGAATTTTCCCGACAAATTGTAAAAAACCATTTTTTGTCGTTGATTTTTCATCAGGATCAGTCATAAAAGCTCCTAGAATATATTGTGTTAGCTCAGTGTTATTTCTATCTGTTGGATAGGATATAACCTTTAATGAAGATTATTCAAATCCATTAAGTGGTTCGTTCAACATATTTGCATCATTTGTAAAGTTTCCACCTTTGTATCAAAAAAAACTCTTAACATAATGAAAAATAGCAAAAAAACACTAGTGTTGTAGTTGTTGATTTGTTAGGTTGCGATTAATTAACCGTATTAACCTTTTGTTAAGGCTATTTGGCGCGGCTAAAAACGTTTAAGATGTTAACAATAGGGTGAATGAGATAAGTTCTTGTGTGTAACACGTTGAGTAAGGGCTCATTATAGCATCTGCAGTACAAAGCAAAAGTTTCAGGTGCAATTTTTCAGCTGGAAATTTTGAGAGTAATTTGCTCTTGAGAGGCAATTCTCTAGGTAGAAGCAGATGAACAAAGTTCTGAACGAGCAAGAGCTAAATACATAGGTTATGCAGATTGTACAGGTTGTACAGGTTGTACAGGTTACATAGGTTGCAAAGTAGTTATCAAAAGTTTGGACGATCTAAGGAGCGAGTTCGTTTTTTTGATTATCTACGTATTATAAAAGAGTTTGGGGACATCAGAAAATGACTGTAGTGATGAGTGCAGTAAGTGAAGGTAAAGTGGGTTTTTACCGCCACAAAAAGATTAGTAAATTATCAATAGTACAAACTGCATTGATTGCCTCTGCGTCATTCATAATGCAGACTTGTTTTGCTAATTTTTCCACCTTAAATGCGGCAACTTCCCAGCAAACGGACATCACAACATATTATGTGAAAACCGTAGGCGTTCCCAACTCTATGCAAAAATACGTCAGGGTTGCAGATGCTGAATTTGGATTTTTCAATCCATATGCAACAAGTATAAAGCCAAAAAAATACAAAAAATATAAAAAATATAAAAAGAAGAAGAAAGCAAAAGCTCACAACAAATACAAAGTCAAGGCGCCAAAATATTCACTCGGTTTTAAAAATCCTAAAGGTTATATAAAAACCTATAAATATAATAGTGGATTAGACGGTCAGTATTTTGATGATACAGAGCAATACATCATCAAGAAAAAGCGTATCAAGAGATCAAAAGGATCAGGCGCATATAGAACAATGTGCGTTCGCTTAAAAGATGGGTTTTATTGGCCAATTAGTTTTGCCAGAAGCAAATCTGATCTCAGAAAAGATCGGATTAAATGCCAAAAAAGCTGTTCCGGTAAGGTGCGTCTATATTATTACCGCAATACTAGCGATGAAATCGCAAGCATGCGGGATTTAAAAGGGAAGCGTTATACATCCCTAAAAACAGCATTCCTTTATCGTAAAAAATATGTGAAAGACGCAAATTGCAAACCAAAACCCTGGAGCGCTGAAGCAAAGGCCGTTCACAAAAAATATGCAATCCTTGATTCTGAAAAGAAACGCCGCATGCATATTGCTCAGTCAAAACGAGCTGAAAATTTAAGGGTAGCTGCGCTAACATCAAAGAGAAAATATAGAAAATTAAAAGCCAAATATACCCGGACTTTAAATACCGGAGTTAAAAGAGCAAGGCGTTCGAAAAAAGCTAGATATCGTAAGAAGGCTAGATATCGTAAGAAGGTAGCCCGGATTTATAAGCGCAAGAAAGTTTATAGACCTAAAAAATATAAATATAAAAAATACAGCTACCAATATAATAATTGGTAATATTTAAGAAGTTTATCACTCTTCGAAAAGGCCAGATACTAAGTCCGCCCAGATATTAAATCTGCTGAGACTTTTATCTGGCCTTTTCCATAAAATGAGCGAGTTGAATATCTTTTGACGTGATACCACCAGCATCATGAGTTGTTAAAGTCACATCAACTCTGTTCCAGACATTAAACCATTCCGGATGGTGATTTGCTTTTTCCGCATAAAGGGCAACCTTTGTCATCCACGCAAAAGCTTCATTAAAATCTTTAAAATGATAGCTCTTCTTTAGGGCCGGACGATTTGCATCGTTTTCCCAGCCGGCTAAATCAGCTAAAATAGTGGCAATTTCATCTAGTTTGATTAAGCTCAAAGCGGGGTACTCCTCTTGGGTGTAAAGATAATTAATTTTATCACAATTGAACGTTATTGTGTTCAACTGAAAATCAGAGGCAACTTTTAAACTCTCTGGATGCCTTAGTTCAAGCACAGGTTGCTCTGAACAGATGTTTGTTTGGCATTATGAAGAAGAGAGAATTGGCAATCTGAAGGTCGCCACAAACGCGCCGGTTGCTTGTGAACAACCTGAAGGCGCGACAAAAACGCGCCGGTTGCTTGTGGGCAACCTGAAGGCGCCACAAACGCGCCGGTTGCTTGTGGGCAACCTGAAGGCGCCACAAACGCGCCGGTTGCTTGTGGGCAACCTGAAGGCGCCACTAAGGAGAGAGAAAAAAATGGAGAAACGGTCAATTCTCTTTGTCTGTCTTGGCAATATATGCCGCTCGCCTGTCGCAGAAGGTGTCTTTCGAAAAAAAGCACAAGAGGCAAACATACTTGATCGTTTAGTTGTAGATAGCGCTGGCACTGCAGCCTGGCATGTTGGTAAATCACCGGATGAGCGTATGATGGCTGCCGCCCAAGAGCGGGGCTATGATTTAAGTTCACTGCGCGCAAGACAAGCTATCTCAAGTGATTTTAAAAAATTCGATCATATATTGGCCATGGATACAGACAATTTATATAGCTTGCAGGATATTGACCCAAGTTCGGGTAAGGCAGATTTAAGATTGTTTTTGAATTATGCAGAAAATATAAAATCTAAAGATGTTCCAGATCCTTATTATGGGAAAACTGAAGGGTTTAATCATGTAATTGATTTGGTTGAAGAGGCTTCAGAAGGGTTACTAGCGCAGTTAATAAAAGAACTAAGTGAGTAGAACATTAGTTAAGAACAGCGCTCATAGACTTTAAAAGTGTTTAGACATCCAGCTCATAGCTTTGCTCAATAATATACGGTCCACCCCCTTTAGAAGCCTTGGCCGAGTAAAGCTCAAAAGAAGTCACTTCAAACTCTAATGATTGAAAACGGCTATGATCAATAAGATATGTCTCAACACCGCTAGCTTGCCCAGCTTTAAACCGTGCCAAAGTAACATGAGGGGTGAACTTTCTCCCCTCGGGCTTTAATCCTAACCTTTGAGACATAGCTTCATGTGATTTGTGCAACTGTTCTAAGGCAGGTGAGTGAGAAACGCCAGCCCAAACCATGCGAGGGTTATCGCCGCCAAAACTACCAACAGATTTTAACTGTAAGGTAAACGGGGGAATAGATATCTGAGAATAGGCGTCAGCAAGATCATTTGCTAAATGATCATCAACATCACCGATAAACCGTAAAGTAATATGAAAATCATGTGGCTCAATCCAGCGAGCATTCAACAGCCCATATTGAATGAAAGAGAGTTGATCGCAACTAGCAGCGGGAATTTTAATTCCTGTAAAAAGACGAGGCATAGATAAATTAACTCATATAGTTTGAGGGCCAAGTTAATGAGAGCAGTGTTGGAGGGCTAGGCTAGAAGCCTAAGAATCGTAGTAAACTAGCTCTTAAAAATAAATAATAGTAACAATTTCGGGCACTTTTGAGCATTTTTAATGCCTTATAAGGGTTAGTAACAAAATAAAATTTAAAAAGTCTCAGTTACAGTACTTGAAATAAGAGGGTATAATCTCCATATTATCAAGGAAAGCTGAATTGCGTTTAAATTCCTTAAATAAGACAACTTTTTAAGAGAAATGAAATTGTAAGGCAAAGTTACAGATTTTCTTATATTTAAAGGTCTTATGAGGTTTGATAAGCATAGTTTTGCAAGATCAAATAAAATGTAATCAAGCAAACAAAGTTATAGTTTAATAGATGGCAAATATTTAAAGGATACAAACATGTCTGATTATCAACCACATCAAGATGTCTCTAACGGTTCGTTTAGTCGCGCCCGTGAGATTGACCAAGGCCTACGGGCTTACATGATGCAAGTTTATAACTACATGATGGCTGGTGTCGCCCTTACAGGTGTTGTAGCTTACGGTGTATATTACATGGCAACAACTAACCCGGCATTTGCTCAGTTAATGTACAATAGTCCTCTGAAGTGGGTTCTAATGTTTGCACCATTGGGTATGGTTTTCTTTCTTTCAGCTCGTATGCACAAAATGAGCTTTAGCAGCGCTCAAATTTCTTTCTGGATATTTGCAGCTTTAATGGGTGCATCTCTATCCTGGATCTTCTTGCGCTACGGCGGCACAAGTATCACGCGCGTATTCTTCATTAGTGCGGCAACATTTGGTGCGTTAAGTGTTTATGGCTATGTGACCAAAAAAGACCTATCTGGCTGGGGAACATTCCTGTTCATGGGCCTAATCGGCATTATCATTGCTAGCATTGTAAACATCTTCATTGCTTCATCAGCTCTGCAATTTGCCGTCTCTGTTATTGGCGTGTTGATTTTCGCTGGTCTTACGGCTTATGACACACAGCGCATCAAAGAAGCTTATTATGTAGGCCACGGTGCTGAAACATTAGGTAAATTGGCTATTATGGGCGCTCTAAGCCTTTATCTAGATTTCATCAATCTGTTCATGAGCTTGCTCAGCATATTTGGTTCAAGCGATTAAGCTTTTACAGAATAACTAAAAATAAAAAACCCGGTGAGAGTTCTCACCGGGTTTTTTATTAAACTATTTTCAGAATGATCCTGCTTAATATTTAATTTTGAATATCTTCAATTTTCTTATCAAATATTTTTAAAACTTGTCCAAGATCTTTGCCACGCTTCAAAGTTTGTCCATCAGGCCCGATAATACGATAAATACCTTGTTTATTCGCAAGTTTAGGGACTTTCTCAATGCGATAGAGCGGTTGTTCACTGCTGTGCCTGAATATGGAGAATGCCGCCTCGTGAGAGCCTGTATCAATGGCATAATCACGCCATGCTCCCTTAGACACCATCGTTCCGTAGTAAAACAGAATTTGATTGAGTTCTTTCCGGTGAAAACTAACAACCAGATTATTTAAAAAATGAGAGGCAGGAGAATTGGTAGATAAAACAATACTGGTGCGAACTGTTTTTTGAGGACCAGATGTTATTTTAGGAAAAGGGATAACCAAAGAACCAGAGCTCAAAAGCGCCTCCAACGTGCTAAAAAAGAAGAAATATTATCATGCCTGTTTAAGTAAATAAGATCAAGTGGGGGAAAAGGAGTAGGTTACAAGAATGTAACATTAGGTAATATTTATCACATAATCGCCTTAAAGCCTTCAAAATCGAGCCGCATTACCTATCTATTAATTATACATAGCCTGTTTGGCCCAGTTTTTTGGCGGTTCTAAAACTATCAGCCCCCCAAGTCCCCTTAGGACCAAAGTTTAGCTGGGCCAATATGAAATAACTTAAGGTTTTCATATTGTTAACTGGTGGTGCGGTTAAGCTTTTATCATTGGATTCCCCCTCCAACGAATAGAGCAGCACCACTAGATAACCAGCAGAGATAAGCTGCCTATATAAACTGTAAGGCGCAGAAATAGTACGAATGTTGATTTCTTCACTGCAAATCCACATTGAGTGACAGAAATACAAAGAAACAATAAGTAAAAGAATTTGTTTCAAAAAAGTTTAAGAGTTTAGTAATGCGTATTGCCGAATCGTTCTGAGTATAATAAAGTCGGTAAAGGTACAGAGTAATGCGTTTGGATATGGTCTAAGTTTAAGTACTTAAATTGATATCAGTACCGATATATGTAATGCGTAATGTATATATATAATGTTTTGTGAGCTGCGTATCGTTCATAATACACCAATTGAGGCTGACACTCATTCTATATAGATTGAGAGTCAGCCTTTTGCTTTTCTAGAGCAATCAAACGGCTATATTATCGATTAAGCGTGTGTTCCCCAATTTTGCAGCTATAAATAAACGCGCACTTTGATCTTCATAAAGTTCTATAATGGGCGCCAAACTTTTAGCATCTCTAAGTTCTAAATAATCCACATCAAATTCAGCCTTGGTCAATTGACTGATTGATGAAGCAATTAATTCTGAAAGGTCTCCGCTTGAACCTTTGATCTCTTCAGATAGTTTAGTGAGAGTTTGGTATAGCAATGGCGCTGTCTCTCTATCTTTTGAAGATAAAAATTGATTGCGAGAAGAAAGAGCTAAGCCATCTTCATCACGAATAATAGGCGCGCCTAAAATTTCAATAGGGATATTAAGGTCTGTTACACAGCGCCTGATGACTAATAATTGCTGATAATCTTTTTCACCAAAAACGGCAAGATCAGGCTGCACCATCATAAGTAACTTGGTAACAATCGTTGAAACACCCTCAAAATGATAGGGCCGGCTTTTCCCACAAAGCGGTGAGGTCACACCTGAAACTGAAATTTTGGTTGAATATCCATCTGGATACATTTCGTCGTCAGTTGGCGTAAAAACAAAATCAGTGAGCCTTCCCTCAAGCGCACGAATGTCATCTACAAGAGGGCGAGGGTAAGTATCCAGGTCTTCTTCTGGTGCAAACTGAATAGGGTTCACATATATGGAGCAAACAACTATGTCGGCATGTTCTTTAGCAAAGTCTATTAAAGATAAATGTCCCTCATGTAATGCCCCCATCGTTGGAACAAATGCGACCGTTTTTTTCTGAGCACGAAGCTCGGCAATTTCCTCGCGAAGAACTTGAATATTACTAACAATGGTAAGGCGGTGGTCATCCATATGGGAGCTCCAGAATATCAAACCTCAACAAGAGTTTAGAAGAGGCCTGTTCAGTGTCGTTGATTAATTAGGTTCACTATCAATAGCAACATTGTTGAAAAACGACAGATAAGAAAATGATTTATCAAAATTTTTCTATAACGTTAATAATCGAATAAAGCTTAACTTTGCAGAAGAATACAGCTAACTTTTAAAAAGAGAAAAACATAATGAAAAAATCTCAATCAATAACTTTAGAGTGTAAAGGCTGAGTTCAAAATATGCACTATGTGCTCTTTATTGGTATCATCACCTTATATATCTATTTTAGATTTGGCCCCAAGGCACTTGCAGGCTCACTCTTTATCACGGGCTTGCTAGCTTTGAGCCGTGGACTGTTTGCTTTTGCAGTCCCACTTTTCATTATGGCCTATTTCTTTATTCGAAAAACAGACTTCCCTCTTGAACTCCCCTGGTCGAAAGACAGCGGAGGGAAAAGCGGAAACACAAATCCCGCTACAAATAAACATGGGCCTAGAAACCCTGTCATTTCTTCCCATTTCGTTAAAATCATAATAGACACTGAAAAGAATGAGATATCAGGGCAAGTCATTCGCGGGGTAAAAGAGGGGGAAAAGCTTCACAATCTGTCATTAGAGGGCCTAAATGAACTTATAAAGTTCTACTCGAAAAAAGATAAAGATAGCGAGCAAATACTCATAAGTTATATGGATTTAAATCATGATAACTGGCGCTCAAAGATGACAGGTTATTATGAAAGTGGAGACAAATTAACCGGCTCGACCTCAAATCAAATAACCCGAAGAGAAGCAATCAAAATTTTAGGTCTTAGTTCTCATCCCACAATTGAAGAAGTTAAAGCAAACCACCGTCAACTCATGAAACGCTTTCATCCAGATCAGGGTGGTTCACCATTCTTAGCCGCAAAAATAAACATGGCAAAGGATTGCCTGCTTGGTTAAAAGGCAATGAGTTATAAAAAACTATGTATGTTTTTAGAATATACAGTTTTAGCGTTGAGCAGAAATAGCCATACAATCAATTGATTTCTTCTTTAATTGACGGCATGTCTGTCTGGCATCAGTTTCACTAAACCCGGCAAAACGAGCGCGATAAACATTGTTGCTAGATACCTTCATAGTAAAACTCTTATGACCGGTTAAAAGCTTCCCGGCCTTCGATCCAATAGAATGCAACCGGCGTTCAGCATCTTCCTCAGAACCAAATGCTCCAATTTGAATATGATAAGGGCCTTGTGGTGGCGTTGTTACAGTTGGTTGTTTTTCGGAAAGCTCTTTAATGTCACCCGTTGTATCAGAAGGGTCGATCTGAGATTTTTTAGTAACTTCCACCCGTTTAACAGCAGCAACTTTGTGTTGAACAACGATTTCTTGCGCTGGAACATCAACCAACTCTTCTTGAGGTATTTGTTTCAAAACTTTCGTTGGCTCTTTTTTTAGCGCTGCTTTTTGTACAAGAGCTTTATTCTTAACAGGTATGGGTCGTTTAGCTTTTACTATTTGTTTTGTAATTGGCCGCTGAGCAATAACTTGTTTGCGAGGTTTAGCCTTTTGAGCAACGCTCTTTTTAGGAGTACGCCTTTGGACAATAGCTACTTTTCTTCGTGGGGCTTTAGAAGCAAAATTAGCAGCTACAAATTGTCTTTTTGATTTGCCATTCCGTGCTTTGTTTAAAGATTTGCGAAGGACCCTAGCCATGAAATTATCACGCTTACGAGCGGTCTTGCCACCAAGGACAACAGCAACAACATGTTTGCGTCCACTCCAAATGGAAGATGTTAAGTTAAAACCAGAAGCACGAGTATAACCTGTTTTAATACCATCAATACCTCTCATGCGAGACATAAGACCATTGTGGTTCTTGTAAACTCTACCGCGATAAGCAAACTTTTTCATCGAAAAAAGCGGATAAAATTGCGGGAAGTCTTTTTGAATTCTCATTCCTAAAGTGACCATATCACGGGCCGTTGTTGTTTGTCTCTTGTTTGGCAACCCGGAAGCATTCACAAAGACAGTCTTGGTCATACCCATCTTTCGGGCTTTCCAAGTCATCAATTGAGTAAATTTCCACTCTGAGCCGGCTAAGTTCTCAGCAATAGTGACAGCAACATCATTAGCACTTTTGGTAACAAGCGCTTTAATCGCATCTTTAACAAGAATAGTTGTCCCAGGCTTTAAGCCCAACTTCGAAGGAACCTGCCTTGCAGCATTTGCCGTGACTTTTAAAGGAGAGTTCATGTTAAAACGACCAGCTTCTATATACTCAAAGAGCATATAAAGCGTCATAATTTTAGTAAGAGATGCTGGGTGATGCGGTTTATCTACATTATGAGAATATAAAACGCGCCCCGTATGAGCATCAATTGCCATCGCAGCTGATTTACGAGCCGCATGGGCACTCTGCGCACCACTAAGGAGTGGTACGATAAACATAAAACCAAAAATAAGTGTAGTTACACCTAGAAACTTAATGTTCCGCATGTTTGTCTCTTTTATTGTTCCTGCCACAAAACAAACTTCCAGATCAGACAAATTTTAAAAAAAATTTGCAGTACTTGGAGGGAAAATAAGCTGAAATGTAATTTTAAAATTACAAAAAATCAGCTCCCCTCCAAAGAAGACCTGGAGTACGTAGTAAAAATAGCAATTGATAGCCCTCTGAATTTTCAAAAAAGCATCATTTTTTGGCATCAATTAGACAAAAATGAAATCAAAATAAGAAATCATGCCTAGCTGGCACCACAAACTATTTGCTGAGGATATATATAAATGAATTACTTTGAATATTTCTTAAGCACTTAAATCAAATTTGTATAAAATTTTAGTTATCTCAAAATATTACGGCAAAATCACTCAGAACGACCCAAATCCTACGTTAATTCGATTCGTTTCTGATGAATTCCTTTCATTTCAGAAAAAAACTCGCAATGCACAATTGATTTTTACTGGCTATCACCTAAATAATTAGTAGCTAATCTTGCATTTGCCGCATAGTTCCCAAAATTAATCAGTAAAATTTACGATATTTTAAAGAAAAATATTCGGCGGATGGAAAAAAGTGTGACAAGATATAAAAGAGATTAAGAATGATTTGGTCACTCATCGAAAGAAGCGACAATGTAGCTGATGGGAGATAAGTGTTAAAAAAATTAAGATGCACAAGACCAAATTGCAAAAATTGAAGCTAATGAAACGATAATGGTGACAAATAGTAACCATTGATTAAATCTAAAGTGATGTTGACGGAAAAATGCTGAATTTAGGGAGCAATATTAACAACATCTTCTGTAATTCTAATGAAGATGATGAGGATGGCAATGCGGGTGTAACTAGTCCTGGCTTTACTGAAAAAGTAAAGGAAAAGACAAAGAAACCCAGCCTTTATAAAGTCTTATTGCTCAATGATGATTACACTCCAATGGAGTTTGTTGTTCATATATTGGAGAGATATTTTAATAAAAATCGCTCTGAAGCAGAAAAAGTTATGCTTCAGGTGCATCATCGCGGTGTCGGCGTATGTGGAGTATTTACATACGAAGTCGCTGAAACAAAAGTCACCCAGGTGATGTTGTTTGCTCAAGAGCATCAACATCCACTGCAATGCACCATGGAGAAGGAGTAACTTTCCATGCCTTCATTTACCGAAAGTTTAGAAGAAGCCATTCATCGCGCTTTAGAATATGCCAGCGAACGCCGCCAGGAATTCGCCACGTTGGAGCATCTTCTCCTTTCATTAATTGATGACAAAGACGCGTCAGCGGTTATGCGCGCTTGCAGTGTAAATCTAGAGATATTACGCAAACAACTCATTCAATATATTGATACAGACCTGGACGCACTCATTGTTTCAGAAATTGAAGATGTGCAGCCAACAACAGGCTTTCAGCGTGTTGTTCAGCGCGCACTTATTCACGTGCAATCATCTGGTCGTGAGGAAGTAACAGGGGCAAATGTACTTGTTGCTATTTTTGCTGAGCGAGAAAGTCATGCGGCCTTTTTCTTGCTTGAGCAAGATATGACAAGATTTGACGCTGTAAATTACATCAGCCATGGCGTTGCAAAACGTGGTGATCAATCTGAAACACGCTCAGTCAGAGGTGTAGATGATGATGCGGCAACAGTTGAAAGTGCTGAAGATCAAAACAGAGAGCCAGATGTTCTCGAAAATTTCTGTATTAATCTAAATAAAAAGGCAAATGAAGGTCGGATAGACCCTCTTATTGGCCGAGATATGGAAGTGAACCGCACTATACAAATTCTTTGCCGCCGTCAGAAAAACAATCCGCTTTTTGTTGGCGAGCCAGGTGTTGGTAAAACGGCCATTGCTGAAGGTTTAGCCCGACGGATCGTAAATAAAGAAGTCCCAGAAGTTTTGCATGATGCTGTGATCTTTCAATTAGACATGGGTTCATTGCTGGCGGGCACCCGTTATCGCGGTGACTTTGAAGAACGGTTAAAATCCGTCATTAAGGAAATTGAAAAAGCTCCAGGCTCTGTTTTATTTATTGATGAAATCCACACCATTATTGGGGCCGGCGCCACATCTGGTGGTGCAATGGATGCATCAAACCTATTAAAACCAGCATTAGCCAATGGAGCAATTAAATGCATCGGCTCAACCACCTATAAAGAATTCAGAAATTATTTTGAAAAAGACCGCGCGATGGTGCGCCGGTTCCAAAAAATTGATGTTGAAGAGCCAACTCCAGAAGATGCAGTAAAGATATTAAATGGCCTTAAGCCATATTATGAAAAACATCATAATGTAAAATACACAGATCAAGCCATCCAAGGTTCTGTTGATCTATCAGTTAAATATCTGCACGACAAAAAATTACCTGATAAAGCCATTGATGTGTTGGATGAAAGCGGCGCAGCTCAAATGCTGGTTGCCGAGGAAGAACGTCTTAAAACCATTGGTATCAAAGAAGTTGAACAAACCATTGCTGTCATGGCGCGTATACCACCAAAATCTGTTTCCAAATCGGACACAGAAATCCTGCGCAATTTAGAGCGCGATTTAAAACGTGTTGTATATGGTCAAGACCAAGCGATTGTAGCGCTGTCATCAGCCATCAAACTGTCTAGAGCAGGCCTTCGCCAACCAGATAAACCAATCGGTTGTTATCTATTCTCAGGGCCGACGGGTGTTGGTAAAACTGAAGTTGCTCGTCAACTAGCAGATACTATGGGCGTGAAAATGCTCCGGTTTGACATGTCAGAATATATGGAAAAACACGCGGTTTCTCGTTTGATCGGTGCCCCTCCAGGGTATGTAGGCTTTGATCAAGGTGGCATGCTAACAGATGGTATAGATCAAAATCCACATTGTGTTCTCTTGCTCGATGAAATCGAAAAAGCGCATCCGGATATTTTCAACATTCTGTTGCAAGTAATGGATCATGGCAAACTAACAGATCACAATGGCAAAGCAGTAGACTTTAGAAATGTCATCTTGATCATGACATCAAATGCTGGCGCAGCTGATCTAGCCAAAGCACCAATTGGCTTTAATAGAGATGAGCGCACCGGAGATGATCAGGAAGAACTCAACCGGATTTTCAGTCCAGAGTTTAGAAATAGACTAGATTCGATCATTCCGTTCAGTAGTTTATCTGAAGACGTAATTTCTCAAGTGGTAGATAAGTTTATCTATGAGTTGGAAGCTCAATTAGCAGATCGCTCTGTTGCTTTTGAACTGACTAAAGAAGCAAAAATCTGGTTAGCGAAAAAAGGTTATGATCCTAAATTCGGTGCACGTCCTCTTGCCCGCGTTATTCAGGAGTACATCAAGAAACCTCTAGCTGAAGAGTTGCTATTTGGTAAGTTGGAAAATGGTGGCACCGTTGAAGTTCGCGTTGAAGGTGAGGGGGGTAAAAAAGCTCTAGCCTTTAATTATGTGAGCCCGCAAACGGCTAAAAAACCAACTGCACCAAAAACAAAACCAGCAGCTAAGAGAAAACCTCGAGCAAAAGTTGGTGCCGTTCCAGCAACAAAGAAAACAACAACACGGCGTAAGCCAACCGCGAAAAAGACAACACCTCGCAAACCTGCAGGTAAGACAAGAAAAGACGATACATAAAACTGATATGTTGCTTTGGCTTAAAATGGCGTATCAGTGAAATTACAATAGTCTTTAGTTTAAAATCTTGTTACAAAACATGGCGTCTGTTTCATAGCAGACGCCTTTTTTATTGGTAAAACAAACATAAATTCTAAAGCATCTTAGATAAGCAGGCCCATTCCTCTGGTTTTAAGTGATAAATAAATGAAAGCTAATCATAGGCAGTTCTTTTTTGAAGGAACAAGAACATCTTTTTCTCCAGCAGGTATGATTCTATTCATTACTTTCTTTGCTTATGGAGCATTGGTCAGTGGAAGCAACTTGCCCCTAGAGGTCGGGATAGGGCTAACAATTTTTGTCTTTGCCATCCCTGGTCAGGTGGTCCTGGTAGATGAAATTGCAAGAGGTAGTAGCCTGATAACAGCAGCCATCGTGACAACGTTCACAGCAATAAGGTTGTTGCCATTAACAGTCTCAATGCTACCAGTTGTTCGCAATGAAACCACACCTAAATGGATGGAAGTTATCATTTGTCACTTTGTGGCGGTAACTGTTTGGACCCAGTCCATGATGGTGCTACCAACTTTACCAAGAGAGCAGAGAGCATCGCATTGCTTGGGGTTTTGTTGTGGTTTAATGGTTTTAGTAACGATTGGAACATGCCTCGGTTTTTACGCCGCTCACATGCTTCCAAAAAATATAGCTGCGGCTACATTGATGGTAACCCCTATTTATTTCTTTCTGTCACTATTTAATACCGCAAAAGTCATAGTAGAAAAACTAGCCTTTGCATTCGGCACCATAATCGCTATTCCACTTATTTTTATGGTACCTAATTTTTCATTAATTGGGTCAGGTCTCATTGGCGGAACATTGGCATATCTAATTGGTAGAAAAGTGAAAAAGCATGATTAATGATAGCTCGTTATATCTCATAGTACTCATTGGAATCATAGCGACAGAGCCTTGGCGTTGGGCAGGGGTGTTCTTCTCAAAAGGCCTAGATGAAGACAGTGAAATTATTAAATGGGTGCGAGCAGTCTCAACAGCACTCATAGCAGCGCTTATCATGCGCTTACTACTAACACCGCCGGGCATGCTGGAGGCAACGCCAATCTCCATCAGAATTTTTTCACTCATAGTCGCAACAATAATATTCTTTGCAACGGGTAAAAAACTTGTGCTTTCAATAGGCGCTGGTTTAGTCACCTTCTTAGTGCTACTATATCTCACAAATTATATAAATCTCACATTATAATTTAGCTGAACCAGCACCCGAATTTGAGCACGTGTATTATGCATTCAAAGCGTCTATATATTTAGTAGCATGAGTTTTGATAAGCTCTGCATCAGCCATTTCACCTGTATGACCTTTCAAAACTATTCCATCAAATCGCGGAATAACATGAAAATGAGTATGAAAAACAGATTGACCACCAGCAGCATTATTAAATTGTTGAATGGTAATACCGTCAGCTTGAAATGCCTTCATGCCAGCGCGAGCAATAACTTGAACAATTGAAATAGTATGTGACAAGCTCTCACTTGAGGCATCAAGCAAATTCACTGATGGAGATTTTGGAATGACTAATGCATGACCGTCAGATTGCGGCATAACATCCATAATGGCTAGGGTCTGATCATCTTCATAAATGACATTTGAAGGAATTTCTTTGCGAAGAATTTTAGCAAAAATGTTATTATCATCATAATTCATCAGATTAAGTCCCATAATTATTTTCGTATTGGTTGTTCTAAATTTAAGCGGTCAGTCATTCGAAGATTTAAAGGGAAGGTGCTGCTTCAAAGCGTCAGTCCTCATTTCAACAAAACGTTCTTCATCAATGAGAAAATCTTTTACAGCAGTGCGCAAACCACCATGCAATATGAAATGCGCTGAATGTGTTTTCTGTGGGCAGTACCCCCGTAACAATTTATGCTCACCTTGAGCACCAGCTTCCACACGGTTTAGACCTTTAGTAAGGGCATAATCAATTGCCTGATAATAGCAGAGTTCAAAATGTAAAAAGTCATGATGTTCTTTTGCCCCCCAATAACGGCCATAAAGAGTATCACTACCCTTAAAATTTAGAGCAGCAGCAATATAGTCTTCACCGCGTTTAGCAAAGATGAGAACAATAGCATCACTAAGTGTCTCACTGATTAAATCAAAGAATGAACGGGTTAAATAAGGAGTGCCCCACTTACGATCGAACGTATCTGTATAAAACTGATAAAACGCATCCCAATGTTTTGACTGAAGCTCATCACCTGTGACCCACTCCACGTCCAGGTCATTGATAAGAGCAACCCTGCGCTCTTTCTTAATGGCTTTGCGTTTGCGGGATTGCAGACTAGCAAGAAAATCATCAAAACTTTCAAAATTTTGATTCTCCCAGTGAAACTGAGTATCCGATCGAATAAGAAATTGTTCATCTTCAAAAAGAGGAACTAACTCCGGCTCAATGAAATTAATATGAAGCGAAGATAAATGCTGTAATTCACCTTGCTTAACCGCATATTTGATGAGCTGTGTTTTTATCTGCTGTGAGTTTTCACCAACAGCAAACAAACGCCGCCCGGTTACTGGCGTAAAAGGAACAGCACTTAATAATTTAGGGTAATATTGCCCCCCTGCCATCTCAAAGCCACGCGCCCAACCATGGTCAAATACATATTCACCTCGGCTATGTCCCTTTAAATAAAGGGGCATTATCCCGACAGTCTCACCATTTCCTTCTGTAGCAATAAGGTGAAAAGGTCCCCATCCAGTCTCAGGTCTAACTGAACCACTATGTTCAAGGGCAGCAAAAAAATCAAACGAGAGAAAAGGGTCATATGGCAAATTTGAGGGGTTAGCTAAGCCATCCCAATCATCTTTGCAGATCTCGTCAATCGAACCAACTGTTCTAATTTCAATGGGGCCAGTCATACGAGTGTTTTATCTTTCGTTATTTAAAAGGTCAGTTATGCGAACATCATCAGTTGTTTCAAATATGGGAATAGCATTCATTTCTTTTGCAGCTTGAAGCATGGATTGAGATTTAACAGTCCAGCTCATAAGGGGCATATCAAGATCGTGAATAAGTTTGGTAAGGTATGTGTTTTGTATATCTCCAATTTCGTGTGCGATAAAGTCAATCTCAAGTTCGCGTGCCTTTTCAAACTGAATAGTGCCGCTTTGTCGTTGTTGTTCAGTAATACCAGGCCAGTCTTTAGGAGGGCAATGTGCTGTCACTAGCCCTATTGGGCTAGCAGACCCTAAACTCTTTAAGCGATGAACAATTGACGGGTCAAATGACATAAGACCATGTGGTCCATGATAAGATTTCAATACATTGATTATGCCTTGCTCCATTTCAGGTAGATCAGTCCAATGGCTTTTAACTTCAATTAAAAGAGGGACCTTACCATCAACCAAACTTAAGCACTCTTCTAAAGTGATGATATGATCTGTCCCAACTGAATAAGAAATTTTTTCTAACTCTGAAGCTTTCATAAAAGACAAACGTCCGTCTTCACCAGTGAGCCGAAAAAGCGTTTCATCGTGAAAGACCATCGGCACACGATCACCACTCATTTGAACATCGATCTCAATACCAACACCGGCTTCAACCGCCATACGAATTGCTGTTGGACTGTTTTCAACAACAGAAAAAAGAGGATTATGAAGGCCGCGATGGGCATAACCTGAAATTTGATCTAAACGCATCAAAAAGAAATCTCATTTAGTTTTGAATGAAAGTACTAATCAGCCTGAATTTTAAACAGAGCCTCAACTTCGACCAATGAATTCAGTGGTAAACTACTACAGCCAACAGCAGCCCGGCAATGTTGACCGTTTTCACCAAAAATCTCTTTCATTAAATATGAAGCACCATTTACCACTTGAGCGTGATCATAAAAATCAGAAGGACAGGAAACAAAACCACCCAATCGAATGCAGCGCTCAATACGATCAAGTGAGCTTAATGTCGCCTTGGCCTGTGTTAAAATATTGATGCAACAAAGCCGAGCAGCAGCTTGTCCTACACTAATATCATTACTTGATGGATGCGCGTCTGAAGACATCTGTCCTGTAAATTTTATTTGACCATCATCAATAGGAATTTGTCCTGAAATATAAAGTAAAGAACCCTCTACAACACAAGGAACATAAGCCCCAACTGCAACCGGCGCTTCTTTTAATTGAATACCAAGTTCTGAAAGACGTGTTTCAATAACATTCTGCATAAAATGGTTCTCCTTAAGAACGTTATGTCATGTAGGTAAAATTTAGAGTGATTTTAAAACGCCAAGAACCGATTGAATAGATGAAAAATTGCCTTTAACACCAATAGTCTTGTCTATCTTTACAGAAGTGAAGGGGTATTAAGGGTAAGTAAAGAGATGAGAAATCAAAAATAAGTAAACAAATCAAGCAGTGACATAATCTTAGCCATTTAAGAAGCGATGATAAATAAATTAGACGTGAATGATATCATGATTGTATCAAACAAAGATGTATGCCAAAATTTACGAAGCTGTACAGGCTTGGAATCAAAATCAATAGACTACGATTTCAAAGAATTTACAAACTGGAAAAGGTTTTAATCCATATGTTGTCTCACTCACTTTTCTTCAATCAAAAAATGCAAACAACGGTAGCTACAGTAGCTATAGTTCTCGGAACCACTGTTTTGAGTGTTTCATCAGCGAACGCAGTGAACCAAGTGATAGAGACCAAAGATACACACCTTGCCCCTCATCGTGCTGTTTATGATTTAAAACTAAAAGACACTCATAAAAGCGCAAATATCGCTGATGCTCATGGTCGTATGGTTTTTGAATTAAGCGGCTCTAAATGTGAAGGTTATCTGGTGAATATGCGTTTCATACTCTCCATTGCAGATACTAAGGGAACAGTAAACCTAACTGATGTCCGCACCTCCAGTTGGGAAGATGGGAAGGCAGAGCGCTTTCGCTTTAATACAAGCCAATATTATAACCAGAAATTTTCCAAAGCGACTATTGGGGATGCCGCAAGAAAAAATAAAGCTGACGGGATTAAAGTCAAAATTGAAAGCCCAAAGCCAGGCACTGTAAAGTTTAATCAAAAAGCTTTTTTCCCAACAGAACATACAAAGCTTATGCTCGAAGGGGCGCTGCAAGGTAAAAAGGTTGTCCAAGCTCCAATCTATGATGGCTCAGAAAATGGCAACACTCTTTACGACACAACTGCTATCATTGGAAAAGAATTAGCGTCTGACGCAACCATTGACACTAGCAAAGTTAAAAACATTGCAGTGCTAAAAGGTATGAAGTCATGGCCAATTGCTATTTCATTTTTCGATAAAAAGAAAAGCACCAAACAAGATTTAATTCCAGATTATGAAATCGCGTTTAGACTTTATGAAAACGGTGTTAGCCGAAACTTGTTGATCGATTACGGTGATTTTTCACTAAATGGAAAAGTTTCAAATATTGAATTTTTACCAGAAAACAAGTGCAACTAAGGCATGGCTAACTATCTGTTGTTATTGTAAAATATTAAGAAAATTCCCATAATCGCGCTGCGCCGCGAACCCCGCTCGTTGGTCCAAATTTAGGACGGCGGATATCGATGTGTGGATCAGCTGAAAAGATAGTGTCCGCCATCAATTGGGGGAGAGCTTCATAGAGATGGTCCATTTCAGAAAGTCCACCTCCTAATATGACAACATCTGGGTCAACAATGTTAACGACCATAGATAAAGCCCGGGCGGTGCGAGATGCATGTTTGTCTAATGACAATTGAGAGCGATTATCACCAGCATTAGCGGATGCTATAAGTTCTTCGACGCTCTTATAGTCTGTGTTGTATTCTGAATTATGATGTCCGATGAGCGCTGGGCCAGAAATCCAACTTTCTATGCAACCCCTTTGGCCGCACCAACAAAGGGCTGCGTTTCTCTGTTCTTCATCTTCAGGAAAAGGGAGACAACAATGCCCCCACTCACCACCAATAGACCGTGGGCCATTTACAATTTGTCGATCAATTACCAAGCCCCCACCGACGCCAGTTCCCAGAATAACTCCAAAGACAGAATTTGCATCTTTGCCAGAACCATCAACACTTTCTGAAAGAGCAAAGCAATTCGCATCATTTGCAAGTTTAAGAGGGCGGTCTAGAGAATATTCCAGGTCTTCATGGAATTTTTTATCATTTAGCCATGTGCTATTTGCATTTTGAATCAGGCCAGTAGTAGGGCAAATGGATCCAGGAATGCAAATACCAACGGGCGCTGAGTTGTTGAGCTGGTCTTCAATCTTTGAAACAATATCGCATATGGTTGAAATAGTTGATTGATAGTTATGTCGTGGTGTCGCTTGGCGTTGTGTGTACAAGGTATCGCCATCATGAGAAACAGCAGCACCAAATATTTTTGTACCCCCTAGATCAATACCAATATGGCAGGCCATTATTGAGATCCAAGAAGTTGATTACGTGCTGCCTCCACACCTTCTGGGCTAATTTTTTCGCTAGAACAAAAAGCTAACAATAAACTTTCATCAGATGTAACAAAATCAAGAACGCCGCCCAAAAACTTAAGATTCTCTTTGAGACGAATAATATCAGAGCTTTCTATCCCTGTGAGAGCTATGAATTTGGAAATTTCTTCAGGAGATTGCGATATGTAAGCTAATGATTTAATTGCAATAAATGCCGCAGATTTCGTACTGAGTGGTCCGTTAGATGTCGTCATAAGCGGTTCCTAAATGAATGTTTCAAACTTTAATTAAATATGAAAAAATTAAAAATATAAACGCTTATTTTACATGTTTAGGATTATATAACATATTGGTATGTAACTTTTGTCATTCAATTATGAACTCTCCAAAGGATTTATAGGTGTATGAAAATGTTATATTTTGCTCATGTAAGGCGTTTTGAGTTATGTCACAAAGTATTCTAATTGTTGAAGATAATGAACTTAACATGAAATTGTTTCATGATTTGTTATCTGCTCACGGCTATACAGTTTACCAAACTCGAAATGGTGTGGACGCACTAGAATTAGCGCGTGTTCATAGACCTGACTTAATTTTAATGGATATACAGTTACCTGAAGTTTCTGGTCTTGAAGTAACCAAGTGGCTGAAGGATGACGATGAGTTATGTAAAATCCCGGTTGTAGCTGTTACAGCTTTCGCGATGAAAGGTGACGAAGAGCGCATAAGGGAAGGGGGCTGTGAAGGCTATATATCTAAGCCAATATCAGTTACGCATTTTTTGGAAACAATTGGTCAGCTTTTATCAACGACCGAGGATGAGGATGTTTCGCAATGACCGCAAGAGTATTAGTGGTTGACGATATTAAGGCTAATGTAAAATTGCTCGAAGCACGTTTAAGTGCAGAGTATTTTGAAATATTAACAGCCTATTCAGGCCCTGAGGCCCTGGAAATTTGTGAAGTTGAGCGCATTGACGTGATTTTACTCGATGTCATGATGCCGGGGATGGATGGCTTTGAGGTATGTGAGCGGCTAAAAAGAAATCCTAAAACACAGCATATTCCCGTTGTCATGGTAACCGCATTAGACACCCCATCCGACCGCTTACATGGTTTGGAAGTTGGTGCAGACGACTTTTTAACAAAACCTGTTGATGATGTAGCTTTGGTTACAAGGGTAAAAAATCTGGCGCGTTTAAAAATGCTGACGGATGAGATGACCATGAGAGCCGAAACGGGCAGCCAAATGGGCTTGTCTCAAGAAACAACTCCAGTGTTCAGTGAGAAAAAATGGGCAGGAAATGTCCTTATTGTCGAGGATAATCAACGTTCTGCGGATAGAATTACCAAAACACTCACAAAAGAACACACTGTTGAAATTGAAAAAAATCCACAAGAAGCACTCTTTAAGTTGGCCGAGCAAGACTATGATTTGCTCGTTATTAGCCTGGATTTAATTGGTGTTGATGGTTTGCGTTTGGCAAGCCAGGTTCGTTCATTAGAGAGAACAAGAAGTTTACCGATCCTCATCATTGTAAACCCTGAAGACAAGGCACGTTTAATGCGCGGTTTGGACATGGGCGTCAATGACTATATGGTGCGCCCTATCTGTGCAAATGAGATGATGGCAAGAGTAAATACACAAGTTCGTCGTAAAAAATATACAGACTACTTGCGCAACTGCCTGGAAACGAAGGTAGAACTAGCTGTAACGGATGCTCTAACAGGTTTACACAACCGTCATTATCTCGAAAGTCATTTAAAAACACTATTCGATGAAGCAAACACTCAAAGAAAATCTCTCTCAGTCTTGATGACTGATATTGATTATTTCAAATCAGTGAATGACACTTATGGTCATGACGTTGGTGATATTGTTCTTAAAGAGTTCGCGCGTCGTATTCGCACCAACATTCGTGGAATGGATTTAGCTTGCCGTATTGGTGGTGAAGAGTTTGTTATAGTGATGCCAGACACAAGCTTAACGGAATGCTATAATGTGGCAGAACGTTTGAGAAAATCGATAGAAATGGAAAAATTCCATATTTCACAACTTGATAAACCACTTGATATAACAACCAGTATCGGGATTACATCGCTTGATAAATCCATTGCAGATATTGATGTGTTAATGAAACGAGCTGATCAGGCGCTCTATTGCGCTAAAAGAGATGGCCGCAATCGTGTTGCAGCTGATGCTGCTTAAGTCAAATTTTATCAATCACAGTCTCGTATTTTAGAAGATAAATTAGCCGAACACATAAAAATGGGGCTAAAACCCAAGTGGCTGGAAATTTAAAACTCTGCTGTGGCAAAAAGACAAAAGCTAGTGAAAATCATAAATTTAAGTGATTCTACCTAAAAATGGCAAAATATGGGATATATTAACAGGGTAGTGTCACGAATTTACCATTTTTCTTTACAATGATGTTGAAATATAGCTAAGAAAATAGGGGATAATATTGATTTATTGTGCCATTGCGCTAATTTGTCTACAAGTGCAAAAATTATTTTTTATACTAGCAAGCCATATCTAAAGAATTTAGATGCAATTTTTTCGTTTATAGGTCGCTTGTTAGGTGAGTTATTCGGCGGCTTTGATGTTGGGGTATCTAAATCTTGTTTAAAATTTCCTAATATTAAAACTGTCTACGAAAATCCCAGCGGGATGTACAGGTACCGCCGCATCTCCTGGTTCCGTTGGGTGCGGTCGGCTGGAATCGGTATGAGTGGCCTCCTCGTTACGCCGATACTAGTCGACCTCGAAGTCAAATGACCATAGGCCCTCTTTGGTCCATTTGACAAAGGCTGGCCTCGCAACTTCGGTTTCACCCCGCTACCGTTGTGTTGTGGGGCCAGCTGCGTTTTAAGCCCAAATTTTCCCTATTAGCCTTATATTTTTAGCACTCTCTTAGGGCTTGCTTAGACATTAAGGTGTTTCATTCCATCAAATTAAACAGTCAATCGATAAAAATTTACAAGTTCAGTGTGCAGAATGCACAAAGAAGCTGTCCTGATTTTGATCAAGAAGTTGAAACTAATTTTGTTGGAGGTAATCGAATATCTTATTAACCATAAAATATCACAAAATAAAAAATCCTTATTTCTTGTCTGGATAGAAAAGAAATAAGGAAATAAGAGATATTATTTGATTTTGGCTTCTTTAAATTCGACGTGCTTGCGAGCAACTGGGTCGTATTTCTTTAGAACCATTTTTTCAGTCATAGTACGGGCATTCTTTTTGGTAACGTAATAAAAGCCAGTACCTTCTGTGCTTAGTAGTTTAATCTTTTGTGTGGTCGGCTTAGCCATTATTCAATGCCTTTAAAAATTCTAATAATTGATCATTTAAGTATAGGTGCCCACTAGAGCATAAATGCGCTCAATAGCTGAGGTCTTAAGTAGGGGCGAACATGCCGTGAGTTGCTCCATCTGTCAAGAGGGAGTTTCCATTTGAATCGATTCAATTTCAAATCTTTTATCTGAATATTGATAAAAAGCCACGATGTCCGGTTGTTCAAAGGGCAAAGGGGATGACAAATGCTCGTTTGCATCTTCAAGGATAACTCTTGTCATAGGATGAATTTTGAGCGATAAGGCCTCTTCAAAGCTCACCCAGCTTGTTTTAACAAGTTCATTGTCACCAAACCCTGTCCAACCTATAGGCCCCTTGTAATCGTGTAAGAAGAAACGCGTGTCAAACCTCTGTTTGATGCCAGGAGGTGTGATGGCTCTAGATAAAAAGATTATTTCTTCAAAAATCGAAAGAAGTTGAGAAAGCGGGACATGTTCAGAGCTAAAGGGGTGGGTTTTAGAAGTTTTAACAATGGAATTCATTAAATTGGTGGGCTCTAAATGCAATCCAGTTTCTTCATAGAGCTCTCTCAGGGCACAAAGAATTAAACCCGCACCTAATTCTCGCTGTGTGCTTGTAAATTTAGCATTCGTCAATACTGGATCAGAAGAAGGCGGAAAATTATCAGGAATTCCAACAAGACGTTTGAGCCCTTGTTTAGAATTGGGGGTAAAAAGGTCGGTCTCTTTGTAAGTGTCCAATAAATGGCTATCTCGACCAGAGAGGATAGATGTTTGGAGTGAAGGTGTGCCCAATCGGGTAAGTGCAAACTGAGGAAGGCAGTTCTGAGCTAAAGTTAAATCAGCTATGTCTAAAGCACCACCTGGAAAAACGTAGACATCAGGCATAAAAGAGCTTTTCTGATGACGTAACCCCATTAAGATCTTAAAAGGAGCTTGTCTACGGTCAATCACAAGTAGGCTGGCTGCATCTCTTGGGTGGATAAGAGGGTGTTTGTTAGATCTATCTTTCCCATTTAGAAGTTTTAATCTGTCAAACGAATGATCCATAGAGAATTCCAACCTTTAAGCGCGTTAAAGATCAAGAGTGTGCTGCGTCAAACAACAAGCCCAAACAAAAAACTAGCGCATAGTCGCAAATATAAAAAGCAATATACGCTAGTGTAAACAGTTCGCAGCTCTTCAAACAATAGCTAATTATTTATCAGATAGAGATGCTGCTTGTGCATTTGGAATTTGAGAACAAGGGAATTCGCTAGCTTCATCATGATGAGGGTTAAAGCCATGCATGTAGTTTGCCCATTGAACCCCAATTAAAGCGCCTTTAATGCGTGGCAACAGCCAAGCGCACATCAATAAGGTCAAAGGTAGCCAAAGAGCAATATGGATCCAGATAGCAGGCATATATGCAATTTCAACAGCCATCATCAGTGGCAAAATCACGTGACCAACAACAAAAATAGTAAAATAAGGAGGAGCATCATCAGCACGGTGATGATGTAACTCTTCACCGCAAGACGGGCATTGATCATTGACCTTTAAAAATTTACCAAAAATAGACCCTTTGTTACAGCTCGGGCATTTTTGAGTAAATCCGCTAACTACCGCACGCATAATATTGCGTTTTGGTAATGTGACATTTTCATATGCTGCTTTATCAATCATGGATAATACTTACTTTCAAAATATAACTTAATCAATAATAATTAAATATCGGGACAATTTGTCACAATAAAATACCGAAAGAGACATGCGGAACCTTATGACTTTAAGAGCTCCTCGGTTTTCTCTTGGATATCACACGCCCACCTTTACGGTTAGGCTGAGCATCAGTCTTAGGCCTAGAAGACCGATCAGTAGATTTATGAGAACGCGAGCGACTTTCCTTCTGTTCGCCATCGGACTGTTGAGATTTAGATGTGCTCTTAGTTGAACTTTCATCTGATCGCGATGTTGTCTTTGATGAACTCCCCCGTTTTCCTTTAAAGGAACCAGATTTATGCTTTGAAGGTTTTTTAATTCGAGATCTTGGTTTTCGAGAACCTTTTGCTTCCCCCGCAATACCTTCAGAAATCATTTCAAAACGAATGGCACCAGCCGTTGGAACAATTTCAATGAGGCGAACATCAACTCGTTGCCCAAGATGAAAACGCTCTCCAGTACGTTCACCAACAAGAGCCTGGTGTTCTTCATCATGTACGTAATAATCGTTACCTAATGTTGAGATAGGAATAAAACCATCAGCACCAGTGTCATCTAATTTCACAAAAAGGCCAGCCCGCGTCACACCAGCAATCCGTCCCTTAAAGTCTGTACCAACTTTAGCTGAAAGGAAACTGGCAATAAGCCTGTCTACCGTCTCGCGTTCAGCAACCATAGCCCGGCGTTCAAAATCTGAAATTTGTTGCGCCAATTCAGGAAGCTGATCAATCTCATCATCAACAAGGCCGCCGTCACCAAAACCAAGTGCTCTTACTAGTCCGCGATGGACAACCAGGTCAGCATAGCGGCGAATAGGAGACGTGAAGTGTGCATAGCGGGCTAAGTTCAATCCAAAATGACCCAAATTATCTGGGCGATATTCTGCCTGAGATTGACTGCGAAGAACCATCTCTGTCACCATGTCTTCCCACTCCTTGCCCTTGGCTTGGGAAAGGACACCGTTAAATAATTTTGCTTTCAAAGGACCTGCTCCACCAAAACTTAAATCAAGCGTGGCAAGAAAATCTTTCAATCCTTGAATTTTTTCATCAGACGGCTGGTCGTGAACACGGTAAAAAAGAGGGGTGTTCTTTTGCTCTAATGTTTGAGCTGCTGCAACATTCGCTTGGATCATAAATTCTTCGATGAGTTTATGCGCATCAAAACGGTCAGGAGTAATGATATCTTTAATCCCACCATTTTCATCCATTAATATCTTGCGTTCAGGCAAGTCCAGTTCGAGAGGAGCTCTGTTCTTTCGCGCCTTTTGAACAACTGCGTAAGCTTCCCACAAAGGTTTTAATAATGGCTCAACAAAAGGCGCCGTTTTTTCATCGGCATGACCATCTATTCCTGCTTGCGCTTGATCATAAGAAAGCTTCGCAGCAGATTTCATCAAAATGCGCGAAAACTCATGTGATTGTTTTTGGCCGCCTTTATCAAATATGAGTTTAACAGCAAGAGCAGGGCGTTCTTCACCTTCGCGTAAAGAGCAAAGGTCATTGGAGATAAGTTCCGGTAGCATGGGAACAACACGATCAGGGAAATAGACAGAATTTCCGCGTCTTTGAGCCTCTTCATCCAATGCTGTTCCAGGCCTCACATAATAAGAAACGTCAGCAATAGCAACAATGACAACATACCCGCCTTCATTTTCAGGGTCTGTGTCTCTTGTCGCCCATACTGCATCATCATGGTCACGAGCGTCCGCCGGATCAATCGTTATAAAAGGGATGTCTCGTAAATCATCTCGTTTCTCAAGAGTTACTTCTGGTAAGTGGTTGAGTTCACTCAATACAAATTCTGGAAAATGGTTAGGAATACCGTGCGTCTCGATAGCAATTAAACTAATAAGCCCCTGGTCTTCAGGGTTACCTAGCCGTTCAGTCACATTTGCCCGAGGGATACTGGAGCGACCTCTGCTGGTAATTTCAAAAGCAACCAGTTCGCCCGTTTTGGCTTCTAAACAATCATTGGGATGGACAAACCAATTTTTCAATTGTTTCTTGTCAATGGGTTGTATCTCGCCGCCAGTCCGACCGGTTGGGTCATCAGAAGTTTTAAAGACACCAAGTAATCGTTGCTTGTCGCGAGGGAGAATTTTAATCGGACGAGCCACATAGGCATAGCCTATTTGTTCTTTATCAACCCTATCTATATGAGCTAAAACACGATCACCAACACCAGGTGGTTTTCCCCGGTGTTCTTTTCCCTCACCAATTAAAATGACAGGTAAAGGCCCTTCTTTTTGAACATTCCATTGAGCCGGGTTAGCAAAATAATCCCCCTCATTATCTTGCCCAACAATTTTGACAATTGTGACTTTCTGCAAGGTACCTGGCTGGCGCATTTTCTTGCGGTTACCTTCAATTAAACCTTCTTCAGCCATCTCTTTTAAGATGCGCTTAAGAGCAATACGTTGCCCACCTTTAATATGAAAGGCACGGGCAATCTCTCTCTTGCCAACCTTACCTTGCGTATCTTGCATGAAGGTGAGGATTTCTTCTTTTGATGGTAGAGGGCGGTCTGATGTTTGATTCTTTTTTTTAACCACAAGCTTGCCCTTTCATGGCACGGGAGAATACAGCAAAGTAAAATACAGCAGAGTAAAATTTAGCAGAGAAAAATGAAGAGCCCACTCTTTAAAATAAAGAGTGGGCACTCGTTTAAAGCCATAAAGCAAAATGGCAGTATGAAACGATCTGGCAGTGCTTTTAAAAAGCCCCGATGAGGACTGATCACGAAGTTAAACTAAGCATTATCATCTTCACTAGTTTCTGTAGCTTTTTTTGTCGCGGCTTTCTTAGGTGCTGCCTTTTTAGTTGAGGTCTTTTTTGCGGCTGTTTTCTTAGGAGCAGCTTTTTTAGTTGTTGTTTTCTTCTTGGCAGGAGCTTTTTTCTTAGGTGCTGCTTTTTTCGCCTTAGGTTTCGCACTGGACTTAGCCGCAATCAACGCAACAGCTTCCTCCATAGTGATGGTCTCAGGCTCTTTATCTTTCGGCAAGGTCGCATTGACTTTACCATGTTTGATATAAGGACCATAGCGCCCTGACATAACATTAACAGGGCCGCCAAGTTCGGGGTGTTCCCCTAATTCTTTCAAAGCCTGAGCGCCTCGGCGTCCACCTGATTTAGCTTTTTCGGCTAAGAGAGTGACCGCATGGTTCAAACCAATAGTGAAAATGTCTTCAGCACTAGGAAGGTTAGCATAGAGCCCATCGTGCAAAACAAACGGTCCATATCTGCCAAGCCCAGCTGTGATCATTTTATCAGTCTCTGGGTGTTTACCAACGTCACGTGGTAACGAGAGCAATTGTAGTGCGCGCTCAAGGTCAAGAGCTTCAGGGTCTTGCCCTTTAGGGAGCGACGCCCGCTTTGGTTTATCAGTATCCTCAGCATCACCTAGTTGAACATAAGGGCCAAACCGACCACTCTTTAAGTAGACAAGTAAGCCGCTTTCCGGATCTTCCCCAAGGCACTTATCACCGGCATCACCAAGGCTTGCTTCATCATTCGATTGGTTGAATTGGCGCGTAAATTTGCAATCGGGATAATTGGTGCAGCCAACAAACGCTCCAAAACGACCGACCTTCAAACCAATTTGACCATCATCACAAGATGGGCACTTTCTAGGGTCAGTACCTTCCTCAGTCACAGGGAAAACATAGGGGCCTAACATTTCATTCAGGGCATCTAGCACGGCTGAAATGCGAAGGTCTTTTGTTTCATCAAGCGCCGATGTAAAGTCTGTCCAGAATTCTTTTAAAACATCTTTCCATTCAAGCTTGTTATCTGAGATTAAATCGAGTTTTTCTTCAAGGTCAGCCGTAAAGTCGTACTGAACATAGCGAGAAAAGAAACTCTCAAGAAAGGCAGTAACCAAACGGCCTTTATCCTCAGGAATAAACCGTTTTTTCTCTAGGCGCACATATTCACGGTCTCTCAAAACACTCAAGGTACTAGCAAATGTAGAAGGGCGACCAATGCCAAGTTCTTCAAGGCCTTTTACAAGAGTAGCTTCACTGTAGCGAGGAGGTGGCTCAGTGAAATGTTGTTTGGCCTCAATCTTATCTGTTGAACAGGGCTCACCTTCGTTTAAAGCTGGTAGTAACTTGTCATCATCAGAAGTTGCTTCATCCTTGCCTTCATCATAAAGTTTCAGGAAGCCATCAAATTTCATAACTGAACCAGTGGCTCTTAATTGAAAATTTGAGCCGCTAGCAACTGCAACATTAATATCAGCAGTTGTGCGCTCCATAACAGCCGCAGCCATTTGACTGGCGATGGTCCGCTGCCAAATCAATTTATAAAGCGCTTGGCCGTCTTTATCTAAATATTTTGAAACCATATTAGGACGGCGTGTTAATTCTGTGGGGCGTACCGCTTCGTGAGCTTCTTGTGCATTCTTCGCCTTAGTTTTATAGAGACGCGGGCTTTCAGGCACATAATTGTCACCATAATCTTGCCCAATCACCGAGCGACAAGATTGTATCGCTTCCGGAATAATCTGCACACCATCCGTTCTCATATAAGTAATAAGACCAACTGTCTCACCACCAAGGTCAATACCTTCATAGAGCTTTTGTGCAACCTGCATAGTCTGCTTAGCAGTAAAACCTAATTTACGAGCAGCATCCATTTGCAGGGTTGAAGTTGTGAAAGGTGCGTAAGGTCGCCTTTGAACTGATTTAGCTGATACAGAGCTAACTTTTAAGTCTCCAGATTGAATAGCATCTCTGATCCGGTGGGCTTGCTCTTCATTCTGAATATCATGAGAAGCAAATTTCTTTCCATTTTCTGAGTAAATACGCGCTTGGAACTTTGCTTGATCTTTATTCTTCAGATCAGCAAGAACAGACCAATATTCAATTGGATTAAATTGTTCAATTTCTAATTCTCTTGCGCAGACAAGTCGCAAAGCAACAGATTGTACTCGGCCAGCAGAACGAGAGCCTGGAAGCTTGCGCCATAAAACAGGGGAAAGACTAAAACCAACCAAATAATCAAGAGCGCGCCGAGCTAAATATGCAGAAACTAGCGGTTGATCTATCTCGCGTGGGTTGGATAGAGCTTCTAAAATGGCTGATTTGGTTACAGCGTTAAAAGCAACCCGCTCAACTGTTACATTCTTAAGAGCTTTCTTTTTTTCTAAAACTTGCATGATGTGCCATGAAATGGCTTCACCTTCCCGGTCGGGGTCGGTTGCGAGAATTAATTTATCAGCACCTTTCACAGCATTTATGATGTCTTTGAGAATTTTGGCTGATTTTGAATCAGTATCCCAATGCATCTCGAAATCATTATCTGGTTCAACAGAGCCATTTTTTGATGGTAAGTCTCTAACATGACCATAAGAGGCAAGGACTTTATAGTCACTTCCAAGGTATTTATTTATTGTTTTTGCTTTTGCAGCAGATTCAACAATAACAACATTCATAATTTGCCTCATTATATTCAAGATTCAAACTTATTAGTCGATAATTCCAAGTATTGGTATGATTCATGCAAGATTTATGCTTAGATGTACTCAGCTTGCTTGAGTTTTAATTTGTAGGTAATGGTGTCAGTTTGTTCGGTAATTCTAATTTTAGCAATAATTACTTGCCATTTTCACATACATATCAAAAATCAACTCAAGATTGATGAAAACCTCGATAGCAACTAAAAAGTGTTTGCGAGGTTGGGTGCAATAATTTAACAATTTTATATAGCGATTTTCCAGAGCATGTAAATGGAGAGCTTAATATAAAATTTTTATGAAACAGGCTGAAATCGAAAAATTGTATGATTATGTAACCAGATTCTGAGGTTTATTATATCAATATCTCATTGAATTATACCCATAACTTTCTAAAAAACTTTAATGTGGAGGCTCACAATGAAGACAAACAATGAAATAAAAGGGGAAGTAACGGAGGCTCATTCAGAAGCGGGGCATTCGGAAGAAGAGCTTTCAAATGAAGTAGCAAATGATATTGAGTATACTGCAAGTTTGCTAAAACAATTAAAAATGATAGCAGATCACTCCGGCCATAGAATGTTATATCACTTAATTAACATGGCCGAAATGGAGGCTAATTCTATAGTTAAAGAAAAAAAATAAGGTAGAGGAGGGGAGAGTAAATCAACAAGAAAAGAATAATTATGACTGGATTAATCCTGTTTGAGAGATAGTTTCTGCTGCCCATGATGCTCTAGGCAACCTTCGAGGTCTAACTCCAGCAAAACAATTTGTAATTCCTTCGCGGAACATTTTAATAATCTAACCAATACATCACGTTCAATTGGCGTTGGTCCAAGCATTTCTAATACAGTCTGTTTTAAATCACCTGTCTCTCTCTCAAAATCAACTTGAGAAGCAGACGTGATATTCGCACTCCTATTTGTTTCATCAATAAAGTTTATTCCAAACTCTTCTCCAAAACCTTGTGTGGAGATGTGTAAACACTCAGATTTAATCTGCGGTTCTAGTGCGTCTATAACATCTTGTGCACTTGTAATTAAAGTGGCGCCATTTTGAATTAGTTTATTCGTACCTGTGGCGCGGGGGTCTAGTGGATGTCCGGGGACAGCAAATACCTCACGTCCTTGTTCACTGGCAAAACGAGCTGTTGTTAAAGAGCCTGATCGCATCGCCGCTTCAACAATAATCGTGCCGTGTGAAATGCCAGAAATTAAACGATTGCGCCGCGGAAAATCTTTTGCTTTGGCATAAACACCAAGAGGCCTCTCCGAAATCAGAAGTCCTTCAGAGGCAATTTTGTGATAAATTTCTTCGTTCTGCGCTGGATAAATATGGTCAAGCCCACCACCTAAAACTGCAATCGTACCATTGGCGAGTGAAGCAATATGAGCTGCTGCATCAATTCCTCTAGCCAAACCAGAGATAACAACCAAACCTTGTTCGCTGAGCCCTTGTGCGAGCTGTCCGGCAAATTTTAACCCGGCACCAGAGGCATTCCTTGAGCCAACAATGCCAACGCTTGGGCTGCGCCCAAGTTCATCATGACCTTTTAGATACAACAAAGGAGGGGCACTATCGATGGATTGTAGCCACTTAGGGTAAGCCTTTTCCCCAAGAGCAACAATGCGTGCACCAAACTTTTCAGCCGTTTCCAGTTCTCTTAAGGCCGTATCTTTAGAGCTAAGTTTAAATGTCTTACCGCTAAACTTTCGACCTTCAAGTGCTGAAATCGCAATAGAGGCACTACCAAACTGGTTGATTAAATCCCGAAAAGTTATGGGGCCAATATTTGGAGAACGAATGAGCCGTAGCCAATCAACGCGCTGCTGATCACTTAAAGTTTGTACACTTAAAGTGGCAGTCGATTGGAATAAATCAGCTTGTTTGTTTTTGACCAATTTTATCTTCCTCACCTGCAATCAACCGTTCAATGTTACTACGATGACGGATAAGAACCAAAATAGACATAACAAAAAGCGTAGTCGCAATAATTTCCTCGGTCATTAAAAATGTGAGAAGTGGGGTAAGAAGGCAAGCAACCAGAGCTGAGAGGGAGGAATAACGAAAGATAACTGCCATTAGTAACCATGTGATAATAAAACAAACTCCGGAAGGCCAAAAAAAGCCAAATGCAACGCCAATATAAGTTGCAACACCTTTGCCTCCTTTAAATTTAAGCCAAATGGGAAACATATGGCCTATTAAAGCCATGAAGCCTGTAATGATCCCAAAAGGTATCAAGCCAAAATAACTGGAAATAAGTAGAGTTGGAATAAAACCTTTTAAAATGTCTGCTAATAAAGTGAGAGCCGCCAAAGGTTTTTTACCGGTTCGTAAAACATTGGTCGCACCAATATTTCCTGACCCAATATCACGAACATCCCCCATACCGGCGAGTTTGGTAATAATCAGCCCAAAAGGTATCGATCCCAAAAAATAGCCAACAAAAGCAGCAAAACATAAAACAACTAACCAGTGATCCATCAATCTTTCCCTCTAACAGATTGCTTTAAAACAAAGGTAATCAGAGAAGGCCCTGAAGGAAAAGGAAAATTTGCTATAAAATGGTGATTAAGTGTTAATTGACGCGAATTTTAAAAGAAAATTGTAAGTCATCAGGGGGCTAAGGGCTGGGTAAAGCGGAAACACGTTACAACTAGACTGCTTATTAAAACTCAATACATTAATAGTGTCTGGCGCCGCATCTGACAGAGTGCAATGTCGAACTTATAGCAGTCGCTTTAAGACAAGTGAGGTTCATTAAAAATTATGGCAGTCAGTGAATGGCGAAAAAAATTTAACTGCTCGGAGGAGCTAGCTTTTCAGTAATGTTCTCAAATTCTTCGCGTAGTTCTTTGTTCTTAAAAACTTGATCAAACCCAGGAGCTTCAAGCATTTGAAGAGCCTTAAACGAAGATTTAGCATCATCAATTAAAGCACGAAGTTGAAAACTCGCCTCAACTGTTGAGTAAGTATTGTCAGCAATCCTAAGGTCTCGTTTGCTGCGTGCCCGAGCTCTAACAAGTTGTGAGCGCTGGGTCTTTAAATAATCACGATAGAATATCGCAACACGTTCTGAAAAGGCTTGTGCTTTTAAATTCGCATTTAAAACACGAACCTGATCATCTCTATTGCGACCGCGCAACAATTTACGAGTTTCAGCACGAGCTCGTCTAATGTCTTTTAAAACAGCGGCCATGCGTTTCATGTAAACAGTGTCAATTTTTTCAATGACATGGTTTTGAGCATGAACCAACATAGCAAAAAGCGCTGCATGCATAGCAAAATATCGCCGAGAGGTTTTTATTTCTCCCCCAGCTTCAGTCATCAATTCGGCTAATCGTTCGTCAATTTTTCGCGACGCTTCAAAAGCTGCTACCATTTTAATCAGGTCACCACCAAGAACAGAACCCAGAAGAAGTTCAAGTTGATCTCCCGTCACCTCAATGCCTGAAGCAAACAAAGCTGATTGAATTTCCAATTTGGCTTTGCTGATTTCTTTTTTATTCTCAGAAATTCTCTTATTCAGGTCCACAATCTCTTCATCAATAGAGGCAACAGTGTCGCTTAATATGCCTGGTAGCAATGCGTCAGATGGTGCGGAAAGGCGACGTTCTCTAAGTTCAGTGATCTGATTTTCAATTGTATTAATACGCGTATTGGCAGCGTCAATTCGTTTTTGGATCGTCACTAAAGGAACGTCCGTAACAACATCAAGGGCAGAATTAAGCAAGTCTTGCACGTCATTCATACGGCTTTCTTTTGTTTCACTCCATAAGGGGGAAACAAGAAAGTCGCTTTCAGAGGGGAGCTTGTTTGCTGCGTGTCGCTGAGTAGCCGTTTGAGAAAGAAGTTTTGAAATAGCCTGAAATAAACGTTTTGCTTCCTTGTCTTCTTTTCCATTAAGTGCGCGTTTAACAAGAGGAACTTCAGTTTGTTTTTGTGCCTCAGTTGTCATGCCATTCTGGTCAACTGCAAAAGACGGAGCTGAGAAACCAAAAGTTAGGCTGAGCGCAATTACACTTGGCAAGATCATTCTTGGTATGATCATAGTTGAGACTGCTTCACTCGGAAGGATTAGTTCCAATATAGAAAATTTACGGTCACTCATTCTTTGATTTAATCCCTCATTATCAAACAGTGCTAGAAACGAAAGTAGGAAACAATCCATATATCAGCAAAGTCTACATATCAGCATAGTACAATGTCTTTTCCGTTTCGGTTCAGACCCTAGTTGATCTGTTAAAGAGAGCAACTAAGTTCTACCTTTATTCCTCAACATCTGATCATTAACCCATATCATTGAGATGGGGCAAGAATGAGAACTGTCAAGTTATCTGAGAGTTTAAATGGCTAAATGCCTGTTTAAAATATAGCTTTTCAAAGATAAGAATTTTCAAAAGCAATATTTGAGCAACAATGTGCAACCAACTAAAGGATAAATTGTTCAAATCATTTGCAGTTTGATACGAATCAAGAAAAATAGCCGTATAAGATTAAAGTACGACATCATCGATCGTCATGGAGAGGAAGAATGCTTGTCTGCTATGACAAGCTTATTTTCTAAAGCCAAGCTTACTAAAAGGTCAGGCTTAAAGCTAGAAATTTAAGATTAGGATAAAGCAGTGATTAAAGGATGTGAGCTCGCAACTAGACTTGGTTGTGATTGGCAATCAGATGCCCCTTTGATTATCCCTGAAGTTTGGGATGTCGCATCTGCTCGTATTCTGGTTGAAGCGGGGTTTCCAACCCTCACAACTTCAGCTGCAGCCTATGCATGGGCGCAAGGCTACCGTCCTGGTGAACGAGTAGGGCTTGAAGAGCTTTTAGTCGTAGCCGGGCGCATCATAAGAGATTGCCAAAAGCCAGTTTTAGCCGACCTTGAGGGATGTTTCGATCGCTCAAACCAATATATCAAGCGCGGCGTCATGGCAGCGCTGACGATTGGCTCAAAAGGCGTTATCCTGGGTGATGGAGGGCGTGATGGCATGCACCAAATGCTCGGCGTTATGGAAGTTGCCAATCGTATAAAAAGCGCGCGGATGGCCGCGATGGAGCTAAAAAAAGATCTGGTACTAGTTGCCAGAACAGATGCAGCTCATATGGGAGCATTGGTTGCAAACCCATTTGATGAAGCCGTTAAAAGAGCCAATACATTTCTAAATGCAGGTGCTGATATTGTTCATGTACCAGGTATTCAAAATATCGATGTTGTTCGTCAATTAAAATCACAGATTGATGGCCCTGTAATGATTACTGTAAGCCATGGCAATGCCCCGTTGCTTGTCGATTATAGAGATGCAGGCATTACGGCAATTTCATTGGGAACGGGCCTTATGCGCTCAGCTCTAAGTGATATGCGCAGAAAAGCAGAAAACTTAATGGCCACTGGTCAGTTTGGGCATCTGGAAGATGCAATGTCAGAAAACGATATGTCTAACATTCTTTGTGATACTGTGGGCTCGATCACAAAAGTAGCTTCGATTTAAGAAACTGCGAACGATCCTTACAAACATCTTACACAAAACACATTTCACATTGTGAATATTTATATGTACTCTTCATTCTAACAATGAAGGGGTACGGAATGTCACAAAACATCACAAAACACATTAAAGACATGGTGGCAGAGGCAAGAGGCCAAATTAATGAGGTCGAGCCAAATGAGGCAATCAGTCTCATTGATGATCACTCGACTGTTATAGTAGATATAAGAGATGTAAGAGAGCGCCAAAGAGAAGGTTTCATAGCAGGGGCCATACACGTACCACGTGGCATGTTAGAATTTTGGATTGATCCTGATAGTCCCTATCATAAACCGCTGTTTGCAGAAGATAAACATTTCATCTTTCATTGTGCTTCAGGCTGGCGCTCAGCTTTGGCGACCAAAACCGCAAGTGATATGGGTCTAAAACCTGTTTCTCATATCAAAGGCGGCTTTTCAGAATGGATCAAGGCGGGCGGTCCCGTCAGCAAAGAATAAGCACGTTCCACCTCAGGTTCGGAACCAGTTTGAAAAAGAAAAAGTGATTGCTTTGGGCGGATGCTGCCTTGGTTGCTGGTAGAGAACCTGAAGCCGCACTAACGCGGCAGTTTCTGGTGGAAAGCTCAAACCACACTAACGTGACGGTTTCTGGTGGGAAATTGAAGCCACACTAAAAGAGAGCAACTGAAGCGCCAACAAAGCGCGGTTGCTAGTGGGCAACTGAAGCGCCAATAAAGAAGAGAGAGAACAAAATGGCTGTAGAAACTCCAATATGTGATTTTAACTGGCCAGCGCCAGATTTTACCCTAAAAGGTACGGACGGTAAGGACTATACTCTGTCTGATATCTCCGGCGAAAGCGCAACGTTGGTCATGTTCATCTGCAACCATTGCCCTTATGTAAAATCAATCATTGATCGCATTGTAAGAGATGTAAAAGAATTACAATCCATGGGCGTTGGAGTTGTTGCCATCTGTGCAAATGATGCAAATGAATATGAAGAAGACAGTTTTGAAAATATGATCCAATTTGCAAAGGATCACGGATTTACATTTCCGTACCTTCAAGATGAAACCCAGCAAATCGCAAAGACCTTTGATGCAGTTTGCACGCCTGATTTTTTCGGTTTTGATAAAAATTCAGGCCTGCAATACAGAGGCCGCCTTGATGCAAGCCGTAAAGAAGCTGCCCCAATAGATGTGAAAAGAGACCTATTTGAAGCTATGAAGCAGGTAGTGGAGACAGGAAAGGGACCAGAAGATCAAATCCCATCAATGGGCTGTTCCATCAAGTGGAAAACAGAGGCCTAGGAGCTTCCGCAATCTTGCAAGGACATTGGTTCACATTGCCGCAATGAACCGGGCGTTTCTTACTATTGATCTTAATTTTTACGGAAAAGCAGTGTTTCTATTTAAACTGATAAAATAAGCTACGGTTGCAAGCAGACACACGTTCCCAAACTTTTAAAAAGCTCTCTGGTTATTCGCCGCCGTATCGAGTGATTACAGCGTTTACGCTAAAGCTGAGAAAGCTTATTAATGATAAGCTGGCTATTAAAAATCTATCATCAATCAGCTAACGAACGTTTGCATAGACAAGGTAGAAGGCCCAGCTAAAACTTTGCAATGTAGGTGAGTACCACATGAGCAGCTCATTCAGAATCACGCTTATGTCATGTGTCAGATCTCTGAAAATAGTCACTAGATTGTTATAGAATGATGATAAATGAGTAAGATAACTCAGAGATTTTGTGAGAAATCGAGATATTTGCATAACAATTACTCAATTTCTCAGTTTCTGGACATTATTTTAAAGTAAAGCTTGCACAGTTCATACTGAGCCCTTAAAACACTCAATATGCTCTTCTTGCAAGTAGAGCACTTGTTCAGACGCACGGTTAAGACTTATTTTGTTTTTTAGACAGACTGGCCCTACCCGACTATCTGAGACGACAGCAAATCTGATGGCGTTAAGCTCAAAGATTGAGAGACATGAAGTCGAGATGATTAGTTGTCAAATTTTAATATTTATCGGGAAAGGATCCCACTATGTCTACTAAAGGCACAATTAAATTTTTTAACCACTCTAAAGGCTTCGGCTTTATCACTCCAGAAGATGGCAGCAAAGACATTTTCGTACACATCACAGCTCTAGAGCGTGCTGGCATCTCTCAAGTTGACGAAGGCGACAAAGTTTCTTTCGAAATCGAAGATGATCCTCGCGGTCGTGGCAAGCAAGCTACAAACATCCAAATGGGCTAATTTTGCTAGAGCTCAAGTGATCGTTAGATCTCTGAGTTCGCAATGCTACCATTGAAAATGCCTCCCTAGAAATTAGGGAGGCATTTTTTATTTAAGCTGTTTCATAAAAGATTAGCTAACTCTCGATTTTTTTTTATGGGCTTGCTAGCAAGCTTACTTTACTGAAATACAAGTGCAGTCGGCATGTTCAAACACAGTTCGTGAGGCAGTACCAAAAATTTCCGCGTCCGTTGCTGTTAGTCCGCGGCAGCCCATAACGATAGTGCTAGACTTCATGCGCTTACTTGCGGCTAAAATACCAGTAGCCGGGTCACCATATTCAAATTCTAAAATTTCAAATTCAATTTGACGGTGTTTAGCTTTAGTAGCGGCCTTAGAAATTATGTTCTGTGCGTGTTTATGCGTCTCGATACTGACATCAGATGGCTTAAATGGGGGGTCCATTTGAATAATATATAAAAGAAATAGTTTGTTTCTATATTTTTCAGCTAGATCACAAGCAACATGTAACGCCTTGAGAGAGTGTTTTGAACCGTCAAACGGTACTAAAATTCCAGTCATATTATTGACCTATGTGTTTTATCGGTTGCAAAAAAATCAAAGTAAATTGATGAATATTACTCGACAGACCTAAATTCTAACCAACTTCTTAAAGCTAACGATGTAAATATTATAAAGTTTTAACGATTTTTAGCTAAACTAACTTTGTATAGTATGGAGTTAGTTATGTTTGAGTTAGTGCGTTACACCTTCCTGGTGCTACTAGGGTTGACCTCTATTGTGGCACTTTTCATCTCAATCCCCCTGTTAAGTGGTGTCGTAATTCAATCTGGAGAATTTTCACCAGAATCTAATCATCAAGCGTCACTTTGGATGTGGGGCATCATGGCGTCCAGCATCTGTCTTTGGCTTTCAAGTTCATTTCTCCTAAAAGTACCGGGCACAATCATTAGCTGGCTATCAATCAACAAAGATAATATCGCAGCTTACAGCGTAATTAGCTTGATCTTCATTATGTTTGTAGTTGTGTAGGGTTTATCACCTGAACTGAAACCATCCATAAGGAGAATGCTCTAGAAAATCTTTGAAATAGATCAAAACATAAAAAAGAGGAGCAGCCAAAGCCACTCCTCTAAATTATCAGTAAATCAAATATTTATTCTAAGGCATCTAGATGCCTTAGATTGAGTAGTACATGTCAAACTCAACTGGGTGAGGCATAAGCTCATAGCGCTCAACATCTTCCATTTTAAGTTCAATAAATCCATCAATTTGATCGTCAGTGAACACACCACCCTTTTTCAAGAAATCACGGCCGCCATCTAGCTCTTCAAGAGCTTCGCGAAGTGAACCACAAACAGTTGGAATGCTCTTTAGTTCTTCAGCTGGAAGATCATAAAGGTTCTTATCCATTGGATCACCAGGGTTGATTTTGTTCTCAATACCATCAAGGCCAGCCATAAGCATTGCTGAGAATGCAAGGTATGGGTTAGCAGCTGGATCTGGGAAACGAATTTCAATACGCTTACCATTCGGGCTAGCAACGTGCGGAATACGGCAAGAAGCTGAACGGTTACGTGAAGAGTATGCAAGAAGCACAGGAGCTTCATAACCAGGCACAAGACGCTTGTAAGAGTTTGTAATCGGGTTTGTGAAAGCGTTCAGAACCTTAGCATGCTTCAAGAGACCGCCAATATAGTGTAGGCAAGTCTCAGATAGGTCAGCATACTGATTACCAGCAAAAACAGGAGAACCATCTTTCCAGATTGATTGGTGAACGTGCATACCAGTACCATTATCACCAAAAACAGGCTTTGGCATAAATGTAGCAGATTTGCCATAAGCATGAGCTACGTTATGTACTGCATATTTATAAATTTGCACATGGTCTGCAACTTTAAGAAGAGTGTTGTACTTCATGCCGAGTTCGTGTTGAGCAGAAGCCACTTCGTGGTGATGTTTTTCAACGCCAACGCCCATGTCTTTCATAACGCTTAGCATTTCTGAGCGAATGTCTTGGCATGAGTCAACTGGAGGAACAGGGAAATAACCACCCTTAGTACGTGGACGGTGACCAAGGTTGCCCATTTCATATTCAGTGTCACTGTTGCTTGGAAGCTCTGAGCTATCAAGTTTAAAGCCACAGTTATAAGGCTCTGAAGAAAAGCGAACATCATCAAAGATGAAGAATTCAGGCTCAGGACCGAAGTTTGCAGTATCGCCAATTCCTGTAGATTTCAGGTAGTTTTCAGCTTTACGAGCAATGCCGCGTGGGTCACGTTCGTAATATTCACCAGTATCCGGCTCAGTAACATCGCAAAAAACTGCAAGAGTTGATTGAGCAAAAAATGGGTCTATATGAACTGTATCTACGTCAGGCATAAGTGTCATATCTGACTGAGAGATATCTTTCCAGCCTGCAATTGATGAGCCATCAAAAGCTACGCCTTCAGAAAACATATCTTCGTTAACTTCACTTACGTCCATAGTTACGTGTTGAACTTTACCGCGTGGGTCTGTGAAGCGAAGGTCTACAAACTTGATGTCTTCGTCTTTGATTTTTGCCAAGACTGTACTTGCATCAGCCATAAAGGGTCCCCTTTTCATTCTATCTAATGGGATTAATCGAAAAATTATATCCCTCAAAAAATCACGATGATTAAAAGAAGGATATAAAACTAAAAAACTTAAACTGCTTCTTGTCCTGTTTCACCTGTACGAATACGGATTACATCAACAATGTCAGAAACAAAAATTTTACCGTCACCAATACGTCCAGTTTTTGCTGCCGCTTGAAGTGCTTCAACAGCTTTGTCCAACATTTCATCAGTTGTGACAACTTCTAATTTTACCTTCGGCAAAAAGTCGACAACATATTCAGCGCCTCTATAAAGCTCAGTGTGACCTTTTTGACGGCCAAAACCTTTGGCCTCAATAACAGTAATGCCTTGCAAACCAACTTCTTGTAAAGCCTCTTTAACTTCATCAAGTTTAAAAGGTTTGATTATTGCTTCTATTTTTTTCATTCCCAACCGTTCCTTTATTTGTTTAGCTTGTTACGAGGGTGAAAATTAGGGTGCACACTCTAATCTAAACTTATCTTACAACTGGCTGAATTGCATCGCTTATGCCAAGTAATTCACTACATAAAAAAAATAATTAAATCAACGGTTTAGTTGTTTTTTGCGTTTGCGAGGTCATTATTAGAATGATGAAGAGCCTAAATATTAGGCGTTATGACTAAAAATTAAGCAGGGAATGTGTATAAAATTTAGGCGACATTCTATGATTAAATTTTGGAAGTTTAATTATAACTTTTCCCCGATAAAGGAACTCAATGCATGGAATTATTCAGCATATCTGAAATGCAAGAAGCAGATAAGTTGGCCATAGAGGCAGGAATAAGCGGTTTATTCTTAATGGAACAAGCTGGTTTACGCCTAGCAAGCCATATTGAAAGTATTACCAAGGGACCGTGCCGAGTGTGCATTTTAGCTGGGCCAGGTAATAATGGGGGGGACGCTTTTGTAGTCGCGCGTCTATTAAATCAAAGGGCCTATAAAATAGACATGTTTGAACTATGCTTAAAACATAAGCAAATAGAGCCTGTGAAATCTGATGCTATAGTTATGAAGGAAAAATGGCAGCATATAGAAGGTCAAACCCAATCAATCACTAATAAATCGGAATTAAGAAAGAGCTTAGCAACATCATCTTTGTTAGTAGACGGTCTCTTTGGAGTTGGTTTAAACCGCAATATTGAAGAGCCAATAAGCTCATTAATCAGCGAAATCAACCAGTCAAACATCCAAGTGTTAGCAATTGATGTACCATCTGGTGTAAATGGTAATACAGGTCAGGTTATGGGGGCGGCGATAGAGGCTGAACTAACATGTAGTTTCCATCGGCCAAAGCTAGGGCATTACTTGTATCCTGGGAAGACGATTTGTGGAGAGTTACGCATAGATGATATTGGCATCCCAGAGCGAATAAATACTCAAATTTCCCCAAACCAGCACCTAAACTCTCCCGAAATATGGCGGGAAAGTATAAAACAACGATCTCAAAACTCTCATAAATATCATCATGGAAGCGTTTTAGTTGTTTCTGGTGATCAAACAATGCGAGGTGCTGCAGTACTTGCATCAAATGCAGCTGTAAAGTCAGGTTCAGGTCTTGTGACGATAGCTGAAAAGATAGATGAGTTAGAATGTCATCCAAAATCATATGCAGCGATGATGTTAGCTGGGATGCCAGAACACGATACTGAAGAGCAATGGCAATCATTATTAAGCTCAAAAAAAGTGACAGCCGCTCTTATCGGGCCAGGTAGTCTTCCAAATCAAAAAACGTTAGACAGCGCGTTGATGTTGTTAAAATGTAGCCAAAGGGTAGTTTTCGATGCCGGAGCTATCACGGCATTTGCCAATAAAGCCTTTGGGGGGCAACAAGAACTGTTATCTCAAGTTAAACAGCAGCCTAAAGCAATACTGACCCCTCATGAGGGAGAGTTCAAAAAACTATTTCCTGATTTGGATGTGAGAAACAAAATAGAAGCAGCAAGGGAAGCTGCAAAGAGAGTAAATGCCGTGATTGTACTAAAGGGTCCAGATACAGTTATAGCTGCTCCAGATGAACGGGTATTAGTAAACGCAAATGCACCCTCAACACTAGCCACCGCTGGCACTGGCGATGTTTTAGCGGGGATTATCGTAGCTCTTGCTTCAAATAGTGATACACCTCTTTTTGAGGCGGCAGCTGCAGCTGTTTATATTCATGGGGAATGTGCAAGCCAGATAGCATCAGAGTTCGTGGCAGACGAACTTATTGATCGCATTTCCAAGGTAAAACATAATCTTATAAGCAATTGTTGAGCGTAGAACACTCTGATTTGTAATTCAGATCATTCGCTTTTTAGAGAAGGCGTGCATAAGCACGAGCAACTGAAGCTGATGTTGGTTGACCAGATGAGCTGGCAGGTAAAGAGCTCGAAACGTTCTCGATATTTTGTTCCAAATTCTGCACACGAACAGTCTCAGTAGCGTTTAATAGCAATTTAGCTCCAGCATGTTCATTTGCTTGTTCAACTAATGAATCATATTCCGTCTTTTCAGAAGCGCTCAATTGAGAAATCTGCCGGGGCACATCAATAGTTGCTATCTGTCTTTGTATGTTCTGCACTTGCCTGATGGCCACTGTATTCGTCGAATCTTCTGACAATCGATCTTCAAAACCAGCTAGCAGGGTGTTTAAAGTCTCTAGACGTTTTTCTTGTGGTGGAGCGAGGCGAGGGGAAAGTAGATCATCAATTTTTTCACGAATATCATCAAGAAAATCATCGTTTTCTACATTAGCGGATGGTTTTCCAATGATCGTATCTGCTTCTAAAAACAAAGCAGCACGGTCTTCAATTTCATCGGAACGTATAGTGCCGTTTGAAGCTTTTTCGCTAAGTTTTGAAATTTCACCTTGAATTTCAGTCAGGCGTTGATTGTCAGCTGGGGTCAAAAGAGGTTTATAACCACGGATCCGGTTAATCTCTTGCTTGCCAGCATTTACAATTGTCTGTGCGGCAATCTGTGCATCAGTCGCACCATCGCTTTTACCAGCAGCAAATATGCTGTCGGCTGAACCACCACCAAATATAGACGTTGCACTAACAGCCATAAGAAATATCTCCAAAAAATGGCGCAAAATTACTCAAGCTAAATTCAATTGAGAATCATACTACAACGGATTTAGTTAATTTTCGGTAACAAATAGAGAGGTGAGTGGGGTAGTGTTATGATTTAATTTAACTTTTTCTTTGCGGCGAGGATCCTCATATAAGAGGCTTCAATTGAAGATCGTTGTATTTCACCGCGCTTAACCGCATTTAAGATGAGGTTTTGTATCCTGGAGATTGAGCTTGGGGTCGCATACTTGCCATCCACAATTAAGAGAATATCATTACCAGCTTTTACAGCTTTTATAAGCGCATCATCAAATTCAAAATATTTTTTAATCGCTCCCATCCCTAAATCATCAGTTATAACAAGACCTTGGTAACCAATGTCACGGCGCAAAACTCCCTTAATAGCTTTCTCAGATAAAGATGCTGGAAGTTTATCGCGATCGCTAAAAGCAGGATGATAAAGGTGACCAACCATCACCATGTCGACAAGTTGTTCTTTGACCATAAGTTTATAAGGGGCTAGTTCAACCTTCTTCCAGCTTTTAGTTAGATCAACAAACTGCTCATGACTATCAGTCCAGGAACTGCCATGCCCGGGAAAGTGCTTCAATGATGTCAGGATTTTATTCTGGCGATGAGCAAGTATAAAAGCACTTGAATAAGTCTGAACAGTTTCAGGTTTAAAGCCATAACTTCGTTCTCGGGCGCCAATGATTGGGTTTTCAGGAACAATGTTCAAATCAACCACAGGCCCAAAATTGACATTAAATCCAGCACCGGCCAACTCTTCAGCAAGAGTTTGGTAGGTTTGCAGTGCTAAGATTTGATCATTAGCAAGGGCAATAGAAGAAGCGGTTGGAATTGTCGTAAAGCCGTGCTTTTCTTTTAATCGTTGAACTTGACCACCTTCCTGGTCAATCGCAAGAAGTGGAGGAAGATGCTTAGCTGAGCCTTTTTTCATATATGAGACAAGTTTAGTTATCTGAGTTTTAGAAGACATATTATGTCCCATAAATATCAAACCACCAATTTGGCCATTTTTTAAAAGGATACGTGCATCCTTAGAGCCTTTGTCACCGGGGGTAACCCCCTTAAAGCCAAGCATTAACATTTGCCCAATCATCTCTTTCAAGCTGGGCGGTGTATTGGTTTTGCTTGTTTTCCCTAAAGCCATTAATTTCGAAGAATTTTTAGAAGCCGCGTGGCTAAGGGAAATTTGATAATGAAAAAAAGTGACAAAAAGAAAAACAAATAAGCTACCTAAAGATAACAATAGTGAGGCAACACTGAATTTCCTATTTTTAATAGATGTTGAAAACTGTGATGGACAAAAAGAATGCAACGGCGACCGCTTATGCCTGTTAGATGCCATAAAATTTGCGTTTAAATTCTTCATTTAGGCACCTTAAATCTTTATTTTCGCCAATTTCTTAAAGCTCTATACAAAAAAGAGCGGTTGCTAGTGGGCAACTGAAGCACAAAAAAGCGGTTGCTAGTAGGCAACTCAAGCACAAAAAAACACTAAATTGCGAGTAACATATGAATATCATCGTGAAAAGTTAAGTTAGTTCTATGCCTGTCTACTCATATCAGAGTATAGTCCGCAAGAGTGAAACGATAATCAAAGCAGATTGCCCCCAAATTTAGGTTTAAAATGAGGCCAAAAATTTGGTGAGTGTAAAACATGTCATTAAGATGATTTCGCAAATGCGATGGAGCCCTTTAGTGATATCAAAAATTTACGTATTTAAGTATTTGAAAACTGAAAACACCGAAAACAAGGTCTTTTGCAGGCAGCAAGAGCAAACAAAGACGTATGCGCAAACGCTAAAAATATTAATGAATTTAGCTCTTGTCAGTGTTTTATTCGTTTTAATCATCCTTACCCATTTCTCAAATCATGCCAAAGCAGCTGAAAGTGCAAACCTGCTAGCACGTAAAGGCAATACGGCACTAAAGAGAAAAAACAATGAACAGGCAATACAATATTTCTCTGAGGCTTTATTCGCTGGCTCATTAGAAATTTATACAAAAGCATCAGTGTTAAATGATCGCGGTCTTGCTTATAGCCGTTTAAAAAAGTTTCACCTGGCCTTAAAAGATTTTAACCGAGCCATTGAAGCATTCCCTGAATACGCAAAAGCTTATAACAATAGAGGGCTGCTGCTGCATCAGTTGGGCCACGATGAAGAAGCTATTAAAGATTTTAATCGTGCAATCGCTCTCCACCCTTCAATGGGGGTGTCATATCACAACCGAGCCAATGCTTTTTTAAAGGCTGGGGCAGAAAAACCTGCATTTAGTGATTTTGGTAAGGCAGCGACTTTATTGGTTGATAAAAGTCCTGCGCATCTAGCCAGAGGTCAAATCCACTGGAAACACTTACGTCACTACGCAGCCTTACGCGAATTAAACCTATCACTTGAGAAAAATAAAAATCAGGGCCTTGCATATTTTAATCGGGGGCAAGTCTATCATTCGCTTGGGAATAGGGTTCGGGCAATTCAAGATATTGCGAAAGCCAGTTCCTTAGATCCAACTGACCTAGTATATAAAAAGCAATTAGCTATTATTTATCTTGAAAACAGACAATTACCTAATGCATCTAAATTGTTCAGCCAAATTTTAGATGAAGAACCTCTCAATATAGAAATTATGATTTTAAGAGGGCGGATCAATGGAGAACTTGGCCGCTCTCAGAAAGCACTCGAAGATTTAGACCAGGCAGTATCACTTTCAGCGAGTGCTTCTGCTTATGCTGAACGTGCATTAGTTCAGGCTAAAAATAGACAAGCTGAGTTTGCAATTTCTGACATCAGCGAGTCTATTCAAAAAGCACCAAAAACGGGGCGCTCATGGGCAGTGCTCGGAGATGCCGCACGCTTAAGCGATAAATTGATAGATGCCGAGCGTTATTATCTTGAAGCTTTAAAGCGGGATAAAATGCAACCCAAAGCATTAGCAGGGCTAAAGCAACTAGGCTTTGGATTAGATGAAGAAGAAATTGAAAGCGTTGCATCGATTGGTACAGACGTAAACGGTTGGTCAATTCAGGAACCTGAAAAAGGTCGTTATATTGCAATCAATCCTTTGTATAAAAAATATAAAATCAAATTGGATTTATATGGTCCTGAAAAACCAAAAATTCTGGAATGGACAATCCTGAAGGGTAATTACAAAGGTTATGGATTGTTGCGTTACGATGCTGGTAGCAAAGATCCAAAAACACCAATAGAACATGTAGCAATTTTGAATTTGCGTAAACAACGAGTGGAAACAATAGAGCCTTATCGTTGGGGTACAAAAATCGCGAAATGGACCTGGAACCAAAATGATGTTGTCATCAAAGATCCGGATGGCATCCAAAACAAGGTGACTTTAAGAATACCTGTCAGACGTGCACCTCCAAGAGTAGCACGACAAGGAGACGATGGTTGGAATAGTGGTTTTTGGAATGCAGGTCCAAAAAAGAGAGTCTCAAAGAAAAAAAGAAGACGTAAGGTGCGTCGTAAAAAGAAAAAATCACTCTTCGGCGGTATTTTTGGGTTTTAAGCTCGTGAAAATTTGAAATGCAGGCTTTTTAACTCTTATTATAAAAATTATTGATCACAAGAACAACTGACTGTTGCAAGAGCCACACAGCTCTCAAAATAAGGCCACAATTCACAAGCTAGGGTTACAATATTGAGCAACCAGGCTTGCCAATACTTCATCAAAACTGGCATTTTAATAACTGAGATTCGATATTTAAAAAACCTCGGGTTTGTAATCTATGCCTTTCCTTCACAATAATGTGTAAGTCTGAAAGTAGTAACAATATTCAAATTTTGCTATCTATCTAAAGGATAAATGAATTTAGACATTGTGCTAATAGTTTTAAAACCCAAAAAGGCACGATGCTGGGTTATAGCTCAATTTTAAAAGGCTAAGTCACGTGAGCAAAATAGTAAAAAGAATGGCTTGTATCAGTTTATTACTGTCGGCTGTTTTGCTCCAAACAACCCTCATCAGCCAAGCAAATGAGGTCATTAAACTTAAAAATCAGAGTTTAAAAAAATACCCATTTGGCTCAATCGTAGTCGATACGTCGGAACGCCGATTATATTATATGCTCAAAGAAGGCAAAGCGATCCGTTACCGAGTAGCAGTTGGTAAGCCAAAAATGCAGTGGTTCGGCAATACATTTGTAACATTAAAGCGTAAAAATCCCGGCTGGACGCCAACACCGCGTATGCGAAAATTAGGATATCCTAAATATGTTCCACCAGGACCTCGCAATCCTCTTGGTGTGAGAGCTATATATCTAGGATGGAGTGAATATCGGATTCACGGAACAACATCGCCCCGCTCAATTGGTAGAGCAGCATCCAGTGGGTGTATTCGAATGTTAAATAAAGATGTGATTGATTTGTATAAAAGGGTGCATATCGGAGCACCAGTTCATGTAATCCGATAGGTTTAAAAAAATTAAATATTGATTAAACGAATTGTTCAAAAATTTAAGGGATAACAACAGGCATATTAATATATTCTTTTCGATGTTCAGATATAGGATATAGTTACCTTTAAAAATAGATCACCAAAATTTTTAGATCAGATGATAATTTAGATTAGATGACAATCATGAGGAAAATTGAAATGAAACGTTCAAAGTCTATAGCAACTCTTGTTGCAACAATGGCAGTTGCTGTATCTATGAGCTTCAGTGCCACAAATGCAAATGCCCAGGATCTATTCTCAGCACTATTCGGTGATGGACCAAGCGGCACAGCTAGTGGAAAACAGCATGTTTCATTTTCTAAAAAATTTAGAAGAAACACTGTTGTTGTAAGTTTT
>Ga0209344_10000216_pt1 | contig 116744 bp, 98 predicted proteins | sample Cruoilmetagenom6_FD_187293 | JGI IMG/M metagenome (GOLD analysis project Ga0209344, IMG submission 187293) | Oil polluted marine microbial communities from Coal Oil Point, Santa Barbara, California, USA - Santa Barbara Oil Seep Sample 6 (SPAdes)... | ecosystem: Environmental > Aquatic > Marine...
ATCAATGTCAAGGTATAGGCGAACATGTTGACTGTACCGCCCATGTTATCTGTGGTGTACTCTTTAAAACCAAGGTCGGTAACAACCATATCAAGCTTATCGAGTAAGTAAATACCGCTACCATCCGCTAAAGTCGAGCCTAAACCGAGTTGTGGGATTGGGTTGCCGGTTAATTGTAGTGAGATAAATATCGCCGGTATGGTGTAAGCAAAAATCAACACACAGTACTGCGCAATTTGGGTGTAAGTAATGCCTTTCATACCGCCAAGTACCGCATAAACCCAAACAACGAACATACCAATATAAAGACCTAAGTCATAATCAACTTCTAAGAAGCGCGAGAAGGCAACACCAACCCCTTTCATTTGACCTATGATGTAAGTTAATGAAGCAATAATTAAACAAATAACCGCGACAACACGGGCGGTTTTTGAATAATAACGGTCAAAAATAAATTCAGGTACGGTAAACTTACCGTGTTTTCGCATGTAAGGTGCCAGTAGCATAGCTAATAAAACATAACCACCGGTCCATCCCATCAAGAATACAGAGCCGCCATATCCTAGAAAGGAAATCATACCGGCCATGGAAATAAAAGAGGCCGCACTCATCCAATCGGCACCAATGGCCATGCCGTTTTGCATGGGCGTAACACCACCACCTGCGACATAAAAATCACTGGTTGAGCCCGCACGTGCCCACCAAGCGATACCAAAATACACCGCGAAAGAACCGAATACCGCAATGTAAGTATAAATCTTTAACTCATCCATTATGATTCCTCGACATTATATTTTTTATCCAGATCATTCATTTTTTTGGTATACCAAAAAATTAATCCGACAAAGGTGTAAATTGAGCCTTGTTGGGCAAACCAGAAACCTAGTTTGTAACCACCTAGTCGTATTGCATTTAACGGCTCGACCAGAATCAAACCAAAACCAAATGAAACCACGAACCAAATGGCAAGACAGATATATATTAAGCGCAGATTTTCCTGCCAATATGTTGCTTTACCTTCCATCATCCTCTCCTAGCAATTATTGCTATGCACGCTATTAAGTTTAATAGCTACAGCGTTTTATAATTTTTTTACGCTTTAACCAATCGGCTTCATTTATGCCCAATTAATCAGCCGAAATTCATCCGATTGGCTGCACCTGTTGTATAACGAGCGGTTAAATATTCATTTACTTATTCTTCAACTCAAGCAAGCAAACTAAACTTAAACAAATGAATACTTAACCTACGCTAAGTTACACACTAGCAACCTTTTTTCGGCGCTGATATTAAACTTTAGTCTAGAACATAGCTGAAATGGTTGACTTAAGAGCGGCAATTGCCCTAAATACAATGACGCTATTTACTTGAGATATTGCTATGGACTCCGCATTAACTGAAATCAGTGAATTTATACAAGCGATTCCGCCCATGGACTTATTGCCGAGTAAGAGCATTGAGCAAATCATCAAAGAAATCAGTATTTGTTATGTCCGCCGCGGCCAGCTGCTGCCGCCAGAAGGTAGCACAGACGATAACCTCTATATCTTGCGTAAAGGCGCCTTAAGTTATGTCAGCGAAGATGAGGAGCTATTAGGTAAGTATGGCGAAGGCGACATTTGTACAGTTTTTTGTCAGCCTGTTCATGATCATATCAAAGTCACTGCCGATGAAGACACTTTGCTGTACAGCATTAACTACCATAACTTTCACCAATTGGTCAGTGCCTATCCGGATGTTGTAGCATTTTTTCAACAGACCTCTGAGCAACGCCTTAATAAAAAAATGCTCCAGGTCAATGAGGATGCTATTTTAAATTCCTCATTGTTAAACAGCTCTATCGCCAAGTTTTATCATAGTCCCGCCGTAACCGTTAGTCCTGAGACCAGTATTCAACAGGCAGCCATTTTGATGACCGAAAAAAACTTTTCCTGTTTAATTATCGCAGATCACGAACAACCGTTAGGCATAGTGACCGATAAAGATATTCGCCGGCGCTGTGTTGCACAAGGCTTAGCGATTGAACAGCCGGTCAGTACTATCATGACCGATAATATGACCACCATTGATATTAAAAGTACCGCATATGACGCCTTAATGATGATGACCCAAAGACACATTCATCATTTACCGGTCACCAAAAATAGCCAACTTAAAGGCATGGTGACGGTAACCGACTTAATCAATAATGAAGGGCAAAATGCCGTTAACATCACCAGTGTTATTCATAAAGCCAACTCAGTTAGTGAGCTAAGCGACATCAGCAATATGATACCAAAACTGCAAATTCGCATGGCCAAACTCGGCACGACCGCAGAACATGTAGGTAAAAGCATTAGTGCCATTACCATGGCGTTCACCATACGACTCATTGAAATGGCGGAAAATTTATTAGGGCCTGCGCCTGTGCCTTATGCATGGTTAGCGGCAGGCTCACAAGCACGGCAAGAGCAGTTTGCCCATTCAGATCAAGACAATGCCCTGATCATCTCCAACGATATGCAGCCACAACACAGCTACTGGTTTAAAGACCTTGCCACTTTTGTTTCTGATGGCCTAGCAGCTTGCGGTTTTATTTACTGCCCCGGCAATGTCATGGCCACGAACCCTAAGTGGTGTCAAACCCAAGCAACCTGGGGACAATATTTTGCCAAGTGGATTAATACGCCTGAGCCCAAAGCCTTAATGCATTGCAGCATTTTCTTCGACTTGACCACTGTCTATGGTGATAGTCGCTTGCTCGAGCAAGTACGGAAAAAAATGCTCGCAACAACGCAGCATAGTTCATTATTTATCGCACATTTATCTCGAAATGCCTTAAATTTACGACCGCCCTTGGGGTTTTTCCGAGATTTTGTCTTAATTCAAGACGGCGAAAATAAAGCCACGCTAGATTTAAAACACAATGGTATTGCTCCCATCGTCGATCTGGCGCGTATTTATGCGTTATCTGAAGGGATTTCCTCAGTCAATACCGTAGAACGGCTGAAACAGGCGGCCGGTACGCCTTCGTTAACCAAAGCATCTGCAGCTAACTTGATCGACGCCTTTGAGTTTTTAAGTATGCTGCGCATGATGAACCAAGCTAATAAATTACAACAAGGACAAGCACCCAATAACTATCTATCGCCGAAGGAAATCTCGAAGCTCGAACGCGAACACTTAAAAGATGCCTTTAAAGTGATTAAAACTATGCAAGACAACCGTCAAGCAACCTTTTAGTGATCAATCATTATTATGCTTAATCATCATTTTCTTACCCGTTGGCTTATTGGTTACGAAGCCGAGCGCAAACGCATGTTAAAAATCGCGCCGGCAGGCCCCTTGCGTGAGTTTTTATCTCGACCGTTTCCGGCACTCAATACGCCATTCCAACAAATCCCCATGTTAGCGGTTGATTTTGAAACCACCGGCTTAGATGCCGTACAAGACAAATTACTCAGTGTCGGTTGTGTCGAATTACGCCATCAGCAAATAAAGCTTGGCACGAGTTATCACGAAATTATTCGCACCCGCGGTAGCTTAAAGGCCAATAACGTGACTATTCATCAAATTACCGACGACCAAAAAGACCAAGGTCAACCGTTAGCAGAGGTAATTGAGCAATTGCTTAAACGCTTGGCAGGCAAGGTGATGTTAGTGCACTTTGCCCGTATTGAGCGGCAGTTTTTACGACAAGCCTGTCTTGAACTCTATGGTATGGTACCGCCATTAGCAATAATAGACACCTTAGTGGTGGCTAAAAAAAGCCTAGATAAAAGAGCGGTGGCTTACGACCCCTCGCAATTAAGACTTACTGCGCTGCGAGCAAAGTACGATTTGCCAGATCACTATGCCCATAATGCCCTTAATGACGCTATTGCCACCGCAGAGTTACTACTTGCACAGGTCAGTGAACGCGGAGAAAAAACCTCGCTAGAGCAATTAATTTTGTAAGTATGTTCACAGCACCTAACCAACAGCGAAATGCCCCACTTTGGGTCGATTTTATCGCCATGGCTGATTACCCCAACACCGGAGTTATTTTAGCTAAATAGTGAAAATAACTTGGTCTATAGCAAAACTATGAGACAATTCACTTAAGCAATCCAATATCTAAGGTTTATGATGAAACTTTTAGCCCGTAATCTTTCGCGCTCAACCACAGAACAAGAACTTCGCGTTTTATTCTCTGCTCATGGTTCAGTCACTGACTGTAACTTGGTCTTAGACCAAGAAACCGGTAAATCAAAAGGTTTTGCCTTTATTGAAATGCCAGATGAAAAAGAAGCCAAGTTAGCGCTAAAGAACTTGCATGAAACTAAAGTGGCCAATAATAAAATTCGCGTAAAAATCGCGCAGTAATATTGTTCAAGCTCAGTGAAAAAGAAAAGCCAGCGTCATTAACGTTGGCTTTTTTGTCTTAAAATAATGACCTTCTTCTCTATCAAGCTGCTGATAAAATTTTCTCACCTCATCGTTTCATCACTAGTACAATTATGGCTCATCAAATGATTTATAGTAAGCTGCTATATAATCAACTAAGGCACGAACTGAGGGCAATAGTCCCCTTCGAGAAGGATACACCAGATGGATAATATCTTGCTTGGGTTGCCAATCAGGCAACATATGAATGAGTGACCCCTCGGCTAATGCTTCCGAGACAAATAGCGACGGCAACTGCACTACACCCACGCCAGCAATGGCAGCTTTGCGCAAGGCAATCATATCGCTTGTGACATAGCGAGGATGATGCACTATGTTGGCGCTTTCACCATGTTGAGTAAATAAATCCCAGTGATAATGATGTTGAGGTGCTCCTAAACCTAAACTCGGCCAGCTAGCCAACTCACTCGGGCTATTCACTATGCCATGTTTTGCTACCAAAGCAGGGCTGGCAATTAAAATTTGACTGCGCTCAGATAGAAACTTTAATACAAATTCACTATCTTCAATGGGCGCAGGCCTAACTCTAATGGCAACATCGACCCCTTCAGCAACTAAATCAATGCGGCGATTAGTCGCTTCTAAATGGATAGTCACCTTAGGGTATTCAACCATAAAATCTGCTAGCACTTGCCCTATATGCACATTCAAAAGCGCGACAGGGCAGGTAATTTTTATTTTCCCACAGGGCTGAGTTTGAATAGACTCTACCGCTGCTCGAGCAGCGTCAGCTTCAACTAGCATAGCTTTACAATGGGTTAAAAAAGACAACCCTATTTCAGTGACATTAAATTGCCGGGTAGAGCGGTAAATTAACTTAACACCGAGCTGTTCTTCTAGGCCCGCTATACGCCGACTCAATTTAGACTTAGGAATACCCAGCGCGCGTCCTGCTGGCGAAAAACCGCCATATTCCACCACCTTCACAAAATAATAGTAATCATTTAAATCTATCATGAGTCAAAAGCATTGTTCCAATAATAGAACTATCATACCCATTTCTAGGATCTACTCAAACCTTAAGTTAACGGCTAGTATGCTAGTTAGTTAAATTTATAGGAGCTTGTATGAAAAAAATTAACAGCGTCTATTCCTCCCCTCGCCCCCATTGGGTTGGTGATGGCTTTCCTGCAAAAACTTTGTTTTCCTACGGGGAACATGGCAAACAAATCAGTCCATTTTTACTATTGGATTACGCCGGGCCCGCACAGTTTGCACCATCGGAGCGCAATCGAGGAGTAGGTGAACACCCACACCGAGGCTTTGAGACAGTCACCATAGTATATCAAGGTGAATTAGCCCATAAAGACTCAACAGGAGAACATGGCCTTATCGGTGTAGGCGACATTCAATGGATGACCGCCGGTGCCGGTATTCTGCATGAAGAATTTCATTCAGATGCCTTTAGCCAAACAGGTGGTATGTTAGAGATGATGCAATTATGGGTTAATTTGCCTCAAGGCAAAAAAATGACGGCGCCGAGCTATCAAACCATTACAGCAGAACAAGTGCCGACTATTACCTTGCCAGATTCAGGGGGAGAGCTTCGCGTAATTGCTGGCGAATGTGCGGGTACAAAAGGACCGGCAAATACTCACTCGCCTTTGCTGGTTATGGACGGCTTACTCAAAGCATCAGCTTACTATCAAGTGCCGGTCGTTGAGGGCTGGTCGGTTATTGTGGTTGCCCGCAAAGGCAATATCACTGTCAATAATCAGCAGCTTAATACTGGCCAAACAATAATTTTATCTCAACATGGCCTAGGGGTAGAAATTACCGCACAACAAGATAGCGAGGTACTGATTTTAGCAGGCGAGCCCATCGATGAGCCATTAGTGGGCTATGGGCCATTTGTAATGAACCACCAAACAGAAATAAATCAGGCCATTAACGATTTCCAAAGCGGAAAGTTTGGTCAAATAGGCTAACAATAAGACAAGGCTAATTAGCTGTTGATTATCGCGGCTGTCATCACCAAAGTATGTGTTTCTTTCCCGGTGCTTTCTGCGCTTGAGGAAGGCTTTGTAATCCCGAGCCTCAGGCACCTTCAACGCCATGACGGGAGATGCGGCATAGAATTGCATGTCAGCGGCGGAGGCACAGATGATGATCTGGCTTGCTGCCGCTTATGAGTTGCATAAAGATTTGCGCAATGATGTTGATGGTTTAAGAAGTTTATTTTCAAATCATCGAGCTGACTACTGTCACTTACTCACAAGTTACATGACAATGCCGCGATCATAGCCGCGCTAGCTAGTTCGGCAGCACTTGAAACTTATGGGCAATAATGCTGACACCGTTAATTTAGCCGCTCTTAGCACAGCCAGTGTGACTTCGCTAAACATTTAAACAGTAAACTATTTTATAGCTGTTGCCGTTAATTTGATTAACGTTTTTGTACGCATATGCAATAATGCAGCTCTCTTTTGCTATGATAATGAAGTAGATATGAATCAAAAAAACATTTTGTTGTTAGTTGGCGCTTTAGTATTAACCGGCTGTGGTGGCGGTGAGAGCGGTGATGGCAGCGAACCATCACCCTTAGCTAATAAAGGCAATTTTCAAAACAGTTACGAAACAGGAGTATTTTTTAGCCACAATGGTAATGGCACAGATTATAATTTTGGCATTAACTCTGAACTCTGCCAAAGCAGTTACCGTGATCGTTATTATGAAACTGAAAACACCTTGATTTTTGGCAATCCTAACTTACCCGATGAAGACTTTTTTATTGCCGCCGATTGGGTCGAATCAGCGTTAGATACTGCCCTGGCTGCCATGGAGATTAGTAAAGCAGAGTACTATGCGGCAAGGACTGAGGTCAGTTTAACTGCGCGACAACAATTAAGACAAGGCTTAAGCTATTTATCAGAGTCAGGTCAACGCTATGGTAGCTTTACTTACCCTAATAACTTTGACCAATTTACCGATGATGAAACGATAACCGCTTGGCAAGTTCATAGCGCGCAACAGGCCAGCTTTACCGATGTAGCCACAACCTTAGTGGCGGATAGCCATAGTGGTTATACCTCAGCCGATGAAATACGTTTAGAAAATAAAATCTATGTTTGTTTGCATGAAAATAACTTTGCCGCGGGTTGGGGTGAAGGACATTTAGCGGGTATAAATATTGGCGCTAACTCGGTCTATAAACCGAATAATACCGCACAAATTATCGTCCATGAGCTAGTACATAGTCTGCAGTATGCATTAACGGCAAATGTTGAAGGTTTGCGCTTACCGCGTTGGTTTAGTGAGGGGCAAGCCGTATATTTAAGCAAGATGAATGTCGCTGATAAGTCAAATCATAACGAATATGCTCCAACAGCAGTAGTGGATTTTTCGGATGAAGTGGGTGATCCCGGTCTTGCTTATCAGCATTACGGTTTAGCTTATCAATATTTACAAGCTGCCAATGGTTTAAGTACTATTAAAACCATGATGCAACGGGTGAAAAGTGACGATTATAAAGCGCAAGCAGACTCAACGTTTGTGAACGAAAACGCTAATTATATTCAAGCGTTTGATGCTTTAATGTTAGATATCAACCAAACACCCCTGACAGTGGCAGATTATCGTATTCACTACCATAGCTACCTTAGTGATTACGCGGCAAGACCGTAAATTTATCGGCTAGATATGTTTTATCTCGGCAGTTAACTTCACTGCCGAGATCGCGAGTTCTCGCGCATTGCTCTGCTCTATCCGCAATATACTCTATTTTCACTTTCCGCTGTTTCATCAGCAGTAGACATAGCAAATCAAGCCGACTTATTTCTCGTATTGAATATCGCTAATGTACCAGATTTTTTCACCGGTCGGAGTGTTCACTACCACTTCATCATCGACTGCTTTTTTTAAGCAAGCGCGTGAAATAGGTGAGTCGATTGAGGAATAGTCATTACGGCCATAAATTTCCTCTGGGCCAACAATACGGAACTTGAGGCTTTCATTGTCGTCGTTTTCTAAACTGACCCAAGCACCAAAAAACACTTTGCCTTCTTGCTGGGGGCCATAATCGACAATTTTCAGCTCTTCGAGTATTTTGCGCAGGTAACGTACACGCCGATCTATTTCCCGTAGGCGTTTTTTATTGTATTGATAGTCTGCATTTTCACTGCGATCACCTAAGCTTGCCGCCCATGACACTTTACGGGTGGTTTCTGGCCGCTCTTCACGCCAAAGTTTATTTAACTCATGCTGCAATAATACATAACCGGGTCGGGTAATTAATTTTGTTTTCATCATATTGAATATAATATCGATAACTAGAAATAAAGAGCGTTGTTAGTAGCAAAATGCCACGCTCATTTTGGCCAATAATATAGTGAAAGGTCTGTTTAAGCTAGTGCACTTGCCACTTTGACTACAGTCAAAGTGGCAAACAAAAACGGCGCTTAGTGCACCGTTTTACTTTTTATGGGGTTAATTTACATACTTTATTACTAATTTAGCTTAAGCTTTATTCGGTATAATTTGAATTTCAACGCGTCGATTCAATGCTCGGCCATTGACTGTGCTATTATCAGCAACCGCACGTGACTCGCCATAACCTATAGTTTGTAACCTGCTGGCGAGGATGTTTTGGTTAGTTAAATATTGTTTAACGCTACCAGCACGCTGCTCTGATAAGTTTTGATTAAACGCTGCCGCACCTTGGCTATCAGTATGACCTTCGATGCTTAATAATGTTTTTTCATACTTATTTAATACCCGTGCAATATCGTCTAACGTAGGGTAAAAGCCTGAAGTGATATAAGCTTGGCCTGTGGCAAAAGTGATATTGGCCGGCATGATCAAACGTAAATTATCACCTTCGCGCACCACTTCAATGCCAGAGCCTGATAATTCCTCACGAAACTCTTGCTCCTGCTTATCCATATAATCACCAATAGCGGCGCCAGCAATAGCACCAATGGCTGCGCCCCAAACGGCACGTTTATTTTTATGGTTACTGGTCGATTTACCTAACACCGCGCCAGTAATGGCACCAATCGCCGCACCTTTTTCTTTATTGGTACTAGCACAACCGGTAAACGCTATCGAAACCACCACTAAACTGATAATAGATTTTTTAAACTGCATGGATAATGTCCTCAAAAGAAATAGCTTTATTTACATCATACCAAGGAAAAATGAATGGTCGATGAACAAGAAGGTGATTATAACAATTAATCACTGATAGTTGAGCGTTTTAATGTTGACGTCAAAAAACACCACGACAGGCGGGCTAATATAAAATTAAAGATCTAATTCTTTAGAACCAAACAAACAGTAAATTTTGGTTCGGATTGACATGCATATGGTCATAGTTTTAAAAAAGCACAATGGCCCCTGTAAGCTCCTTGCTGCCGATTGCCTTTCTTCACTTGATGTTAATTTGAACTTTAATCGTTCTGGTAGGCAAGAGCTCTTGGAAGACAGATATCGCGATAAAGTAGCAATTCGACCTAGACGCCCCCCTATTAACTAACTAGATGAACACTTAATGACTAGATACTAATAAATAGAACCTTTTCTTTTTAATAGTATCTAGTCTACGCTCTAATTGTAGTGATGAACGCGATAAACATGGCAGTCTGCAGGGAAGAAATCACAAGCACCAATTTATTTTCTTCCCTTTTTAAACGTCCAAAGGCATAACTCAAAGAGGCAAGAACTATGAATTGGAACAAATCAGTAGAAGCACACCGCTTCCTTTGGATCTTCGTACGTGGCATTCATTTTGACTTCGCTATTCAAGACGGCACCATGACAACTTTCAAAGAAGGTGGTAAATGGCGTAATGATTTCATCATTGGGGCAGTTGGAGCATCATCAGCTCTTAGAGAGCACAAAGCACAAATCTTCGCGTTAAAATTTAATGCATGGATGCTTGGCAATTTTGATATTGAATACGAAGATGGCGTTTTACCCGCCGAAGCTATCGCAGTTTTAGCAGCAGCATTTTGTGTTACTGATTCATTATTGGAGTCTGTCTGCGATAATGTTGACAACAAATACAACTTCCCAACAGAAAGAGGCTAGTCATGAGAGAGATATTCCTCCTTCTAATGCTTATTACCACCAGCTTTTTAACCTACTCACAGGAGCAAGAGACTCTTACTGATCCGAAATTAGCGATGTGTCCTTCTGGTTTTACTGAAGCAGCTTGCAAAGAATGGCTAGATGCATCAACAAGCTATTTTCAAAATAAGTTCGATGAAAGTATGGGGGATGCCGATGCGTTTAAAAAACTAACGAGAAACGGAGAATTTATAGATGCGCTCATGGCCTCTCCATTTGTGACATCCAAACTAGATAAATTACCTGTTGATATCACCCTAAAAATTATCGACATAGAAGATGCTGACTCTGTTCTAGGCCTAGAATTTAGTTATGACAAAGAGCTTAGTCGGACTTATTACAACACAAGCGGTAGCCGTATGAAAAGCTATCAATTTGATTTCAGTATCAGTGGAACCGCGACGCAGAATGATGAAGAGAATCCAAGAAACTTTATTGATGCTAGCCTGAGTTTTTCGTTCCAAAATATGCCAACGTTTAATGAAGCTAAAACGCTCGAAGCACTGAATAAAAATTATGAATGTACGAAAGAAGCCAATTTCGAGACTGACCTTTGCATAAAGATGCTTAGTGATGGTGTTCAACGTTTTTTTGACACCGTTGGCCCCACCTTTTATTTCGATTATGGTTTTGATTTGGGTTATGAGACAAATCAGACGTTTGAAGTGAGTAATAGACGATTGGGCGGCTATCTCATGACGACATATGAAGACCTAAGCAGAGATTCATTCATGGGTGTTAACGGTGTCGTTCCATCGTTGCGCGTGGCTATCGACACCGTTGAGCCAAACTCTGAAACGCCTAGAGCTATGGCTGGGGATGACTCCACCTATGAAAGACTGTCAGCGGAGTTTCACTTAAGCGTGCCACTCACCAAGCTGCTGGATTTGCCTTATCTATTTTCCTTCAATTACAGAATCTACGATGAGTTAGGTGCATCAAACACTGTAAAGGAGGCAGAGCTTGACTCATATCGCCTACGCACCTATAGCCTAAGTGCCCCTGTTGGTCTTATCTTGTCCTATTCTTCAGGTAGACTACCGTTTGGCTTGGAAGAACAGCAAACTATCGAGCTGGGCTTCAAAACCTACTTTTAAAAATTAAACTATGCCATCCATGATAACTTCTTTATCAAGCATACGATAAATCTCTGCCGCACAAACTCAACTATCTGCACAACCTGATACAGTCATAAATACCTGGCTCCTGCCGCATTATTTATGTATTTCAGGTAGACTCGTGATTCATTAAAGCAATCCACGCTAGTGCAGAATTCTGGGTACAAAATAAGGCGTATCCGATAACCTGACCTGTTATGAATGAGGCTTAGACATAATAATCACCACATTGAACAAAGCTAAATCAGGTGTAGTTTACTGTTGAAAATATGAGCAAGTCATTATGGGCTTAATAAGTTTAAGATATAAAGCTTAAAGCCAAAAAAAGGCAACATGAAGTTGCCTTTTGATCTTTTTTACTGCTGTTGTAAGTTTACGCAGTTGCAACGTTTTCCGCACCGGCATTATCAAGGATGTCTTTAATTTTATCTTTGTTATCTTTAGTGTACTTGACACCAAGTAACACAGAACCCTTGTTAATAGCATCTTCATAATATTTAACTTCATGCTCAGGGATAAACGCGCCAATAATAGCACCAATTGTACCTCCGGCAGCAGCGCCTGCACCACCAGCCGCTAAAGCCGCAACTAATGGGCCTGCGATAAGTAAGCCCGTACCGCCAGTCGCGACAGTGCCTACAGCAGTGAAACCTGCAACTACGGCTGCTAAAACACCTGCAGAAGTCGCACCAAGAATGCCTCCTTCAGCGGCTTTAGTACCTTCATCTATAGCAAAATCATCTTTGGCGTATGAGTCGTTAGCGACTACGCTGATTTCACTGTTCAGCACGCCGATCTGACCTAAACGATAAATAGCTAAACTGGCTTTAGATGAATTTTCGAATAATCCTGTAATTACGTCACTCATTATATTTCTCCATTTTATCAGTTTACTTAGTAGGAACATGTTTGTATTACGTAGCAGTAGAAGCAATCTAAATACCAGACTGGTAAATATTTTAACTATTAAAAATCAAGACTTTAAAGAGTTAAAAGAAAGTGATGGTTATGAAAAGCAAAAAAGATGTGTAAATAGTTCCTAGGCGTCTGAAAAAATTACCTTAATAGACAAAAATCATTAAATGTCATGACAACAGACGACTACAAGATTACTAAGAATTTATTAAGTCACCCATAATAGCTTATAAAGCTGAATGGCAGCATTGTCGGAGGAGCGGCCTTTTTAATTAAACGTATCTATGACTGCAAGGTGACACTGTGGCCTGCAATAAGAAGTGTTATCAGGGTTGGGGCGCTCTATTTCTCCTATTAGCGTTCAACAGGCGTTCGCAAGACTACTAAGCCATATATGGCTTGATACTTTGCTTGATACTTTGTACTTTTTCTATACTTTGTTGATACTTCATTCTTCACCCGAACTTTTGATATGTCGCCATTACAGTTATTCCAAATAAGATGGCAATACACCGTTACGTATAAATATTTATACATAATGGTAACAATCATACAGTAAGAAGGCATTATCGAGTTTACCTATGTCGCCGAGAGCAAGAGCTTCGCCCTCCCCTCAAAAAAATGACCATATCTACTGCCCAGATTAGCCGCCAGATAAATGCATCAGAAAAACAGCTTAATATAAAGGTATTTTGCCGTACCACACGAAAAGCCTAGCTAACTGAATAGGGTGCATTTTTTATCAACACTATCGTGGTGCATTAGATGACTTAGGCGCTGCAAAGCGACCATTACAAGCCTGCAATCAAAACTGCAAGGGAAAATCAAACCAGCGACTCCAGCCACCTATAGTTAAAAGCAAATTTTACCGCCACTGAATAGCCTCATACTACTATACAGTAACACTGGAGTAACCGCGCACCTTAGTAGTCAACAAATTGATTTACTCGAAGGCGACTATGATTTAGCCATTCGCCTTGGCAGACTTAATAACTCTTCGTTGATGGCAAAGAGGTTGAGCAAGCGAACCAATCATGCCTGCGCTTCATCAGCTTATTTAAAGCAACATGACATTCCGCACTTTTTATCTGAGCTTAATAATCACAATTGCCTGCTAAGTGCTTTAGATTATTGGCATTTCCAGGGGCTGGGTAAGGTGAAAGTATTCACGTCACGGGTAATCCACGCAATCACAACGATCTAGTCCTAGTTGGCGCAGCGTTAAAGGATTTAGGGATAGTGCAATGACCTGATTACTACGTTCAGCAGCACTTAAAAAGTGGCGCCTTAACCTCCTTATTAATGAATTATTATGTACCTGACAAAGGAATTTGGGCGGCGCACTCGCAAAGCCGCTATTTATCACCAAAAATAATAGCCTTTCGGGGCGTACAGGAAAATATAAATCAAGATACGATGCTCACTTAAGTGATTGCATAACTATTAGAGCTAAGAGCGCAGACCTTTAGTTTCAGACAAAACCTAAGTATTCGCACATATGAACTGCGTGTGCTTAACTTGCTACCAACCTTCAACACAGCTTTTGATGCAGGCGTTATCGAAAAATGGACTCACTTGTTGATATAAACATTACTAAGCAAATTTTTCTTTACCACTGAACTAGTTTTCATCTGCAGTTTTTTTAAAAACATCAATATCACTGTTTTGAGCTACCTATCAATTATTACGCTGCGGTAAAAGTAATTTGTAAATTACTTAGATTATCTTTGTTGTGATAATTATATAAGATACTGCCATCGAAACGAAATGCAGTGAATTGATTCCACTCGATAAGCAAAAGTTATTTACGGTTAATCAACGGAGAATACCCATGAGCATATTTACACACGTTACTGTCGGTACCAACGACTTAGAAAAATCACGCGCTTTCTACGACAACGTATTAAGCACCCTTGGCCTTAAACGTATCGCTGATTTAGATGATAACGGTACAATTTGGGGCGTAGATGCACCGTCATTTTTTGTTTTAAAACCAGCGAACGGTCAACCAGCTAGCGTTGGTAACGGTGGTACGGTTAGCTTTGAAGCACCTAACCGCGCTGCTATCGATGCCTTTCATGCTGCGGCCATTGCTGCCGGTTATCCTGATGAAGGAGCTCCTGGCACACGTGATTGGGCGCCTAATGCTTATGCAGCTTATACACGCGACCCTGATGGTAACAAACTCGCAGTATATTGTTTCAAAGCTGCGTAAGTTCTAATGCTAGTCATAATTGACCTGGCATTATAATGACAGCGGTCTGTTAGCCACGTTGGCTTGCAGGCCGCTACCTGATATTAAGTTATCGGTTATTTATAAATATTATTTTATAGGACAATATTATGAGCATTACCTCTCCTAAAATCGTCATCATAGGTGGTGGTGCAGGTGGATTAGAGCTGGCAACCCAATTGGGCCATAAACTCGGAAAGAAAAAGCACGCAGATATACTACTCATCGACAAAAATCGTACTCATATTTGGAAACCACTACTACATGAAGTGGCGACCGGCTCTATTGACCCCGATTTAGATGGCGTTGTCTATTCAGCTCATGCGGCCAAGAATGAAACTACATTAAAGTAAATCAACAATTCACATAGCGATAAACGTATTATCGCTATGTGAAGCTAAGACAAAGCATAAAAACATCAAAAAAATTCTTTGATGTTTAAACTCTCATTTTACACTGTGACCGCACGGAATCTCCTGACAAAAACACCACAATAAGCGTGGTGTTTTTGTTTAATTTATCAATGTACTAATTATTTGAAGACGTCATCAATGCCAAGCACTTTGACATTTTTATTCGGTAGCTTAAGTTTATAGCTTTCGATAATTTTATCCGTGGCCAATAACTCAGCCGGCTTTTCAGAGTTGTATTTCAATGGTGATATTTGCTCTGACAATAAGCGTTTTTTCATGTCTTCGCCGTCACCTGAAATAAAGACGTAGTGAATGTTCTCGGTTTGTAAGTTTGCTTTTATCACACGATTCACATCTGCTAAAGAGAGCTGAGCAAATTGCTCACGGACATATTTTACAAACTCATCAGTTTGATAAAATTCACTGTCTAACGCATAACCTAGCTGCTTATCTTGGCTCGCAACCAGTTGTGGTGCGTAGTTGGTTAAATAATTCCGTGTCGCTTGAAAGTCCTTTTCACTCATGCCATTTTTAATCAGCTTATCCAACTCATACAGTGCTGCGCGCGTGGCGAAATGTGCGTCATTATTTGAGCGTAATGGCCGTAACCATACTTGAAAAATTTGACTTGAACGACCTAAGTTAGCATCGGGCTTCGTTTGGAACATACCGCGCGGGAAATATTCAATGTAAGCATAATCACCATAGTTCATCCCACGTTCTTGGCGAATTTGTTGATATAAGTAGCTGTTTGAGCTTCTGTGCTCACCAAAGTAAGAGCGCACTAACCATAAGGCGGCCCAGTCTTGATGATTACGAATGGTGTCAATCGGGAAACCAAATGACACCGCCGTTGATTGCGCATTCTTTTCAACAATCGTGGCATGATGACCTTTTAACGTCGGTGCTTTGGCGATGGTTAAGCGTTTTTCATTACCAACAGGTAAGGTGGCTAAGTCTTTAAGCATTTGTGCTTTTAAATCACTTGGCAACGCGCCGGTAATCCCTAGATGTAATTTAGCTTGGGTTAATTGCGCGCTATAAAAAGCTTTAACATCATCGAGTGTTATCGCGTCTAAATCAGATAAGTCGCCGCTGTTAAAGCTTTCGTAGGCGTGACCTTGATAAAGTTCGCTATACAAGACTTCTTTGCCTAATTCTTCATCATTTGACGATTTAAGTCCTGATTTAATACTATCAATTAATTCTTTTTTCAGACGTTTAAAGTCATCTTCGCGCCAGCCTGGGTTTAATAATTGCTCGCTGATCAGTTGATACCATTGCTTGGCGTTATCTTTATGAACGCGGCCGGTGAACGACATCATTTCTTTATCAAGTTGTGAGGAAAACTGGCCTGCTAAAGGATATAAACCTTGTTGAATTTCTTTATAACTACGGGTTGTTGAGCCCCCTTGCGTTATCATGCTTGCCGTTAACGCTGCCAGACCTTTTTTACCTTTAGGGTCGGCCGCAGCGCCTGTGTAAAATAGAAAGTTCACATCTATTAACGGCGATTGGGTGGTGTTATCTAGTACGGTAAATTGTGCTGGTTGAGCTGTTGTTTTTTTCATTGCAAGCGCAGCTACTGCTTTATTTAATTCAACTTCTTGCTCAAAGCCAGTAATTTTATCCAGTGCCGATAAGGTGACTGTGGTGCGATTTTCATCAATAAAATACTTATTGGCGATACGCTTAATATCTTCGGCAGAAATATTGTCAAAGCTGTTATACAGGTAGTTGATGGTTTCAGGATCGCGATTAAAGTGCATATAACTTGCCAGTGTTGACGCGATTGCTTCAGAAGAGTCTAAGCTGTTAATGAAGCTATATTTTAAGTTTGATTTTAAATTATCGAGTTTTTCAGCGGAAACTAATTCAGTACGTGCTTTGGCGTAAGTATTGTTGATTGCATCACGCACGGTCACTAAATCTTTTTCCTCGTTTATTTTAATAAATACGTGACGTAAGCCGGCATCTTTTGTTGCCGGATTATAATTAAACATTTGGCTAGCTAATTGTTTTTCAACCACAAGCTCTTGATATAGCGCTGAGTTCTTTGAAAAATATAACTCTGAGATTAAATCTAACGCGGCGCGATCTTTCTGCTTCGGTTGCCAATCAGTACCTTTATACGACACTAATAACCAATGGCCTGGTAAGCCATCAAATGTTTCATGGACATATTTCGCCGCTTGTTGTTTTGGCTCTGGGGTAATGTCATTAACAAAATCACCTTTTTGCCATTCACCCCAGTGTTTTTCTACCATCGCCAGGGTGGCTGCAGGTTCAACATCTCCGACAATCACTAAAGAAACATACTCGGGTTTATAAAATTGTTGAAAGAACTTTTCGCCATAAGCCATTTGCTCTGGCATCGCTTCTACATCTTCAAAAAAGCCCATAGTGGTATGTTTATAGGTATGAGTATCAAAAGCTTCTTTGCGCACCGCTGCCAATAATTTGCGTATTGGGCTAGCGTTATTTTTTAAATATTCACCTTTAACGGTTAAGGCTTCGGTTTTAAATTCTGCCTCGGTGTAAGTGAGGTTTTTAAAATGATCGGCTTGAATTTCTAATACTTTTTCTAAGTGATCTTTAGAGAAGTCTAAATGATAATTTGTGTAGTCGTTGGTGGTATAGGCGCCGTTATCAACACCGGCATTTTTAAATAAATCGGCGTAGACATCTTGCGGAAATTGCTCTGAGCCTTTAAACATCATATGTTCAAAAAAATGAGCAAAGCCAGTTTTACCGACTTCATTTTCATCACGAGAGCCGACAGAAACGGGAATTTGCACGGAAACAAGATCAGGATAATCGGTTTTAACAATCAGCACACGTAAGCCATTAGCTAACTCTTTAAAGACATAATTTTGACTAAAGACTTTATTATGATTGGTTGCAACGGCGGCACTTTGCGCTGTCGAATTTTGCTGTGTTTGCGTTACGACACAGGCCGAGAGGGTGAAGCTAGCAATCATAGCTACCACTAAATATTTTATTTTCATTGTCGATCCTTTTATGAATATGCTGCTATCTTATGAAACTATTGCTGTTTTTTCACTAATTTAACATTTAATTTACACAATCCGCTGTAAAAGATTAACTACAAAAACACTAGTACTGGCCAAATTAGAGAAATTTACCATGAATAATGATTTTAAGGGCAAAACCGTCATCATCACCGGAGCGTCGGCTGGCGTTGGTGCAGCAACCGCGCGAACGTTTGCGCAGTTAGGGGCAAACCTGGTTTTAGTGGCACGTGGCCAAGCCGCGTTAAACAGCATTACGGCAGAGTTATCGGCGCTAACATCGGTCATCAATATTGCTATGGATATTAATGACGCCGCTGCTAATGAAGAGTTGTTGTTAATATCGGCGCAAGCATTTGGTGCAATTGATGTTTTGGTGAATAACGCCGGTTTTCACCAACGCGGTGATGTCGAGAAAAATCAAGCGCATGAGCTCGCTAAAATGGTTGATATTAATTTACGTGCACCAATTCAATTAAGCACTTTAGTATTACCTTATCTACGGGCTGCTGGTGGTGGCGCTATTGTCAATGTTGGCTCGCTAGCGGGCAGAACGCCTTTGCAAGGTGCGGCAACTTATGCAGCAACTAAAGCGGGGTTGCGAGCCTTTACTTACTCTTTGTCAGATGAATTAAAAGGGTCAGGGATTTATGTCGGTGTGGTTTCGCCTGGGCCTATTGATACCGGTTTTATCATGTCAGAAATAGCTCAGGTTGAAGACATTGTATTTTCACAACCCATGAGTAGTGCTCAACAAGTTGCCGATGCTATTGTCAGCTGCGCTCGGGGTGAACAGGTTGAAATTTCGCTGCCCAGAGCCAGTGGTTGGTTAACTACGGTATCTTATTTATTGCCAAAACTTAGACGCGCCTTACGGCCAGCACTGTATCGGAAAGGCCGTAAGGCGAAAGAAAAATACCGTCAAGATAATCGTTAAAAGTTGCCTTGAAAGTTACGGTTTAAAACGTTTTGTTAAAACCGGCGTTTGGCAGACATCGAGTACTTGCGGCGGCTTCTTAAAGAAAAAAGCGTTATCGCGTTTAATGCGTTCGGTTAATTTATTGGCGAATAATTCACTGTCGGTATTTTTTACCGCTAAATGTATTTGCTCAGCAGCGGGTACATCGGTCATCATTTGCATGGCGACTATTGGGGTATGGGCAGAACTAGGGACTTCCGCCTCGCCCTCAATTGTCGCAGTACGAGTGATTGCTTGCACATGGTTCATGCCATAAATAACACGACCAAATATACTCATGATACGGTCTAGGTATCGCGGTGCTTGGCCATTGGTGATATAAAAATGACTGGAGCCGGAATCGGCATCGTTACCACGTGCCATGGCAATAATGCCCGGGCAATGGGCTAACCATGCTTTGTTCTCACTAGGGTTATGAGCAATGGCAAAGCCGTCTTTAAAGCCTGTTTGCTCAGCAAATAAGTCGTTATTTTGTACCAAAGTAAACGACCAGTTTTTATCGGTCGACCATTCACCTTCTAGTGCTAACAAAGGTACCTGGCGATCGGCGCGACTGCCGTCTTCAGGGCCTGCTTGCGCAACAAAGCCATCAATTACACGATAAAACTTAGTGCCATCATAATGTCCTGCTTTAGTTAAACGGGTAAATTGTTCAACATGCTTTGGCGAAAACTGTGCTGCTAACTCAATCACCACTTTGCCGTGCGGTAATGTTAATAACACCATATTTTCAGGTGCAACGGTTCGCCATTCATCTTGATTTTTAAGGGCATTCTCTGCCGCCACTTTTGCCATGATTTGCGCTTGCACACTTTGTTCGGCATTAGCCATAGCACTGAGTGACAGGCTGAAGACGCTAGACACTAGTATTAGTTTTGAGCAGATATTTCGAAGTTTCATCAGATCCCTTTATTATTATTTTTTGTCGTCACTATATAATAAGTGATTAGTTAAATCATTGATAACGTTAGTTAAGCAGAAGATAGCCTTTGCTGCTAGTTTTTCGTCAAAAATAGTAACTGACAAATGAAATATTGGCGCAACCGCAGGCAATTGATACCATAACCAATACCGAACTAAAAATCACTGACCTTAATTGATGGAGTTGTTTTGAATAAGAGTTTTATCACTAACTTTTTGGCCTTAATTGCGATTATTTTGGGCTATATTAGTGCCAATAATATTATCTTCACCATCGGCTTATTTGCCTTATCTGGCGCCATAACCAACTGGCTCGCTATCCATATGCTATTTGAACGCGTGCCATTTCTGTACGGTTCAGGGGTTATCCCCGCGCGTTTTGAAGACTTTAAACTAGCTATACGTGCCTTAATGATGGAGCAATTTTTTACCGAAGAAAACATCGACCGTTTCCTCGCCGGTAATGATAATCCTGCGAACGCAATCGACCTGACACCGGTAATTAATAAAGTCGACCTCTCGCCAGCTTTTGATAACTTAGTCAGCGTCGTAGAGCAGTCTTCTTTTGGTGGCATGTTAGCCATGGTTGGTGGCACTGAGGCACTGCAGCCTATGCGTGAGCCGTTTATCGAAAAAATGCGTGCCTCGGTGATTGAAATTAGTCAAAGTGATGAATTCAATGCCATTCTTCGCCAGGAATTAGAGCAACCCAGCATTATGGCCGGCATGCGCGAAAAGGTCAGTGATATTATTGAAAAGCGCTTGAATGAACTGACACCACAATTAGTGAAAGAAATAGTGCAAAAGATGATCCATGAGCATTTAGGTTGGTTGGTGGTTTGGGGTGGCGTTTTTGGCGCTATTATTGGCTTTATTGCCGCGATATCTAAGACATTCTAAACAGATTTCAGTAAACAGTGGTCATGCTAAAAAGTGACCGTCTAGCGCTTGATATGAGCCGAAAAAGTTGCATGAGCTTTAGCATTTGACTTGCTTGCCATATTACTGGACAACCAGTGTGCTTTTCTCGGTTTATTTACTACAAATTTTTTTACTTTTTATGCTTTAATTCTAGCCTGATAGCCGTTATGCTTGTTTTTTAATTACAGGGATTAATGCGATGACTTCAAATCTGGGGTTCACTTGCGCAACTCCCTCTCTTCGTAAAAGGTAAACCCATAATGTTTGGTAGTTTAACGGCGTTGCCTGCCGATCCTATTTTAGGCTTGTTGGCTAAATATCGTGAAGATTCAAATCCTAAGAAGATCGACTTAGGTGTTGGTGTCTACAAAAATGAAGCAGGTCATACGGCTGTGCTGGATTGTGTAAAAGCCGCAGAAAAATATCGACTCGATACCGAAGACTCCAAAGTATATATTGGTCCAACGGGCTCAGCACTTTTTAACGAAGAAATGGCCAAGCTAGTGTTCGGTCATCATAAAGTCTTGCTAGAAAACCGTGCACGCACTGTTTCCACGCCGGGTGGTACAGGGGCATTGCGTGTCGCCGCAGAATTTATCAATTCATGCAAGGCTGGTGCAACTATTTGGGTAAGTAACCCAACATGGGCAAACCATACTGGTGTCTTTCAAGCCGCTGGCTTGAATGTTAAAACTTACCCTTATTATGACTACGAAAACAAGACGCTTGATTTTGATGGTATGCTCGCCGCCTTAAAAGAAGTTAGCGCCGATGATGTCGTACTACTGCATGCGTGTTGTCATAACCCAAGCGGTATGGACTTAACGAAAGAGCAATGGCAACAAGTTGCCGAAGTAGCAAAAAATATTGGCTTTTTACCGCTAGTAGATATGGCTTACCAAGGTTTTGGTGAAGGCTTAGACGAAGATGCTTACGGCTTACGTTTAATGGCGGATAGCGTTAAAGAAATGATCGTCTGTAGCTCTTGTTCGAAAAACTTTGGTTTATATCGTGAACGCATTGGTGCTTGTACTATTATTGGTGCAAGCGCACACAGTGTTGATGTCGCTAATTCCGTGTTACTGAGTGTTATTCGCTGTATCTATTCAATGCCGCCAGCACACGGGGCAGCCTTAGTTGAAACAATTTTACATTCTGACGAGTTACGTGCGCAATGGCACAGTGAGCTAAAAACCATGCGCGACCGTATTAACGGCAACCGTCAGCTGTTAGTTGATAAGCTGGTTGAAAACGGCGTTACCCGTGATTTTAGCTTTATTCCACAACAAAAAGGCATGTTCTCTTTCTTGGGTATTACCCCTGAGCAAGTCCAGCAGCTACAAAGTGAATACAGCATTTATATGGTTGGCTCAAGCCGTATGAGCATTGCCGGTATTGCCAATAGTAATGTCGATTACTTAGCGCAGTCTATTGCGAAAGTGTTGTAAAAGTTAAAATTTTATAGATATAAAAGCCGCTATTCATAGCGGTTTTTTTCTCGCTAAAGTATTATCAATTAGCACATTTTAGCTAGTTGCTCTTTTCATTGGATACGCCGTAAAGTGCAATGTTAATTTAGCTGTTATGGCATTATTTATTCGACTAAACATTTGCGATAGAAAATAAAATAACAAAAAAAGCACCACAATAATCAGCACGCTTCTACCACCACTGATATCGACTAAAGCATCCCGAAAAACAATAATCGGCTGATGAATAATGTCACTACTTTCTAAACGTTGAAAACGCCCTAAATAGACACCAACCGCAGCCAATAAATGCATACCGGGTATCACTGCTTTACTCCAGAGCCCGAAATTTACCTGTTGCAAGTATTGCTCAAGCCATTGAATTGATATCACATAGAACTGAAAATTTACCAATAAAAATATCAGATAAAACGGCACTATCACTAAGAGTAATTCGCGGGTTGAAATATCGGGTGCTTTGATCGCCGCAAGCAAGTGAATAATATCGGTAAGCACATAAGCACTATTGGGTAGAAAAGCGATAAATACTAATAAAAGTAACCACCAAAACACGCTACGATGCTGGCTAACTTTAAATAAGTAAAAGGCTAATACCAAAGGGATAAATGCCAAAATAAAATTTATCACTACCGTAAAATGCACCGGAACTGAGGCCATTATTTTTTCCTTAAAATGTGCTTCTTCAGCGTCGAAACAGTGATGCTAAAGGCAGCAAAGTGATGACAGTTAACTGGTTGTTTCGCTCGGCTCAGGCTTAATTAAAATATCGGAATTAAAGCCAATAAATTTACCACTCCAAATAAAGACTTGCCAAACCAGCACCCCAAAAGGGATATAGCCAAAGTAGCCTAAGAGCGGCATTTCAGAAAAAATATGAATAACATTGACATAGGGGATATCGTAAACCCAATAATTGGGATTGGTGATCGGCAACGACAGGTTCACATTACTGCCATAGTTCCATAGCTCCCAAAATATACCGTTTAACAATGATGCAACACCAATTAATACCCCCGCAGTCCAATTACCTTGCGCCATATCAGTAAACGGATTCCAGATATTTAAGCGCAGCAAAATACCCGTCATTACAGCATATGGACCAATCCATACTGCCCAAAATAATTCATACGGCCAATAAACCATCGCCGCTATTAATGCTGAACCAATAAAAATCATATGATTGCCATTAAGCGCCATTTTCGGACCGTTTTGATATCTTGCTATCATTCTTGGAAAAGTATGCAGTAAGTTAAACCACTGAAACAATACGGGCGTTACCGTCGAGTAGGTAATTAAAAACTCAATAGTTAAGAGCGTTTTTGACCAAGTCATATGCTCAGCATTTGGGTAGTACCAGTTTCCTAAAACAAAATAGTCATAATATTCAAAATATAACCAGCCCAATATAGAAATACCGGCACTGATCAATAACGTCAAAGGCCGCTGTGAAAATAACGAGGCACCATTATTGCGCTGATAAACAATACCGTCTAGGAAGAAAATAAACCCCCACCACAAGGGGGTAAAAGCCCAATGCACTAAATTGCCAAACGGGGTGACTCGTGCCCACATTAGCCACCAAAAAAAGCCCATTACTATACCGCCCAGCCAAAACCACCAAGGTAAAGATTTCGTTGATTTCTCCCTAGGCTCAACCGGTGCACCTTTAAAACCAAAATACTGCGGCATTAAAATCAAACCACCGATAAAGATAACGCCTGCCAGCATGGCCAAAAAGTACGGTAAACTAAAGCCTGGCGCATTAGCAACAAATTGCGGCGGAAACTCACCAAATTTTGGTGGTAAATGGCTAGGGTATATGAACCAAGCCATAACTAGCGGGATAAGTAGCGTCAGTAATACTGGCCAAAGTAGTTTCCATTTCATTAGTGTTCTCGCTTGATATTATTATTATGAGTGCAACTAGCATCATTAAAATATCAAGCGTTTAGGTCAATGTAAACCTGAAAAAGTGCTGACTGAAAAACAAGAAAAATTTAAATAATAGAATGGTTTATTGAAGTTTCACATTAGTTCAATCACACTGCCAATACCAATTAGGAAACAAAAATGACCAAAGTGTGATGCTTTATGTGGCATGATATAACGCTGATCACCGATAGTAAATTGGCAATATAAAGTTGAGTTGCACTCAGCTTTATATTGGTTACTTATGCCAACTCGGTGGCTAAAACTTGTAACTCGCTTCGACACCCACTTGCCTAGCTTCAGCTTTTAACTCCGTTACCGCACCGAGTGCAGCAATGGAGTTAAACCTTAGCTCGCTATATTCAGTATTAGTTAAGTTTTTAGCCCAAATAGTTAACGCTAAAGCCGGCGTAACGGCATAACTCACATGGCCATTAATAACCGCAAACCCGCTTTGCTCAGTATATGGATTTTCCTCTTGATCAAAATAAAAGTCAGATTGATAATCAAAATTTAATTGGGCAGTTAAATCACGGCCCATTATTGCCATTTCATGAATAATGGCACCACTAATATTCCACTTCGAGGCAAAAGGTAATCTATTATCTTTAACGACAACACCGTGTTGATTAAAATTACCCATATTAGCTTTCGGTAAATAACCGACATTGAAACGTATTTCCCAACCCTGACTTGGGATAAGAGCCAGCTCAGACTCCATACCATAAATGGTAGAATTTCCAGCATTTTTTAAGACATGATCAACCGCAACGCCTTGGGTTTGATTAACAAATACTTGTTGATCTTTATAATCATAATAGAATGCCGCTAAGTGCCAGCGAGCATTTTTCTGCCAAAACTGTAAATACGCGCCAATTTCATAGGCGTCGAGTGTTTCCGGCGCATATTCAGATTCAGCCGCTTGTGCCGGACTGGTGGAATAACCGGCATTATAACCACCACTTTTATAACCGCGTGAATAACTATAATACAACGATACTTGATCATTAACCTGCTGATTTAAAGATAATTTTCCTGAAAACTCATCACCTTTAACACGGCCTCTGATATCCCAAAAATTGGTGATGAAAATATTTACCGTGTCTAAATCTGCACTGGCATGATAATCCGTTACCTCATCGGTATAGCGCAAACCTGCGGTCAACGTAAATTCTTCGCTCAGCTTATGCTCAAGCTGAGAATAAAGAGCAAATGCACGATTTTCTAAATTGTTATCATAAAAGAATTGCGCCGGTACCGCAGCTAGCTCAGGCACAACGCGAAAGTCGCGGAATAAATCAAAGCTGTTGTTTTGGTCAATACTTTCGCTGACATAGAACACGCCATTCACCCAATGACTTGCTCCGAAACCTACCGCTAAACTTAACTCCTGGCTAAATAAGTTATTATCCGTCCCCATGGTGCCTTCAATCAAATTACTCGGGCCATCAGAATCCCAAGAATGAAAACGTTCTAACGCTCGGTAGCCACTGATCGATGTTAATAGCATAGCGTCATTGAGCTGCCATTCTAGTTTAACGCTAGCCCCCCAACTGTCAGTTGCATGTGTTCGATCCGCAGTATCGGCATTGACATCCCAAAAGTCTTTACCACCGACTTGATTGCCAAAATTATCCATACACAAGCTTGAACCCGCCTGAGACGGCGTGCACTTGCCACTACCGTCGGTACGGTTGATGCCCAAACTAGCAATAGGTTTTGGCTTACCAGACCAATCTTCAGCATGCAATGTACTGGTGATGGTTAAGTTTTCAAATTCAGATTTCACCATTACGCGTAAATTACTTTGCTTTAAGCCTCCATCAGGCTGCTCTGGCATTTGATTATCTGTCGAAAACTCATAATCTTGGTGGTTGAAGGCAAAACGCATTGCGGTGGTTGCACTGACAGGTATATTGATCGCACCTGCCAACGTTAGCGTGTCATATTCAGCAACACTGGCATTAAGGTAGCCGCCAAACTCCTTACCTGGCTGCATTGAGCGCAAAAGAATTGCCCCCCCGGTGGTGTTACGACCAAACAAGGTCCCTTGAGGGCCACGTAATACCTCTACATGCTCTAAGTCATAAAGGTTTATGGATAAGTTATTTGCGCTGCCAGTGACGACATCATCCGCATAAATCGAAATTGGTGAAATCGTTGAGGTATTATAATCAAGCATGCCGACACCACGAATATTAAACGCAGGAGGCGTGCCTTCGCCGGCATTATTGGTAATCTTTAGGTTCGGAACGAGTGCTGAAAGTTGTGTGGTGTCTTTTAGTTGCAGACGCTCAATCGCTTCGCCATCAATAACCGATACAGCAACGGTTAACTGATTGATATTCTGTTTACGCTTTTGCGCATACACTTCAATAATTTCGATGTCTTTTAAGCTACTTTTATCTGCTAGCGCTTGAGTTTGTTGACGTTCAGGCGTGCTTTCAGCAACAACATAGCTGGGCAACAAGGTAAAGCAAGCCGCACTGACAGCAACCGAGAGTAGATTGGACTTGAACATTTATTTCCCTTCAAGAATATTGTTTTATATCGTCATGACTTAAAAAATCATCACTTGTTTATGCCAACTACGCACTTCAATATACATCAAAGCTGCATAGTTATCGCAAAACTCCTTAAAGTTGTGTTCAAATCAATTCCGGTCTGAGGGCGAATAACAACACATAATCCTAATACTAAAGTAAAAAGTATTAATAGTAAATTCTGTTAAAGATATGTTACTTTTTGTCGTTATAATGAAAAATATGTATTTTTTCCAATTCAATGGTTAATTCATCTGTACATTGAAAAGCCCACTGCTAAGCTAATTAGAGGTCACTTACTATGATAAAACTGCATTCGATTTGCCGCATATCATCACATTTGAATATAACTTAATTGAACAAGGTTGAAGTAATATAAATGGTACATTTTCAAGGCTATAGTTTCGTTAAGCAACAACAGGAAATTTCCGGCTCTATACAATTATTTATTGTAAAAAATGCTACCGAGCAATATTTCTTAGTTAAACGACTCAGAAAAAACACTAAAAACCAATCACTTGCTCGCTTTAAAAGTTTTTTGGCATTACAAACTAAGCTAGTAATCGAGCAATTAGTTGCCCCCGTTGAATTTTATGATGAATCGCAATATTATTACGCCATCTTTCCATTTTCCCTCGAGTACAAAACGCTATCAGAGCTGTCCTCGACGCCACTTTCATTAGCAAATAAATTAAAGATTTCAATTAATGTTTGTCAACTTTATGGGCAATTACATCAGTTAGGTTTTATTGTTAACAATATCTGTCCAGATCATATTTATTTTGATGAAAATTTTCAGCCGTATCTATATGATTTAAGTTTTTCAACAAAAATTTCTGCCCTGTATAAAAGTGCAAAAAACCTTAGTGTTGACCGCCAATATTTGCGCACATTAGCGCCAGAAGCCAGCGGCCGAATGAATCGTGCCGTTGAGGTTTACTCTGATCTTTACTCTATTGGTGCTAGCTTATTCACTTTATTTGCTGGTCGCTTGCCCTTTATACACACTGATGACATGGCGCTAGTCCACGCTCATATTGCAAAAAAGCCAAAACTTGCTAACCACTATAATACCGAAGTGCCGCAAGCAATTGCCAATATTCTTGCACAGTTATTAGCAAAAGAACCCTATCAACGCTACCAAACAGCGCTTGGACTTAAAGCCGACTTTGAACGCTGCGCTAATGACTTACAAAACTTGGCTAAAATACGGCCATTTACGCTGGGCAAAAGTGACTTCAGCAATAAGCTGACTTTTTCAGCTACTATTTTTGGCCGTGCTCGCGAGCAAGATATATTACTGCAAGCCTTTCATCACATTGAACAAAAAAAAACCAGTCAAGTTTGTGTGATCAGTGGCTACTCTGGTGTCGGAAAGTCCCGCCTTATTAAAGAGTTATATCGGCCAATTATTGAAAAACAAGGTTATTGTATTACGGGAAAGTACCAACAATATAAAAAACCCACAGCCTATTTCGCCTTAATCCAAGCGATGACCGATCTTATTGAGCAACTGCTTGGGGAAAGTGAGGAAAGTCTTGCTCACTGGAAATGTGTTTTTCAAACGGCATTGCAAGGTAATGGACAATTGTTGATAGAACATGTACCTGACCTAGCACTGATCATTGGCCCGCAACCGACACTAGCTGAATTACCACCCGAAGCCGCACACAATCGTTTTAATTCGACATTGACGCACTTTTTTCAAGCTCTCGACCAGCAAAATAGAATAATATCCCTTTTTCTTGATGATATGCAATGGGCTGACCTTGTCACTATCCAGGTATTGCAACATCTCATTGAGAGCAATCAGAGTCATAATTTATTACTAATTATTGCTTACCGAGACAATGAAGTCAGTGCAACACAGCCATTAAAGCAATTTTTAGATACTATCAAAAAAAACAAAATTTTTAATAGTCACATTAATTTATTGCCATTAGACTCCATTGCAATTGGGCAATTTATAGCGGCGTCTTTATCATTAAAGCAGGAAAAAATCCAAGCGCTGGTTGATGTCGTCATTGAAAAAACAGCAGGTAATCCTTTCTTTATAAAAGAGTTTATTAAGTCATTACATGAACAAGGGATATTAACTAAAAATAAAAAAAATCTCTGGCATTGGGATGAGCAATTAACACATACGCTCGAAGCAACCGACAATGTTATTGAATTAATGGCCCGACGCCTAACTCATGTTTCAAAAACAGGGCAAAATATATTACATCATGCGGCGTGTATCGGTGGTGTAATTTCTCTGGGTTTATTATCTGGGGTTGTCGGTCTAGCCAGTAAAGAAATTGAACGTGAATTACAACCGTTAATTGCTGGTGGCTTATTGATTGCCTATGCACAAAATCAGCAAGAGGATGTATTAGCAAAAATTAAGTTTTCACATGATAAAATACAACAGGCTGCTTATTCATTAACCAACCCAGTGTTAAAGTCACTTATCCATTACAAAGTGGCACAATATTATCTCGGTGATCTAAGCTCACTTGCGAGAATAAACACCAAGGCTGAAGATAATGTTTTTGATTACATTGAGCATTTAAACTTAGCGGCTTCTTTGTACCTTGAACAAGGTAATCAAGGCGTACTGGCTCACTTTAATAATGTCGCCGGCCAAAAAGCTTTGGAAGCCAATGATTACAATAGTGCGCTATATTACTTTGAACAGGCTGATATTTATTTAGACCATCAACATTGGCAGCATGAATATACCCTCAGCCTTAGTATTGCATTAGGCAAAGCCAAAGTGCTTTATTTCACCCAAGACTACCATCAAGGTAATTTACATTTTCAACGCTACCGTGCCCTCATTACCGACATTATAGATCAGGCTAACTTCACCAAAATCCAGGTGTTATCACTGATTGCCCAAAATGAAATGCAAAAAGCCTTTGATTTAGGTATCGCGACATTACAATCCATTGCCATCGTACTCCCTCCAGCTGACAGCACACTGAATTATCTAGCGATTGAAGAACATTACCAAGCTGACGGTATTGTGAGTCTTGCGAACTTGCCTGCCATGACTGATAAGCGTCAATTGTTAGCCTTAGATATTCTTAACGCTATTCAAACCCCCGCTTACTTATTAAGCCCACTCCAGTATATGCGTATCGCTTACGCCTCACTTGAGTTATGTTTAACGGCCGGACTATCGCCGCTAAGTGCCAAGGTATTTGTTACCCATGGATTATTATTATGTGGCGCATTTAGTCGCTTTGAAACAGGGTTGGCTTTTGCCGCACTCGCGACCAAGGTCAACCAACTTTACCCTTGTGACGCTATCCATGTAGAAATTGAATTCACCCGTAATGTCTCAATTTCTCACTGGACTGCTCCGCTTAGTACAACATTAAAACCATTAGAGCAAAACTTTTATCATGGTCTTGAGTGCGGCAGCATAGAGTATGCTTTTCACTCTGCACTATTCCAAAGCAAGCATAGTCTCTTTAGTGGTCAAGACTTGAGCACGTGCCGAACTGTATTTGCCCGTCATGTTGAGATCATGAAAACTAAAAAGCAAAACTATCAACGGCTGATGATGCAGATCTGGCAACAGTTTATTAGCAACTTACAAACTGAAAATAGCACAATAGACAATTTACAAGGTGAGTACTTTGATGAGGCCGTACAAGTTCCCGTCCTGATTGAGACTCAAAACGTCACCACGCTATTTACTTATCATTTAGCACGCATGATGCAAGCCTATTTATTTAATGATATCAATCAAGCCTATGCGCAAATGCAGTTAGCGCAGCCCTATCAAAACTCCGTAGTGTCTTTATATCATTTTGGCGAATTTCATTTTTTTGCCGCACTGATACGTACTCAGTACTGCCAGCAGCAAAAGTTTAAGCTAAACGACAGCCGTTACCAAGAAAACCTTGTCGAGATAAATACCAGCCTTGATTTAATCACGCTATGGGCCGACAGCGCGCCAGAAAACTATCGCCACAAAGCAACACTTATCCAAGCTGAGTTAAAGTTTTTATTACAAGATAGCGCCGCATGGCAATGCTATGACCAAGCGATAGAGCTCGCAAAACAGCACTCGGCGATGCATCATTTAGCGCTGGCTAATGAACTCGCGGGCAATTATTGGTTAGCTGCCAATAAACCAACATTGGCAAGAGATTATTATCAGCAAGCCGTTAACGACTACCAAGCATGGGGCGCCAACCATAAGGCACAACAATTATTACAGTTACACCAATCATTAATGGTTAAAGCCCATCCTGACCACGATAATTTGCCAAGTTATCAACCACAAAGTAATGCCCAAGTATTTGATTTAGCCTCGGTACTCAAAGCCTCTGAAACCTTAAGCGGCGAAGTGGACTTAACGGCGTTCCTTCACCGTATGATGGTTATCATTATTGAGAACGCCGGTGCTCAAAGTGGCGCGTTATTATTGCAAAGTGATGGTATTTTAAATGTCGAAATAGCCTTATCTCGCGAAGGCATCACGAACACGAACCAGCAGTTGCCTTACTCAATTATTAACCTTGTTGCTCGCACCTTAAAAGCCCAAGTATTAACCCGTATGACTATTCAAGCGCAATGTTTATCTGATCCTTATTTCGCCGATCATCAGCCAAAGTCAATTATTTGTATCCCGAGCATTGTTAAAGGAAACTTACAAGGCATTGTCTATCTTGAGCATTATGACGTTGAAGGGGCATTTAGCGCTGACCGGGTAAACGTTCTCCAACTACTTGCCGATCAAACCGCTATTTCCTTTGACAACGCCAAACTTTACCAACAAGTAGTGAACTACAGCCGCAACCTCGAAAAGCAAATCCATGAACGCACAAAAGAATTAGCCACAGAAAAAATCAAAGCGGAACAAGCAAACCAGGCTAAATCCAATTTTTTAGCCAATATGAGCCACGAAATAAGAACGCCGATGAACGCCGTTATTGGTTTGAGTCAACTAGCTTTGCGTACCAAGCTGTCTGCACCACAACAAGATTATCTAGAAAAAATACAAGATTCTTCTAAATCATTATTGGGCTTAATCAACGATATTTTAGACTTTTCAAAAATCGAAGCAAAAAAATTAACCCTAGAATGCATTCAGTTTCCCTTAGCAGAAATTCTTCAGCGCGTGGTTAATGTCTGCACTTTTAAAGTGCATAAGAAAGGCTTAGAGTTGGTCATTGATATCGCGCCAGACGTGCCAAAAATACTTATTGGAGACCCATTACGTTTACAGCAAGTTCTCATCAACTTGGCGAACAACGCCATAAAATTCACCCCGTCAGGCTCTATTCAAATCTGTATTAAAACGGTCAGTAAAAATAGTCAAACTTGTCAGCTAAAGTTCTCGATACATGATACCGGCATTGGCATGAGCCCAGAACAACAACTGGGGCTTTTTCAATCGTTTACCCAAGCCGATGACTCCATCACTCGTAAATACGGCGGCACAGGCTTAGGCCTAGCCATTAGTAAGCAGCTGACCGAATTAATGGGCGGAAAAATTTCACTGATCAGTGAATTAAATGTCGGTTCAACATTTAGCTTTACCGCAAGCTTTGAACATGCCGAAGATAGTCGTGAAACCGTCACCATAGTCAACCGAAAAATGCTGACCGACTTAAAAGTTTTAGTGGCAGACGATATTGAAATCGCCAGAAAAGTGTTGATAGACACCTTAGCCTATATGAAAGTTTATGCCGATGGCGTCGAAAATGGTGAACAAGCCCTAGCGGCAGTATTAGCTGCGGAAAAAAGTAACAATCCTTATGACATTGTACTAATGGATTGGAAAATGCCTATCATGAATGGCATTGAAGCGGCGAAACAAATTCAAGCACAAGCCAAAAATAAACTCCCTCATATCTTAATGGTTTCTGCATACGATAAAGATGAAGCCAAGGAGTTAGCTATCAATGCCGGCATAGATGAATTTCTTGAAAAGCCGATTAATCAATCTGTGTTAGTTGACACTATGGTTGAATTATTAAGTAATGAGAGTGAAAGGGTTATCGTAAAAAACAGTCGCGCCGCACTTAAAACTCCGAATTTAAGCGCCTATAAGATTTTATTGGTTGAAGATAATATGATCAACCAACAAGTGGCGAAAGAGTTTCTAGCCGATACCAAGATTAACGTCGAATGTGCTGAAAATGGCCTAGTTGCTTTAGAAAAAATTGCCACGCAGACTTTCGATTTAGTCTTGATGGACATTCAAATGCCAGAAATGGACGGATTAACCGCGACGCAAGAAATTCGCCAGACCTTAAAATTACCAGATTTACCCATAATTGCCATGACCGCACACGCTATGGCTGGCGATATCAAAAAAAGTGTTATTGCCGGCATGAACCAACATTTAACTAAGCCTATTGAGCCGAGGTTATTGTACCAAACACTTTGCCAGTATTTAATTAAGCCAAATCAACTACTAAACAATAACACTACTCAACCAGTAACCACGAGAAAAATCAACTCTACATTAGCCCGACTGCGCCAAGAAACCGCTTTAACTGTTGATGAAGCGATCAAAAAAATTCAAGGTAAAGAAGGCCTCTATACTGAATTGATCCATGATTTTTGGTTAAAATATCAAACACTGGCACAAGAAATGGTACAACTTTATAAATCAAGACAAATTGACTTACTATATCTCAGTGCCCACTCACTAAAGTCAACCGCACAATATATTGGCGCCTATGAGCTAGCAACATCCGCCAGTGCCCTTGAATACGAAATTCATCATAAAGGCTTGCATATTGAATTAAAACTCAACGAAGTCACCACCCATTTAGACTTTATTATCGCGCAATTAAACCGTATTTATCATCATGATACTTTGACTAACACCAAACAAATTTTTGACGGAAAAACGGCAAAAGTCATTATAAAAAAATTAAAGCCTTGCTTGATATCAGCCAATATTCAAGCAGAAGACTTCGCTAGAGAATTAATGACTATAGGCCATGAAACACCGTATCATCAACAGATTTCTACCATCCAGACTCTGGTCAATGACTTTGACTTTGCTGATGCTTTAGCGGCATTATTAAGCTTAGAGAAAAAAATAGTCGACGCTAATTAACCATTACTTTACCTACTATAGAGGTAGTAAAAAATGCAACCGTTCAAAAAGGAAGAACACCGAAGAGGTAGTGAGCAAAATTACACTATCTTGTGTATTGATGACGAAAGCGTCAACCTAAAAGTCTTAGCGTCTATCTTTAAAGATCACTTTAACGTCGTTGCTTGTAAAAGTGCTAAACAAGGCTTGTTGTATGCACTGCAAGAAAATCCCGACATTATTTTGCTTGATGTTCTTATGCCGGAAGAAAACGGTTTCGAGTTAATGGAAAAGCTCAAACAGCACCCTAAGTTATCGAGTATTCCTGTGATCTTTATTACCGGCTTGCAAAACGCTGAAGATGAAGAAAAAGGCTTAATAATGGGGGCATGTGATTATATTCAAAAACCCTTTAATTACGGGATTGTTCGAGCACGGGTCAATACCCAATTGGAAATCATTCGCCAACGCAATTTATTAGAGAAGTTTGCCTTATTCGACAGTTTGACCGAATTACCAAATCGCCGAAAATGGCAACAAGACAGTGCCGAGTATTGGTTGTCTGCTAAAACAAATCAAAGCCCTGTGGTATTAGGTATCATCGATGTTGATCACTTTAAAAAATACAATGATCATTACGGCCATCAGCAAGGTGATTTGATATTACGTAGAATAGCCCATACCATTAGAAGGACTTTATATAATTATGACGGTGCCATTTTTCGCTGCGGTGGTGAAGAATTCTATTTTTACTTCCCAATTGAAAAAAATGCTACTGCCTCGACCGTGTTGTCAGCCTGTCTACACAGCGTCACCGAGCTTGCTATTCCACATCAGGCAATTCATGCCAACTGCCATGTTTCAGTCAGTATTGGTGCAATACAGCTCATTCCAAATGAACAGACTTCTATCGAGCAAATTATGCAGCAAGCCGATGAAAGGCTTTATTCAGTGAAAAACAGCACTCGCAATGCCATTAGCTTGCAAGAACTTAAGCAGTACAACCAGCAAATTCCGCTCGACATATCCTAATATATACTAAGCATAAGCTGGTTAGCGAGTGTAAATTAATGGGCAAAATAACAAATTTTAGGTATAGTGCGCGCCAATAAAAATGATTACACATAGCTGTTATTTACTCAGCGACAAAGGATAAATTGTGACAACTAAAGGCAACCTTTTCATACTATCTGCCCCAAGTGGCGCAGGTAAGTCGAGCTTAATTGCTGCATTACTGAAACAAACATCATCTAGACCTATGCAAGTGTCTGTTTCTCATACCACTCGCGATCCTCGTCCAGGGGAAGTTAATGGACAACATTATCACTTTGTTAGCAGAGAACAATTTAAGCACGCAATTACCGAAAAAAGCTTCTACGAATATGCTGAAGTGTTTGGTAACTTTTATGGCACCAGTGAACTCGCCATCGATCAACAACTTGCACAAGGTATTGATGTATTTCTCGATATTGACTGGCAAGGTGCGCAGCAAGTGCGAATGAAAAAGCCGGAAGTGACAACACTATTTATTTGCCCGCCATCAAAACAAGCACTAGAAAATCGCTTACGTGGTCGCGGCCAAGACAGTGAAGCCGTTATTCAAGATCGCATGGCACAAGCAAAAGCTGAATGTTCACACTATCAAGAGTTCGACTACATCATTATCAATGATGATTTCGAGCAAGCATTAGCTGATTTAACCACAGTGGTGAATAACCAACGCTTAAAACGCAGCCAGCAAGCGTGCGAGCATGAAAGTTTATTTGCAGAATTATTAGCCTAGAACGCTTGCTAACAGCTGTGTAGATCAAGTAAACTACGCCACTATTTTATAAATTTAATTGTTGGAGTGACCAAATGGCTCGCGTAACTGTTGAAGATGCCGTAGAAAAAGTCGGTAATCGTTTTGACTTGGTGCTAATTGCATCTCGTCGTGCTCGTCAAATTGCCACAGGCGGAAAAGAACCATTGGTTGACCCTGAAAATGACAAACCAACAGTCATCGCTTTGCGTGAAATCGAAGCGGGTTTAATTACTACTGCCGTAATGGACAGCTCTGATCGTCATGAGCAAGTACAACAAGATTCTGCTGAATTAGCAGCGGTTGCAGCAATTGTTGGTGGTAACCAATAAGTATTACTGTCGTTTAACGTTAGTAGCAACTTTAAAAACGCGTAAATTGCCTTGCTGTAATTTACGCGTTTTTATTTTCTCAGCTTTAAAAATAAATTAATCTTCACGCTAGGGCGCTTAATCATTGGCATAGCGATAAAATAATCGTATCCTAAAGTTATCGCTAACATCTAACGCACGATTAATCATCAAGGAAATACTGGGTGTACCTTTTTGAACCACTAAAAGAACTCGTCTCAAGTTATCTGTCAAAAGTACAAGTTGACCTGCTCAAACAGGCCTATATTTTCGCGCGCGCCGCACACGATGGCCAAATGCGCTCCAGTGGTGAACCCTATATTACCCACCCCGTCGCCGTGGCCCTTAATCTCGCGAAAATGCATTTAGATCACGAAACCTTAATGGCGGCGTTACTGCACGATGTCATTGAAGATACCCCCGCCACTAAAGATGAATTAGCCGAACTCTTCGGCCATACCGTCGCAGAATTGGTTGAAGGGGTCAGTAAACTCGACAAGCTAAAGTTTGATAATAAAGAAGAGATGCAAGCGGAAAACTTCCGTAAAATGATTTTAGCCATGGTGCAAGATATTCGGGTTATTTTGATCAAGCTTGCCGACCGCACCCATAATATGCGTACGCTAGGCTCATTACGACCGGATAAGCGTCGACGTATTGCACGAGAAACGCTAGAAATCTATGCCCCGATAGCCAATCGTCTTGGTATTCATGATATCAAAAACGAACTGGAAGTCTTAGGCTTTGAAGCGCTATACCCTATGCGTGCTCGAGCATTAAAGTCCGCGATAAAACAAGCACGTGGCAACCGCAAAGAAATTATCAATAATATTCAAGAAGAAATCACTCGTCGCTTGGCTGAAAATGGCATTAAAGCGCAAGTTATTGGCCGAGAAAAACACCTTTATTCTATCTATCGTAAAATGCTCAATAAAGAGCTAATGTTCAATGAAGTGATGGATATTTATGCCTTTAGAATTATCGTCGGCGATAAAATCGATGACTGTTATCGAGCCTTAGGCGCCGCCCATAACTTATACAAACCGATTGAATCGCGCTTTAAAGACTACATTGCCATTCCGAAAACTAATGGTTACCAATCACTACATACTTCCTTAATTGGCCCACACGGTATCCCGGTTGAAATTCAAATTCGTACCCACGATATGGACCAAATGGCCGATAAAGGCGTTGCTGCCCATTGGTTATATAAACAAGATGGCGATGACACCGGCACTACAGCCCAAATGAAAGCGCGTCGATGGATGCAAAGTTTATTAGAATTACAGCAAAGTGCCGGCAGTTCATTCGAATTTATCGAAAATGTAAAGTCTGACCTATTTCCCGAAGAAATCTATGTCTTCACCCCAGACGGTCGCATTATCGAATTGCCCATGGGAGCAACAGCGGTCGATTTTGCCTATGCTGTCCATACCGATGTTGGTAATTCCTGTGTTGGCGTAAAAGTTGATCGCAAACCTTTTCCATTAAGTCAGCCATTAGATTCAGGCCAAACGATTGAAGTCATTACCTCCACTGCAGCAAGGCCTAACGCCACGTGGCTTAACTTTGTCGTCACGGCGAAAGCGCGTTTGCAAATTCGCACTTATTTACGCTCGCAAGAGCAAACCGAATCACTTGCCCTCGGCCGACGTTTACTGAGTCATGCACTTGGCACAACAAAACTAGAAGATATTTGCCAAGAAAAGCTAACCCAAGTAGTAAAAGACACCGGCAATAAAACCATTGAAGAGCTACTGATCAATATCGGCTTAGGTAATGCACTGAGCATCGGCATTGCTAAACGCTTAAAAGATGAGTTTACCGAAGAGTCAGAATTAAAACTTACCGCCACTAAAGGCAAAATGCCGATTAAAGGCACCGAAGGCATGATGGTCAGCTATGGTAAGTGTTGCCGACCTATTCCGGGTGATTCAATTCTGGCGTATTTAAGCCCAGGAAAAGGCTTAATGGTACATCAATATGGTTGTCGAAATAATAAAGGCCATGAGCAAGGTAGTTTGTTCCCGGTCAGATGGGACACAGATATCGACCGCGATTTCATTGCTAAATTACGTATCGATATCCTCAATCATAAAGGTGCCCTAGCCGCATTAACCAATGTTATTGCCCGCTGTGGTTCCAATGTTCACTCTCTCAACTCCGGTGAAAAAGAATCTGGTCTGTATCTTATAGATATGGAAATTACTTGTCGAAACAGGATCCACCTTGCCGACATCATTCGAAAAATTAAAGTTATGCCTGACGTACAACGCGTTATACGTAATAAATAATATAGCTTAGGAAAAACCATGAAAACAATTATTAGTACCGACAATGCCCCTAGCGCCATTGGCACCTACAGCCAAGCCGTTAAAGTTAATAATACTGTCTACCTTTCAGGCCAAATCCCTTTAGTGCCGTCGACAATGGAAATCGTCTCAGATGATTTTGCCGAGCAAACTCAACAAGTTTTTAAAAACCTTGTCGCGGTCTGTGAAGCAGCCGGCGGTAACATTAACGATATGGTAAAAGTGAATATTTTTTTACAAGATCTGGCTAATTTCGCCACCGTTAATGAAATTATGAGCCAATATTTTCAGCAACCTTACCCAGCACGCGCCGCAGTACAAGTTGCACGCTTACCCAAAGACGTTGAGATTGAAATTGACGGAGTGATGGAATTACCTAATTACAGCTAGCAACGTTAGCACAGCAATAAATTTTACCGGCAAACCATAGTGATAACGGTTTGCCCATATTTAACTCAATTTTAGAACCAGTATATGACTCCGGATAGACTACAACGAATTAACAGCATGCTAGACCAACGCCAACCTGACTTAACCGTCTGTATGGAAGGTGTACATAAAAGCCATAACTTAGCCGCCGTGGTGCGCACCGCTGATGCTATCGGCGTTAGTGATGTGCATGCGGTATGGAAAAATGAAACCATGCGTGTTTCTGGTGGTAGCGCTGCCGGTAGTCAAAACTGGATCGATGTGCATAATTACAGTAAAACCGAAGACGCCATTAATACCTTAAAGCAACAAGGTATGCAGGTATTAGTGACCAATTTATCAGCGACCGCGGTCGACTTTCGTGAGATTGATTATACTAAGCCGACGGCGATTATTTTAGGACAAGAAAAATTTGGCGCGTCGGCAACCGCATTGGCAATGGCCGACCAAGATATCGTGATTCCCATGGTTGGTATGGTGCAATCATTAAATGTTTCAGTGGCCTGTTCAGTGGTGTTATACGAAGCGCAACGCCAACGTCAAGCGGTTGGCATGTACCAACAACCGAGAATAAGCCAGCAACGCCGTCAACGGATTTTATTTGAAGGTGGCCACCCTATTTTTGCCAAAGCCTGTCAACGCAAAGGCTTACCTTATCCAGCCATTGATGAAGCCGGTCAAATTGTCGCCTCAGAGCAATGGTGGCAGCAAATGCAAATGACCCAAGATGCTTGGCAAAATATTGACAACGAGTAAAGAATAGCCAGTGTTCTAGCTTAATCTACCGCAAGGAAACCTGCCGTGTCTCGCCAAATGGAAGCGTTAACTAATTTAGCCCAAGTGCCCGTCACCTCGTTAAAAGGCGTGGGCCCTGGTATGGCAACTAAGTTAGCAAAAATTGGCCTAAGTTCGCTGCAAGACTTGCTGTTTCATTTACCGCTGCGCTACGAAGACCGCACCCGTATCACCGAGGTACGTCAGCTCATGCCCGGTATCTACACCAATATTATCGGTGAAATCACGCACAGTGAGATGGTACAAGGTAAACGTAGAATGTTGCTCGTCACCCTCAATGATGGCACGGGTAGTATCAAGCTACGATTTTTTCATTTTTCGGCTAGCCAAAAAAACCAGCTTGCTATTGGGCTCACTATTCGCTGTTATGGGGAAGTGAATCGCGGTATGCGCGGCTTTGAAATGGTGCATCCGGAATATAAAACCCTAGCGCAAGATAAACCGCTCAGCCCAGTGGAAGAAACCTTAACGCCGGTCTATTCCACAACCGACGGCTTACGACAAATTTCGCTACGTAATTTAACCGAGCAGGCGTTAATACGCTTGCAACGCGGCCAAGTCGAAGAGTTGTTACCTGTTGAAATTAGTCAGCAAGAATACAGCCTAGCTGCCGCATTAGCCCTGATCCACCGGCCCCCACCAGACACTTGTGTGCACTTAATGGAAGCGGGCAAGCATCCGGCGCAACTGCGATTGATCAAAGAAGAGTTATTAGCCCATAACCTCAGTATGTTGAAATTACGCGCCTCGAGTGATCACCACCCCGCGGTGTCTTTGGCAATCGATGAGCAACTCGAACAACGCTTTTTAGCGTCCTTAGCTTTTTCACCGACGGGTGCACAAGCCAAAGTCAGCGCCGAGATTCGTGCCGATTTGCTCAAAGCTATGCCGATGATGCGTTTGGTGCAAGGCGATGTTGGCTCAGGTAAAACCTTAGTGGCAGCGCTCGCCGCCTTAACCGCGATTGGCCAAGGCTTTCAAGTAGCCTTGATGGCACCAACTGAGATCTTAGCCGAGCAACATGCAATTAATTTTCAAAAATGGTTTCAGCCGCTCGACATTGGCGTTGGTTGGCTGGCCGGAAAAACCAAAGCTAAGGCTAGAAGAGAAGCCTTAGCGCAGATCGCCAATGGCAATATGCAAATGGTCATTGGCACTCATGCCTTGTTTCAAGAGCAAGTGGTGTTTAATAAATTAACGCTGATTATCATTGATGAGCAACACAGATTTGGCGTCCATCAGCGTTTATCACTGCGGGAGAAGGGTGCATGGCAAGGTAATTATCCTCATCAATTAATCATGACAGCAACGCCGATACCCCGTACGTTAGCCATGACCGCTTATGCCGATTTAGACACTTCAGTGATTGATGAGTTACCACCAGGACGTACGCCAATTACCACCATCGCATTGCCCGATAGTCGCCGCGATGATGTCATTGCACGTATTCGCCAAGGTTGTGTCAACGACAACCGCCAAGCCTATTGGGTATGTACGCTGATTGAAGAATCTGAAGTATTAGAATGCCAAGCCGCAGAAGATACCGCGCTGTACTTGCAAGCACAATTACCTGAGCTAAAAGTTGGCTTAGTGCATGGCCGTATGAAAGCAGATGAAAAACAAACGGTGATGGAGCAATTTAAACTCGCTGAACTTGATTTACTGGTGGCAACTACTGTGATAGAAGTCGGCGTCGATGTGCCTAATGCCAGTTTGATGGTGATTGAAAACCCAGAGCGCTTAGGGCTAGCGCAATTACATCAATTACGTGGTCGTGTCGGCCGCGGCTCAGTTGCATCCCATTGTGTACTGATGTACAAAGCGCCGCTATCGAAAACCGCCACCAAACGCTTAAATGTGCTTAGAGAAAGTAATGATGGTTTTGTTATTGCGCAAAAAGATCTTGAAATTCGCGGCCCTGGTGAATTACTCGGTACTAAACAAACCGGATTGGCGGATCTAAAAATTGCCGACTTACAACGTGATGCGCACTTAATACCCCAAGTACAACAACAAGCCCGTTTGATCTGGCAAAAATACCCCGCACAAGCCACTGCGCTGATTAATCGCTGGCTGGCAAATCGTGAAAAATACTCAAACGCCTAAAGGCCATCAATCCTCCCCTCAGACGCTTATTTTAAGCGGGCTACGCTGGCGATGAGTTAACAGTAAACTCAATAGATTAGTGATATTATCGGCCAGCTTGATCTCAAGTGTTAATAATTAGAAAAAAATGCGCTAAACTAGCGGTAATTTTAGTTAATAGCGAAACCATGATGTCTGCACCCGATCAAAATCATCCGGTTAACACCGACAATAGTGATGAAAACACTACCCATTTTGGTTTTCAAACCGTCGATAAAAATGAAAAAGAGTCGAAGGTTGCTAGCGTGTTTCATTCCGTTGCTCAGCAATACGATATCATGAATGATCTAATGTCATTCGGCGTTCATCGTTTATGGAAACGCTTTACTATTGATGCCAGTGGCGTACGCCCCGGCAATAAAGTGTTAGATTTAGCCGGTGGTACCGGTGATTTAACAGCAAAGTTTTCTCAACTTGTCGGTCGTGAAGGTAAAGTCATTTTAGCAGATATCAATAGCTCCATGCTCAATGTTGGTCGCGATAAATTACGCGATCGTGGCTTAGTACAAAATATCGAATATGTGCAAGCAAACGCCCAGTACTTGCCGTTTGAAGATAATACCTTTGATATCATCACCATCGCTTTTGGTTTACGTAATGTCACCGATAAAGACATGGCCTTGCGCTCTATGTACCGCGTGTTGAAACCTGGTGGACGCTTATTAGTGTTAGAGTTTTCAAAACCTGAGCATGAATTGGTCAACAAGGCCTATGACTTCTATTCGTTTAATATCCTACCGAAAATGGGCGAATTAGTGGCGAAAGACGGTGATAGCTATCAGTATTTAGCCGAGTCTATCCGCATGCATCCTGATCAAGAAACGCTAAAGACTATGATGGACAGTGCCGGCTTTGAGCAAACCAGCTTCAAAAACTTAACCGGTGGTGTCGTGGCGTTACATAAAGGTTATAAATTTTAAGCTATGCAGCAAACTATTGGTGGCCAGCTTATGTTCGCGCAAGCCTTAAGTGCGACGCTAGAAACGCTGATCAATCAGTTTCTGCGTTATAACTTACATGGCACACGCGCGTTAAAGCCCTTATCTGGCAAAACTTTAACAGTGAAATTAGCAGAATTGCCATGGCCCTTAAGTTTTACCATTAGCCATGAAAAAGTGCATGTTACCAGCAGTGAGGAACATTATCATTGCTGTTTGATCACCAGTATCAGCACCTTGTTCGAGTTAAACAAAAATCAACAACTGACCGACTTAATTAAAAATGATCAACTCGATATTCAAGGTGATTTAAAAGTTGCTCAGCGCTTTGCCGAAATTGCCCAAACGCTCGATATTGATTGGCAGAGTGAGTTAGCAAAACGCATAGGCGACATTCCAACCTACCAACTCGGGCAACTAGGCCGACAACTACGCGATAAGTTAAATTTTGCTGCTAAGCAAATCCAAGCTGACGCGGGCGAATGGCTAGTGCATGAAAAGCGCATGATAGTCACCGCAGCAGAATTAGACTCTTTTAGTCTCGAGGTCGAGCAGGTCGAGCAACAAGCTAGCGCTTTACAGCAACGCCTTGAGCAATTAATCAACCAAGCAAGTAAACCATCATAAGGTCCTGCGGTGAGTAGTAAACGTTTATACAAGATAGTAAAAACATTTCTTCAGTTTGGGCTTGATGAGCTTTTACCGAAAAAGTACCTGCCGTGGTATATAAAAATTGCCCGCAGCTCGCTGTTTTGGTTGCGAAACAAACACAAAAATAAAACCAAGGCCGAGCGTTTTCGTTTAGCGATAGAGTCCTTAGGACCGGTGTTTGTTAAGTTTGGCCAAATGCTATCAACCCGTCGAGATTTATTGCCCGATGATTTCGCCAATGAATTAAGCTTATTACAAGATAGGGTACCGGCATTTTCTGGTACTGAGGCTGAAAAAATTATTATCGCGGCTATCGGCGCCGAGAACTTCGCCGCACATTTTAAAGACTTTGAGCTAACGCCCTTAGCCTCCGCCTCAATTGCGCAGGTACATACCGCCACTATGCGACAAGGTGACGGCGAGCAGGAAGTGGTGTTAAAAGTACTTAGACCCAAGATTGCCAAAACCATTTTAGCGGACATTAAAGTGATGTCGCTGTTTGCTAAAATCGTTGCCCGTTGGCTGCCAGACGGCAAACGTTTACGCCCAGTTGAAGTCGTTGCCGAATATGAAAAAACTATTTTAGAAGAGCTCGATTTAAACCGTGAAGCGGCTAATGCCATTCAGCTTAAACGCAATTTTAACCAAGGGCGGGACAGTGATAAGGTGCTATATGTGCCGGAAGTCTATAGCGAATATTGCTCGAAAAATGTCATGGTGATGGAGCGTATTTACGGTATTGGTGTGGGTGATATTGACAGCTTGCACAGTAAGAATGTTGATATGAAACTGCTCGCTGAACGCGGCGTGGAAGTGTTTTTCACGCAAGTATTTCGTGATAGTTTTTTTCATGCTGATATGCATCCAGGTAATGTTTTTGTTGATGCTAGCAAGCCCGAAGATCCGACTTGGATTGCCATTGATTGCGGTATTGTCGGCACCTTAAATCGCGAAGATAAACGTTATTTGGCGGAAAATTTTGTCGCCTTTTTTAACCGTGATTACCGCAAAGTTGCGCAACTGCATGTAGATTCTGGCTGGGTGCCCAGCGACACCAGTGTTGATGAATTTGAATTTGCCATTCGCACCGTTTGTGAGCCGATATTTAACAAGCCATTGGCGGAAATATCTTTCGGTCAGGTACTGGTTAACCTATTTAATACCGCCCGTCGCTTTAATATGGAAGTACAACCGCAGTTAGTGTTACTGCAAAAAACCTTACTTTATATTGAAGGTTTAGGCCGTCAACTCTACCCAGCCTTAGATCTTTGGCAAACCGCAAAACCCTTTTTAGAGAATTGGGTGAAAGAGCAAATGGGCGTGAAAGCTGTTGTTACAAAAATAAAAGACAACATACCATTTTGGAATGAAAAACTGCCAGAGATCCCTGATCTGGTCTACGATTACTTAAAAACTAATCGAGCAGCACAACGCCAACAATTAATGACGTTGCAACAAATACAGTTGCAACAGCAACAACACAGCAAGCAAATAACCAGACTGGCTGTTATTGCCATTATCGCTATTTGTTTGACCATTAGCTTTACTTAATGATGCACGCAGGCTATTAACGAGCTCGAGAATAACCGCGACAGCAACATGCTATTAGGTAATCAACACTGATTAATTCAGCAGGAAAAGACATGACTAACAACGAAGTTTTACAGCATATTCGTTATATATTTGCCCTCAGTAATGAAAAAATATCGACAATTTTTCAGCTGGCACAATGCCAGCAATCCGAGGACGAAATTAACAATTTTTTCCGAAAAAATGGCGAACCGTCATTTAGCCGTATTGCTGATAACGTTTTAGCGAGTTTTCTGGATGGTTTAATTATAGAGTTTCGAGGCGCGAAAGAGGGTGCACAAGCGCAGTTAAATCAAACAATAAATAACAACATCATTTTTAATAAAGTGAAAATCGCCTTAGCATTAAAAGCAGACGACATTATTACCATACTTAGCACTGCGGAATTAACCCTAAGTAAACATGAATTGAGTGCTTTTTTTCGCAAACCTGAGCATAAACACTACCGCATCTGTAACGATGAAACCTTATTGAAATTTTTTAATGGCTTACATTTGCAACACCAGCAAGCGATTAAGATTATAAAAGAATAATTAATCAGCTTAGTATTATCGTGAGCTAGGCTGACTTAGCCTTAGCTCACTTGCTCTGTGGCTGCTTCTAGATCTTTTTCGCTCATCACCCGATTGCGGCCGCTATTTTTCGCCAAATACAATGCCGCGTCAGCGCGACTAATCCACGCTTCTGCAGTCTCACCTGCTCGATATTGAGCGACACCAATTGAGACCGTCATGGCAATCTCATCGGCAAAGCTCGACTGGGCAATTAAAGCTCGTAAATTTTCCGCCATTTGCTTAGCTTCAGGCAACGCAACTTTTAACGGTAGAATAATAAATTCTTCGCCGCCATAACGATATAAATCATCGAGTGAGCGGGTATATTTATGGATCAGTTTCACCAGCTCGATCAACACGATATCGCCATTGGCATGACCATAATTGTCATTGATTTTCTTAAAGTGATCGATATCTAATAACAATAATGACACTGTTGAAGCAGCTCTATTTTGGTCGGCAATAATATTTTTCAGCCTTAGGTCTAACGCTCGTCGATTGCCCGCTGAGGTTAATGGATCGACATTGGCTAATAATGCGAGCTGTTCATTGGTATTGCTGTAATTGTCAAAGATGACATAAGAAAATAACGCGGTTAAAAATAGCGTAAAAATAGTGGTTAAAAATGCTAACGTACTGGTTATCGGGAATAAGATGATGGCAATAAGCACAATCGCGATACAACAGATAATACCGGCTGCTCGTGCTGGTATTATATAATAAAATGCGATCATGCAAGGGTATAACCAAAGTAAGTGTGATTGGCCCCGAATTGCGACAATCGCAATAATCGCAATCGTCAGCAAGCAGGCCAGCATCAGTTTTGCGCTTTTAACGTTTCTAGAGTAGTAAACAAAAGCAAAAAACGCCGCAATAGCCAGCACCAGAGTGGCATCAATCAGCGCCATCAACATGTCTCCCTCAAGCCAGCGTAAATAGATAAATGGCGTAATAGTAATCACAGCAAAGGCACTCAAGGTCAGTAACATCTTTTCTACTGCTGAACGTTTGATCATGGTTATCTTCCCTACCTTAAAGCACATTTTCTTGACGGAATGCATTCACTGGTCAAGTCTAATATAAGAAATTTTTGCTTAGTATTCAATCAGGTAATAAAATACTTCCCGACATACTTATGACCTTGTGTGTTAGCAGGTCATGATTAGGCTCGGTTATTTCTTCTGCTTTAACATTTCACGTAAATTGGCCACACCCATTTTTGCCGTCGCTTGTTTTTTCTCTATGCTTTGTTTAGTTTGGGTTAATTCCCAACTTAAATCATCTTGCGGCAATTCATGTAAAAATCGGCTGGCTTCGGTACGAGCAACTTCGCCAAATTGGCGCCGCTCTCTGGCATAAGTAAATATCAGCTCTTTTTGCGCCCGGGTAATACCAACATAAGCTAAACGACGCTCTTCTTCGACATTACCCTCATCCATACTGGTTTGGTGCGGTAATAAGCCTTCTTCCATACCGATAAGAATAACATAAGGAAATTCTAGGCCTTTTGACGCATGTAGCGTCATCAACTGCACTTGGTCAGTATCTTCTTCATCTTCATTGCGTTCCATCATGTCGCGCAGCGTTAAGCGTGTCACCACTTGCGCTAAGGTCATCGGCGCTTCATCGTCTTCACCTTCGAGCATTTGTGTCACCCAACTAAACAGTTGCGTGACGTTTTTCATGCGCATTTCTGCCGCTTTAGCACTTGGTGAGGTATCGTAAAGCCAGTCTTCATAGTTAATTTCACGTACCATTGAGCGTAATACCGCCGAGGTATCACCACGCTCTGCATGATCGGCCGTTTCGACTAACCAACGAGTAAACTTTTGTACACTGATCAAACCGCGGCCAGTCAGGTGTTGCTCTAACCCGAGCTCAAAACTGGCGGCAAACATGCTAATTTGGCGCATATTCGCATAACTGCCTAATTTCTCGAGAGTGGTTGGCCCTATTTCCCGCCTGGGTACATTCACGATACGTAGAAAAGCATTATCATCATCAGGATTTACCAGCACCCGTAAAAACGCCATCATGTCTTTGATTTCAGCGCGCGAGAAAAAGGAAGTGCCGCCATTAATTTTATAAGGTATACGGTTGGTCATTAAAGCTTTTTCAAGCAAGCGCGATTGATGGTTACCGCGATACAAAATGGCATAATCTTTAAACTTGCTCTTATTCAAAAATCGATGACCAATTAACTCACCAACCACACGCTCTACTTCATGCTCTTCATTTTTAGTTTGCAGCACCCGTAATTCAACGCCGTAATTGAGTTCACTAAACAACGCTTTATCATAGACATGCGGATTATTAGCAATCAAAATATTGGCGCATTTTAAAATACGGCCGCTAGAGCGATAATTTTGCTCTAGTTTGATCAGCTTGAGGTTGGGATAATCTTGTCCCAGCAGTACTAAGTTTTGTGGTTTAGCGCCACGCCATGAGTAGATGGATTGATCGTCATCACCGACCACGGTCAATAACCCTTTTTCGCCGGTGATCAACTTGACTAATTCATATTGACTGGCGTTGGTATCTTGGTATTCGTCAACTAACATATATTGAATTTTTTGCTGCCAGCGCGTGCGAACTTCCGGATAATTACGCATTAATAGCGTTGGAATTAAGATCAAGTCATCAAAGTCTAGCGCGTTATAGGCTTTCATATGCTTTTGATACATAGCATAAAACTCTGCATAAAGCCGTGCGTCGGCATCAACGGCTTGACTCATCGCCGCGTCCGGTAATAACAAATCATTTTTCCAACTGGAAATCATCATTTGTAATTTATTGAGTAAGTCTTTATCACCATCAAGTTGCTCTTGGGTGAGTTCTTTTAATAACGCTAAGCTGTCTTGATCATCAAATAAGGTAAAACCGGGTTTATAGCCCAAGGTTTTTAACTCTCGACGAATAATATCTAAGCCCAAGGAGTGAAAGGTACATACGGTTAAGCCTCGCGTCAGTGATTTATCGAGCATTTTCACCACCCGTTCTTTCATTTCACGGGCGGCTTTATTAGTAAAAGTTACCGCGGCAATATTCTTCGCTTTATAGCCACATTTTTCAATTAAGTACGCGATTTTCTGACAAATAACCCCAGTTTTTCCACTGCCCGCGCCTGCTAATACTAAGCATGGACCGGTGACATATTTTTTTGCTTCGTTTTGACCTGGGTTTAATTTCATTGCGCTGTTGTAACTCAATTAGTAAATAAGATGATCGGCCGATAATTTTACCTGCTTTTAGTGCAAGACAACATCAACTTTCAGCGCATCGACCGAATTTCTTCTGCCCTTTGCCCTCGATCTTGTTAACAATACTGCTTACAATAACAATATCGCTTATCCATAAATGAAATTCAGATGATTAACGCCAAAAAAATAGAAGATATCGCCAAGCAAGTCACCGATTCAATTCCTGCTGGATTAAAAGACTTAGCCTCTGAAATGGAAGACCGAACCAAAGTTGTTTTACAACGAAAACTGTCACAGCTTGACGTAGTAACCCGTGAAGAATTTGATGTACAAACACAAGTATTAATTAAAACCCGCGCTAAATTAGTTGATCTTGAAACAAAAGTTGCCGCATTAGAGGCAAAGTTAAGCGCACAATAATAACCCTCGTATTAAAGGTCATCCTAACTTAGCGCTTACTTGGCTAACTGAACTTAGGATAAAATATGACGCTTTTTTCTAGACAAAAAAAACAGTTATCGCGCCGAGCGGGATAACTGTTTACGGCCTTTTTTATTTTGCTGAAAGCCATATGGTAATCAGCACAGAGGCATGGTTACTTAAGCACAATCAGCGGTGTTTGACAGTTTTCAATCATCCGCATGGTATTGCTTCCGAGAAAAAACTGCCTGACCTTAGAATGGGCAAAGGCGCCCATGATCACTAGCGCGATATTATGCTCGTGGTAGTATTCCATTAATGAAGCATAAATATCACCTTGAAGATAACTCGCAATGACCTCAAATCCTTCCTCTGCCAAACGCGTTTTTGCTTGCTGAAATTTTTCTTTTTGATTTCGCTCATTATTTTCAATAGTCACTAAATGGCAAGTCGCACCTTTGAGTAACCCGCCATCAATGATACGTTGTAGCACTTCATCAGCGACTTGTCGGCCATCATAAGCCAGCATAAAATTACGTGGTTCGGTAAAGCTTTCGGGCGCAATAACAACCGCTGTATTCACTTGCCGGATGAGACGCTCTATATGAGCACCTACCGCTTTAAAATCACCTTGATGGCCCTGACCAGAACGTCCTACCACCATCAAGCGCGCCTCGGCTTCTAGCGCAGCTAATGCCTCGACAAAATCGCCGTGACGTTGTTTTTGTTCAATAGTCTTAATACCTGCAGCGTTCGCGCGTGCAACAGCAGTCGCTAACAGCTCATTGCCCATCTGCATTGCTTCCTTGCCTTGCTCCTCATCAAGTATAGCCATTTTTTCAAGTAAGCTCGAACGCGCACCTAAACCAATCGTGCCGGTTAAATCATCAGCACCATGTTGCGGAGTTTTTTCCAAGGTATGCAAAAACATAATAGGCTTAGCCAAACGCTTTGACGCCCAAATCGCGGTGTCGCATACCGACGTTGCCATATGCGAATCATCAATACATGCAATTATTTTATTCATTATTTTTTCCTTAGTGTCCCGTCATCATTTTTTCAACGGCAGCGGGGTCATTATGAACCGCAAACTTATCAATAACGGTTGCGGTTGCATCGTTCATACCAACAAGCTCAACAACCGCCCCCTCACGACGAAACTTGATGACCACTTTATCCAAGGCGCCAACCGCGCTAATGTCCCAAAAATGAGCGTGAGAGAGGTCGATAGACACTTTATCAACAACTTCTTGAAAATCAAAGGCATCAACAAACTTATCCGCGGAAGCAAAGAATATTTGTCCAGTGACCTTATAAGTACGCATTTGCTCTGCGGTCATGGTCTGTTTTACCACCATAAAACGACTGATTTTGTTGGCGAAAAATAATGCCGAAAGTAATACCCCAACAAAGACCCCCATCGCCAAGTTATGTGTCCCTACCACGACAATGACAGTGGCTACCATCACAATGCTACTTGATAACGGATGACTTTTCATATCCCGTATCGAACTCCAAGAAAACGTGCCAATTGACACCATGATCATCACAGCGACTAAGGCCGCCATCGGAATTTGTTTTAACCATTCCCCCAAAAACACCACCAAAATAAGCAAGAAAATACCCGCGGTAATCGTCGATAAGCGGCCACGGCCACCTGATTTAATATTAATAATTGATTGCCCGATCATGGCGCAACCCGCCATGCCGCCCAGTAAACCGGCACCAATATTGGCAATGCCTTGACCTTTACATTCACGATTTCGATCGCTTTTAGTATCGGTTAAATCATCTACGATGGTGGCGGTCATCATCGACTCCAACAGGCCAACAATCGCCAGACCAATGGAATAAGGTAAAATGATCCAAAGTGTGGTCATATTTAATGGCACGTCTGGCCATAAGAAAATGGGTAAGGTATCCGGTAACTCGCCCATATCGCCAACAGTTCTGATCTCCAATCCGATCACTTGCGATAAAATCGTCAGTAGAACAATACACACTAAGGGCGATGGAATATTTTTCCCCAGCACGGGTAAATAAGGAAATAAATAAATAATGCCTAAGCCGGCTGCGGTCATCGCATAAACATGCCAAGTGACATTGGTTAACTCAGGTAATTGTGCAAGAAAGATCAGAATAGCTAAAGCATTCACAAAGCCAGTGACCACAGAGCGCGAAACAAAGCGCATTAAACTGCCAAGCTTGAGGTAACCGGCAATTATCTGTAACACCCCAGTTAATAGCGTCGCTGCCAGTAAATACTCTAAGCCATGCTCTTTAACTAAAGTCACCATGAGTAAAGCCATGGCGCCAGTTGCCGCCGAGATCATGCCTGGACGACCACCGACAATCGCAATAATAGTCGCAATACAAAACGAGGCATACAAGCCCACTTTCGGGTCGACGCCAGCAATAATAGAAAACGCGATCGCTTCAGGCACTAGCGCTAAGGCGACAACAATGCCGGCTAGAACATCACCTCTAATATTTCCTAACCAATCCGCTTTTTTTGACAAAAAAATCATACTTATCCTTTGCTAGATACACTAAAAATCTTAGCTGTCTCTTTCGTGAGAAAACAGCAATATATTACTCTACACTAAGTTGAACACTTACTATTGAATAGTTAATGTTGAAATAAAATCAAACACTTGGCTAGTTATACAAAAAATATAACTCGCTTGAAGTCTGCTCACCCTGTTGCTAATGTCACTGAGAACATTGCCATTTCATCATCAAAAAAGCCAACATTAGCATGGTCGATAAATTAAGCGGCATATAATAAAGTAGCCTTGTTATTTGCCGCAAGCGTTATTTTTAACATAAGAATGCCAGCTAAATATTGCTCAGCAACAAGCGTAACACGGCATAGATATTGGAAATTGGCTATAAAAAAAAGCAGCAATGAGCTGCTTTCTAAGACAAGACCTTAAGTCAGGAAGGCTTGATAAGCCTTGTTATCCGTTTCTTCCTGCCACTCATAGCCTAAGGCTTTTAAGTGGGTAAAGAAGTTAGCTTCTTGGCTCTGTTTTACTTCAAAGCCCGCTAATACTTGACCAAAGGCTGCGCCATGGTTACGATAATGAAATAAAGTAATATTCCAGTGTTCGCCCAACGTATCTAAAAACTTCTCAAGTGCGCCGGGATATTCTGGAAATTCAAAACGAAAAATACGCTCCTGGGCGGATAAGGCATTTTTACCGCCAATCATGTACCTAACATGCAACTTGGCTAATTCATTTTCCGTAAAGTCTGCGAATTGATAACCTTGCTCTTGCAGACTTTGACTAAGCTTTTCTCTATCGTTGGCATCTGAGCCTAAGCGCACGCCGACAAAAATATTAGCACTGTCTGTGGCAAGTGACGCTGCAGGTTTATCTACATAGCGGTAATTAAACTCGGTGATCACTCGACCGGCAAGGGCTTGGCAAAACTTTCTAAAGCTGCCTTTTTCTTCCGGGATTTGTACGGCAAATACCGCTTCTTTTTGCTCTCCTAATTCACAACGTTCTGAAATATAGCGCAAGGTATGAAAATTCATATTAGCGCCAGACAAGATCGCCACTAACGACTCATTTCCTGCACTGCTTTGACAATACTTTTGCAGTCCTGCTAACGATAGCGCGCCAGCGGGTTCTGAAATCACCCGGGTTTGTTCAAAAATATCTTTTATCGAGGCACAAATTTCATCGGTCGATACCGTGATCACCTCGTCACAGTAATGTTTGATTAAATCGAAGGTATGCTCGCCAATACGTTTCACCGCCACACCATCAGCAAACAGGCCTACTTGGGCTAGATCAACTGGCTTACCGGCAGCCAAGGCCGCTTTTAAACAGGCGGAGTCTTCCGCTTCAACACCAATCACTTTAATGTCTGGTTGTAATTGTTTTAAATACACCGCCATACCAGCTAATAAACCACCACCGCCAACCGGAATAAAGACCACATCAGTGTGCGGATGCTGCTGTAATAGCTCTTTTGCTACCGTGCCTTGACCGGCAATGACATCAACATCATCGAACGGGTGGATGACGGTTTTCTTTTCGGCTTTTGCATACTCGGCTGAAGCTTGTTGCGCCTCATTAAAACTCTTACCAACTAAGCGCACTTCCGCGCCATAACGCCTAACATTATCGACCTTGATATCCGGGGTGGTAATCGGCATAACAATCGTCGCTTTAATGCCTAACTTGTGCGCGGCTAATGCTAAGCCTTGTGCGTGATTGCCGGCCGAAGCCGCAATCACGCCATGCAAACATTGCTGCTCGGTCAAATTGACTAATTTATTGTAAGCACCACGTAATTTAAATGAATGTACCGGCTGCTGATCTTCGCGTTTAAGAAAAATTTGATTGCCTAAACGTGATGACAACTTAGTTAACGGTGTTAACGCGGTTTCAACCGCAACATCATACACCGGCGCCAGCAGTATTCTGCGCAAATAATCCAGTCCTTGCCCTTGCATCGCTTGGCTTTGCACTAATGCTGCTTGTTCAGCATCAGTCATTGCTGTCACCATTGAAATTACCATCGAGTAATTCACGATTACGCACCGCACCTTTGTCAGCACTAGTGGCTAACATCGCGTAGTTTTTCAAGGCGTAACTGATTGGACGTACGCGCTCAACTGGCTTCCAAGCTTTTTTGCCTTTCGCCGCCATCGCAACACGGCGCTGGGCTAATTCATCAGCACTCAGCTCTAAAGTAATGGAGCGATTAGGTATATCGATATGAATAATATCGCCCTGTTCAACTAAGGCGATATTACCGCCGCTAGCAGCTTCAGGAGAAACGTGACCAATCGACAAGCCCGAAGTACCGCCAGAGAAGCGGCCATCTGTTAATAGTGCACAGGCCTTACCTAAGCCCATTGATTTTAAATAAGTGGTTGGGTACAACATTTCTTGCATACCTGGGCCACCTTTAGGGCCTTCGTAACGAATAACCACCACTTCACCGGCAACGACTTTACCCGCTAAAATACCGGCAACCGCATCATCTTGGCTTTCAAAGACATGCGCAGGGCCGGTAAAAATTAAGTTATCATCACTGACGCCAGCGGTTTTTACGACACAACCGTCAATGGCAATATTGCCTGAAAGTACTGCTAAGCCCCCTTCAGTTGAAAAAGCATGGTCAATACTACGAATACAACCATTAGCACGATCATCGTCTAAGGTATCCCAACGGCAATCTTGGCTAAAGGCCTTGGTGGTACGTATGCCAGCAGGACCAGCACGGTAGAATTTCTTAACTTCTTCATCATCCGTAACAGTAATATCATATTTGGCGATAACATCAGCTAATGTGGTACCTAAGACATTAGGTACATCGGTTTTCAGTAAGTTAGCCCGTGCTAACTCGCCTAAAATGGCAATAACACCACCGGCGCGGTGCACATCTTCCATATGGTATTCAGGCGTTGACGGCGCGACTTTACATAACTGCGGCACAATGCGTGATAATTTATCCATGTCTTCCATGGTGTAATCGATTTCCGCTTCTTGTGCGGTCGCTAATAAATGCAAAATAGTATTGGTTGAGCCGCCCATGGCAATATCTAAACACATGGCATTTGAAAACGCGTCTTTGTTGGCAATATTGCGTGGCAGTGCCGACTCATCGTTATCTTGATAATAACGTTTTGTCAGCTCAACAATTTGTGCGCCCGCTTTTAAGAATAATTGTTCACGGTCGGCATGTGTGGCTAACATAGAACCATTGCCCGGCAGTGCCAAACCTAATGCTTCTGCTAAGCAGTTCATTGAGTTCGCCGTAAACATGCCTGAGCACGAACCACAGGTAGGACAAGCAGAGCGTTCAACTTGATCTGATTGTGCATCAGACACTGTCGGGTCGGCGCCTTGGATCATAGCGTCAACCAAATCCAATTTGATAATTTGATCAGAAAGCTTAGTTTTACCCGCTTCCATTGGCCCGCCCGAGACAAAAATTACTGGGACATTTAAGCGCATAGCCGCCATCATCATACCCGGGGTAATTTTATCACAATTGGAAATACAGACCATGGCATCCGCACAATGGGCGTTCACCATATACTCGACCGAATCGGCAATGAGATCACGCGAAGGTAAGCTATACAACATGCCGCTATGGCCCATCGCGATACCGTCATCAACAGCGATAGTATTAAATTCTTTGGCAACACCACCCGCTTTTTCAATAGCGCCAGCGACTAATTGCCCCATATCTTTTAAATGCACATGACCCGGTACAAATTGGGTAAAAGAGTTCACCACGGCAATAATAGGTTTACCAAAGTCGCCATCTGTCATGCCCGTTGCACGCCATAATGCACGAGCTCCCGCCATATTGCGGCCTTGAGTAGAAGTTGCTGATCTTAATTTGGGCATGACCTTAGTCCTATATCTGATGTGTGTAGCTAGCAATTAGCGTTATCAATGTTAAACATTATTTTAAAAGCGCACTTTTAAATGCGCTTTTAAAATAACGATTTTTCGCAGGTTTACAGAAAAGGGCTTTAGTAAGCAAACCTGCACATTAAAAATAATTAGTGCCCGTCAAGCGTGGTATTTTGCCCACTAAACCACAGCCCCCGACATTGAATTGTCTGGGGGCGAACTCAGCGAGCACTGAATACTTAGCGAGCGTTAAATACCCTTATTTTACGTTGTCTAACCAGCCTTCAGGCACTTTGGTACTACCATCGAAAATGCCAAAGAACGCTTCTTGAAGCTCCTTGGTAATCGGTCCACGAGAGCCCTCACCAACCATGATACCGTCTACTGATTTCACCGGTACCACTTCTGTTGCCGTGCCACACATGAAGAACTCATCTGCTAGGTATAACGACTCACGAGAAATTGATTCTTCACGTACTTCGTAACCTAACTGCTTCGCGAGGAAAAATACCGTATCACGCGTCAAACCTTGTAGGATTGAAGCAGTACCAGGCGGGGTATAAATCACCCCTTTTTTGATTAAAAATAGATTTTGCCCTGCGCCTTCACTGACCATGTTATTAATATCTAATGCTACACCTTCGGCATAACCGTGACGCGCAGCTTCCGTAGAAATTAATTGTGAAGACAGGTAATTACCACCGGCTTTCGCGGCCGTTGGCATAGTATTTGGCGCCAATCTATTCCAACTAGACACCCCAACTTCAACGCCATTTTCAACGGCATCAGCCCCTAAATAAGCTTCCCAACTAAAGGCGGCAATCATCACATCGGCTTTAGCATCGATTGGTGGACGAAGACCCATACCAATATCACCTAAAAAGACGAGCGGACGTAAATACGCTGATTTAAGATTGTTTTTTAGCACCGCATCTTTACAGGCTTGCATCACTTCTGCTTCGCTAAAAGGAATGTTCATGCGGTAGATTTTGGCGGAATCAAATAAGCGTTTAATGTGCTCTTCTAAACGGAAAATACAAGTACCTTTATGGGTGTTATAAGCACGAATGCCTTCAAACACTGAAGAACCGTAATGAAGGGCATGACTCATTACATGCACCGTAGCATTTTGCCACGGCATGAGTTCACCATTAAACCAAATTAGTTCTGCGTTAACTTTAGCCATTTTCTTTCCTAAATTTTTATTGCGTTTAAATCACGTCACCTTAAAAAATTGACTGATTACGTGAGATTATGTGTAGTGATATGTTTGAATCCAGCATTATGCATTGCGCTGCTGCGATGCACTATTGTCTACCTTGACATCTTTGATGTCGATCAGTTTATTAATTTGATCGACCAAAAGTTCGATCGGACGCTCACTCCTGACCATTAATTCAATGGTACCGATATTGGTGCCAGTATTCACTTTGGCATTAATGCCACTGATTAAAAAACCGCGATAGCGCGTGACTTGTAAAATGCGTTCCAGTACTACCTGTTTATCATCCGCTTTTATGGTTAATTGATAATTATTCATCTAGGTATTCTCCATCATTTTATCATTAGCGGTATTCGGCGGCACTAGTGGCCAAACATTGTCTTGAGCGTCAATTTTAACTTGCAGTAAATACGGGCCGTCATGCTCTAGCATTTCTTCAATGGCCGCCGTGACTTGTGACTTTTCCTTGATTACTTTCGCTTTAATATCAAAAGCATTAGCCAACATAATAAAATCAGGGTTATCGGCTAAATCGGTTTCACTTAATCGGCCATTAAAGAATAAATCTTGCCATTGACGCACCATACCCAACTTAGCGTTATCAATTAGTACGATTTTTACTGGTAATTGAAAGCGCTTGATGGTGGAAAGCTCTTGCACGTTCATCATAAATGAACCGTCACCCGAGACAGCAATAATACAGTCTGTCGGTCGACTGACTTGCGCACCAATCGCAGCTGGAATGCCAAAACCCATGGTGCCCATGCCACCACTGGTTAAAAAGTTACTCGGGTCATCAAACAACATATGTTGTGCTGCCCACATTTGATGCTGGCCAACATCCGTGGTAACACAGGTGTTTTTCGGCATATTATCACTAATTTCTTTTAATACTGCCGGGGCAAAAATCGTCTCACCTGGGTGGTTGTAATCCCATGTAAAATCTTTCGCCATCTGCTGACATTTAGTTTGCCAAGGACTGATAGCAAGCGGAATAGCGAGTGCCGGTAAATTAACCTTTAAGTCGCCTAGGATGGCAGCATCAACTGCACGACGCTTATTAATTTCCGCGGTATCGATATCAAAATGGATCACCTTAGCATGCGGGGCAAATTCATTTAACTTGCCGGTCACTCGGTCATCAAAACGTGCGCCAACGGCTATCAGTAAATCACATTCTTGCACGGCTAAATTGGCGGCTTTAGTGCCATGCATCCCTAGCATACCTAAGTAGTTTTTATCTTCTGGGTCGATGGCACCTAAACCTTTAAGCGTCGAAACACTGGGTAGCCCTGTGGTCTGAGCAAATGCTCTTAATTCATCGATAGCATTCGCCATACCGACACCACCACCGACGTATAAAATAGGTTTTTTGGCTTGACTTAATAAGGCAATCGCACTGCCAACATTTGCTGGCGGTAATTTCACTTTATTTTTTAAATTGACCAATTCGTCTAAACAAGCATTCACCTCTGCAACCTGAATATCTTTAGGAATATCAACTAGTACCGGTCCCTGCCTACCTTCTAGAGCAATGGCAAAGGCTTGGTGTAACACCATAGCTAAATCGTTAATGTCGGTGACTTGAAAAGAATGCTTTGTACAGGCGATGGATAAGCCAAAAATGTCAATTTCCTGAAACGCATCAGAGCCCATTGCTGCGGTTGCTACTTGCCCTGTTATCGCGACCACAGGGATGGAATCGGCCAAGGCATCGGCAAGACCGGTGATCAAGTTAGTGGCGCCCGGGCCAGAGGTCGCGAAACAAACCCCAACTTTACCTGATGCTCTAGCATAACCCACCGCTGAAAATGCCGCACCTTGCTCATGTCGACACAAAAAATGCTCGACATTACTGTCGTACAAAGCATCATAAATCGGCATTATTGCACCACCAGGGTAACCAAAAACATGCTCAACGCCATGCTGTTCTAAGACGTTAAATAATAAATCTCCGCCGGTAAATTTTTTTTCTGCTGCCATGTTTTTATTTACTTTTTAATCAAAAAGACGTTATTAGCTATGCTTTTTCATGATGACGCTAATTGCCGTTGTAATTAATCCGTATTCTCCCAAAGGTAAGTGATGTTAATGCATTTGATGCTGCTTAAAAGGTTTATATAACGACAAACCCCCCGGTCCTTGCGGAGCGGGGGGTTTGTTTTATAAGATTTTTACTTTTCTTTAGCTCAACAAATGCCCCGCGATGATTTAATAATCACCACGATGAGAATGTTAATAATGACCAAGCTAAAGTTTTGCATATTTATCTATATCTTATATAAATTTTTCTGTGTATGAATTTTTGTTGTTGCCAACCTATTTAAATTAGTACCATAGCTCTAATAACAAGTGCAAGTAATTTTTTCGCTTGTTGAATGGCTTTTGTTATAAGGCTCAAGTTTTCCTTACTTTTTTTGAGCATTTATTTTTCGCGCATCAGCCATAAATTAACTACACTTGCGTAAAGCAAAAGTAAAAATGGATTTTTATGACCTTAGCCTGTGTTTTTAGCAGAGCTCGTATCGGGCTCGAATCTCCGTTAGTCACGGTAGAAGTACATTTAGCCAACGGCTTACCGGCATTTAATATTGTTGGTTTACCGGAAACCTCAGTGCGAGAAGCAAAGGATCGCGTGCGTAGCGCTATTCTCAATTGTGGTTACGAATTCCCTGCCAAACGTATCACAGTCAATTTAGCGCCAGCAGATTTACCGAAAGAAGGCGGTCGCTTTGACCTGCCGATTGCCATTGGTATTCTTGCCGCCTCAGCACAACTACCAGAATCCGATTTAACGCAATATGAATTTGCCGGTGAATTAGCACTCTCAGGTGAACTACGCGCCATTATTGGTGAAATCCCGATGGCGATGGCTTGTCAGCAAAGTGCGCGCACCTTAGTGATACCCAGTGCCAATGCCGAACAAGCAAGCTGGGTACCCGAGGTAAACATATTAAGCCTGTCACACTTAAAGCAGCTATTTCCGCATTTTTTAAAGCAAGAAAGTTTACCCCTTGTGACCACAAAAACACTGCAGCAATACCACACCGTCTGTGGGCATGATATTGCCGACGTGGTTGGTCAACCGCTGGCAAAACGAGCATTAGAGCTTGCCGCCAGCGGCGGTCATAATTTATTATTTATTGGTCCTCCCGGTACCGGCAAAACTATGTTGGCAAGCCGTTTACCGGGAATTTTGCCGCCGATGACTGAGCAGGAAGCGTTATCAAGCGCGGCGATCCAATCGATTTGTCATAAAAATATCAGCCCAGACTCGTGGTTAACTCGGCCCTTTCGCGCGCCTCATCATACTGCATCCTCAGCCGCCCTGGTTGGCGGTGGTAGTCATCCACAACCTGGTGAAATTTCATTAGCTCATAACGGCGTACTTTTTCTCGATGAATTACCGGAGTTTGAACGTAAAGTACTTGATGTTTTACGTGAGCCGATGGAGTCTGGCGAGGTCACCATTTCACGAGCGCTGCTCAAACAAACCTTTCCTGCACAATTTCAACTGGTGGCGGCGATGAACCCAAGCCCAACCGGTTTTTATAATGACAAGCGCAGTACACCGGAGCAGGTTTTACGTTACTTGAACCGCCTTTCAGGACCCTTTTTAGATCGAATTGATATACAAATTGAGGTAACAAGATTACCGCGCGGCATGTGGGCAAATGATACCGGCAAGGGCGAGTCCAGTAGTACCATCCAAAAAAGAGTCAGTATCTGTCACCAAAGACAAATAACACGTCAAGGTAAGGCGAATGCGCAGTTAAGTAGCGCAGAGGTAAGAAGCTACTGCCAACTTGCCGCCGATGATAATGAATTTTTAGAATTGGCGATTGAAAAACTTAACTTATCAACGCGGGCACATCATAAAATACTGAAAATTGCCCGCACACTTGCTGATATGGAAGCGGTAGAACACATAGATCGAAAACACTTAATTGAAGCTCTGTCGTATCGCGCTATGGATAGAATTCTACGGCACTTAACCGATGCTATAGCAGTATAAGCACTTAATTAATTGCAGCAAAGAAGGCTTTTATCAAAGGTTGGTCTTTGCTCTGATTTAAACTGCAGACCCCGAGGTCAAAGGGCTCTATGTCACCGACTCCAGCTAAATATTGTACCCGATCTTTCACAGGGCTATTTTCCACCACAACTTGCGGCACAATGCCAACACCACAGCCCAGCGCTACCATACTGACTAAAGCCTCATGGCCTGAAACGGTGGCGTAAATATTGGCTTTACCTTGTTGCTTCTTACGAAACCAATATTCGAAGCGCTTTCTTGCAGGGCCATATTCCGGCAAAATAATTGGTATTTCAGACCAAACAAAGTCTTGCTGAATTTGTTGTTGCACCTGACAGACCATGGTGGGTGCAATCACAGATACCGGTATGGTGGCGAGATGATGAAAGGTGAAAATACGGGATAATTGCTCAGGTTTTGCCGCAATGGCAAAGTCTACTGCTTGCTTTTCTACTTGTTCTAAGGCGTCGGCAGCATCACCGGTTGTCAGCATAATCTCGACTAACGGGTGTTGTTGCCGAAAACGCTCTAACAGCGGCGGCAAATGACTATAAGCCGCGGTAACAGAGCAATAAATCCGTAGTTTACCCTGTAACTCGGCTTGCTTTTGATTCAGTGAAAGTTGCAATAATTGCCACTGCTCAAGTTGTTGCTCAGCAAATTGATAAAACTGTTTACCGGCCTCACTTAGCACGACAGTGCGATTATCACGATGCAATAGAGCACTGCCGACTGCCAGCTCAAGGCGTTGGATCACCCGACTTAACGTCGACGGGCTAACATGGTGTAACTCAGCGGTTTTACCAAAATGTAATGATTGTGCTAAATCGACGAACATCCTCAGCGACTTTAATTCCACATCAACTCCTAAAATTTTCTAGCGAGACTGAACTCTATTGCAAATAATGCAACACTGCAATGCAAATATATCATTTTGAGCAACGGTATATATTCGCTATGATGGCGTTAAGGTCAACAAACAGACCATTAACTAATTTCTTGGCCAATGACCAAGTGCAGGAGAATAAGATGAGTAACTATTTCAATACATTGAGTTTACGTGAAAAATTAGCGCAGTTAGGCAAATGTCGTTTTATGCGTCGTGAAGAATTTAGCGACGGCTGTAATTTTATTAAAGATTGGAATATCGTTATTGTCGGCTGTGGCGCACAAGGCTTGAACCAAGGTCTGAACATGCGTGACTCAGGGTTGAATATCTCCTATGCACTTCGCGATGCGGCAATTGCGGAAAAACGTCAATCATACCAATGGGCAACAGAAAATGGTTTTACGGTTGGCAACTATCAAGAGTTAATTCCACAAGCTGATTTAGTCTTAAACCTAACCCCTGATAAGCAACATACCTCTGCAGTTAATGCCGTTATGCCACTAATGAAAGAAGGCTCAACCTTAGCTTACTCGCACGGTTTCAACATTGTTGAAGAAGGCATGCAAATTCGCCCTGATATTACGGTTGTGATGGTAGCGCCTAAATGTCCAGGTACTGAAGTACGTGAAGAATACAAACGTGGTTTTGGTGTACCGACACTTATCGCTGTTCACCCTGAAAACGACCCGCAAGGTAATGGCTGGGCTATCGCTAAAGCATACGCGTCAGCGACCGGTGGCGATCGCGCTGGTGTGCTAGAGTCATCATTTATCGCAGAAGTTAAGTCTGACTTGATGGGTGAGCAAACTATCCTTTGTGGTATGTTACAAACCGCGGCCATTTTAGGTCACAAGCAATTGCTAGCGCAAGGTGTTGACGCCGGTTATGCCCGTAAATTATTACAATACGGCATTGAAGGTGTGACTGAAGGCTTAAAATACGGTGGCATCACCAACATGATGGACCGCTTGTCTAACCCCGCTAAAATCAAAGCATTTGATATGTCTTTAGAATTAAAAGAGATATTACGTCCTTTATTCCAAAAACATATGGACGATATCATCGAAGGTCGTTTTTCTGCCGGTATGATGGCCGATTGGGCTAACGGTGATGCGAACTTGTTAAAATGGCGTGAAGAAACCGCAGAAACCTCATTCGAAAAAGCCCCAGAGTGTGACACGGAAATTTCTGAGCAAGAATATTACGATAAAGGTATTTTCGTGGTTGCTATGGTCAAAGCCGGCGTTGAATTAGCCTTTGATGCCATGGTAGATTCAGGCATCATCAATGCTTCAGCCTACTACGAGTCGCTACATGAAACACCGTTAATTGCTAACACCATCGCCCGTAACATGCTTTATGAAATGAACGTGGTTATTTCTGATACGGCTGAATACGGTAACTACTTATTCTCGCATGCTGCGGTACCTTTATTAGAAGAGTTTGCTAGCAAGCTGACTTTAGAAGAGTTGGGTGAAGGCTTAAAAAATACCTCAAACGGTGTTGATAACGCCCGCTTAATTGAAGTTAACGAAGCCATTCGCAGTCATGGTGTCGAGTCAATCGGTAAAGAGTTACGTGGTTACATGACCGACATGAAGCGTATCGTTGAAGCGAATAACTAAGCGCGAACCTTCTCCGGAATAAACAGCGAGCAATGGCAGACGCTTATTGCTCGCTTTGGTAATGTTACAGCGGTGTAGGCAACTTGTGTCGATACCGTTTTTTTTTGCCGTACGTAATACCAATTTGATTAATCAACTTGGTATAAGCTAATAAGGAAGACTAATGACAGTATTTTCAAACGTCAGTATTACCACACTGGCCAATATTTATTTTGATGGTCAGGTCACCAGCAGAAAAGTGACTTTTGCCGATGGCTCGACCAAGACCTTAGGCATTATGATGCCCGGTGAATATACTTTTTCTACCGATAAAAAAGAATTAATGGAAATTCAGCAAGGCAGCGTGAGCGTATTATTGCCTAACAGTGCAACATGGCAAGACTATAGTGCAAACCAAGCTTTTGAAGTTGCAGCCAATGCATCCTTTATGATTAAGGTAACTGAATTAGCCGATTATTGCTGTTCATACCTTGACGACTAGCTTTTCACGCTAAGTCTGCGCTATTAATAACAAGGTTAAACAATCATTTCTTAAGCTCATCTTCAGGAAATGATTGTTCACTTGCCTCTAAGCACGTGCGCCTAGGCTCTCACTTGCCCATCCCCTAACACGACAAACTTTTCAGTGGTTAACGCCGTTAAACCCATTGGCCCGTAAGCATGCAATTTACTGGTAGAAATACCAATTTCTGATCCTAAACCGAGTTCTCCGCCATCAGAAAAACGTGAAGACGCATTCACCATCACCACCGAAGAATTAATAGCGCGCACAAAGCGCTGACTGCGACTGGTATCCTGGGTAACAATGACTTCGGTGTGATCTGAGCTATAGCGCTGAATATGCTCCAGCGCTTGTGCAAAGCTATCAACGATTTTTATCGCCACTTCCTGAGCCAAATACTCCGCTTGAAAGTCTTGCTCGGTGGCTAACTCAGCATTGGCAAAGTAAGGTAAACTTTGCTGACAGGCGTGTACTTTTACCTGTGCAGGTTGTAATGCTAGGGCAATTTTTGGCATTAACTCAGCAGCAACATCGGCATGTACTAGGATGGTTTCCAAGGCGTTACAGGCGCTAGGGCGCTGGGTTTTACCATTCACTAAGATATTAATCGCCTTGGTAAAGTCAGCATATTTATCAATAAATAAGTGACATACCCCTTTAAAATGCTGAATGACCGGTATTTGACTATGTTCTGTCACGTAACGAATTAAGCCTTCGCCGCCGCGAGGGATCACTAAATCAATGCTTTCGCGTTGCTTTAACAGTACCTCAATAACGCTTCGACTGGTATCTGGAATAACGGTGATAATATTTTTATCAATATTGGCTTGTTCAAGTACCTGATGTAAGCACTTGGCCAAGGCAATATTACTATGAATCGCTTCTGAGCCACCGCGCAAAATCACGGCATTGCCTGATTTTACGCAGAGCGCGGCAGCCTCAGCAGTGACATTCGGCCGTGCTTCGTAAATCATCGCAATCACACCGAGCGGAATGCGCATTTTTCCGACCTGCATACCGTTCGGTCGCAGCAGCATATTACTAATATGACCAACGGGGTCATCTAAACGGGCAATTTCACGAATGGCATTAGCAATATCGTTCACGCCTTGCTCGGTTAATAACAACCTATCGAGCATAGCCGGAGCTAAGCCTTTTGCTTGACCCGCACTAATGTCTTTTAAGTTTTCCGCCATAATTACCGGGCAATTTTCAACAATGGCATCGGCCATTTTTAATAGCAGATCATTTTTCTGCTCACTGGATAATTGCGCCACGACTAAGGCGGCTTGTTTTGCTAATTCGGCACTTTTTACCATATCAAACATAATTCTTTACTCTATTTTATTTGTGCTTTGTGCAATATCACCATATCGTCACGGTGAATAACGACCTTACTCGGGCAACAGCCTAGCAGGGGAGATATTTCATCACTTTTACAGCCTTTGATACGTCCGAGATCGCGATAATTATATTGGCTGATGCCTTTCGCAATAATTTGGCCATTTTTACCATCATAAATATCAATACAATCGCCGACTTCAAATGTCCCGGTCACACCACTCACACCTGAGGATAATAAAGAGGCGCCTTTTTGCAGTAAAGCCTTAACTGCGCCAGCATCTAATTGCACTTTACCATTACTTTTTAAGGTGTGCTTTAACCAATGTTTGCGCGCCCGTGTTGCCCCTTGCTTAGCAATAAAGTGAGTGCCAGGGTTTTCGCCACGTAACATTTGTTCAAAGACCTCACCACGGCTACCGTTTAAAATATAGGTTTCGATACCGTTTTCTACCGCTTTTTCTGCCGCTTGAATTTTTGTTTTCATGCCGCCAGTGGCAATATGATTATTAGTTGCCCCTGCCATGGCATAAACCGATTCATCTATTTTTGCAATGTCGGTAATGAGCTTAGCTTGCGGATTTACTCGCGGGTCTTGTTCAAAGACACCATCCACATCACTTAAAATAAATAAACTATCAGCTTCGCTCACTAATGCCACCAATGCCGCTAAGTTATCATTATCACCCACTTTTAACTCTTCCGTTGCCACGGTATCGTTTTCGTTAACAATGGGAATAACGCCGTTTTCTAATAATATTCTTAAGGTGTTTTTAATATTAATGTAGCGTTGGCGGTCTTTTAGGTCACCATGAGTGATCAACAACTGGCTACAGGGGACGTCAAAAAAGCGCTGCCAATTTGCCATCATTTTCATTTGCCCAACCGCCGCCATGGCTTGTTTCGTTGGAATTGAAGGATTGGGCGAGCCGTGCGCAATCAAGCCTCTACCTGCGGAAACGCTGCCAGATGATACTAAAATAACTTCTTTACCTGCATGTTGGCATTGGGTAATAAAGCGGGCGATGGCAAGTAAATACTTACCGCTACAACCTTCGCCATCTGGAGAAACCAAAGCACTGCCAACCTTTATTACCGCACGATTAAATTTCATGAACACCCCTTATTTTATCTCTGTTTAGCTTGCCTTGAAACACAGCTACTTGGCAATCATCTTTTTGCAATTAGCATAGACTTATTTGCTATTTTCTGCTGTTTTATGGAATTAGCTCGGTTAAATAGTTATTTTACTATGCTAATTTTTCTATTGGCGGCGAAATATTGCCAAGCAATAAATTAATGGTGCGTTTTCACCCACTCTAGCTTTTCGACTGGATGTGCCATCTTGCCTATATACTTGCTCTAAAGTAGGTTGAAAATAGTAAGCTAATTGGTGTTTTTGTGTCTTTCATCACAATTCACTCAGTCTTCATAGATAAGCCCTCACTCAATTTACCGCTAGTTTTTTCAGGAATTTTACTGAAAATCAAGCTAAAAACCATTAACATTGTTATTATAACGAATCTACTAAGTTTTCTTCTGACTCAGAACTTAATAGACTTAGTATTAGCATTTGTGATGATAAATTTTGGGCTTTTTTATGTTGAATTTTTTACCTAGCGCTATGATTGGCTGCCTTTCACTTATATTTTATATAATAAATACTCTACTATGGCTTTTACCTATCCTGGTATTCTCACTATTAAAAGCCTTAGTTCCTTTGCGTTTATGGCGAAAGTTTTTTAGCTATTTGCTTGATCAAATGGCCAGTAATTGGGTGCTATTAAATACCTTTAATCAAAAATTATTCACCAAAACCAAAATCCAAGTTACTGGTTTAGAGCAGTTAAAAATGAACGACTGGTGTTTGGTGATCAGTAATCATCAAAGCTGGGTTGATATTCTGGTATTGCAACGAATTTTACACGGTAAAATTCCTTTTTTAAAATTCTTCCTAAAAAAAGAGTTAATCTACGTACCTCTGCTGGGCTTAGCTTGGTGGGCGCTGGATTTTCCTTTTATGAAGCGTTATAGCCAACATTTTTTAAAAAGAAACCCACACCTAAAAGGCAAGGATATCGAAACCACTAAAAAAGCCTGTGAAAAATTCAAATATAAACCGGTCAGTGTGATGAACTTTATTGAAGGAACCCGCTATACACCTGAAAAACATCACCAGCAAAAATCGCCTTTTCAAAGGCTATTAAAACCAAAAGCAGGTGGCATTGGTTTTGTCCTGCAAACCATGAAAGGTAATCTCAGTAAGGTAGTGGATGTCACCATTTACTACCCTGATGGTCCGCCAAATTTTTTCGACTTTTTATCTGGCAAAATTAAACAAGTCACCATCGCCATTGAAACACAAGATATTGATGACTCACTCAAAGGCGATTATGTTAATGATCGCACTTATAAAATTCAGTTTCAAAAATGGGTCAATCAACTTTGGCTTGATAAAGATAAAAAAATGCTACAGCTTGAAAAACAAGCCAACAAGGACAATTAATGCAGGCAATAATCACCTCATGGTTAACTGAGCAAGGTATTCATGCCACCTACATAGCGTTAGTTGCCAACATCATAGGTTTTACCCTGATTTTCGTTTTGTGCAGCATTAGCTTTTACATTGCGAAGAATTATGTACTTTTAGTGATTCAAAAATTAATTAGCACCTCAAAGAACACCTTGGATGATCTATTATTTGATCATCAAGTGTTTTCACGTTTTGCGGTACTCGTGCCATTGGTATTAATGTTATCACTAGCACCCATACTGCTGCCAGCAGACTCTTTACTTGCTAATATGCTGATTGTGCTGGCCAAAATTGGCCTTTGTTTTCAGGTGGCGCGCAGTGTAAGTGCGATACTCAGTGTCATCAATAGCCTTTATAACCAAACCGCGACCGAGCGTTATTTACCGCTCAATTCAACCTTGCAAGTCATTAAGTTGGCGATCTATTTGGTGGCAGTAATATTGGCCGTCTCGCTGGTATTAGACCGTTCTCCGCTCTATTTACTCAGTGGCTTAGGCGCCTTAACCGCAGTATTAATTTTAGTCTTTCAAGATACCATTAAAGGTTTAGTGGCGAGTATTCAAATTTCCGCCAACAAAATGGTCGCGCCGGGAGATTGGATTGAGCTGCCTAAATATGGCGCTGATGGTGATGTTATTGAAATTGGTTTAAATACCGTAAAAGTGAGAAATTTTGATAAAACCATTACCACAGTACCAACTTATGCCTTGACCAGCGGTTCATTTAAAAACTGGCGAGGTATGTTTACTTCCGGTGGCCGCAGAATTAAGCGGGCGATTATTATTGATGTCCGTAGCATTAGATTCTATAACCAAGAAGAGCTTACTGAGCTAAAATCAGTGCAACTGATTGCTGACTATCTCGCCGAAAAACAAGCTGAAATTCGACAACAAACCCCCAAAGGTATGGTTAACGCTGCACTCACTGCCGCCACCATAAATACCCGACAATTAACCAATATCGGTACTTTTAGAGCTTATATCAGCGCCTACTTAAAACAACACCCAAAAGTTCACCCAGAAATGACTTGCATGGTCAGGCAATTACCCGCTACAGAAGTCGGCTTACCAATCGAACTTTATTGCTTTAGTAGCGACAACAAGTGGGTAAACTATGAAGCAATTCAAGCAGATATATTTGACCACCTGTATGCAGCTGCACCACTTTTTGGTTTAAGAGTATTTCAACACCCAAGTGGTTACGATTGGCAAAGTTCAAAGGCTAGCGCTGACGCATAACCCCTTCTTGCATTGTAGAGGCAACTAATAAACCTTCGCGGTTAAATATTTGCCCCTTCACTAAACCTCTACCACCGCTCGCAGACGGGCTATCAATGCAATAAAGTAACCATTCATCTAAACGAAAGGGCCGATGAAACCACATCGAATGATCTATTGTTGCCAACTGAAAATTTGGCTGCCAATAACTCACCCCATGCGGAAACAAAGCAGTTGGCAGGAAGGAAAAGTCCGAGCTATAAGCTAATAAATAGGTATGAATACGCAGATCATCTGGCAAACTACCATTAGATTTCATCCACATTTGGCATTTAGCCGCGGTTTTTTCAGGTTTTAACCAGTTATAGTGCTCTACTGGCCGCATTTCAATCGGCTTTTCAGCTAAGAATTTACCGCGAATAGCTTCAGGAATAGCCTCTTGATTATCAAAGATAAAATCCGTATATGATTTTAAATCTTCTGGTCCAGGGACTAGTGGCATAGTATCTTGGTGTTCAAAACCCTGTTCAAGCTGCTGAAAAGAAGCCGTCATATAAAAAATAGCTTTACCATTTTGAATCGCATTAACACGTCGAGTATTAAAGCTACGACCATCACGGATATTTTCGACCTGATAAACCACAGGTTTACTAGCATCACCGGGCCTTAAAAAATAAGAGTGCAGTGAATGCACATTATGGCTTGTTGCGACAGTCTCCTGTGCAGCCGATAAAGCTTGTCCCATCACTTGGCCACCAAATAACGTTCTAAAGCCTAAATCTTGACTTTCACCGCGGTAAATACCTTGCTCAATTACTTCTAACTTTAACAATGCAGAAAGCTCGTTTAATACCTGACTCATCTGAATTCACTCTAATTAACTATCACCCAATTAAAATATTATAACCCGCTATGACATTAAAAAATAATGTCATAGCGATTAAAAGCTAAAGTTTTATAAAAATAACAATGATATATTGCCGGCAAACAACAACAAAATGAGATTTATTTATTGATATTAAGAAAAATATCAGTTATGTTTCTTAATTGAGATGTACTGTAGGGATTAATATTAGATATTTTTCTCTTTGATATAAGAGGCTATTGTGCGCGCTGTACTTGAAAGAGAAGTTTTACTAGAGAGACGTCAATATACGCCCGAGCAGGCTATCCTATGGGATAAATTGTCGTTAGCACAAAAATTTGCAACTAGTAGCTTAATGCAATTTGGCTATGACCTTGTCTTTATACGCGGAAGTAAATCAGGCAAGATTGCGGTTTTATTATGCGACAGTAATCCGGCAACTATTTCTGATGATGGTGAAATTAATACCTCACCCAATATTACCATTAGACCTTAGCCTAAACAGTTAATAAAATATCTAAAGCCACTATAAAAGTGGCTTTTTTATTGTTTTATTTTTCTTTTTTAACTCGTAAACACCCTTCAACCAGCATAATAAAGCCATTAATATTATTACTTGACCAAGCCCGCGATATTTCTTTGTCTGAGCGAGCAATAAAATTATTCAAATCTTTATACGAACCTTTTTGAGAGCCTTCGTAGACTTTTTCTACCGCTACTTGTAACTGCCCTTTGCCCCGAATGCTCTGATTAAAAATAGTCGCATAGTTATTAATCATGGGGGCGACAATATCAAACATTGCCACCTCTTCTGTCGATTCCGCCCTGAGGTCAATGAATCGTTGCTTTGCAACTTCTTCGTAACGCTGAGCAATAATAGCCATCATATCGACATAGGCTTTATTCTCTTTTTTTGTTGCTGAAAGCCCTCTTTTCATTATAATAATTTCACGTTGCAAATTTTCAGCTTTCAAGAAAAAATAAATACTTACTGCAACAAATATTGCCATTACAACCAAAACAAAAATCATTTTTTTATCCGTAATTATATTATTGTAATCGAATTACTCAGCTTCAGCATATTCACTCAAACGAGAAAGAAAAACATAGGGGTCAATATCTTGAATATTGGGTGTATCAATCGAAAAGCTAATTTTAACTGAATAATCCCCTAAATTGGCAAAAAACCTGGTTTTTATAGCCTTTCGGATTTCAGTAAACTTCATTAACGCTTGCTCTGGCGTTTGATGTGGGCACAAAAAAAGGTATTCTCCTATACTAATGACCCCAGCGTAATCTTCTTCAGCAATATTTTCATTAATAATAACCGCCAATGCTTTACTGACATCAGATAAAATTTTATCGCTAAAATGAAAACTCAATTCCTGCCAGTTTTCGACCGCTAAATAGGCGACAGAAATATTATATTGATACTTTCTCGCCATTTTATATTGTTGTTGGTACCAACGTTTGGTTTGAACCGGTTGCGCTAAATATGTTGTAGGTAATTCTATCTCATCATAGCCGTTGTTAAGTCGTTGATGGCGCGAACGAAAACTCCAAAAAACAATAAAAAGCAACGTAGCACTTAACGCAGCCACCAGCAAAGTAATTAAGCTTTGTTGTTGATAATATTTTTCACTATATTCTAAGCGCAGCTGGCTTTGCTCTGCTAAATTCAAGGCTAATTGTTTGGTTTTATTACTTGTGGTTTTCGCGGCAGTGGCCAAAGAATTCTTGACGCTAAAATTTGGATAAAATCCTTGATATAGTGCTAAGTAGCGCTGCTGTGCTTTAATTGCTTGTTCAAATTGCCGCTGCTTCAAATAGTATTCTGTGAGTAATAAAAATAACTCTATTTGTTGTGGTGATAATATCAAGTTTTCAGCTAAAGATTGGGCGGAAAGTAAAATGGCATCCGCCTCTAAGGGCCGTTTCAATGCATACATGACCTTTACTAAGCTAATTTTCGTCGATAGTTTAACCGCCACTAAATTAAACTGATTAAAAATCAATTGGGCACTTAGCAAGCGCGCTTTGGCCTTAGTAAACTGTTGCTGCTGATATAACACTTGCCCTAAACCTAGTTCCGCATAGGCTGCGCGAATATTCAGTTGATATTGATTGGAAAATTGTAATGACTGCCAAAAAGCATTATAGGCATCATCATATTGCTGTAATTGATAATAGGCCTTAGCTAATAAGTGATAGGTTCGGGCAATACCTTGAGTGCTAGACATATCTGTGCGCAATTTTACGACTTGATTAAGCAGTTCGACGGTATTTTCATATTCAGCTAAATTAAAATGTGCTTCGGCAATAATTTCTAATATCGTGATTTGGTCAACACTTTGTTGGTTTTGGTTAAGTAAACTTTCAACTTTACTCAATTCTGATACTGCTAATGCATAATCACCACTTAAAGCATAAGCGACTACTGAATATGCGAGTGCCTGTAAATGATAATTCATATTATGGGTTTGCTCAGCCAACCAAGCGGCTTTTTGAGCAGTATCTCTCAACTGAATATATTTACCTTGCGCATAATAGCCGCGTGCAATTTTCAACAATAGGTCAAGTTGTATAGCAACATCCGTTTTCTGTGTTTCGCTACCATATTGCGCAAATTGCAACGCTGCTAACAAATCACCACGATTGAACGCGACATCCGATAACAAGGAAAAAGCTCTAGCAATCACATTGTGACTATATTCTCTCCGGTTACTGACTACCGCTTGTGCAACATCGACCACATTTTGAGAAATCAGTGACTCTTTATCCTGAAGATAATAGCTATTAAGCCGTTGGCGATAACTTTTATCGCTATCAATTGAATCTGCTTCACCATTAAAAGTGATAAAGAAACTGATTAAAATGCTTAACAGCATTTGTTTCATTGGACGCTGACTTCCCTGTTGTAATACCAATCTAGATAATTTATTGATCACTTAGTAAGAGTGAATCTGCTTGGTATAAATAAATAAATCTTTAATATGTTAACGCAAATTGTCGAACGGTGACATTAAAAGTGGTTTACAAATGAGATACATTGCCTATAATCAACCTTGAGCGGTTAAAGCTCAACAAGGGCAAACCCAGTGAAAGCTGGAGACGCAAAGTTACCGATCTAAGGGGAAACCTATGATGGCGGAACTGCCAAATTTAGATATAGTGGGGGCTTATCTTAATTGATCAGTTCGCCGTCATAATCTTCGGTATACTTTGCGTGCTTCCTTTGTTTCTTCAATACTATCTTTTCATCAATCTCGATTTTCAGACTTTTTTTCAGCAATATACTCACCAATCAAAGCTTCTAGCATTGATAATGGCATTGAACCATTTTTTAACACTTGATCATGAAATTCTCTTAAATCAAAGCTTTCAGCTAAGTCTTTTTCCGCCATTTTTCTTAGTTTTTTAATGGTTAACTCGCCCATTTTGTATGATAGAGCCTGGCCTGGCCAAGAAATATAGCGGTCAATTTCCGTTTTTACATTGTGCAGCGACAACGCTGTGTTATCGGCTAGATAGTCCATTGCTCGTTCACGACTCCAACCTTTTGCATGCATGCCGGTATCAACTACTAAGCGACAAGCCCGCCACATTTCATAGGTTAAGCGGCCAAAATCACTATACGGATTTTGATAAAATCCAGCTTCTATCCCTAAGTACTCTGAATACAGTCCCCAACCTTCACCAAACGCTGATATATAAGTACTATTTCTAAATTTAGGCACATTTTCCATTTCTCGAGCAATTGAGCCCTGCAAATGATGACCTGGTACCGCTTCGTGTAATGTTAACGCTTCTAATACATAGAGGGGGCGACGGTCTAAACGATAGGTATTAACCCAATAGTTACCCGCTTGGTCGTCGCGAGATGGTCCAGAATAGCGTCCGGTCGTATACTTAGGTGCAATATTAGCAGGTACTTCGATTACGCCATAAGGTGTACGTGGTAAGGTTTTAAAAAACCGTGGTAGTTGCGCATCCATTTTTTTCGCGATAAATGAGGCTTCTTTTAGTAAACTCTCTGCGCTGGTGGCATAAAACTGTTTATCGGTACGCAAAAAACTTACAAAGTCAGCAAAGCTGCCTTGGAAGCCTAACTGCTCAATAATATTTTCCATCTCAAGCCTGATTCTGTGCACTTCCGCTAAGCCGGTTTGATGCACTTCATCAACTGATAATGGTAGCGTGGTGTAGTGCTGTAGCCGATTTAGGTAGTATTTTTTACCATTAGGTAGTGAGCTAGCAGCAATATTTTTACGCGCATTAGGTTGATAACGCTGCACCATATAGTCATAGTATTTTTGATAGCTTGGCATCACAGCAGCTAAAATAGTGTTTACCGCTTGCGCTTTTAATTCTTGTTTTAGCTGCTCAGTAAAGTGCTCTGGCATTGTTAAAAATGGCTGATAATAGCTGCTTGTCGTGGCATCGGTTTTTATAAAGGCTTTAATAGATGCTTCAAAACCTTGCAAAACTATTTGTGGCTGCGTTATCCCCGCGGCAATACCTTGGTCCATCCAGAACATTTGTTGGGTAAAATACTTTGGTAGTGCCGTTAATCGTACTAAATAATCGCGATAATCTTGTTCATTTTTAAAACTCACTTGGCGATTAATACGGCTGATCCAAACATGAAAGCCTGACTCTGCGGTTAGTGGCATGTAGTGTTCGTGGTTAGTGTAGTTATCAAGTTGGTTTTTAACGGCGTACAACAGCACAGAGTGATTGATAGCCTCATCCCGGCTGAGGCTATCGACTTTAATTTGCGTCAAACGTTGGTAAATAGCGCCTAACTCTTGATGTTGCTGCTTGAGTTTGTTTGGCGATAGATCAGGTAACTGCCGGTTAGTTTCGCCAGCGATATCTTGATTAAATGGGCTCTGATGGTCTTTAAAATGTTGATAGTCGTTAATCACTTGTGCAAGTTCTTCAGTCACTAAGCCGAGATGTGGCTTAGGTGACTGACAAGCCATAATAAAAAATACCACAAACATCACGGTTGAAAGTGCTTTCATGAAAATATCTCAAATAATAATTTCTCTGGAGTAGCCAAGTACCATAGCAAAAGATAAATTTTAATAAAGCGAATATTGCTCTCCAGCAATAATTTGTTTGCACTAGACTTTTTTATCAGCAATATTGCTAACTTTAAGTATTTTCTGATGGCGCTTTTACTCAAATTACTAGAGAATAAGGCAACAGCTAATTTTAGCGAATACACTAAGTAAAAGGTTGGAATAGTGAAGTACCATGATTCCATAGCACAAGCCGAGCAAAAAATGCATACCGCCATAAAACAACTTCAGTTATGGCATATCCCTGCGACGCCAATAAATTATGCCGTGAGTTACCATTACCTCAACCAGCCTTCAAAGCCACTTAACAGCGCGATTGAAAAGCAATTAGCAACCGGAAAGAAACTCGATAATTTCTTTTTAGAAGAGATATACCGCCAATATGTTTTAGGGCAAAGTGCTTTTCGGGGCGAGTTAATCGACGATCTCGATGAGGTGTTAGTTGACTTACAAACCAACACTGAACACTCTTCGCTTTTTACCAAACGTCTAATCAAGCAGTTGGATAATAATATTGCTAGTCTAAAGTCTGCTGATAAACGCGAAATAGTGAACGCGATTAAACAAATACATCAAACCACCCAACAATTTAAACTGGAACAAGAAAAGCTAGCCGAGCAACTGCGCGTGGCACAAAAGTCCACTGACGTTTTACGCTCAGAGTTAGACGAGGTAAAAAAAGAAATATATTTTGACTCATTAACTGGTTTGTATAATCGTAAAGCCATGAGCAAGCATTTAGATCTTTGGCTAGCGGCTGATCCCGCTAAGCAAGTCGCGGCGATAGTGATTAATATTGATCAGTTCTCGCAGATGAATGAGCACTTAGGACCATTAATCAGTGATGTATTATTAACTAAAATAGCCAAAAAAGTCAGTAGCTATGTCGGTGAAAGTGGTTTACCTATACGCTCGGCTGGCGATGAATTTTTAATCTTATTACCGGATATTGAACGTATTACTGCCGGTGAAATTGCGGAAAAAATTCGACAAGGCGTGGAAAAGCTAAGGTTTATCAGCAGTAAATCTGGCACGCGCTTACCACAGATGACCTTGAGTATTGGCGTCAACGATTATAATGTTGCCACCAGTGCCAATGCCATCATAAAACAAACCCGTGCACTGATTAATGACATTGATAGTCCGCTATCTAACCATGTCACAATCGCCAATCATTAACTTAATAGTTTAATTAATAAGCTTAAGTTTTTTTCTGAAAACACTTTTACTCCATTGGCGCGCAGTATCGCGGTCGTGACACCTTGCCCTGCTATTTTTTGTTGATTGAACATACCATTATAAATACTTGAGCTTCCGCATGACGGGCTAGACTCTTTTAATAAAGCATGGCGAATGCTATGTTGCCGACAAAGTAAAAGTGCCTGATTAGCACCTTGCTCAAATGCCTTGGTAACATCTTGACCGACAATGGTAGTAACCACTATCGTTTCGCCGACATGCTGAATTTCTGCTGGCGGCCTTGGCGTGGTTAATCCTCCGGCAAGCTCTGGACATATCACCACTAAGCGCTGTTGCTCTTGCCAACGCTTCAGTGTGTTATTCACCAAGAGATTATCACCGCCGTCATAGCGCACTTTATTACCTAAAAAGCAGCTACTGATGAGGATTTTTTCCATCAATTTTATCCTGTTAATTGCAGCTATTTAACATTAGCCGCTTAATTTCCTGTAGACCTGGCCCATCTTGTTCAGTAATACATTCGAGCCAACAAGCATGGCTGTATTCTTCAAAATTTAACAGTAATTCATAATCACGATATTTTATTCGTACACAATATAGATCGGCGCCCTGCACAGTCTCAATAACGTTTGCTGAAATTGATAATAAAATATGTTCAACTAGGGCGATAAGATCATCCATAGTCCACTCAATGTTAAACTGCAGCTGCAATGCCCTTGAGTTGATTTCCTCAACATTAATAATTTTTACGCTTTTCGTTAGCATATGGGGTCTTCTTTTCTTAAGTTATTAACCGTTATTTGTTTAAAAACTTGTGCTAGCGCAACAAAATTGTAGATAAATATTCATCCTAGCATAGTGCTAAAAAAAGCAACGACAACCGTTTGCTTTTTACATATAATCATTTAAGGATCCTTTAAAATTATTTACCTAAGAGAGATTATATCTATGAAAAAACTTACTTTAGCTGTTGCTGCTACTGTTATGATGGCTTCACCTGTATTCGCTGGCGACGCAGCTGCCGGTAAATCAAAATCTGCCATGTGTGCAGCGTGTCACGGTGCTGCTGGTATTTCCGCTGTTCCTATGTATCCAAACCTTGCTGGTCAAAAAGAAGCTTATTTAGCTAAGCAATTAAAAGATTTTAAATCGGGCAGCCGTAAAGATCCAGTCATGGCGCCAATGGCAATGGCATTATCTGATGAAGACGTTGCTAACATTGCCGCTTACTACGCAAGCCTTAAGTAACTAAAAACTGACAGGGGTCATTGACGGCTAGCAATAGCTATTTGAACCTGGCAATACCGACATGAGTCTAAATACTTAGATTATGTCGAGCAACAAAAAAGCGCCATTAGGCGCTTTTTTGTTGCTATGACTTTGTCATACCATTGTACATAAAGAAGAGAACTCTCATAATGCCCGAGCCAATTACTCTAAACCTTAGCTCTGATGTTGCTTAATCAAAGCTAAAAACGGCTCACCGTAACGGGCCAGTTTAGTATCGCCAATTCCGCTAACATTGAGCATTTGCCGTGAAGTTAATGGTTTTACTCTGGCCAGCTCTGCTAATGTTGCGTCGTTAAAAACAATAAACGGCGCGATATCTTCCAGTGCTGCTATTTCTTTACGCAAGGATCTAAGTTTAGCAAATAATGCTCTATCGTAGACTTTTTCGCGTTTATTACGTTGCCAATAGCTGGCTTTTTGTAAACGAGGCGCAGCCAGCATTAATGGCTGCTGACCTTTTAAAACACTGCCGGCGGCCTGAGTAAGGCATAAGTTAGATTGCGCAGCAATATCTTGCTGTAAGTAGCCTAAATGAATGAGTTGCCGGACAATGGAAAACCAATAGCCGGGAGTTTTATCTTTGCCAATGCCAAAAGTTGATACTTTGTCATGCGCCAATTGTATAATTTTATTATTAACTTCAGCACGTAACACTGCAACAACATGCTCAACATCACCACTTTCTTGGATGCGATAGACACAAGACAGCACTTTTTGCGCCGCTTGTGTGGCATCAAACTGACTGGGGGGATCTAAACAAATATCACAGTTGCCGCAGCCTTGTTCGGTAAACTCAGCAAAGTAACTTAACACCACTCTGCGTCGACAAGTTTGCGCCTCGACAAAGCCACGCATGGCTTGAAAACGCTGTAACTCAACATTGACCCGCTGTTCATTTTCGCCCTCAGCAATGCGTTTACTGATACGTTCCACATCGTTTTCATCATAAAGAAATAGCGCTTCTGCCGGTAGGCCATCACGACCAGCACGACCGATTTCTTGATAATATGACTCTAATGTTCTGGGTGGCTCATAATGAATGACAAAACGGACATTAGACTTATTGATGCCAAGGCCAAAAGCCACGGTGGCGACAACCACCTGGATATCGTCTTTGGCAAATTGATCTTGAATAATATTACGAATTTCAGACTCTAAGCCAGCATGATAAGCCGCACAATTAATGCCAGCGCTCGCTAAACGCTTAGCGAGCTTTTCAACTTGCCAACGGCTATTACAATAAATGATGCCACATTCATCTTTTCGTTTACTGACATAACCAATAACTTGTTGTTCACCCTGATATTTTTCTGCCAAGGTAAAGCGGATATTAGGGCGATCAAAACTATCGAGGTGGATATAGGGGTCATGTAAGGCGAGTTGTTGTAAAATATCGCGACGCGTGGTCACATCCGCCGTTGCAGTCAGTGCCATCACAGGCACATGAGGGAAGTTTTGCTTTAATAGATGTAACTGCGTGTAGGCCGGACGAAAGTCATGCCCCCATTGTGAAATACAATGCGCTTCATCAATAGCAAAAAGACTGATGTTGAGTTGTGATAAACCTTGGATAAAATAATAATTTTTCAAACGCTCGGGGGCAACGTAAAGCAAGGTTATTTCACCCTGTCCTAAACGGCGAAAAATATCATTAATGGTCTCGCTATCGAGAGAAGAATTGACATACGCGGCTGCAATGCCTTGCCTAACTAGGCCATCCACTTGGTCTTTCATTAGCGCTATCAAGGGCGACACTACAATAGTAACACCAGGCAACAAGGTTGCTGGCAATTGATAACACATGGATTTTCCGCCACCCGTTGGCATTAACACTAAGCTATCTCGGCCCGCAAGCGCATGATTGATAATTTCTTCTTGGCCAGGACGAAATTCCTGATAACCAAAATGATGTTTCAGAGCTTGTGTTAAAGTAGTAGTGGAAAAGGCTGACAACAGACAATCTTCAGTAGCGGAAATCAGCCGACATTTTAGCGCAGTCAGGCCTTAGTGCAGAGACTTATTTTCAAAAAAGTGCCAATTTCTCCTATTCTGCCTACTGATCTAAGTAAAAGACAAATATACGATGACCATCCTTGAACTTGCTAATAGGTTGTTGAAATGATTAATGCTATTATTAGCCTTCTCTCACAAACCTTAGTTCACAAACTTATTCCATGTCGACATCTGAAAAAACTGCCTTACGTGCGGGTATTATTAGCGCCGTTAGTGCCTATACCATGTGGGGTATCGCCCCCTTATATTTTAAACTAATCGACCATATTAATGCTGATGAAATTCTCGTGCATCGTGTGGTTTGGTCCACGGTTTTATTACTGTTAGTGGTATTATTGACGAGAAGATGGGCTAGCTTTATTAGCACCATCAGTCAGCCAAAAATAGTGCTACGACTGACCATTTCAGCCACCTTCTTGGCAGTTAATTGGTTTATGTTTATTTGGGCAGTCAACAACGATCATTTGCTCGATGCCAGCTTAGGCTATTATATTAACCCGCTGTTTAGTGTCGCTTTAGGGGTGATATTTTTAGGTGAGCGCCTGCGACCTTGGCAGCTATTTGCCGTTGGCTTAGCCTTAATTGGCGTGCTTATTCAACTCTTTATGATCGGTTCTTTGCCACTAATTTCTTTAGCGTTGGCAGCTACGTTTGGTATTTATGGCTTACTACGTAAAAAAATGCCATTAGACTCTTTTGTTGGTTTATTGATCGAGTCTCTGATGATGTTGCCCATAGCCTTAATTTATTGGTTAGTATTTTTAAAAACTAACACCGCAAACATGTTCGACAATGCCATATCACTGAATATGCTCTTGGTCTGTGCCGGTATTGTCACTACAGCACCTTTACTATGCTTTACCGCAGCAACTAAACGTATGACCTTATCTGCGTTAGGATTTTTTCAATATATTGGCCCAAGTATCATGTTTCTGCTGGCAACATTTTATTATCAAGAGCCATTATACTTTGCCAAAATGATCACCTTTGCCTGTATCTGGCTTGCCTTAGCAATATTTAGTTTTGATTCAATAAAAGCAAGAAGACGCGCGCTGGCAATACCAACAGCATAGCGAGAGCAGGTTGCACCCAAGGTGGGGGGTTATTTACTGAAAAGTCGAGCTAAGTGCCTGCATCTGGGCAGGCACTTGCTGCTAATATCACTCTGTGAGCCTGAAAAATTTAATCCAAGTTAATGTGAAGTTAAATGGTTTCCAAATTAGCAAAACTCACCACCAGCCATTTACAACCCACCTCAGCAAAGTTCACTTGAATACGACTTTGTGGGCCACTACCTTCATAGTTTAATACCACCCCCTCGCCAAACTTTTTATGGCGTACATTTTGGCCCAATTTAAAGCCTGAATCGCCAAAGGTTTCTAAGGTAATGGTTGAAGAAAATTTGCCTTTTGCCGTCGGCCGAGTCACTTGGTTTTGCAGGCGAACTTCTTCAATACATGTTTCGGGCAGTTCGCGCAAAAAGCGACTGGCTTTATGATGTTTTTCCTGCCCATACAAGCGTCGGCTCTCCGCGTGACATAAATAGAGCTTTTTCATCGCTCGGGTCATGCCGACATAACATAAGCGTCGTTCTTCTTCTAAACGGCTAATATCTTCAACCGATTGTTGCGACGGAAACATACCTTCTTCTAAGCCGGCAATAAATACTAATGGAAACTCAAGGCCTTTCGCCGAGTGCATGGTCATTAACTGCACCGCTGGCTCATAATCATCGGCTTGTGACTCACCAGACTCAAGCGCGGCGTGGGTTAAAAATGCCGTTAATGGGCTTTGCTCTTCTTCCAGCTCTGGGTCCACTTCAAAAGTTTGGCAAGCCGTGACGAGCTCATTTAAGTTTTCAATGCGGGCTTCAGCGCGTTCACCTTTTTCCGCTTGATACATAGCCTTGAGGCCAGAATGCTGAATGACATGGTTCGCTTGCTGATCAAGGTTTAAATGACTTGAATCATCTTCTAATCGATCAATAACATGAATAAATTGTTGGATAACTTTCGCACTACGACCTTTTAGCTGTTCGTTTTGCATCATTTGCTGGCAAGCCTGCCATAAAGTACATTCTAAACTGCGCGCCGCATCACGCACTAAGCTTAAGGTTTGATTTCCAATACCGCGTGTTGGGGTGTTGATAACACGTTCAAAGGCAGCATCATCATCGCGATTATTTATTAAACGTAGATAGGCAAGGGCATCTTTAATTTCTTGGCGTTCAAAAAAGCGTAAGCCGCCATAAATACGATAAGGTAATTTAGCTTGGATCAGTGCTTCTTCCATTAAGCGTGATTGCGCGTTACTGCGATATAAAATCGCGACATCGTCTAGCGAGCCATCTTTTTTATGCCATTCTGTGATACGCCCGGCAATAAAGCGTGCTTCATCGATTTCATTAAACGCGGTGTAAATAGAGATTTTTTCGCCGGCATCGCCATCAGTCCATAAATCTTTGCCAAGACGATTATTGTTGTTGCCAATCAGTTGATTAGCCGCATTTAGAATATTAGCAGTTGAGCGGTAATTCTGCTCAAGTTTGATGGTTTTTGCGCCGTCAAAGTCTTGTAGAAAGCGTTGAATATTTTCAATTTTTGCGCCGCGCCAGCCATAAATTGATTGGTCATCGTCACCAACAATCATGACATTGCCACTTTGCTTGCCTAACAAGTTTAACCAAGCATATTGAATGGCGTTGGTATCTTGAAATTCATCCACCAATACATGGGCAAAGCGTTGTTGATAATGTGCTAATAACTCAGGATTATTTAACCACAGCTCATGGGCACGCAGTAATAACTCCGCAAAGTCGACGAGACCGGCGCGATCACAGGTATCTTGATAAACGCGATAAACTTTAACAAAGGTCTCTTCCGTCACATCATGTTGGCTATCAATATGGTGCGGCCGTAAACCCTCATCTTTTTTACCATTGATATACCAGAGAAATTGCTTGGCTGGCCAACGCTTTTCATCTAGCTCTAACGAGCGCACGATACGCTTCACCATCCGGAGTTGATCATCTGAGTCTAACACTTGAAAGCTTTGCGGTAATTTTGCTTCTTGAAAATGCATGCGCAATAATCGATGCGCCAAACCATGGAAAGTGCCGACCCACATCCCGTGGACATTGCCATCAACGGTTTGCTCAACACGCGCACGCATTTCAGCTGCGGCTTTATTGGTAAATGTCACCGCTAAAATACTATGGGGCGATGCTTGCTCAACCTTCATTAGCCAAGCGATACGCTGTACTAAAACCCGCGTTTTGCCACTGCCAGCACCTGCTAGCACCAGCATATTTTGCATTGGTGCGGCAACCACATCTCGTTGTTTATCGTTCAACGAATCAAGTAATTCAGAAACATCCATAGAAAGGTATCAAGTCAATAACAGTAATATGGCGCTATGATAGCAAATTAAGTGTTATTTTGATAACGCTATGACTAAATATATCCAGATAACGCTTTGCTAGCTTGACCAATAAATACAAGTTAAAATTATTATATACAATAACTTACGGCATCAACTTTGTCAGTTGCTCAATATTATCAAGCGCCAGCGTTGGGAGAAGTTTTAGCGGTTTACCCACTTGATATCGCTTTAACCAAGCGGTTTGACAGCCGGCATTAATGGCACCAAAAACATCATTTCTGCCACAATCACCGACATGCAATAACTGCTCAGGGCGAATTTGCAGCGCCGTACAGGTTTTATCGAACATATCACGGTCAGGCTTTAACTTATTGTCAATTGAGGCATGAAAGTGAGCGCTAAAGTACTGAGCAATGCCTATTTTTTCGGTATCGACATTGCCATTGGTGATCGCTACTAACGGCATTTTACTTTGCAGGTAATTAAGAAAGTCATGGGTCTGTTGCGGTAAGGTAAAATTGCTGCGTTGCTCGACAAAATAACACAGGGCGTTATCGGCAAACGTTGCCGCCTCGGCGTTAGTTAAGCCAAGCGATATGGCGCCAAAGTAATAACTTTGTTGTCGCAATAAGCCAACGTCATGTTTTAGCGCTGGAGTTTGCATTATGGCTTGTTGACGAAAAGGCCGCCAAAAGGAGGAATCAAAGGCGTATAAACGGCTATCGACAGCATAATCGGTGAAAATACCTTTGAAATAGTCGACCATTTTTTGCTCAGTCGCCAACATGATAGGTTGGTTACTATATAAGGTATCGTCTAAATCAAAACTGATGGCATAAAAAGGCTGTAAGCGCCGATAAAATCTCACAATATTCTGACCTTATATAGTTGTTGATGGAGTAGTTTTGCCACCAACTTCTTAAATTGGCTCAACAATAAAGTATCCATCCTCGGCTCAAAATGCTCCGCATCTTGGCTACTAATCGCTAAAAAACCAATATCTTCTTGCATGTGTGTCAAACGCACTAACACCACTGAGCCGGTGGTGGGCTGAGCAAAAATCAATTCTTGTTCACTTTGTTGCAAGCGGCCAAAGTAGTATGGTTCTTTACTTAATCTATTTGCCATGATTTCCGCACAATCATGGCTAATCAAAGTACTGTGCTGAACCGCCGTCGGCTTGATTAGCCATAACTTCAAGGCATCTAACGACAACAATTGCGTGGTGGCTTGATGCAAACAATCCAATAACTCTTCCGCGGCGGTGCAATCGAGTAAGCGCAAATAGAGGTCGCTATAAAGGGTAAACAGTTGTTCATTTTGGTTGGCAATGACCATTAACTGAGTGATTTCTTCTTCTAGATTGTGAATTTTTTCACGCTGTTGCGACAATTGCCGCTCAACTAAGGAAATCGTGCCGCGTTGATGGTCAGGTAGCCTTAAGCTAGTGACAAGCTCAGCTTGACGATTAAAAAATTCTGGGTGTTGTTGCAGGTAACTAACGATTAATTCATCGGTTAGCTTGATATCGTCTGCTGACATGTGGTTTTGCTCACTTGCTTGTATAGCTTTATTTTTATCTTGATTCATAGATTTATTTGACCGTCGAAAACATGAACAGCGGGACCTGTCATTTTGACTGAATTGCCGGGGCCTTTCCAAAAAATTTTCAATTGCCCGCCAGGTAAATCGACTAACACTTGTCGATTCAGTTTCTTTTGCATTTGACCGACCACAACCGCCGCGCAAGCACCACTGCCGCAAGCTAAAGTTTCAGCAGCGCCACGCTCATAAACGCGCAATTTAATATATTCCGGTGACACCACTTCCATAAAGCTGATATTCGCCTGTTGCGGAAAGCGCTCATGTAACGACAAAGCCTTACCTAAACTTGCAACCGGCGCTTGTTTAACATCATCAACAGTTAACACACAATGCGGATTTCCTAATGAGACCACGCCACAGAGCACGGTTTCATCTTCACTACGCAGAATATAAGTGCCTTCGGCTTTTTGGGCATTAAAGGGAATTTTGTTCGGCTCAAATTGTGGTACTGGCATATTGACCGAAACATTACCGTCGCGTTCAATAAATAAGGTCATTTTACCTGATTGTGTCGATACTTTTATTTTATGCTTATTGGTTAAGCCTTTTAAACGTACAAATTTAGCAAAGCAGCGCGCACCATTGCCACATTGCCCGACTTCACTACCATCGGCATTAAAAATGCGATAATGAAAATCTAAATCTGGGTCATAGGGTGGCTCAACCACCAGCACTTGATCAAAGCCAACGCCAAAGTTGCGATCGGAAAGCTGTTTAATTTGCTCATTCGACAAATAAACATTTTGCGTCACATTATCAAGCACGAGAAAATCGTTACCTAAACCGTGCATTTTAGAAAAATTTACTAACATCGACTCTAATCTCACACTATCAAGGTAATAAGCTTTCACCTTGCCATAATTGGCTTAAAGCTTCACGTTTTCTGACCAAGTAACTCTCGCTACCATCTACCATCACCTCGGCAGCACGTGGTCGACTATTGTAGTTTGAACTCATGGTAAAACCATAAGCGCCAGCACTACGCACCGCAAGCAAATCCCCTGCCGCTATCGCCAATGAGCGATCTTTACCTAGAAAATCACCGGTTTCACAAATGGGGCCGACAACATCATATCGCGCGCTAGCAATATCATCTCGTTGTTCAACTTCAATAATGCCCTGCCACGCTTGATATAGCGCCGGTCTGATCAAATCATTCATCGCGGCGTCAACAATGGCAAAATTCCGCTCTTCATTGACTTTGAGGTATTCCACTTCGGTGACCAAAATACCGGCATTGGCCATAATGGCTCGGCCCGGTTCGTAAATCAGGGTTAGGTCACGGCCGACTAACTTTTCCGCAATAGCTTTGGCGTATTCTTTAGGGTGAGGCGGCGTTTCGTCATCGTAACAGACTCCTAAACCACCGCCGACATCGATATGGGATAATGCTATGCCTTGTTCCGCTAATTGGTCGACCAATTTTAAGACCCGGTCTAGCGCATCTAAAAACGGTAAAACTTCGGTGAGCTGAGAGCCAATATGACAATCAACACCTTTAATTTCGACATGAGATAAAGTGCTGGCATATTGATACAGCTTCGGCGCTTGCTCAATGCTGATACCAAACTTATTTTCTTTTAAGCCGGTTGAAATATAAGGGTGAGTGCCAGCGTCAACATCAGGGTTAACCCGTAGCGAAATCGGCGCCACTTTATTTAGCCCTTGAGCGACGGTTTGAATGCGCTCTAACTCTGCCGCCGACTCAACATTAAAACAGTAAATACCTAGATTGAGGGCATAAGCAATTTCTTGGGAGGTTTTACCGACACCGGAAAACACCACTTTTTTCGGATCACCACCAGCTTCAAGCACGCGCATTAACTCGCCTTGCGAGACAATATCAAAGCCTGAGCCTAAACGTGCCATGACATTTAATACCGCAATATTGCTATTGGCTTTAACCGCATAACAAACCAAATGTGGCCGCTCACCAGCGGCTTGGTCAAACGCATGCCAATGGCGCTCAATAGTGGCACGAGAATAAATATAAAGCGGTGTGCCGTATTGCTTTGCTAGCGCTGTGACCGGACATTGCTCGGCGTATAATGAATGTTGTTTACGATTGAAGAAGTCCAATGCCGTTATCCTTACTGTTCTAAACTGGTTTTATCATCGCTTTTATCAGTTTCTGCACTTGTTTTCTCCAAGTTCTCTTGCTGTTGTTCAGGAGTTTGGTATAAAGGGCCTTTAATGCCACAGCCTGTTATGGTGACAAAACTAAGCAAAGCGATGAAAATAATTACAATTTGTTTACGCATAATTGATTTATTCGATTTTTTTCCCATGATAGACGTTTTATAATCCCTTGACCAACAATTACCAAGCAAAGATTAAACAATCTTAAAGCATAGGTATAAAGGAATAGTTAATGAATGATAGTCAATACAATTTAGCCGCCGATGATATCTTACTTGCGGTAGAAGAAGCCATCGAAGATTGCGGTTGCGATATCGATTATGAAGGGGTTGGCGGCTTGTTAACCCTGACCTTCAAAAACACCAGTAAAATCATCATTAACAAGCAAGCACCTTTACATGAAATTTGGGTGGCAACGAAATTTAACGGTCACCACTTTCAGTTCGAAAACGACCAGTGGTTTGATAAACGCGGTGGCGGTGAATTATGGCAATTTTTATCTGACGCGGTCAGTAAACAAGCAGAAGAAAGCATTACCCTTTCTGCGCAATAAATATTAAATAAGGTAGTAATTGAAATGACACAACAAACCGTACGTATTGCCACACGAAAAAGCGCATTGGCGTTATGGCAAGCAGAATATGTAAAGGCGCAACTTGAGCACTTTCACCCAGGTATCCAGGTAGAACTCGTGCCAATGACCACTAAAGGTGACATTATTCTTGATACGCCACTAGCAAAAGTTGGCGGCAAAGGCTTGTTTGTCAAAGAACTTGAAGTTGCTATGTTAGAAAATCGCGCTGATATTGCCGTCCATTCCATGAAAGATGTGCCGGTAGAATTTCCTGAAGGCTTAGGCTTGGAAATTATTTGTCCGCGCGAAGACCCACGTGATGCCTTCGTTTCTAATACCATTAAGTGCTTGGCCGACTTACCCCAAGGTGCCATTGTCGGTACCTCGAGTTTACGTCGTCAATGTCAAATCAAAGCCATGCGCCCTGATTTAGATATTCGCGATCTGCGGGGTAACGTTAATACCCGACTTAAAAAACTCGATAATGGCGAGTATGACGCTATTATTCTTGCCGCAGCAGGTCTGATCCGTTTAGCAATGCCAGAACGTATTGCTGAATATATTGCGCCAGAAGTGATGCTACCCGCTAATGGCCAAGGCGCTGTGGGTATTGAATGTCGTAGCGATGATACAACAGTTAAAGCCTTATTAGCGCCACTAGGCTGCGAAGAAACCCGTATTCGTGTGATTGCAGAACGCGCGATGAACCGAGCACTGGAAGGCGGTTGCCAGGTGCCTATTGGCAGCTATGCCGTGCTAGAAAAGCAAGAAATTTACTTGCGAGGTTTAGTCGGCGCCATTGATGGCAGCGAAATATTAACCAGTGAAGTGCGCGGCAACATCAGTGACGCTGCACAATTAGGTCAGCAATTAGCTGATGAACTATTGGCAAAAGGTGCTGACAAAATTCTTCACCAAGTCTATCAGCAAGCATAATTCACATGATAACTGAGTGAAGAAAATAATAGCTTTAGCATAAGCATAGCCATCACGCGTCCTGAAAAATTGACGCGTGATTTAGCTGTAAACTCATGACACAAGCGGGTGGTTAATTTATCGTCACCGCGCTAAAAATCGGCAGAGTTATTTCACCTGGCCTTGCAAGTTATCTACATGTTTGACGAAATTCCCCTCTTTACCTCATCAAAACATGGTATCAAACTCAGATAAATTGTATCTTAATAATGCGCGTCGATTGATCTTTATCTTTATAACGCGCTTGGCTTCGAAAAAGATCGACAAACCTTAGTAACGCTTTGCTAGAATTGATAGTAAACTGAATTAATGTTTCAGATAGTTACCGGTTACAGAGAGTTCACTAGTTTATGGCGCGCAATAGCATGGCCAGTAAACCAACAATGGCGATATAGCCAAATCAATTCAGTGTGCGTAGCGCTAACATGTAAGATAGGATCCGTTGATGAGCGATAAAAAAAAACCCGAGCAAAGCAAAGCTGATAAGCAGGCTTCAACGTCTAGCAACAAGGCAGAAAATCAGGCAGGTTTATCGGCCTCAATTAAAGTCGATTCTCCGAAAACTGAATCATCGCAGACTTCCGCAGATAATAGCGAAAAGTCTGCAACGCCGTCTCAAGATCAAGGCAAAGCTACTGCTGCAGAGACTAAAAGCGCTGATAAAACCGCATCAACCAAAAGCCATGATGAAAGTTCAACCGCGGTGAAAAATACCGCAGCGGCTCAATCAACAGCTATCTTGAAGAAAAAGCAAAGTAAAATCTCTAAAACGGCAGTGTTAGCATTAATTATTGCCTTATTGGCGATCGCCGCCAGCGTCGGGCATTATTTTTGGCTTGAACAGCAAAAAAACCAATATAGCACCCAGCTCAATACTGACGTGCAACAACAGCTCACTGAAAATCAGCAACAAATTTCACAACAACTACAAAAAAATAATCAACGCCTTACTGAGCAGTTTTTACAAAACAATAAGGCAAGCCTGAATGAGTTATCAGCATTACGTCATGAGCTTGAACAACGTGATAGCCTTGACAAAAACACCCTGAAAACGATTACACAATTACAGCAGAAAATAGCCAATTTAGCGCAAAACCAACCCAGTGATTGGTTGTTACACGAGGCTGAATACCTGATCCGCGTAGCGTCGAGAAGCCTATGGCTAGAAAAAGATACTAGCACCGCGATTAGCTTACTCAATGACGCCGACTTGCGCATAGCCGAATTAAATGACCCGCAATTCCTAAACCTACGTCAAATTATTCAACAAGATATTGCTAACTTACAACTGCTACCGAAACGGACAACCGATGACGCTATTTTAAAACTGATGGCACTTGATCAGCAAATTAAGCAATTACCGCTATTGTTATTTGAAATTCCAGAAGTGAGTAACAGTGAAACTAACATAGAGTTAAGCGATAATGCCAACGATTGGCGGGAGAATTTAGCGAAAACATGGCGTAAGTTTAGTGCTGAGTTTTTCACTATTACCCGCAGAAGTGGCGATGTTGAACCGTTAATGTCAGCTCAATTTCAACAGAATTTACGTGAAAACCTGAGTTTAAAACTACAAACCGCTATTTGGGCGGCGAGCAAGGAAAATAGTGCTATTTACTTACAAGCACTTAATGATATTCAGCGCTGGCTAAATGATTATTTTGATATGAGCAAAGGGCTTAATCAAAACTTTGTTAATGCTATCGAGTCATTAAAAGCAGCAACCATCAAAGTTGACTATCCTAATAATCTGGCGGCATTAAAAGCCATTCGACAACTATTATCACAGCAAGATAAGTCTTCAACGGCAATTATCGAGCAAAGCAGCCCGAATAAACCAGCAATCTCTGAGCCAAGAGAGGACATCTAATGAAACGACTATTATTATTGCTGATACTCTTTCTTGCGGTCATAGTGATCACGCCAATACTCATTGGCGAAAAAGGCTATATTTTAATCGCAGTTGGCGACTTCGCCATTGAATCAACTGTGATCACTGCCACCATAATACTGGGCCTGAGCTTCCTCGTGTTAGTGACTATCATTAAATTTTTCCGCGGCGGGCTCAATGTTAGTTTTGCCGCTTGGAATAAAATCGCCTTTGCCAGTCGCCGCCGTGCCCTGAGAGACTTTCATAAAGGGATGGCGGCTTATGTATTAGGGGATTATCAACAAGCCGAGCATTTATTAGCTAAATCTGCCGAGTCTTCTTCATTTCAACATATCGCTTACCTTATTGCTGCCGATGCGGCGCAAAAGCAAGCTTTAAAACCTAACACCGACCACTACTTAGCGCTGTTAGAGCAAAATAGCACAAGCTTAAAGTCATCGGGGTTAGAAGCAGTGCTAATTAAAATAAAATTGCTGATCGGTCAAAAAGATTACCCGCAAGCCCGAGCAGTAGTTGATGCCCATCATAAATATATTGGCCATGACGCGCGCCTATTATCATTAGAAATAGAGTTGAGCTTAATTGAACAGCGCTTTGACTATGTTATTAAGCAACTCGGCAGTGCCCAAAAACAAAAAACCATCACGGCAGCATCGATCACACGGTGGCAACAGCAAGCATTTTACGGTGCCTTTACTGATATTATTAAGCAACAAGATAATAATGCCCTGTTGGCCTATTGGCAGCAATTACCGAAGAAAGTGAAACAAACAGAAACTGTGGTGTTGGCCTATTGTCAGGTATTATCAGAAAACCAAATTAATGAACCATTAGCGAAGTTATTATTGCCAGTGATCAAAAAAGGCGCGGCCATCAATATTCTAAAAGCGATTAGAACCTTACCTATTAGCCAAGTTGATACCCTGATGGCGGCGGTGCAAAAACATTTACATAGTGAGCCACACAATGCACTTTGGTTGTCATTAGTCGCGCACTTTGCGATAGTTTCTGAACAATGGTCGTTAGCTGAAAAAGCATTTAATACATTAGTGAACCTTGAAGATAAGCAGTACGATAAAGTCGACTTATTGGCCTTTTCGCAAGTGCTTGAGCATCAAGGTCAGCTAGATAAAGCCAATCAAGTGTTGAGAAAAATACTCGCTTAATCCTCATACCTTAAATTGGCTTGGCAGTAGAATAAAACCCTATTTAATAATGACTCATTAAGCCGTTATTAAATAGGGTTCTTGTCCTTTATGCTTTTGCGTTCTTTGAAAAGAACCTTTACCTTTTTTAGCGGTAATAATTTGCTGCTTATACAGTTTAGATGTGACGGCAGCCGCTAAAAAATTATCTTTAATAACGCCTCGGCCTAATTCACATCCAGCTTGATTTTTTTGGTGATTTTTCGCTTTTTTCTGAGTCATTTCCTACCCTTTATTAAGTTACATTGACCAATGTCTGCAAGAATTTATTGCCTCGCAGGCAAAGCGCGCAGAGTATATACTAATCAAAAAATAATGCACAAATATTATATAAAATAAATATCAGGCCATTGGGTTAAAGCAACCCGCATAAAGGAATATCCACTCACTAAGCTTTAAGCAAAACGCCTATGACAAAATATAATAAAATTATAAAAATAAAAGCCATTGCTCGTCACCATGGTTTATTTATCACTTTAACAGGTGTTATCGCTTTAATTATTGTTGCTTGGTTATGCAGTCTTTATTGGCAGCAAGCACGCTTCCCGTTACTGTTTTCGGTGCTCGCTTGTCTTGTCACCATCTTTATCGGTTTACTAAAACTCGCTGAACCCGCCTACAGTTTGATACTCAGCCCTGAGACCTTAACGTTTCATCACCGCCATGGCCGCTGGCAATTTAGTTGGCAGCAGATCCGCAATATTCATGCCGTGACCAATACCGTCGGCATAACACGTCAAGAGCTAAATTATGTCGGCATTAAACTCAGCTCGATAGATACCATAGCGACAAACATCTCTTTGCGCTTAGCGAACCGTATGATTCACGAGCAAAAGCCCTTGCTGCACTATTGTATTAAGCAGAAATTGCTGAGCTTTGAACAAGGAATTTTAAACTTTTTGCCCTATGTATTAAGCGACGGCAAGGTGGTCAAAGGGCCCATGGCGGCTTTTCTTCATCATAGTGAGGCATTGCACCAAGCACTTGGCGCGCACCTATTTATCTCGGCCAATAACTTAAATGGCTCCATTGAGGACTTTGTCGGCTTGGCTAATCGTTATTTAACGCAAGCAAAAACCGTGACTATTAATACCCCTTGATAACGCTAACGAAAGATATTTTCTTAGCTGTGCATGGCTGTGCTAATGCTGTGGAGCCATGTTTTAGCCAGGAAGAAGTCATAAGAGTAGGGCAATAACACTTACCGAACAGACTCATAATGTCCATGGGAGCATGAGATAGCATATGGCTAGTAAATAAAAAAAGCTGAGCCGCAAGGGCTCAGCTTTTCAGCAAATACATGAGGCTTTTAGCTTAAATAAAAGCAAAGGCATCGGCATACATATGCTCAATTAATGCCCCTTGCTTAACAAAGTCTTCGCGCACCGCGGCCACCATTTCAAAACGGCCAGCTAAGTAAATGTCATAATCAGCTAAATTTTCAACGTCCGTCATCACCACATTATGCACCATGCCTGTTCGACCTTGCCAATCATCGCTAGGGGTTTGGATCACGGGGATAAACTTGCCATTAGCGAGTTTATTAATGACGGCTGCCGTTTCGGCTAACTCATAGCAAGCGCTCGGCTCACGTAGACCCCAGTAAACTAACACTTCACGTTGCGAGTCCTGCAATGCTAGATGTTCAAACATAGACTTAATGTAAGAGAAACCGGTACCGCCAGCAATCAGTAGTAGCGGGCGTTTACTGTCTTCGCGCAATTGCGCACTACCAAAGGGCATTTCAATCGACACTTCAGCATTGGCTTTAATGTGTTCTATCACTTGCATCGGGTAGCTGTCTGAGCCAAACGCACCGATTTGTAGTTCGATCAATTCAGCGCCCGGGGCACTGGCAATAGAAAAAGGCCGTTTATCGTCATCACCCATGACAAAATTTAAATATTGTCCGGCAGTAAAATCAACATTTTGACTTGGCTTTAACAGTGCCTTATAAACGTTATCCGTTAATGGCGTTAGCGAAGCTACCTGACATTTAATCACTTTCATTTATCTTTTACCTTTCCTGCATGCTATTTTGCTACGCATCAATAATTTATCAGTTAATAGAGTTGTTAGATATATTGAGTTCATCCCAGATATCATCGACATGATCTTTAATCGCTTGGGTCATTTCAATCGGCTCGCCCCATTCTCGATTGGTTTCGCCTGGCCATTTATTGGTGGCATCTAAGCCCATTTTTGAGCCTAAACCTGATACTGGTGAGGCAAAATCTAAATAGTCTATAGGAGTATTTTCAATTAACACGGTATCGCGACTGGGATCCATACGAGTGGTCATCGCCCAGATCACATCTTTCCAATCACGAGCGTTAACATCATCATCACAGACAATAACAAACTTGGTATACATAAACTGTCGTAAGAATGACCAAACCCCCATCATGACGCGCTTGGCATGACCGGCATATTGCTTTTTAATGGTCACCACAGCTAAACGATAGGAACAGCCTTCTGGCGGTAAATAGAAGTCTTGAATTTCCGGAAATTGCTTCTGCAAGATAGGCACAAACACTTCATTTAATGCCACACCTAAAATTGCCGGTTCATCTGGCGGACGTCCAGTATAAGTGCTGTGATATATCGGATCTTTTCTGTGAGTAACATGTGTTACCGTAAACACGGGGAAGTCATCAACTTCATTATAATAACCGGTATGATCGCCATACGGCCCTTCCGGTGCCATTTCATCTGGGTCGATATAACCTTCTAAAATAATTTCAGCAGTGGCGGGCACTTCTAAATCATTACTTAAGCATTTTGCCACTTCGGTTTTACTACCCCGTAACAAGCCCGCAAACGCATATTCTGACAAAGTATCTGGTACGGGTGTTACCGCACCTAAAATGGTTGCAGGATCGGCACCCAAGGCAACAGCAACTGGGTATTTTTCACCGGGGAAGGCTTGTTTAAATTCTTGAAAGTCTAACGCGCCGCCGCGGTGAGATAACCAGCGCATAATCACTTTATTGCGGCCTAATAATTGATTGCGGTAAATGCCTAGATTTTGCCGCTCTTTATGCGGACCTTTGGTGACCGTAAGTCCCCAGGTAATTAACGGCGCAACATCGCCAGGCCAACACTTTTGGATCGGCAGTTTTGTTAAATCAACCGCGTCACCCTCATGTACAACCTGCTGACAAAGTGGCTTTTTAATCACTTTAACCGGCATATTTAAGACTTGTTTATATAAGGGTAATTTATCCATAGCATCACGAAAGCCTTTCGGTGGCTCAGGTTCCTTTAGAGCCGCCAACAACTTACCGACATCGCGTAATGCGCTAACATTATCTTGCCCCATCGCCAAGGCTACACGCTCAGGCGTGCCGAACAAATTTGTTAACACCGGCATATCGTGGGGATTGCCATCTTTATCAACGGGATTTTCGAAAAGTAATGCCGGACCTTCCTGACGCAAGGTGCGGTCACTAATTTCTGTCATAGTTAACTCAGTAGAAACTGGTTGACTAATGCGCTTCAGCTGACCTAACTTCTCAAGTTGAACGATAAAATCTCTTAAATCACTGTATTTCATATTTGCATTTGAACCATAAATTTGTCGTGCATTATAGCGACTGCGGGACGTAATACCAATCGAACTAACTGATAGTCTACTTAACACCTCATTTGCTATCAATGAGCGCTAATAGCAAGCAACATCAGCTAAAACATTTCACTGTTTCATAACTTGCCTATATCCTGCTCGCACTTTTTCTACCAGCGCATCATCGGATAATTGACTCAGTGCCATATACAATTTAATAGCAGGCATATCTAACTTATAAAGTGCTTTTAAACTTTGGCAATTTAAAGCCTTTTTTTTACATATTGCTTGAAAAGTCAGCTTATTGGCAGGCAGTAGATCAATTCTATTTTGTTGAAACAATAAAAGATTTTGTTTGCCTTGTACAACGGTGGTTAAATTTTTAAAGTCATGACCATGTAGGTATTGATAGACTGCGCTATCGCGAATAACCCCGATGCGATATTGCTTGAGCTCCTCCAGCGTTGTTTGCGGGTTAACAGAACTGTCAATTGCTCCATATAGGTAATAGTCCAAGGCCTTAATTTCACCAACCCACTTAAATTTATCCGCTCTTTTACTCGTTTTGGCGATGGAATAGATCAAAACATTGGGCTCATAAAGCGCCACACGGTAAGCTCTGGCCCAAGGTAAAACTTCAATATGATAGGAAATATTCGCAGCGTCCAACACCTGTTCCACAAGTGTTGTGGCAAAGCCTGATAATTTACCACTTTCAAAATACTGCAAAGGAAAGCTATCTTCGGTCACCACTTTTATTTTAACCACATCGGTGACCGGATGAAGCTCGCCACTGTATGTAAAGCCACTCAATAGCAGTAAAAATATAACCTTCGAAAAATAGCGCATTCGTACCTCCCATGACCTCATTTTTCGCTAACGTTAAAGCCACGCATCTTACGCTATTGCCCAACATTTACCGTATAGTTCTTATACCGGCATGTAATAAATGTTTGCGATTAGCATATTCAATCCATAAGGCGATTACAGACAATAATATCAAGTCAAAAGAGAGTTGTCATAAGTATAAGTCGACTATAGAAAAATAACCTACGGGTAACACTTAGCAAGCTAAAGGTGAGGACTGTGAGGATAATAGACCTTTTTAAAACAACTTAGTAATACTACAGACATAAAAAAGCCAGCAAAAGCTGGCAATTCTATCTATTTTTGACTGAAAGCGCTTTACTGACGCTTCATGGAATCAAAAAATTCGTTATTGGTTTTGGTCATCGCCAGTTTATCAATCATGAATTCCATGGCGTCAATTTCACCCATCTCATGCACAATTTTACGTAAGATCCACATTTTTTGTAATTCATCTGGCTTAGTTAAAAGCTCTTCGCGACGAGTACCACTGCGGTTAAAGTGAATCGCTGGGAAGACACGTTTTTCAGCGATTTTACGCGAAAGGTGTAATTCCATATTACCCGTGCCTTTAAACTCTTCGTAGATAACTTCATCCATTTTAGAGCCGGTATCAACAAGGGCTGTCGCGATGATGGTTAAACTACCGCCTTCTTCAATATTACGTGCTGCACCGAAAAAGCGTTTTGGACGATGTAATGCATTGGCATCCACACCACCGGTAAGAATTTTACCAGAAGAAGGGATCACGGTATTGTATGCACGCGCTAAACGCGTAATTGAATCAAGTAAAATCACCACGTCTTTTTTATGTTCAACTAAGCGTTTGGCTTTTTCAATGACCATTTCAGCTACTTGCACGTGGCGGTTTGCTGGCTCATCAAACGTTGAGGCAATGACCTCGCCTTTTACTAGGCGCTGCATCTCTGTTACTTCTTCCGGACGCTCATCAATCAGTAATACCATTAATTCAGCATCAGGGTGATTATGGGCAATACTTTGGGCAATATTTTGCAGTAACAAGGTTTTACCCGCTTTTGGCGGTGCAACAATTAAACCCCGTTGTCCTTTACCAATCGGGGACGCTAAATCTAGAACCCGCGCGGTAATATCTTCCGTAGAACCATTACCACGTTCCATCGTTAAACGATCAGTTGGATGAATTGGGGTTAAGTTTTCAAAAAGGATTTTATTGCGAGAGTTTTCAGGACGGTCAAAATTAACTTCGTTGACTTTCAGTAAGGCAAAATAACGTTCACCATCTTTTGGTGGACGAATCTTACCGGCAATAGTATCACCGGTTCGCATGCTAAATCGGCGTATCTGACTTGGCGACACGTAAATATCATCAGGCCCAGCTAAATAGGAAGAATCTGCGGAGCGTAAGAAACCAAAGCCGTCTTGTAAAATTTCTAAAACACCGCTCCCAAAAATATCTTCACCACTTTTCGCGTGAGCTTTTAAAATGGCAAAAATAATGTCTTGTTTGCGGTTCCGAGCTAAATGCTCCAATTTCATTGTTTCGGCAAGCTTGACTAGCTCGCTGATAGACTTTTCTTTAAGTTCGTTAAGATTCATAGTGGGGGTTCTTAGACTATTTAGGTTGTTTTGCTGTGCCGTTTGGCAATTTAGGATGTTTGAGTATGGTATTTGGGATGTTTTTTTGTTCGAATGCTAAATTTAGCACTAAAAACAAAACAGGTAAAGGAACACATGCTTAATCTTTAGCTAAAAAGCAAAAAGGTCCGAAATTCGGACCTTTTTTTATAAATTTTTATCAATAAACTCTTTCAGTTGAGTTTTTGATAACGCGCCAACTTTCGTGTCAGCGACCACGCCATCTTTAAATAGCAACAAAGTAGGAATACCTCGAATACCATATTTAGGTGGGGTGTTAGAGTTTTGATCTATGTTTAATTTACCGATAGTGACTTTACCAGCATATTCTTCCGCAACGTCATTTAATAACGGCGCAATCATTTTACATGGTCCACACCATTCGGCCCAGAAATCAACCAGAACAGGACCCGATGCATTAATCACATCAGCATCAAAACTATCATCAGTTAACTGAACAATTTTATCGCTCATTTATATCTCCATTAAAGGTGGCCTAGCGCCAATTGGTTAAGATTATACCTTCATCACATTTAATTACCAACTATGATATATAACAGTTATGGTCATTTTATTTCAAAATCAACTATAACCATCAATTTTTTATCGCTTTTAGGTGAATCTAATTTTTATTAATTGCGTAACCTGTTAAGCTAGCGGTATGAAAAAAACACACTTAACAGAAATAAAGTTCTCAGAACTTAAGCTCGAGCCTACCGTTGTTAACGGCCTCGCATCTATGGGCTTTGAATATTGTACTGCAATTCAAGCAAAGTCTCTTCCTATACTCCTGACAGGTAAAGATATTGCCGGTCAAGCACAAACTGGTGAAGGTAAAACGATTGCCTTTTTAGCGGCAACATTTCATCATTTATTACAGCAAAAAGCTGTTAGCCACAATCAACCACGTGCCTTAATCATGGCACCAACACGTGAGCTAGCCATCCAAATTCATCGCGATGCCCTTGAAATGGCAAAAAGTACCGGTTTACGCCTTGGTATTGTTTATGGTGGCGAAGGTTACGAAAGTCAACGTCAAGAGCTTGAACGAGGTGTCGATATATTAATCGGTACCTGTGGGCGCTTACTCGATTACTTAAAACAAGGTATCTATAACCTCAGCAATATTGAGGTTGTGGTACTTGATGAAGCCGACCGTATGTTCGATTTAGGCTTTATTAAAGATATTCGTTATATGTTTAATAAAATGCCGGCAGCGACCGAGCGTTTAAGCATGCTGTTTTCTGCCACCTTATCATTTCGCGTCAAAGAATTAGCCTTTGAGCACATGAACGACCCTGACAGTGTTGAAGTAGAACCCGATCAGAAAACCAATATCCGTATTTCTGAAGAGCTATTTTATACCTCTAACGAAGATAAAATGACGTTGTTGCAGACTTTAATTGAAGAAGACTGGCCAGATAAAGCGATTATTTTTGCCAATACCAAACATGTATGTGAAAAAATACATGCCCACCTAGACGCGGATAATATTCGCGTCGGTATGCTGACCGGCGATGTTATCCAAAAGAAACGGCTGAAAATTTTGGAGCAATTTACTGACGGGCAGTTAGATGTTTTAGTTGCTACCGATGTAGCCGCGCGTGGTTTACATATTCCAGCCGTTACGCATGTTTTTAACTACGACTTACCTGATGACTGTGAAGATTATGTTCATCGTATTGGTCGTACCGGTCGCGCTGGCGCTACTGGTCATGCGATTAGCTTAGCCTGTGAACAGTACGTCTTTAATTTACCGGCCATTGAAACTTACATTGAACATGAATTACCGGTTAGTAAATATGATCACGAAGCACTACTGACTGACTTGCCAAAACCGAAACCGCGTCCACGTCGCCATAAACCACACAATGGTGGTCAAAATCGTAGCCGCAGTGCCGGCCATAGGCCCCAAAGGAATAGCTAGTTAATGGCGATCACTACCATGGAGACTTCATCACCTCTGTATGCTGTGGTCGATTTAGGCTCCAATAGCTTCCATATGTTGATTACGCGACAGCTTGCCGATAGCGTGCAAGTTGTTGACCGAGTAAAGCGTAAAGTTCGCCTTGCTGCCGGCTTGAGTAAAGACAACATATTATCTCAGCAAGCAATAGCAAAAGGCTTAGAATGTTTAAGCTTTTTTGCTGAGCGCCTACAAGATATACCAAAAGAAAACATTCGTATCGTCGCAACAGCCACCTTGAGGCTGGCAAAAAATCGCACAAAATTCATCGCTCAAGCCGAGCAAATACTGGCCAATAAAATTGACTTGTTAAGTGGTATTAAAGAAGCTGAGTATATCTATCTTGGCGTTGCGCATACCAATTGCAGTGAAGATAAACGACTGGTTTTAGATATTGGCGGTGCCAGTACTGAGCTCATTGTTGGCCATGGTTTTACGGTAAAAAAAGCCCAAAGCCTTAACATGGGCTGTGTCACTTATATGCAACAATTTTTTGCTGACCGCAGCCTAAAAGCTGAAAATTTTTCCGCAGCAATAGCGGCCGCAGAGCAAAAAATTTCCGCGCTAAAAGCAGATTTCCACACTATTGGCTGGCAATGCGTATTAGGTGGCTCAGGTACCATGCAAGCATTAGTGGAAATGTTAAGCTATCAACATAAACCCGCGGTGATTTCACTCGAATTTCTCTACCAAGTTCAAGCACAATTACAAACTTTTACTGATATCGATAGTATTAATATTCCCGGTTTATCAACAGATAGAAGTCCGGTTATTGCTAGCGGTCTCGCGATATTAATCGCCTTATTTCAACAGTTATCTCTGCAAAAGTTAAGCCTTTCTAGCGGCGCACTGCGCGAAGGCTTACTGTATGAAATGTTACCTAATAGTCGTAAAGTTAACATTCGCCAACGTACCATTCGCGCGTTATCGCAACGCTTTCACGTTGACCAACAGCATGCCGATAGCATTAAACAGCAAGTAGGTATTATTTTCTCTCAGCTAAAATCTGCTTGGGACTTACTCGGAGATAATGCCCTAGAGATATTACTGGCCAGTTGCGACTTGCATGAAATAGGCTTACTGCTGGAATATAAGTATCACCGTCAGCACAATGCCTATATTCTCAATCATGCCGACCTGCCGGGCTTTAGCCAATCAGATCGTCAATTACTTGTTGTATTTGTCAGCTTGTATAAGGGCGATATTAAACAAACACTTATCGCTCAACAAACGGCAATAGCCCCTGAGCGGGTGATAAAACTTTTAATTATTTTGCGTTTAGCTGTGATATTGTGCCGTCGTCGTAAAGACGATAAATTGCCCAACTATCTGTTATCCGCAAAACAACAAACGTTGCACTTATCTTTACCGAAAGACTGGCTAATACAGCATGCGCTAATCCACGATGAATTAAAGCAAGAGCATAGGCAAATAGTCCGCTTTGGCTTTACCTTAAACATTACATCCAAAGAGTAGGTTCGTCACTGCAACGCACTGAGATCACAGACTTGGCAAAACACTCAACATGTATTTTATCGATTACTAATTAAAACTATAGAAATAAAAAACCGTGCTATATAAAACACGGTTTTGATTATTGATTAAGCCTACAAAGGCAACAACTACAATGATTAACGCCTATTTTTCTTCTTTTAACCAACGTGCTACTTGCTTAGCAAAGTAGGTTAAAATACCATCGGCACCTGCACGCTTAAATGCTAATAAACCTTCCATGACACAGGGTTTTTCCGCTAACCAGCCATTTTGGATAGCAGCCATATGCATGGCATATTCACCACTAACTTGATAAGCAAAAGTCGGCACCTGAAAATTATCTTTTACGCGGCGGACAATATCTAAATAAGGCATACCCGGCTTAACCATCACCATATCCGCCCCTTCATGAATATCTTGCGCAATTTCATGTAAAGCTTCATTACTGTTCGCTGGATCCATTTGGTAGGAGAACTTATTGCCGCCTTTGATATTACCCGCTGAGCCGACCGCATCTCGAAAGGGACCATAGTAACTTGAAGCATATTTTGCAGAATACGCCATTATTTTAGTATTGACAAAGCGGTGCTGCTCTAACTCTTGACGAATAGCGCCAATGCGACCATCCATCATGTCCGAAGGTGCAACAACGTCTGCCCCTGCTTGGGCATGCGATAACGCTTGCTTGACTAAAATATCTTTTGTCACTTCATTTAATACATAGCCATTATCATCGATAATGCCATCTTGACCATGGGTAGTAAATGGGTCTAAGGCAACGTCTGTGATCACCCCTAGGTTTGGAAACTTTGCTTTGACCGCTCGTACCGTGCGTTGAGCCAAGCCGTCGGCACTATAAGCTTCTTCTGCTAGTAATGACTTCTTATCGGCAGGGGTTACCGGGAAAATTGCAATCGCAGGTATACCTAAATCAACTAACTCCTGACATTCTATTAATAATAAATCGATACTTTTACGCTCGACACCTGGCATAGACTCTATTGCTTGACATTGATTCTCACCTTCTAAAACAAAAACAGGGTAAATCAGATCATTAACCGTTAGCTGGTGTTCTGACATTAGACGTCGTGAAAAATCATCCGAGCGCATACGACGCATGCGACGTGCGGGGTACTGGCCAAAGACACTGTTCATACTCATTTCCTATAAAAAATTAAATTTCACTTAACAAACTCACTTGCACTTGATCTCGACCCTTTTGCTTCGCTTGATAGAGCGCTTTATCAACACGCTCGAACAGCACTTCAGGTGTCACGTTAGACTCTTGCTGATACGTTGTCACACCGCAACTTACCGTTAATTCAATAACACTTTCATTATGGTAAAATTTTTCCTGTCGCACTATGTGACATACTTCCTGCGCCAAGGTGAAAGCACCCTTGTCATCCGTCTCAGGTAAGATCAGGCAAAATTCCTCGCCACCATAACGACAGCCAACGTCTGTACTGCGACGCAATAAAGCATGAATCCTAGTGGCCACTTCAACAATGCATTTATCACCCGCTAAATGGCCGTAACTGTCATTAATCGCTTTAAAGTGGTCAATATCGATCAACACGATACTTAATGGCGTTAAGTTTCGGCGACTACGTCTGAATTCTGCCATTATTTTTTCATCGTAATAACGACGATTATAAAGCCCAGACAACTCATCTAAGGTATTCTTTTCTTTTAAAACTTGGTTGACTGCTTCTAGCTCTTGCAAGGCAATATTTAACTCTATGGTCCTTTCTTGCACACGGCTTTCCAATTGCTCTTGGCTTTCCTCTTGCAAAGCCAAGAGCTTTTGCTGCGCCATATCAGACGCTTGAATGCTCTGTAAAACCTGTTGCTGACTTCGCCGCTCATCCAGTCTATGGCAGTAGTATTTACGCCCCATCAAATAAGCAACCATCACCGCCATCAACCAAAAAGCTAACATATCTAGGCTATTGACTTGCTGAGCAGGAAAATGCCAGTAATAAAGCAAATAAGCCAGTGCATTAAAACTTAACTGTATGATAAGGATCAGTGAAAATATGGCCACTAAACGGCTTGAGATTTCTGACACGCTGCGGCTGACATATAATAATGCCAGCAAGCCAACACTGATAGATATATGCGATAGATACCAAGTAGCTGTCTGGTCTAGCAACAAACTTAACGGCACGACAAGTATCATGCTAACCGCTATCACGACTAGCAATTGGTAACTGTTTTTCCTATGTTTTTTCAACATTAAAAACTTAATGGTAAAAGCATAAAAAATAATAGTCGACAAATTAGCTAGTAGCATGCCTTCTATTTTTAATACTTGCTCACTATCAGTAATTAAAGTGAACAATGAAACACCACCCGCAACCAAAATCGCTAGTGACTTGAGGGCAAAAAATAAGGCTAAAATGGCCATAGTGTAGCTACGCAATGCGCGTGCCCAAGCAAAGCACATTAAAGACAGCATCAAACCGCTGCCAATAAAGATGTGTAGTAAATTCAGTTGCAGTTGCTCGCTTGGCTTGTCCATGGCCATCAAGGTCATTTCCTGAGCGTTGCTCATGACTGATAAAAACAGCGTCATCAAGAGCAGTACCATACGCGCCAATAACTTACTCATGGTTAGCACTTAAATTAAACACAGATTGGCTATTGATAGTGGTTTGCTTGATTAAGTCGCGCTCACTGCAATCAAGCAGCTCTGCTAATCTGGTGACTACATAAGGTAAGTAACTTGGTTCATTACGACTACTTTTGGGTTTAGGGCGAATCGTTTTTGGCGTTAAATAAGGCGCATCGGTTTCAATCATTAGCCGCTCTAACGGGATCAAAGGGACAATATCCCGCAGTGCTTGCCCGCGACGTTCATCACATACCCAACCGGTAATGCCAATATACATCCCTGCAGCCAAACATTGCAGTAATTCATCTTTATTACCCGTAAAGCAATGGGCAACCATTGCCGGTATACTATTAATATAGGGTTTTAAAATATTAAACCAAGGCTCGAAGGCATCGCGTTGATGTAAAAACAATGGTAGTTGCAGTTGCTCAGCTAGTGCGACTTGGCCTTTAAATATTCGTTGCTGATTTTCTGGTGTTGAAAAATTACGGTTAAAATCTAAACCACACTCGCCAATAGCGCGCACAGCTTTATCCGCTGCTAATAGTTGCAATACTTCAAGGTAATTTTTTTCTGCCTGATCTGCATCATGGGGATGTATGCCTGCGGTGCAATATAAATAATCGGGCTCATGCTGGCAAAGTGCTATCGCCTGTTTGCTTTCGACGATATTAGTCCCTGTGATTAACATAGCTCTGATGCTTGCTTGTTTTGCTCGTGCTAAAACCGCTGAGCGGTCTTTATCAAAGCGCGCATTGGTTAAATTAACGCCAATATCAATCAAGGATATATAAACTCTTTACTGTTGACGTTTAACGCGAATTTTTTTACTTGAATTCGGCTCGTTCTTCTTCAAATAAACCGCATTCATAAAACCTTTTTTCAGCAAAACACTATCGCCTATTTTAATGTTCAGATACGTGCTATCGGTTTGCTTCCATTTTTGACCATTGTCAAAACTAAAGCGCCATTTGCCATAAGGATCTTTAGTTAATTTATCAACCGTAAAAACTACCTGCTGCTCTTCTTCTGCGACCTTTGGCTGTTTTAGGTGCTCTGCGCCAAACGCCACTGTTTTAGGAGCTGCTGGCACCGTTTTAATTGCAGTTTTATTGACACCAGCTACTGTTGATGGTTTCAACTCCTGTGCGGCTAAATAATCAAAACAAGCTAAACGCGCGACACTATCTTGAATTTCAGCGCATTTCATTATACTGCTATTCAGCGCACTGGCTTGCACCGTCATTGATGATAAAATCAACATGGCTAGCGAAATGAGATAATTATTTTTCATTGTTATTCTTCCTTTGCTGCTGACTCGTCGTCTTCACGGTAATAAATAGATGCGATAATAATGCCGACCTCAAATAACAATAGCATAGGCACTGCTAGCATGGTTTGAGAGATAATATCCGGTGGCGTTAATAACATGCCAATAATAAATGCTCCAACGACAATATAGGGGCGCTTAGTACGAAGACTATCTGGGCTAGTCACCCCTGTCCAGCACATTAATATAATGGCAATGGGGATTTCAAATGCCACGCCAAAGGCAAAAAACAGCTTTAAAACAAAATCTAAATAACTACTAATATCAGTTGCTATGGTAACGCCATCGGGTGCCACTGAGGAGAAAAAAGCAAAAGCAACCGGAAATACGACATAATACGCAAAGGCTATACCGCCATAAAATAAAAAGGTACTACCAAACATTAACGGTGCGATTAAGCGTTTTTCATTTTGATACAAGCCCGGCGCAATAAACGACCAAAGCTGATACAAAATGTATGGCATAGCGATAAATATTGATAAGACTATGGTCAGCTTAAATGGTGTAAAAAACGGTGATGCAACATCGGTAGCGATCATTTGCGTACCTGCTGGCATCACGGCCAAAAGCGGCTGCGCGACATACTGATAGATATCTTGGGCAAAATAAATCAAGCAAGAAAAAACAACTAACACACCTAACACGGCATGCAACAGTCTTGTCCTTAATTCTAACAAATGATCAAATAATGTATGATTTTGCTTAGCAACTGTACTCATTTACCCTGCTTTTCATTTGAATTATCACCCAGTGGCTCAACTTTCTCTGAAGGTCCAGTTGTTTTTTCAGCTGTTTGATATGGGGTGTTTACCATTTCTGCTGCTTCTTTTAGCGATTTCACTGACGCAGCAACTTCCGGCGATAAGTCTTTCATCCCCGTCTGTTCGGCCTTCTTTAAATTCGCATGTAGTTCTTGAATCCGTAACTCTTCGGTGAGTTCATTTTTAACGCCTTCACTAAAACTACGAACGCTAGATATCCAGTTGCGGACAGTGCGAATTGCTACCGGCAATCGCTCAGGACCTAAGACTACTAAACCAATAATGGCGATTACTAGCAGCTCCCAAAAGCCTATATCAAACATTAGACTTGATCTTTTTCTTTGTCTTTTTCAGCTACTTTGCTCTGCTCTACTGAGTTATCCGCTAGACTATCAGCATTGGCTGATTCCTCGTCTTTTTTAGCCGCTTCATCAGTCACCGCATTTTTAAAACCTTTAACTGCCGAGCCTAAGTCAGAGCCTAAATTGCGCAATTTTTTAGTGCCAAACAACAACACAACAATCACTGCAATGATTAATAATTGCCAAATACTTATACCGCCCATAAAAAACCCCTATAATTTAATTGAATTCATTATAAAGTTTATAGAAAAAAAATCACCAACTGATATGCTAAATAATGAGGTAAAACAAATTTTGATAAGAATCTATAGTAAAAATAAGGTTTATTGGCATTTTTGCCTAGTGTTATTTTACTTTGTATTTGCAGATTCAGCACAAGCTTACACGTCACAAGAAGTAAAACAAGCCGCTGAACAAAAAGATGATCACTGGATGCAAGGATTGCATGAAACGGTTTCTGACTCCGTTTATCAATCTGCGCAATGGTTTGATAGCTTTTTTATCGCAAATGATAGTGAACAACAAAACCCAGCAACAACCGCAAAAATTCGATTAGCTTGGTTGCCTAAAAGTCGAGACTGGAGTGAAGTCAAGCCTCGCTTCCGTTTGCGTGTAAAGCTACCTCATTTTCAAGATAGGGTCAGTATTGTGCTGTCCGATGACATCGATGAAGAGTTGCACAATTTACCGCTAGAGTCGATCAATACCGATGCAACGTCACGTGATGAAAAACTTTCTTTAGCGCTAAATTATACCCGAGATAAAAGCAAAGACCGCTTGATGAACTACCGCTTAGGCATTGCAAGTGGTGATATTTTTGCCCGAGCAAAACATAAACGTCGCTTAAATATTAACGACAAACAAGGGCTGTTATTTGAACCATCAATTTTCTACTACCTTGATGATGGCCTAGGTGCCAAACTATTACTAGAATATGATTATCAATTAAGCCAACAGTCTCAATTTCGACTTAATTACACTATTCGTGGTTCAGCGTCATTTAGCGGCATCCGTTGGAAGCATGGTCTCTATAAGCTAAAGCAAATCAATGCTACGACAGCATCAGTGATAAGCTTACAAGTTGAGGGGGAACGCAATGGCGAACGAGGTTTTATTATCGACAAGTATACCTTAGGCTATCGTTACCGGTTTAATGCTGTACGCGATTGGTTATTTTTTGAAATAGAGCCGTTTTTAGAGTTCCCAGAAGAAGAAAATTACACCACAACGCCAGGTATCGCCCTACGCATTGAAGGTTTCTTTAACAAAGGTTAGAGTTTAAAATGTCTTATCGCGCCTGATGCTATGCCCGATATATAGCAACCACGTTATTTACTGACTTAATTTTGGCAATTTTTTCAGGTCGGCTAATATGGTAACCTTGACCAAATTCACAACCAACATTTTGTAGCTTCTTCAACATAGCTTCCGACTCTATCCCTTCAGCCACTAAGCGATAACCAAAGTTTGTCCCTAGTTCATGCAACGCCTTGACTAAAGACAAGTTTTTTTCATTATGATTTAAGGTTCGAATAAAACTACGGTCGAGTTTAATAAACTCAAAGGGATAATTGTGTAAAAAGTTAAAAGACGATAAGCCGACACCGTAATCATCTAAGGCCAATTTAACACCAAACTCCTTCAATTTTCGCAAACCTTTCAGCGCTAAATCTGCATGCTGAGCAAAAGCTGACTCATTAAACTCCAAAATCAACCGCTCTGGCTCAATGGTATTAACACTAATTAACTCCATTAATTTCGTTAATTTATTGGCTTGAATTAAATGACGGCCTGATAGATTGACACCAATATAAACATTTTCATATTCTTTCGTCTGTTTCCATAATTTTAATTGCAGACAAACTTCTTCTATCACCCAAGTTTCTATTTCCAAAATCATGCCGGTTTCTTCTGCCATAAAAAGAAATTCGCTCGGTGTCAGTAAACCTTTTGTCGGGTGTTGCCAACGTAATAGTACTTCAAAGCCAATGGCTTTGGTTGAAGTTAAATCGGAAATTTGCTGATAATGTAATTCAAACTGTTTGCTTTTAATCGCTTGTCTTAATTCTTGCTCCAGAGTCATGCTAGCAATAAGTTGCTCGCGCATACTATCATCAAAGAAAACATATCGGCCTCGGCCTAAACTTTTTGCTTGATACATAGCGGCATCCGCATCACGCAATATTTCGTTGGCATCTTTATAGCTCCCCCTGCTTTCGGCAATACCGATACTGGCATTTGAATACAAAGTATGGCCATCTAGTTCATAAGGTTGCGCGATTGAATTAATGATACGAGAAGCGATCTCTTCAACATCTTCGAGCGATTGCAATGCATCTAATAACACGACAAATTCATCGCCACCTAATCGGGCTAAAATGTCATTATCGCGCACACACTCTCGTAAGCGCCGTGATATTTCGATTAAGAACTGATCGCCCGCATGATGACCTAAGGTGTCATTGATCATTTTGAATCGGTCTAAATCAATAAACAACACTGAAAAACGATATTTTGGATGCCGTTTTAGATGCCTGATGGAATAGCTTAACCGATCAGCAAACATGGCTCTGTTGGGCAACTGCGTTAAGGCATCATGATGGGCGTCATGGTATAAACGTGCTTCTGCTTTGCGTCTTTCTTCAATCTGCATACGCAAATTGAGATTGGTTGCTTGCAATTCTTGTGTCCGCTCATTGATTACTTTCTCAAGCGCTTCATGACTTTTTAGCGCTTGTTGCTGCATTTTTTGTCGCAAGATTTCAATTGAAATATGATGACTGACAAAACGCATCAACTCGAGATCTTTACTTTGATAAGCATTTTCATCTTGGTAATGTTGAATGGCGATAACACCAAAAATTTCACCTTGATCAGACAAAGGTGCGGCTAACCAAGCGCGCGGCAACTCATGCGCTGTATTATTTTGCTTAGCAGTAAATTGCGTTACTTCACCTTGTGCTGATAGCGTGTAAAACACCTTATTACTTAACAGTATCGGCTTGCCCGTGCTAATTGCCATCTCAGACAAACCGTCACCGAATTTCCGTGTTTTTAAGTGCGATAAGTTTTCATCACAATAATAAGGAAACGCTAATTCGCTTTTATCTTCTGATAACAAAGCAATATAAAAGTTTTTTGCCGAGAGTAACTTATTGATTTCGTGATGTAATGCCCGATAAAAAATATCAATTGCTTGAGATTTGGCGGTTAATTCAGAAATATTCAGTAGCACTTGATGTGCTTTGACCGCTAACTGTCTTTCAGCGATTTCACGTTGTAATTGTTGGTTGGTTTGGGTTAATTTTTCTGTCCGCTGCAAAATATTTGACTCTAGTAACTCTCGACTGCGAACGCGATCGATAGCCGTCACCAAATGCTCAGCAATAAATTCCAATATCTCGCAATCTTTATTAGAAAAATAGTGTTTTTCATCATAACTTTGTAGGGCAATAACACCAATAACCTGCTGACCACGTTTTAGCGGTACACCTAACCAATCAACACATTCCGAGCCATACAAAACAATTTCATCCGCTTTAGCTAGTTTCATTCTCTCTTTTGCAGAGTAATGTATCGGTTGTTGGCGTAATAAAACTAAGCCGGTGAGACTTTTTCGCCAGTTGGCTAAGTCGACATGCTCATGCAAGCGCATTTCGACCGGATTATGGCAATAGGTTAATTGTAATTGCTCGCTTGAGTTAACTAGTGCGATATGAAAACTGTCAGTGACCAATAACGTTTTAATCACTGATTCAAGGGCATGATAAAACGCAGCCATATCGTTGACTGAGCTGGATAATTCAGACAGTTGCAATAAACCTGACTGCATAGTTTTAAGTTGCCGGTACTTTTTAAGTAGCGATTTTAACTTAGGGAATTGGCGTATCGCACGAACTGTTTCCTTCGCCCTCGATTCCATGATGGGAATTCCGTTTATTTTTATTAGTATTATTTTTGTACGGTTAGTCTAACAAAATAAAAAGATTTCGCTAGGTTTTAAGGCAACTTAATCACGGTCATTGCTGCTAAAAGGGTAAATGAGCAATTAAACATGGCGATAAAAAAAAGCGATGGCATAACGACCATCGCTTTTTTAAACACTATCATGGCAACCCAAAGTTTGGGTTAATTAAGTATTTATTTAGAAATTATAAGATGTGCTGATAAATAAGTTGCGTCCAACAACGTCATAGATACTTGGCACAGTCCCCATATCATTACCACCTAATACGGCTTCAGGCTCAGTGTCAAAAAGGTTTTTCACGCCGCCATTAACGACCCACTGGTCGTTAATGTGGTATGAAGCAGAGACATTGTGATAAATAACATCATCAGTCGAGAATTGCTCACCGTAATACTCACCTTCCATGCCACGAATAAACTGCGCACTATAAAGTACCGTTAAATCTTCAGTAACATAACCGTAAACGGATAAATTCGACTTGAATTCAGCATAGCCACCAATATTGCCATCAATAGTGCCGGTGTACTCAGTACCATCTTGTTCAAATTCAATTAAGTAAGTGGTGTCTAACGCCACTTTAAACAGGTCATGGCTGTAGCTGATGTTCCAATCAACCCCAGAAGTTTTTTGTGAACCTATATTGGTTAATTGCGACGTTAACTCAGACAAATCACCATCGGCAGTAATATTTAAGCCATTACATGAGGCGTTAATACCACTAAAACAGGCATTGAGCTCTTGTTGCACATCAACACGACTAATGGCATTGGTAATATCAAATGCCCAATAGTCCATAGTGCTCGATAGGCCGTCTGCTAGCTCCCAAACTACACCAAAAGTGAATGACTCACTTTCTTCTGGTTGTAAGTTTTGATCACTGGTGTAATTCACTTTAATTTGGGCATCTTGCTCATTGCCCCACGGATCACTTAAGTAATCATAAGAACCACTGTCTCCGCCATATAATTCACTAACACTTGGTGCTCTAAAGCCCGTAGCAGCGACAGAACGGATCATGAACGCATCATTTAATCGATAAGTTGCCCCTAATTTCCAAGTAATTTCACCACCAAAAGTAGAATACTCGTCATAACGTGAAGCGGCTTCAAAGGTCAATTCATCGGTCACTGGCACAGATATTTCACCATAAATTGACTGAACAGAGTAGTCTCCTTCTGTTGCAAATTGCTGTGCAGCGGTACTTGCACCTTTTTGAGTGACTTCATCTGGTGTATAAAAACCACTTTCATGGCGCGTTTCAAAACCAATTGCATAGCCAATATCGCTTTCTGTCACACCACTAAAGCCAGCAGCTAACGTGAATTGCTTGTTACCACCTTCATTTTCTTCCGTATATAAAATTTCTTCAGAGGCTAAATAGCTGTTAGCCAGTGGCTCTCCACTGAACCAAGTGCTTTGATCTTGATAAATACTGCTTTGCATATTGACGGCGTGAATTGAGTTTTGCACGCTATCTTTAGAGTCATTTCGGCCATAGGTCGCTGAAATATCCCACATTGCATCATTTTCCAAATAGCCTTTTAAGCCAATTGACGCGCGATAGGTATCAGTTTCTTGTGAATAAACTCGTGGGCCTGCGTCATTCATACGACGGCGGTAGTTTATTTTGTCACCAATGACATGGTGCTTTTTAGGATCAACTATTGCTGAGTTTAGTTCATCATAAACATCTTGAATGTTATTAAGATATATAGCGTTCAGCTTATTGGTGACTAAATTAAAGTCCGCTGGCTGTGGTGCCATTTGCTGGTTAGACTCTCGGCGCGTATACATAAAATCAGCACTGAGCTCAGTATCTGAGTCTAATTCAGTATTGTAAGCACTAAAGAGGCTAAATAGCTCATTGGGTGTTTGTGCATAACTATCAGCGGTATAATCATAGCCGTGATCGCGTTTTTTAAAATCACTATCACCTATAGGCTGTAAAGCGCCTAAGGTTCCTTTTGTGATAAATGAAGATGCACCCGGCTCAACAAAGTCTCGGTCAGCCTGCATCACTTGGCCACGATCAGAATACTGTAGGCCTAAAACTAAATTACCTTTCGCTAACTCTACACCATGTAAAATGCTAATACCTTTACTGGTACCGTCACCTTTATCTGTTTGGCTTGCATCTAAGGTTAACTCGGTACCAACAAAGTCTTTTTTAGTAATAATATTAACCACGCCAGCAATGGCGTCTGAACCATAAACCGCAGATGCACCGTCTTTAAGAATTTCAATGTTTTTGATCATGGCAACTGGAATGGTATTTAAATCAACAGCCGAATCAGCACCGGTACCTGATGACACCATACGACGACCATTTAATAATACTAATGTACGTTGTACACCCATACCACGAAGGTTAACCGTGGCTGTTCCGCCCGAGCCATTATTACTTGTTGCGCCTAAGTTCATGCCGGCAGCGGTTGGTTGTGCTGATAATATTTCTTCTACTGAGCTGTAGCCACTTTGAGCGATAAACTCTGACGATATAACCGTCACTGGACTGGCTGTTTCAATATCAGTTCGATTGATACGCGAGCCAGTGACTTCGATACGTTCAACAGTGACTTTTTCACCTTCTGCGGCACTTACTTGACTGGCAATAAATAATGAGCTGCCCGCTCCCACAAATAATGCCATACGAATCGCATTACTTAAAATTTTCTCTGAATACATTTACTTCTCCGAACTTCAATGAATAGTTTTCTTATTTATTGGCGTTTTCGCCTGAAAACATCTTGCGACAAAAGTTCAGTGAGGTTTGTTATTTAATGTTAGAGAGTTGTTAACTTTACTATAATGATGTTATTTAAAGTAAAGTGGTTACAAATAAATTACATTTAGACGCGAATATTAGTTTAAATCACTAGCCTTATTAGAATAAAAATAACTCCACTTTCATTACGTGTGTGTTCTTTTGTCGATAGGAAAAATAAATCAAGGCAAGATGGCGACTAATCAATAGCGGATTTATATAATTTAAGTACGCGTAGGCTTCAGACTTGGCTTATTTTACCTCGCATAAGTAGCGACTAATAGTTTAGCGACTTGACTATCAGCTGAATTATTACATCGGTATTCTTTCATAGCTATGTGCTGATGAAAGGCCGTTTCCTGAGCATAAAAAAACCGGCAAAAGCCGGTTTTTTATGCGTTGTTGCAAGCTATGTAGCCATTGCACCTTTTAACTTTGAAAGGGCATTTTTCTCTAATTGACGAACACGTTCTGCTGATATTTCATATTTATTCGCTAACTCTTGCAAGGTTGACTTATCGTCATGTAACCAGCGAGTACGAATAATATCTTGACTGCGATCATCTAAACTCACTAAGGCATTACTCAGCCTTTTATTCGCATGTTGTTCCCAGTTCGAATCTTCAACTTCTGTGGCAAGATCAGACTGTTTATCTTCTAAATATTGTGCAGGCGAGTAGCTGCTAGCACCGACATTATCATCATCATCAGTTGATAACTCAAACGCTTGGTCTTGGTTACTCATGCGAGATTCCATTTCCCAGACGTCTTTCGTACTAACCCCGAGCATTTCAGCAACGTTTTTCACTTCATCATTACTGAACCAACCTAAACGCTTTTTATTTTTACGTAGATTAAAAAATAACTTACGTTGTGCCTTGGTCGTCGCCACTTTCACGATACGCCAATTTTTCAGCACAAACTCATGAATTTCCGCTTTAATCCAATGGACAGCAAATGATACCAAGCGAACGCCAACTTCTGGGTTAAAACGCTTTACCGCTTTCATCAAGCCAACGTTACCTTCTTGGATCAAGTCAGCTTGTGGTAAACCGTAACCGGCATAACCTTTAGCAACATGAATAACAAAACGAAGATGCGACATAATTAATTCTTGCGCCGCTTTTAAATCATCTTCAGAGTATAAACGAGTCGCTAACTCATGCTCTTTTTCGGCGGTTAGCATAGGGATGCTATATGCCGATTGCACGTATGCCTCAATACTGCCACTTTGTGGGACAGTTAACGCCATTGATCGCATTGATTCACTCATTTAAAAACCTCCTCTTTCTAATCTAGCTTCTAGTTCGTGATAATAACATATATTAGCCACGACCACGAATTTATAGGCCAACATTAGCGTAGAAGACAGGGCGAAACAATAGCATCTTTCGAATTTTTCATGAAAACTTTGTTAAACATTGTCATTAAAATGTAAATATAGCTAAATATCCAAGGAATTACCTGATAACTCACTGGCGAAAGCTCATTAATCTGCGGTTGGCTCAATGGCACGGATATGTTGGCGAACAGAAATAAAACTGCCTAATAAGCCTAAACCAACAGCCATCAGTTGCAGTAGCATTAATTCAGCAAATGATAAGCCCGACAAGACAAATTGGCTTTGATACAAGTCGGTTAATTGGCGTAATGCTCCAGAAAGATAACTGGCTAAAATAGCGACACAAATACTAGCGACAAAGCCACCAAGCACACCATACCAAACCCCGGCATATAAAAAGGGCCGCTGGATGAAGTCATCTGTTGCACCCACTAATTTCATCACCGCAATCGCATCTTTTTGATTTAGTATCGCCAAGCGAATGGTATTACCGATAATCAAGACCACAGACAAACACAATAATATCGCGATGCCGATCACTACATCCTCTATCAGCGCAGCCATGGCCTCTAAGCGCGTTAACCATTCTAAATCGAGTTTGCCTTGATCAACCGCACGCTCTTGCTCTAATTTAAGTAATAACTCGCGGGCGGCTTGCACTTGGCTAAAGCGTTTTGCTGGCGTCACCAATAACGTGGCTGGCAAGGGGTTTTCATCTAAATATTCCAAAGCTTGGCCAAAACCCGAATTGACTTTAAATTCAGTTAAGGCCTGCTCAGCAGAAATATAAACCACATTTTCCACTTCAGGGTAAAGGCCGATGCGCTGTACTAAGCTTTGTGCGGCTTTGTCTGAAGTGGATAATTTTAAAAATAACGTAATTTCAGAGGCTGAATTCCACTGTTCAGTCACAGCTTGGGTATTTTTCACAAATAAATGCAAGGTGGCGGGTAAGGTTAAGCTAATACCTAATACCAGTACCGTCATCACCGAGGTAAAGGGTGTGCGCCACAAGTCCCCTAGGCTACCAATGGCTTGTTGTAAATGGCGAATAATCCGCGCGGTAATGCGCCCGGTCCAACCAAGTTGGTGACTGCTTTGACGACTGTAATTAGTTTGCATGCATTTCACCTGCAGCTAAGCCATCAACAATACCATCAGTGATCATATGACCTTGCTTTAAGGTCAGGGTGCGATATTTCATCCGGGCAATCAGGCCAAGATCATGAGTGGCAATTAAGACACTAACGCCCATATCATTAAATTCTTCAAATAAACGAATAATATCCAATGACAATTTAGGATCTAAATTACCGGTCGGCTCATCCGCGAGTAATATCGGCGGCTTATTAACAATGGCGCGAGCAATGCCAACTCTTTGCTGTTCACCGCCTGAGAGCATATTTGGAAAACACTTTAATTTACTGGTTAAATGCACCTTATCAAGCGCCGCTTCGACACGTTTTCGGGTTTCTTTATGACTGTAGCCTTCGATAATCAGCGGTAGCGCAACATTATCAAACACGGTGCGGTCCAATAACAAATTATGGTTTTGGAAGATCATACCAATGCCGCGGCGCACATAAGGTATTTGATGGTATTTAATGGTCGATAACTCGCTACCATTAATTTCAATACTGCCCGCACTGGGCTTTTCCATCATACTCATTAATTTCAGTAAAGTACTCTTACCGGCGCCAGAGTGACCGGTTAAAAACGCCATTTCACCTGGCTCGATAGCAAAGCTCACTTGCTTAAGCGCTAAAAATCCTCCAGGGTAAGTTTTACTAACGTTATTAAATAGGATCATAAGTTATCTTATTGTTCTTTTGCATCTTGAGTAAACAAGGCGTCAATAAAATCATTACCATTAAAAGGCCGTAAGTCATCAATACCTTCACCGACACCTAAATAGCGGATCGGAATCGCGTGCTTGTCTGCAACCGCAAATACCACGCCACCTTTGGCCGTGCCATCTAGTTTGGTCAAGGCTAATCCGGTTAAACCAACGGCTTCATTAAAAAGTTTCGTTTGGCTTAAGGCATTTTGCCCGGTCCCCGCGTCTAGGGTTAGCATCACTTCATGAGGGGCGTTAACATCAAGTTTTTTCATCACCCGCACCACTTTTTTCAGCTCTTCCATCAAGTGCGCTTTATTTTGTAAGCGCCCAGCGGTATCGGCAATTAACACATCAACACCACGCGCTTTGGCGGCACTAATGGCATCAAAAATAACTGAGGCACTATCCGCGCCGGTATGTTGAGCAATCACCGCAATGTCATTGCGCTGACCCCATACTTGTAATTGTTCAACCGCCGCCGCACGGAAGGTATCACCCGCCGCCAACATCACAGATTTACCTTCAGCCTGAAATTGCTTAGCGAGTTTGCCAATAGTGGTAGTTTTACCGACACCGTTAACACCGACCATCAAAATAACAAAAGGACCGTCGCCTGAAGTGATTTCCAGTGGCTGGCTGACCGGGGCAATAATTTTTTTCAACTCAACTTTTAATAAATCATATAAAGCTTCACCGTCTTTAAGTTGCCCACGTGATGCCGACTCCGTTAAAGAGTCGATGATTTTCGTGGTGGTTTCAACACCAACATCGGCCAGCAATAAATGGGTTTCGAGCTCTTCAAATAACTCATCATCAATTTTTTTACCGCGAAATAAACTGAACAAGCCACCACCTAGGTTCTGGCGTGTTTTTGTTAAGCCTTGCTTTAAACGCGCGAAAAAGCCCACTTTGCTTTCCGACGCTTTTGCTGGCTCTGGCTCTGGCTCTGGCTCTGGCTCTGGCTCTGGCTCTGGCTCTGGCTCTGGCTCTGGCTCTGGCTCTGGCTCTGGCTCTGGCTCTGGCTCTGGCTCTGGCTCTGGCTCTGGCTC